>Ga0075421_100003113_pt1 | contig 19801 bp, 22 predicted proteins | sample SoiMetdeltSBSDD5_FD_75292 | JGI IMG/M metagenome (GOLD analysis project Ga0075421, IMG submission 75292) | Bulk soil microbial communities from a Populus tree surrounding site in Tennessee, USA - Soil MetaG P. deltoides SBSDD5 | ecosystem: Environmental > Terrestrial > Soil > Tree plantation... | reverse complement strand
CTGCTCGCCGAGCCCAGGCGCAACCTCTGCTGCGTCGGTGATGACGATCAGTCGATCTATTCCTGGCGCGGTGCCGAAGTGGCGAACATCCTCCGCTTCGAGCAGGACTTTCCCGGCGCCAAGGTCATCCGGCTCGAACAGAATTACCGCTCCACCCCGCACATCCTCGCCGCCGCCACCGGCCTCATCGCCCACAACGCCGGGCGGCTCGGCAAGACGTTATGGACCGAGGTCAACGAGGGCGACCGGGTCAAGGTCATCGGCGTGTGGGATGGCCCCGAGGAAGCGCGCCGTGTCGGCGACGAGATCGAAACACATCTCCGTCGCGGCGGCTCGCTCGACGACACCGCCATCCTGGTCCGCGCCCAGTTCCAGACCCGCGAGTTCGAAGAGCGGTTCATCGCCATCGGCCTCGCCTACCAGATCGTCGGCGGCTTCCGCTTCTATGAGCGGGCCGAAATCCGCGATGCCCTCGCCTATCTCCGCCTGGTCGCCCAACCTGCGGACGACCTCGCCTTCGAGCGGATCGTCAACCAGCCCAAGCGCGGCATCGGCGACAAGGCGCTCGCTTCTATCCACGCGTATGCGCGCGCGACCCAGCAGCCGCTGCTGCTCGCTGCGGCCGCCATGCTCGATTCCGACGAACTGCAGTCCCGCGCCCGCAACAGCCTTGCCCGCTTCGTCGCCGACATCGGCCGCTGGCGGCAGATGTATTCCTCCCTGAGCTTGCTCGGGGAGGGGGACCGCGCTGCGGAGCAGCGTGGTGGAGGGGTCCCTCACGCAGAACTCGCCCGCATCCTGCTCGACGAAAGCGGCTACACCGCCATGCTCCAGGCCGAGCGCAGCGCCGAGGCCGCCGGCCGGCTCGAGAACCTCGCCGAATTGGCCCGCGCGATGGAGGAATATGACAGCCTCGGCGCCTTCCTGGAGCATGTCAGCCTGGTGATGGACAATGACTCCCAGCAAACCGGGGATCGCGTCACCATCATGACCATCCACGCCGCCAAGGGCCTCGAATTCCCGATCGTGTTTCTCGCCGGCTGGGAAGAAGGCGTATTTCCGTCGCAGCGTTCGCTCGACGAAGGCGGCCTCGCCAGCCTCGAGGAGGAACGCCGCCTCGCCTATGTCGCGATCACCCGCGCGAGGGCCCAGGCAACCATCCTCCACGCCGCCAATCGCCGCATCTACGGCCAGTGGACCAGCAGCATCCCGTCGCGCTTCGTCGCCGAGTTACCGCGCGACCATATCGAGGAAGAGACGACCATGACCGGCGGCGAGAGCCTGTGGCGCGCGCAGTGGAGCGAGCGGGCCGACCCCTTTGCCCATGTCGCCCGCCCAAGCCGCGGTCCCGGCTGGCAGCGCGCGGCGGGCGGCGGCTTCAACGCCCAGCCGCAGCGAATTGTCGAAGCGCGCGCCTCCGCCGTCAGCCTCGGCAATAAGGGCCGGGACGACCTGTCGGTCGGCCAGCGCGTGTTCCACGGCAAGTTCGGCTACGGCACGATCGAGGCGATCGAGGGCAACAAGCTGGAGATTGAGTTCGAGAAGGCCGGGCGCAAACGCGTCCTCGACAGCTTCGTCTCGCTGCCCTGAGGGCAGATCGCCCTTGTTCCCCCGCGTGCGCCGGGGAACAGATCTACATTACGTAGATGATTGCGCCTCCAACCAAGATCGCCGTCATCAGCAGCGCGATAAGCTGCGTCCGTTTTGCTCCTGTATCCTCATAATGCATGACAATTCCCCCTCCACGGACGATCCCTTCGCCCGCCGCGCATCATATCACTGGGGAGTCACCGTGACTCGGTGAGAATTTCGACGAAAGTGAAACGATTCTAGATAGTTGCGCTTCGCACACAGTCGCTCTCTGACCGTCGGTCGAAAAGCCGCCTGTCAACCCTTCCGGTCGGCCCCTTCCCCGCCTAACAAAGGGTCAACTGACCGCCCGTCCGGAGCAATCGATGAACCGCGTCCTTCGCCAAGCCCTGCTGTGCACCTCGCTGATCGCCTCCACCGCCCTTGCCCAGACGCCCGTCACAACCCGCCAAATCGGCACCGCGACCCTCCAAAACGTCCCCGAGATCCCCGATGAGGTGAAGGCCTCTGTCCAGCGTTACCAGAATTACCGCGAGGCGATCTTTCGCGATTGGCTGGCCGACGGGTCGATCCTGATCACCACGCGCTTCGGCACCACCAATCAGGTCCACCGCGTTGCCGCGCCCGGCGCCGACCGCACCCAGCTCAGCTTCTTCGAAGAGCCGGTCGGCGACGTCTCGGCCGTCCCCGGAGTCAGCCGCTTCCTCATTCAGCGGGACACCGGCGGCGACGAATGGTTCCAGATCTATGCCATGCTGCTGACCGGCGAGCCGGTGCAGCTCACCGAACCGGGCACCCGCAACGAAAGCCTGGTGTTCAGCGAAGACGGCCGCCTCGCCGCCTGGTCCCGGGCGGTCAAGGGCAGCGGCGACCGCGCCATCGTCACCATCGACCCGGTCAACCCGGCAAGCCGCCGCATCGCCTATGAGGGCAAGGGCGCGATCGCCCCCGTCGGCATTTCGGATGACCGCCAGAGGATCCTGGTCCAGCACAGCCTGTCCAATCGCGAGGACCGGCTGTCGTTGCTCGAACTCGCCGGCGGCAAGGTTACCGAGCTGGCGTGGACCAACGAGCCGGCGCGTTATGAAGAGGCGCGCTTCTCCGACGACGGCGGTAAGGTTCTCGCCATCACCAACCTGGACAGCGACGTCCGCCGCCTGGTCGAGTTCGACATCGCCTCGGGGACGCGGACCGCCGTCACGCCCCAGCTGAAATGGGACGTCGAGGCCTATGACCGAACCGGTGACGGCTCGGCCATCGCCTATGTGGTCAATGAGGACGGCTTCTCGCGCGTCCATCTGCTCGACCGCGTGAGCGGCAAGAGCCTGGCCGTCCCGGGCCTGCCCAACGGAGTGCTCACCGGCCTTAAATTCTCGCCCGACGGAAAGAAGCTCGCGGTCAGCATGTCGACCGCCAAATCGGCCGGCGACGTCTGGACCTATGACCGGACGAGCGGCGGGGTCACCCGCTGGACCAATTCGGAGCTTGGCCCGATCGACCCGGCCAGCCTCACCGAACCGAAGCTGGTCCGCTTCAAATCCTTCGACGGCCTGTCGGTCCCGGCCTTCGTCTATCGCCCCGCCGGAATCGCCGCCGACGCCAGGACGCCGGTGGTGATCGACATCCACGGCGGCCCGGAAACGCAGACCCGGCCGCGCTGGAACCCGATCGCTCAGCAGATGGCCAATGCATTGGGCGCGACCGTCATCCTGCCCAACGTCCGCGGCAGCGACGGTTACGGCACGCGCTACCTCAACCTCGATAACGGTCCGAAGCGCGAGGACAGCGTCAAGGACATCGGCGCGCTGCTCGACTGGATCGCGGCCCAGCCCAACCTCGATCAGTCCAAAGTCGCGGCCTACGGCCAGTCCTACGGCGGCTATATGAGCCTGGCGGTGATGACACATTATTCCGACCGGCTGGTCGGCGGGGTCGAGCGCTACGGCATCAGCGACTTCACCACTTTCTTGAACAACACCGAGGCGTACCGCCGCGACAACCGGCGCGCCGAATATGGCGACGAGCGCTTGCCCGAGATGCGTGCCGTGTTCCAGCGCATCAACCCGCTTGCCAATGTCGCCAGGATCAAGAAACCGATGCTGGTCATGCAGGGCGCCAACGACCCCCGCGTGCCCCAGTCGGAAAGCGAACAGGTCGTCGCCGGCATCCGCGCCAACGGCGTCGAGACCTGGTACGTCCTCTACGCCGACGAGGGCCACGGCTTCCTCAAGAAGCACAACAATGATTTGCGGCGAGAGGTGGAAACGGTATTTTTGAAGAGGCTGTTTCAGGGGCGGTGAGCGGATGAGCCCTCACCCGTCATCCCGGACTTGATCCGGGATCCAACTTTCTATCTTCGGAAGGCCGGATGTCTCGAGGGGCTCAAGCCGCCACCCGCTCCACTTCGATCTCATCCTCATGCGCCCGTGCCTCGGCCAGCTCATGCGCCGACTGCATCCGCATCAGCGTGTCTGCGACAAGGCCAAATGCCTTCTCGAACCGGATCGCCATTTCCGCCGACAAGCCCTGATGCCCGTTGAGCAGCTTGCTCATCGCCTGACGCGACACGCCGAGATGATCGGCCAGGCCGGTGACGTTGAGGCCGGCGGGCTCGACCACCTCCTCCCGCAGCCACAGGCCGGGATGAACCGCGAAGCTCCGGTGAAGCTTGATCGCCATCAGTGATAATCCTCCAGGTCCATGTCCTCGATCGCGCCGGCTTCATTGACCCGAAACGTCATCCGCCAGTTCTTCGTCACGGTCAGCGACCATTCGCCGTTGCGATCGCCGGTCAGCTTGTGCGCGCCGAAGTTGGGCGGCGCCCGCAATTCCGCCTCCGCCCCGATCGCATCGATGTAGGCAAGCATGTTGCACAGCCGATCGACCGCTCCGGCGGGCAGACCCTTCGGCAATCCGGTCTCGGCGAAGCGACGCAGCGCCTTGTGCCGAATGCTTTCGATCTGCATCGGCCGTTTAGATATCCAAATGACTGTAAACTGTCAAGCGACGGTTGACATACTCGAGGTTTGCGCCCCCTTGCGTCAGCGCTCGCCCAATCGCCGCCATACCGACCAGGCAGTCGTGCCGTTTCCGGAAGCGCTGGCGGGAACCGCATAAGTAAGGAGTCCTGCCGAGTAGCTGTAATTGCGCAGCTGCTGCTTGCCTTCCCAGTTGGGGAAGGATGCCGCGTCGACTTCGAAGATCAGCTGATGCTTTAAGGGATCGACCTTCACCCGTCCGAAATGGGTGCTGGAACCGAGCACAGCGGCACGATATTCTTCCGGTTCGCCGCGCGTCTTGTCGCCGGATTGGAACTTTGGCCGGTCCGGCCGGAAAATCTGGATCGAATAGCGTCCATCCCGGTCAACCAGCATCAGCCCGTTGGGATGCTCGCCATAGTTCGTCACGCGGGTTCCGTTGGCGAGAATCTCGTAGGCTGACTCCATTCTCCAGCTGCCCTCCAATGTGAGTGCATCATTGGCGGGTGCCGCGCCCATCGTCATTGGCGTGGACAGGACAAGTGCGATGAAGTGCGGTCGCATTGGGTTGCTCCTTTGGGTTCAACAGGAGGCGCGGGTTGAGCCCGCGACCATGTTTCTCGGATGCGGGTGATCAGGCGATCGATGGCGCCATTCAGCTCAGTCCGGCCCTGCTGGTAGCTGCGATCATAGAGTTCATCGATCATCCGCCGGCCCTCTGCCTGATTGCGACTCATAACCTGTTAATAGGGTTACTGGACGCATACGGCATAACCTGTCAATAGGGTTATCAATGATGCACCTTCCTGAAGATCGCGACGGGTTCCGCTTCCGCGGGGGGCATGTAGCGCTCGACCTGGCCTCGACACTGACAAGGCGTCTCAAGGACGATCCAAAGGATCTGCTTACCAGTCCGCGAGATCTGGACCGCTGGCTTGTCAGTTCTGGCCTCGCGTCGACATATCCTGGGTCGGCAAGCTCCGATCTGGCATTGGCGCGCACCCTTCGCGAAGCGATCTATGTCATTGCCATCGGCAAGACTTCCAGGGCGGCCCGCGAACAATTGAATTCAATTGCGGCGCTGCGGCCGGCAGCGCCGCAGCTGTCTGCGTCGGGCAAGGTGGTCAGGCGCGGCGGCGCATCCGAGCAGCTGGCCGCGATCGCCGGCCAAGCCGTCGAGCTGTTTGGCGGCGCCGATGCACCGCGCATTCGTCAATGCGAGGGTAATGGCTGTGCCATCCTGTTTCTGGACCAATCGCGTTCCGGTCGCCGCCGCTGGTGCTCAATGGAAGGTTGCGGCAATCGCGCGAAAGCCGAAGCGTTTCGCCATCGCGGCCGTGAGGTCTAGTCGCGGCTTGTGTGGAACTTGCTTGCCGGCATTATTGATGTCAGGTCGCTGCTCATGACCCCTCCCCCCGTCGTCGACAACCCATCCCGCGAACGCTTCGAGATCGATCTCGGCGACGGCGAATATGCCTTCGCCGCCTACAACCTGCTGCCGGGCGCGATCCGTTTCTTTCATACTGAGGTACCGGAAAGTCATGGCGGCCAGGGACTCGGCACCATGTTGATCAAGGCCGGCCTCGCTGCGGCGCGCGAGCGGGGGTTGAAGGTCATCCCTATCTGCCCCTTCTTCCGCGCCTATTTGAAGAAGCATCCGGAAGAACAGGACCTGGTCCCGCCCGAGCATCGCCATTTGATCGAGGAATAGGCCCCTTTTGCCTTTCCGCACGCCGCGGCGTAGAAGCGCCCTGCTACCAGTCGCATGACGTGGGTTACGAACGGCTTGCGGGCCGCTCCCTCCTTCCTCTCCGCCTCTTCTAGCCTAAAGGCGGATCGGCGGTCGGTCCGTCAACCGGGAAGGACCCCAAAATGCCTCAAGGAACTGTGAAATTCTTCAACGATGCCAAGGGTTTCGGCTTCATTTCTCCGGATGAGGGCGGCCAAGACGCCTTCGTCCATGTCACGGCGCTCGAGGCCTCTGGCCTGCGCACGCTGAGCCAGAACCAGCGCGTCGAATATGATCTGGCGCCCGACCGGCGTGGCCGCGAAAGCGCGACCAACGTCAAGGCGCTTTAAGCCCATATCGGGGGCTGGCCCGGCCGTCCCGCGCGGGGATGGCCGGGCACTCGCCTCGCAAGGAGAAACGTAATTTCCGGTTCATCGAACTCGACCCTATTCTACCGCGCACAAGCGGAAGCTGCTCGGGCCCGATCGGACGCAGCCACGCTTCAGAACGTCAAAGATAATCAGCTACGCGCCGCTGCAGCCTGGGACGCACTTGCCGCGCGCTCGGACAAATCGGACCGGCTTCGTGCCGAAGAGGCGCTGCGCAAGGCTTGCGTGATCCACGAAGTTTAGGGCTTCCAATGTAGGATTTGATTTGCTTGGCATGCGTGGGCCTCGTCCTCGCTGATCCCCCGGATCAGCTGCGGGGCAAGATCTTTCTCATCGTCGGTCGACACAAATCGCCAAGCGCTGCACCTCAAAGCGGCCGCCGCCGATCACCATGGCCATTGTGAACATTCAGAACATTCGAACACGAATGTTCGCGCGCATTGGGGTAACCTTTGCCTAACTTTCCGAGGCCGCCGCCCCGAAAAGGCGAAAAGGCCTGGACGAACGTGCCGCCCAGGCCTCCACGCGATACGCAACATACAGGGTGACCGGCTACGCGCGTCACATAGGCCACCAAACCCGTGTCTCGGCGTCGATCCGATTTTGACGCTGCAATGCCTCGCCAGGCGACGGCATCGGGGTGGCCTAGGTTGGCTTGGCCGGTTTGTGGTGAGAAACGACCCAAGGCAGGATTGGTTTCAGGAAAGGGCCGAAATCCGCCAATTATTACCGCCGCCCAGCGCGCGCAGCGGTCGGCTGGCCGCTACAACAGTATGTAGCGTCCGAAAAAATCAGCTAACCTCATCCTCGTTCGCGGCCAGCTCGCTCAAATGGCGCTTGGCCTCGGCGTCGTGGAATTGGGCCAGCTGCTCGTGCAACTGGCGAATCGCCGCGTCGCTCGCCTCGGCGGCCATCTTACGGCATTGCGCAGCGCGCCCGAGATGGAACGCGCGTTCGCTGTCCCCGCTCATCGTCCAGCCCCTACGCTCGACGGGCCCCCGCCCGCCTAAACTCGTCCAGTCGGGCTTATATCATGCCTGTAACAAGATTCGGAGTCGGTTCAGGCCGACTTCCGCCCGCTCCGCCGCGCCGCGAATTCGGCCGGTTCGGGAGTTGGCCGGCCGCTCTTGTTCAGCTCCATCCAGTCGCGGAACTCCAGCCCGTAGAGCATGTCCATCACCTCGAACTCGAGGCCGCCCGGCTGGAATGTGTTGCTGTTCCACAAGGCGACGACACCGCTCTTCAGCTGCGGATCGAACAGGATCAGCGAGCGATAGCCGTCGACCCCGCCGCGGTGCCCGATGATGTGATGCCCGGCATATTCATAGCTGCGCCAGCCATAGCCATATTGCGCGTCGCCAAGCCGTTCGAGGAACTTGCGCATCCGCCCCCGTTCGCCCGGTGTCTTCACCCGCCCCTGGTGGATCGTATCGAGCAGCTTCGGGCTCAAGACCTGCGGCATCTCGCCCATCTGGGCGAGCATCCACAGCGACATGTCCTTGATGTTGCTGTTGACCCCGCCCGCGGCCGGCACCTTGTAATAGACGTCCTTCACCGCCAGCGGCCGGCGGCCGATGCTGTGTGGACGCGCCCAGCTCTTCGAGTGAACCAACCCGTCGATGGTCAGGCTGGCCGAAGTCATGCCCAGCGGCGCGAACAGCTCGCGCTCGACGGTCTCCTGGTAGCGGTGCCCGCTGACCCTGCCGACCATCTCGCTCGCCGCGTCATAGGCGACGTTCTGATAGCTCCAGCAGGTCCCGGGCGGGCAGACGCTGTTGAGAGTCGCCAAGGTGCCGCGCAGGAAGGTGACGTCCTGCCCCTCCTCCAGCTTGTTGTCGAAGGCGTTGCGGTACAGGCCCAGGCGGTGGCTCAGCACGTCGCCGACCGTCGCTTTCAGCTCGTTGCGGCCCGGCAGGTGGAGTGACGGCGCCACGCTCGCCACCGGCTGTTCGAAGCTGAGCTTGCCTTGCTCCTCCAGCTTGGCGACCATCGTCGCGGCGACGCCCTTCGACACCGAAGCCCAGCGGAAGACCGTATCGGGCGTGACCTTCTCACCCGAGCCTTCGAGGGTTTCGCCATATCCGCTGAGGAAGGTGATGCGGCCGTTTTCGACGATGCCGACGGCCATGCCGACCATGTTCGGCTTCTCGACCATCTGCTTGAGGCGTGCGTCCAGCCGATCATAATCGATGCGGCTGCGGCTGGCAGGCTCGACGGCGGCGAGCTGTGCGCTGATCCTGGCATTGGCGTCGGCCTGGGTCGCGGCAGCCGTCGGCTGGGAATCACCGAACGGATGGGCGAGCGCAATCGCGCCGATCGCCAGCGCAAAAGCGCCAAGCCCAAGCTTCAATCGACGTTCCAACGAAAACGCATCCTCCCCGCGACTGCTGTGCCGCGTGTGGCCAAAACGCTCAACTCCCACAAGAATCTCCTTGCGCCGAATGGAAGCAGGGGAGCGCCGAACGGCAGACCGGTCGCTGCCATCTGGTAAGCATCGCCTCACTCGCCTAAGAGCGCCTCCCAGGGAGAACCGATGAATTTCTTGCGGACATTATTCTGGGTGGTGGTCGCTGTCTCGCTCGCGATCTTCGCCAACCGCAACTGGAATGACGTCACGCTCACCCTGTGGGGCGATATCCAGGCTGATGTGAAGCTGCCTGTCCTGCTGCTCCTGCCCTTCCTGATCGGCTTCCTGCCTCCCTATTTCCTGATGCGCAGCCGCATATGGAGCCTTAAGCGCAAGCTGGTGCTGGCCGAGCGGCCGGCAGCGGTGACGCCGCCCACAGCCCCATCCGCGGAGAGCGAGGAGGCGCTGGCATGACCAGCCCCATCTATGTCGCGATCGATACGCCCGACATGGATCGCGCGCGGGCGATCGCATCGGCGGTCAAGCGCCATGCCGGCGGGTTGAAGCTCGGTCTCGAATTCTTCTGCCACAACGGCCGTCATGGCGTGATGGAGCTGGCCGAACTGGGACTTCCCATCTTTCTCGACCTGAAGATGCACGACATTCCCAATACGGTAGCCAAATCGATTCAGGCGCTGGCGCCGATCATCCCCGCGGTGCTGACCGTTCATGCCGCGGGCGGCCGGGCGATGCTGGAGGATGCCAAGGCTGCCGCGCCGGCCGGTACCAAGGTGGTCGCGGTGACCGTCCTCACCAGCCTCGACGGCGACGACCTCGCCTCCATTGGCGTCGGATCCGACAGCCATAAGCAAGTCGAAAGGCTGGCATTGCTGGCCAAGGAAGCCGGTCTCGACGGCATCGTCTGCTCCGGCAGCGAAGTTGCCGCCGCGCGCAAGAAGTGGAAGGACGGCTTCTTCGTCGTTCCCGGCATCCGCCCGCTCAATTCGCATGTCGCGGATCAGAAACGGGTGATGACGCCGCGCGCCGCAATCGATGCCGGCGCCTCGATCCTGGTGATCGGCCGGCCGGTGACGGGCGCGGACGATCCGGCGATCGCCCTCCGCGAGATCGCCGGCACGCTCTAGGTAGACATGGCGACCCGCCCCGCCTACCTCGCGCACCGAACATGATGAGGTTTCGATGAGCTGGCTGAGCAGCGTCCGCAAAGGCATCCAGTCGCTGACCAAGCGTCAGAGCGCCGACAATCTGTGGCACAAGTGCAAGAAGTGCGGGTCGATGGTCTTCACCAAGGAGTGGGAAGACAGCCAATATGTCTGCCCGCGCTGCGATCATCATGACCGCGTCGGTCCTGCGGTCCGCTTCGACGCGCTGTTCGACCGCAAGAAATATGAAGTGCTGCCCAGTCCCGAGGTTCGCGAGGACCCGCTCAAGTTCCGCGATACCAAGCGCTACACCGACCGCATCAAGGCCGCGCGTAGCTCGACCGGGGAGCGCGATGCGCTGATCAACGCCGCCGGCAAGATCGAAAGCCACCAGGCGGTGATCGGCGTGCAGGACTTCGCGTTCATGGGCGGATCGATGGGAGTCGCGGTCGGTGCGGCTTTCGTCGCCGGCGTCGAGAAGGCGATCGCAAAGGGCTGCCCCTACATCCTGTTCACCGCTGCCGGAGGCGCGCGTATGCAGGAGGGCATCCTGTCACTGATGCAGATGCCGCGCACGACAGTCGCCTTGGCTAGGCTGCGCGAGGCGGGGCTGCCCTACATCGTCGTGCTGACCGATCCGACCACCGGCGGCGTTACGGCCAGCTACGCCATGCTGGGCGACGTTCAGATCGCCGAGCCGGGTGCGTTGATTGGTTTTGCCGGCCAGCGGGTGATCGAACAGACCATTCGCGAGAAGCTTCCCGACGGCTTCCAGCGCGCAGAATATCTCCTCGACCACGGAATGATCGACATGGTCGTCCACCGCCACGCCCTGAAGGACCGTCTCGGCCGCCTGATCGACTATCTTTCGCCCGACAAGGAAAAGGCGAAGAAAGCCGCATGAAGGAAGTGATCCGCTCGGCGGATCCGCGCATCGCGGCCCTGATCGCCCGACAGGCCACCCAGTCCCAGGACGGCGACCAGCTCGGCCTCGACCGCATCACCGCGTTGCTGGACAAGTTCGGCCGGCCCCAAGATCGATTGCCGCCTGTCCTCCATGTTGCAGGGACCAACGGCAAGGGCTCGACCTGCGCCTTCCTGCGCGCCGCGCTGGAGGCGGCGGGAAAACGGGTCCATGCTTTCACCAGCCCGCACCTGGTCCGGTACAATGAACGCATCCGCATCGCCGGAAAGTTGATCGAAGACGCGCATCTGGCAGAGCTGATGAGCCGGGTGCTCGATGCCAATGATGAGATTGGCGCCAGCCTATTCGAGGTGAACACGGCGGTCGCATTCCTCGCCTTCAGCGAAACCGAGGCTGACGCCTGTGTCCTTGAAGTCGGCCTCGGCGGACGGCTCGATGCAACCAACATCGTTGAGCGGCCACTGGTCTGCGGAATCGCCAGCCTCGGCCTCGACCACCAGGCTTTCCTCGGCAGCACGATGGTTGAAGTGGCCGCCGAAAAGGCGGGGATCGCGAAGCGCGGCGTTCCGCTGGTAACCCAGCTCTACCCTCCCCAAAGCGCCGAACGCATCCGCGAGATCGCGTGTGATGCAGGCGCGATTTGGGAGCCGCGCGGCCTACACTGGGACGCGCTGGTCCGTCAGGGGAAGCTCCGCTACCGCGACCGGGAGGGCGAGCTCGACCTTCCGCTGCCGCGACTGCCGGGCAAGCATCAGGCACTCAATGCAGCGCTTGCGATCGCCATGCTGCGGCACCAGTCGGAGGTCGCGATTCCTCCGTCCGCGTTCGGCGCCGCCATGGGCTGGGCGCATTGGCCCGCGCGACTGCAGCAGCTCCGCGGTGGCCCGCTGTTCGACATGCTTCCGAAGGGCAGCGAGCTTTGGGTCGATGGTGGCCACAATCCGAGTGCCGCCCGGCTGGTTGCCGATTATGCCAAGAAGCATTGGGCCGATGACTTGCCGCTGGTCCTGCAGTTTGCCAGCCTCCAGAGCAAGGACGCGGCCGGAACGCTTCGGCCGTTCAAAGGAATCGCGGCCGAAGTGCTGACGCTGCTAATCGAAGGGCATGAATGTCGCCCGCCGCAGGAGCTTTCCCATCTAGCCGAAAGCATGGGCTTTGCCTCGCGACCCCGATCAAGCCTGGCCGATGCCATGACTGCATTGCGTAAGCCTGCGCGCGTTCTCGTCTTCGGCTCGCTCTATCTGGCGGGTGAGTTGCTCGCCCTCAACGGCCCGCTACCGGACTAGGCGCGCAGCTCGGTCAGCTTTGACATCGCCCAGTCGTACATGGGTCCGTTCGCTGCCCGCTGCTGCCGATTCATCCGCTTCAGCCGATGTTCGACCTCATCAAGCAGGCGGCGAGCATCGGCACGGCGGTTCTGCTTGAGCAGGAGCCCCGCATAGCGGCAGCGCACTTCATCACCGGGAAAGCGGTCGACCAGGTCTTCGTAGATCGCCTCGGCTTCGGCTTCGCGTCCAAGATCCTCGAGTATCCGGGCACGCAACAGGCAAATCCGATCCTTGTCGCTGGGCGCCGATGGCGACGCCATGGCGTCGAGCGTCGCCAAAGCTTCGCCGTTGCGGTCGGATAGATACTGGCACCGCGCCAGCTTCTCGCCGGTCCGATAATCGGCGCGGCCCGCGCCGATCGCGTCATGGTAGAGCGGCAGCGCCTCGGCATAACGCCCGCGCCCGACCAGTGCATCGGCATAGCGGATGCGGTTGGCCGCGGTCTGCGCTACATCCAGAGCCTCGCCCGCGGCCCGCAGCTCACGTTCGGGATCGAGTTTCTCGATGATCTGCACCTGGGCCTGGCGAAGGTGCCGGTTGTGCTTCATTCGCGGCAGCACTTCGACGATGAGATAGGCGATGGTGCTGGCCATCGGCAGGAACACGAGCGCCATGATCCAGATCGTATTGCGGCCGTGACGGATCACATCGACGATACAGGCAACCTGGATCGCGATGATCGCGATGTAGAAGATCATTCCGCGGCGGGCTCCCCTGTCGCTGACACTGGCGATGCAGGCAGTCGACGATTCTCGGCAGAGACTCGCACCCACTCGAGAAGTACGAATAGAATTGCGAAGGCACCGGCGGCCGCGGTCCAGCGGAACACTACGGCGTAGCCATAGATGTCGAACGCTTCTCCTGCGATCCCCCGACCTAACGAGCCCACCAGGAAGGTCAACGAAGACAAGAGGGCGTATTGGACGGCGGTGAACTTCTTGCTGACGATTCCGGACAAGTAAGCCACGAACGCTGCGCCGGCGATGCCAGTCGCGATGTTCTCGTAGGAGATCGCGACCAGAAGACGCACCATACGATCGTCAAAGCCGACTGCTCCGAACAAGGCGCTGGCGCCGACCGTGCGTGCGACCATATCCAGGTTGGCGCCGCCTTCAGCCAGATCCGCATAGACGAAGTTGCCGAACACCGGCAGGATCGCGCCGATCAATATCGTCGGCAATCTACCGATTTTGAGGAAAAGATAGCCGCCGATCGCAATGCCGACCATCGTCATGAAAATGCCGAAGATCTTCGACGCGAACGCCACCTCGTCTTTCGAATAGTGCAGAAAGTCGAGATAGAATGGGAAGGCGAACGACGACCAGATATTATAGCAGAGCGTATAGGTCAGGATCATCCCGATGACGATCAACACGCCCCAGCCGAGCCTAGCCGAAAGCTCTCCGAGCGGCGCGACCAGCGACACGTAGAGATGATTGAGCGCCGTCTGTCCGGTAGAGACGCGCACGTCCGGCTCGCCTAAGACATAGCGACCCCGATTGCGCAACCAGTTGGTTACCGCGGCGACGACGAGCGGAACAATCACGGTCGCAAAGATGATCCACGGACCGTAGGTTTTGGTGAAGTCGGCGACTGAGGGTTTCGGCGCGTTCGGATCCGCCGTACCGAGCATGCTGACCATGAAGCTGCCGATAGTGAAAATCGCCCAGGCCCAGCTGATCCCAACGATCGCCAGCGCAACGGTTCGGGCTCTCGGCTCAAGAGCACCGGGCTCGGATAGGGGCTTGTGAAGAACGCCCGCGTCCGGCCGCTCCGTGTCCGGGGCCCTCAAGGCAACCAGGCTCATCACTGCAATGAGGCCCCCCATCAACAAATAGACCAGTGACCATGACATTCGCGCCGCCAGCACGAGCGCCAGTGCGCCGCCGACAATCGATGCGATGCGATAGCCGAATTGATAGATCGCCGAGAGAAGCTCGACCGACGACTTTTCATCGGCAACGTCGATCCGCCACGCATCGACCGCAACATCCTGGGTCGCCGATGCCAGCGCCGCAATCACCGCGAAAATTGCAAAGGTTCCGATATTGGTCGCCGGATTGGTCGCAGCCAGCCCGGCGAATCCGGCGATCATCACCGACTGACAGAGTACGATCCAACTTTTCCGGCGCCCAAGCCGATCAAGAAGAGGCAGTCGGTAGCGGTCGACAAGCGGTGACCAGAGAAACTTGAAAGAATAGGAAAGGCCGATCCAGGAAAGGACGCCGATCGTTGCGAGATTGACATTGGCTTCGCCGAGCCAGGCATTCAGCGTGCCAATCAGCAGCGCATAGGGAAGCCCCGACGAAAACCCGAACGCCAGCATCGTGGCTGACTTGCGGGTCGAAAGCGCCGCCTTGAGTAGGCGCCATCCCTTGGGCCGTGTGGGTGCCGCCTTTGTCTCGCTCACCGATACTCTCCCGCCTCGGATTTGGCTCGGAGCCTAGCAGCGTCTGGCCCAAGGAAAAGCGCTAATGCAGGACGGCTCGTGCCGAAATTCGGGTCGGTTCGGCCTTGCAACGGAAGGCATGCAGGCGCAGGCTGATCGACCATGGACATGCCCCGCACGCCGCGCCGTCCGACTCCAGGCCAACGCGCGCTTGCCGACGCCCTCGCCCGGGGCGAGGCGGCCCTCGGCCCAGGCATCGAGACGCTGCCGGCGAGCGTCTACACCGATTCGGATCGCTATGAAGCCGAGCAACGCGCGATCTTCGATCATGTGCCGCACCTGCTCGCGCCGACCGGCTTGCTGGCGGAAACCAGGCAGGCGGTCGCGCATGACGGCTACGGAACCCCGCTGATCCTGACACGTGACGATGCCGGCAAGGCTCATGTCTTCGCCAACGTCTGCCGGCATCGCGGGACGAGGTTGATCGACAGCGCCGAGCCGGTACCCGCAAAGCGGATCGTCTGCCCCTATCACGCTTGGGCCTATAAGCCCGACGGCGAGCTGACCGGCATGCCGCGCGCCGACTGCTTTCCCGATTTCGACAAAGGCAGTCACGGCCTCAGGGAGTTCAAGTCGGTCGAGGCCGGCGGCCTCATTTGGTGGGCCAAGGACGATGCGGCGGATTTCGCAGACGCCGAGGCGCTGGGACCGGACCTCGACGCCTTCGGGTTGGGAGAGCTCTACCTCTATAAGCGCAGGACGCATGACGTCGCCGCCAATTGGAAGCTGATTATCGACGCCTTCCTGGAAAGCTATCATGTCCAGCGCCTGCATGCGCAGACCATCGCCAGCTTCTTTGCAGATGGAATCACCGTGGCCGACACCATCGGCCGGCACCAGCGTGCTGCGGTCGGGCGGGAAGCCTATCTTGCCGAAATCGACCGGGACGACTGGGGCCAGCTGCGGAAGGCAGTGACCTATACCTATCAGCTGTTTCCGGCTTCGGTGATCATCGTCAGCCCGGATTATATCAACCTGCTGGTCTGCATGCCGCAGTCGGTCGGCCGAACACTGGTCGAGGATTATATGCTGATCCCCGAGGAACCGGCGACCAATGAAGCCGAGGCGCATTGGCAAAAGAGCTGGGACCTGCTCGACGGCGGCACCTTCGGCGCGGAGGATTTCCACGCGGCCGCGCTGTGCCACCGCGGACTCGCTTCGGGCCAGATCGACGAGGTAGTCCTCGGCAAGCTCGAGCAGGGCATCGCCGACTTCCATCGCAAGATCGAGGCTGCGCTTTAGACTGCCGCCTTCGGAAACAACGTGAGACCCCTAGGCGGCCGAGCCTTCTTGCCGGCTAGGTAGCGGTCGACCGCCTTCAGGGCGGATTTCAGTGTACGGTCGTTGTAGGGCTTCATCAGCACGCCGACGACCAGCTCACTGGAGTTGTCGGGTGCTGCACCGGTCACGAACAGCACCGGGATGCTGCGACGGCGTGCCTCCCTCGCCAGGTCGATGCCGGTGCGCTCACCGGCCAGGCGCACGTCACAAAGCACCAGGTCGACCTGTTCCCTGTCCAACGTAGCGATCGCATCGGCGAACCGATCCAGTGTCGCCACCACCTCATAGCCCTGGTCACCGATCAGATTTTCGGTGTCGAACGCGGTCAGCGGCTCATCCTCGACGATGAGGATTCTATTGACGATCCGCTTCCGCTTCCCGAACAGCATCCCTACCCCGTATGAAAAACAGCCCTCCCTCGCAACGAACGAAGCGCGCCCCGGTGCCGCGAGGCTCGCGGCCGTTCAAGCCTCGCGGGCCTAAGCCCGGCCCTGCCCGTGAAGCAGGGCCGCAACGGATTGCCAAGCTGCTCGCGCGCGCGGGGGTGGCATCGCGCCGCGACGTCGAGCGCATGATCGCGGAAGGCCGTATCGCCATCAACGGAGAGAAGCTCACCACGCCGGCAACCCTGCTTGAGGATCTGAAGGGCGTGACTGTCGACGGGCAACCGGTGAAGCCGCCCACCGCGGCTCGGCTGTTTTGCTTCTACAAGCCCGCAGGTACGTTGACCGCGGCCCGCGATCCCAAGGGCAGGCCGACGATCTATGACAAACTCCCCCCCGGCCTGCCACGGCTGATGCCGGTCGGGCGGCTCGACTTCATGACCGAGGGACTGTTGCTCTTGACCAATGACGGGGAGCTGAAGCGGCAACTCGAACTGCCCAAAACCGGGGTGGTTCGCCGCTATCGGGCACGGGCGTTCGGCGATGTGACCCAAGCGCAGCTCGAGGAACTGGCTGAAGGCGTGACCATCGATGGGATGCATTATGGCTCGATCGACGCGAATCTGGAGCGTCGCACCGGGCGAAATTGCTGGATCGAGCTGTCGCTGACCGAAGGCAAGAACCGTGAAGTGCGGCGCGTGCTGGCGCACCTTGGGCTGCAGGTTTCCCGCCTGATCCGCACCAGCTATGGCCCATTCACCGTCGAAGGATTGGAACCTGGCCGCATCGGCGAAGTGCAGCGCGAAGAGCTGTTTCGCTTTCGCCAGTCGCTCAAATGAGGATCATCGCCGGCGAATGGCGTGGGCGGAAGCTGGTCGCTCCGGCAGGACGGCTCACGCGTCCGACCGCCGACCGGACTCGCGAGACGCTCTTCTCCATGCTCGCCAGCCGGCTTGGCAGCTTCGAGGGATTGCGGGTAGCCGATCTCTACGCCGGCAGCGGCGCGCTGGGGCTGGAAGCACTGTCCCGCGGCGCCGAGCATGTCACCTTCGTCGAGACGGATCGCGCGGCACTCAAGGCCATCGAGGCCAACATCGAGGCGCTCAAGGTCCCTGACAAAGTTGCGGTTCGAGCGATATCCGCAGCAGCCCTGCCGTCGGCCGAGCCATTCGACATGCTGTTTGCCGACCCCCCCTATGAGCCGGGCTCCGGTACCGTAGTAGCGGCAGCGGTCGCCAAATCCGGCTGGCTGGCGCCAGGAGGATGGATGGCCATCGAAACGCATCGCGGAGATGAAGTTGCCGCCCCCGGAGGCTGGGAGGTCGAGGCAGAGCGGGACGTGGGTCGCGCCCGGCTTACGCTTTTGCGGGCTTAGCCTTCTTCGCGTCTGCAAATTCGCTAATGAGGCGTGAGCCGATCGCCGCCGCAGCGGCCTTGCCGGCGGCCTTCACCGCCTTGGTCGATGCGCTTTTCTTGCCCTTACCGGAGCTCTCCGCGATGGCTGCAACGGCCGCAGTAGCGCCAATCGCCAGCAGTTCGCCGACCAGTGGGTGCTCAGCCAGCTTCCAAAGTGCGTCGGCAGCGCCCTTCACTTTCTTGCCCTTCTTTTTCTTGGAGCCCTTGGGGGCAGCCTTGACGACGGCCTTCACCGCCTTGGCGACTCTCTTCACCTTCTTCATCGGCTTGGCCGCCTTGGCCGTCGTCGCTTTCGCCATCAATTCCTCCCTGTTGTGCGTCGCAAGCTACTCCGTCCGAGGCTCCTTTTCGACCATCCAGGTCTGGCCCTTGCTGACCAGCGCCTGCAGGTCGGCCGCTTTGCCCTTGGCAGCCGCCTCATTCTGCTCGAGCACTGCGCTGTCAAAAGTTGGCGCCGGGTCCTCGTAAATCACGCCCAGCGCGATCGGGAAGCTAGCGACCGGCATCTCGACCAGCATATAGGCCACCGACCGGTTCTTCGGGTCATGGACCAGCACTTCGTCGCTATCGGCCTCGACCACTTTTAGCGCGTGACGGTCCATGTCGAGCGCGAGGCCCTTGGTGCCGCCTGCGAACAGCATCTTCTCGCCGGCCTGCAGCCAAAGCTGCTTGTCAGCCGCCACTTCCTTCGAGGTGAAGGGCGCGAACACATCGTCGTTATAGACGACGCAATTCTGGTAGATTTCGACGAAGCTGGCGCCCCTGTGGGCATGGGCGGCCTTCAGCACATCGACCAAATTCTTGTGGACGTCGATGCCACGGGCAACGAACCGCGCGCCTGATCCCAGCGCGTAGGAGCAGGGATTGACCGGGCGGTCGACCGAGCCAAACGGCGTCGAGGGAGAGCGCGTGCCGATCCGCGAGGTCGGCGAATACTGGCCCTTGGTGAGGCCATAGATCTCATTGTTGAACAGCAAGAGCTGGCAATCGAGATTGCGGCGCAGCAGGTGCATGGTGTGGTTGCCGCCGATGGACAGCGCGTCGCCGTCGCCGGTGATGATCCACACGTCGAGCTCGGGATTGGCGAGCTTGGTCCCTGTCGCCACCGCGCAGGCGCGGCCGTGGATCGTGTGGAAGCCGTAGCTCGCCATATAATAGGGGAAGCGGCTCGAGCAGCCGATGCCCGAGATGAACACCGTCTTCTCCCGCGCCGTGCCGAGGTCCGGCATGGTCCGCTGGACCGCCTTTAGGACGGCATAGTCGCCGCAGCCCGGGCACCAGCGCACTTCCTGGTCGCTGGCCCAGTCCTTGGCGGTGGTGACTTTCGCAACTTCGTTCATGTCAAATAACCGTTGAGCCAGAGGTAGAGGAAGATCACCAGGATCAGCATGGCGATCATCGGCCAGGGGTTGATTGGTTTCATCGGCCGACCTTCAACTTAACGCTCCCTCGATCGCCGCGTCGATCTCGGCAATGGTGAAGGGCTGGCCCGAAACCTTGCTCAGCGGCTGGGCATCGACCAGGAACTGGTCGCGGAGCAAGGTCTTCAGCTGGCCGCTGTTCATTTCCGGCACCAGCACCTTGTCGTAGCTCTTCAGCAGCTGCCCAAGGTTCTTCGGGAAGGGCGCGATGTAACGGATGTGGACGTGGCTGATATCGAGCCCGCGTGCCCTCGCCCGGCGGACTGCCTGATGAATCGGGCCGAAGGTCGAGCCCCAGCCGACCACCACCAGCTTGCCGTTGTTGGTCCCGAGGCAGACGTCCTGATCGGGGATCGATTCCGCGACACCAGCGACCTTGGCGGCGCGCAGCCGGGTCATCTC
>Ga0075421_100003111_pt1 | contig 19807 bp, 19 predicted proteins | sample SoiMetdeltSBSDD5_FD_75292 | JGI IMG/M metagenome (GOLD analysis project Ga0075421, IMG submission 75292) | Bulk soil microbial communities from a Populus tree surrounding site in Tennessee, USA - Soil MetaG P. deltoides SBSDD5 | ecosystem: Environmental > Terrestrial > Soil > Tree plantation... | reverse complement strand
AAGTGATTCGTTCAATCTGCACCCTTTCGGTACAGGGCCATTGTGGTGGGAATCGCTGGAGCAGCAGGGCGACGAAACAGTTGTTACGCTGCGGCCCAATCCACGTTTTTACGATGGAGTGCGCGGTGTAAAACTGGACGGCCTAGTCTTCCATTTTTACCCCGATTCCGGCCATGCCTTTCAAGCGCTTGGCCCCAATGCACAAGGTTATGGGGGATTAGATGCATCACAGTTGGCAGCAGCGCTGAACAGTAAGGGTCTTAATCTTTACAGTGCGCCTATGCCGATCTACGGTGCTGTCATATTTAATGAGAAGAACACGGGAAAGCTTCCCTTCTTTCAAGAAGAGGCAGTGCGTAAGGCCCTGTGGCTTGCACTTGATCGGCAGGCCCTTGTTGCCGATCATTTCGGCGCACAGGCGATGCTAACGAACTCAATCATTCTTCCTGATTCGTGGGCCTACAATGCATCATTAGCTGTTCCGCCGCCTAATGCGCAGCAGGCAGGGCAGCTTCTCGATGCGGCGGGTTGGGTGGTCACGGGCAGCACTCGCGCGAAGGGGGATACGCGGCTCGCGTTTACGCTGTTAGTCCCGAATACGCTGGATCAACAGAAGCTGGGTAACGCTATCCGCGATGCATGGAAGGCGATTGGCATTGATGTAACTGTGCAGACATTAGCCCCTGCCGATCTGCTTGAGCGGCTGCAATCACCGGGAAGTACAGATGCAGGACGCAACTTCGATGCTGCGCTGGTCGAATTCAGTCAAGCGCGTCTTGCCGATCCAGATCCGTATGCCTTCTGGCATGATTCACAAATCGAATCGGGGCAGAACTTTAGCGGGTTCTCTGATCGGGAGATGGATGAAGCGCTGGAAATCGCGCGTAGCGATTCGAACGGCGTGCGCCGCACCGAGTTATACCGCAGCTTCCAGCAGGACTTCGTAGATCATGCTGCTGCTATATTGCTCTATCATCCTATATACCATTATGCGGTAAGCTGTCAGGTAGTAGGTGTGCAGCTTTCCATCCTCGGTGATCCCGCCGACCGCTTCCGCTCGATGCCGGAGTGGAAAATTCTTCCGCCAAACGCGCTGGCTGATGCCTGCCCCTAAGCACAAAAACCCTTTTGTGATTTCCCAACCGACTAACATTTTGCTAACAATCGACTTAACTAAGCGGGCATAGGTCTCTAATACAATTGCCCGCAGCCTATCCTCCTGATAAAATAGTCACAGTTCAGACTGATATCTGGTCTGAAAGAGCGTTTTGGGCAGGGACATCCTCATGACAGATTCTGCAAACGACCAACAGTATGTCGGTTACCGGGGCGCTCATTTGCCACGCACACTGGCACAAGTTCTCAACGAAGCAAACGAACAGATCGTACAAGGCGATCTTTCCAGCTATATCCCGATTCCAACGGGGTTTGATCCGCTTGATGCCGCAATTGGCGGCGGCCTTCAGCGCGGCGAGTTAGTGCTGCTGGGTGGCGCGCAGGGGATTGGCAAGACGATTACTGCCTTGCAGATCGCGCGCAATATCGTCAAATCCAACAGCATGTACGCCTTTTACCTTTCATATGAACACCCCGAAGCACACCTGATGAATCGCTTGCTGTGCTTGGAGAGTGTCAACCCGCCCTACATGGATACACAAAATGGGCTGCGTATGAAAGACCTTCAAGACATCATTGTCTCGAAGCGAGCCAAAAAGTATCTAGGCCACAATGACGATGCAACCGCTTCGCTGCGCGGCATTCTACGCGAACACGAGCGCACTGCCCCCGCATTAGCAAACATTGCCGAGTACGCCGACCGTATCATCATGCTTAAAGCCAGCCCGGCGGTAACGACTCTCACCGCAATCCGAGATATGGCCGCGCGATTGGTGCAGGCCACCAACGGTAATGTCGTGATCTTCGTGGATTACCTACAAAAAATCGCCATTTACCCGGAGCGTGCTCAGGATGAAAACGATAAGGTAACGATCATTGTCGAAGGGCTGAAAGACATCGCCCTCACACTGAACGTACCCGTAGTTGCTATCGTCGCAGCAGATCGAGATGGACTCAAGGCCAAGCGTCTGCACTTGTTTCACCTGCGCGGCAGCTCTGCATTGGACTATGAATGTGACATCGCCCTCTTGATGAATAACAAGTACAACATCCTTTCAAAGGATCATGTTGCCTTCAATCCCTACCAGTCACGCCAGTTTCGGGAGTGGGTGGTCTTCACTATCGAAAAGAACCGCGCGGGCCGTGCCTTTATCGACGTTGAGTTTCATCTCCATGCACCCTACTTCTGCTTCGATCCTCATGGGCAGCTTGTCCAGCAGCAGTTGATCGACGACAAGATTATTGAAGCGTGATATTGGTCTATTCATTTGGAACCCCTTGCCATGTCGGCAAGGGGTTTTGTTTTCTATGGCAGACCCCTAAGATATAATTCGCCGCCATTACGATTCAGAGAAGGTGTACCTAACAATGACGGATCAACCGAGTTCTTCTCCGCTACCTGTTCTGCCCTTGATTGTTGTCGGTATTGTCATGCTGGCTGGCTGCCTGTTGATTGGGGGCGCGCTGTTCTTTGTGCTGCGCCCTGCTGCTGATCAGACTATCCCAACTGCAACTTCCACGCTGACAGGCCGGACGGTTTTCATTCCAACGGCGATAACACATCCAACCAATCTCCCAGCTCCAACAGCAACCATCGCCCCATCGACAGCCACCGAAGCGCCAACTGAGGCAGCGACGGATGCACCCGCCCCCACTAATCCGCCAGCAACCAACAAGCCAGCCGCCACAAATCCACCGCCGCCGACCAATACACCGGTTCCACCGACCGCGCCGCCAACGTCTGACCGGATTTTGAATCCTGCCTTCTCAGTAGAGAACCCGGTAGTTCCTGCCAATCAAGCAATCTGGTTCAAGTTCTCTGTCACCAACCCAAGTGATAAGGATGAGCTTAAATATGGCGCGTTGGGCGCGGCTATTCTCAAAGATGGTGTGAGTGTGCACTTTCAGGGAAGCTACACGAATGCATCGCTGCTGCCCAGCCAGCAGTTGAACTGGCGCGATCACACTGCTATCGGTACGTCGGGGGTTTACCAGCTACAACTTGCGATCTGCTTCACGCCCAGCCTCGATGCATGCAACACGGGCGGCGATTGGGAATTACTCGCCCAGCCGGTTACTGTGACTGTGCAGTAGCTGACCATGCATCTTTATCTGATCCGTCACGGCGAGAGCTTTGTCAATCTCAATGGATGGGTTCCATCTGAGGGTGAAAGCTATGATGCAAGCCTAACCGATCTCGGCAAACGGCAGGTCGCAGCACTGGCAGCGTGGCTGCCAAAGGCCATCCCACACTTCGATGGCCTTTATGCCAGCACTTTGCAGCGCGCGAGGGAAACGGCTGCCCCGCTTGCGGATGCATACAAGCTAGAAATCAGCTTTGATGATCGTCTTCGCGAATTCGGTAACACGCTTATAGATGAGTCCCCTATCCCACCTGATTTGCTGCCCAAAGAGCCTTCATACTCGAAAAAGTACGAATTCCCTTATTTATCTACAGCACCAAGTATCGAACGAGCAGAAAGCTACATGCACTTCCGCAGCAGAATTGGTGTCTTCCTCAACGAGATGATCGAGCGCTATCCAGAGGGGCGAGTCGCCGCCGTTTGTCATGGCGGAGTAGTGAATGCCGTGTTCGATCATATATTCAACGTTGGGCCGTACCGCCGTTGCGAGGTATGGGTTCGGAACACTGCTTACTGTCACTTCCAATATCGTTTTATCGAACACGAAGAACCCTGGCTGCTGCACGCATGCGGATGCACAGAACACCTTGGCGGAATTCGTTGAGAACTTATCTCCTAAATCTTAAGACTCTTTAGCCCACACGCATCCATTCACACGCTACAATCTATTTTGAAGAAACGTGCAAAGTCAACTGACACCCCATTTCTGACCTCAGATTACCAGGTCGGCATAGGGTTTGCGTAGGCCATTTGGCTGTTGACATCCGCATAAAGCTATCCGAGAATGGCAAGGATGGACTGATTTAGTCAGGGCATCACAATGTTCAAACTAATGTTTCGTCTGGCATCTTTCGCGGTTCTGCTTTTCCTCTCTGGCGGCGTGGTTCTTTTTGTTGGTCTGGCAGCTTTAGGGTGGATTGATGTTCATCGATTCGTACCCGGTTTGCCGGATGCCCCACCCATCCAGACGGAAGAGATCCCCGGCGACCCATTCGGGCAAATCAGCATTCCGCAAAATCTAAGGCCGGGCGATTCGATCCCGCTCAAAGGGCAGGTACAGCCGCAGGAATTATTCTCGACTGTGCCCACCCCGCAGCAGATTTCGCGCGATCCCGTTGTGGTCGGCACGAACTTCTCGCTGGCGGTGATCATGATGCTGGTTTTCGGCATCATGTCTTCAATACTTAGCAATATGCTACGCGATGAAGAACCTCGTATCCAGCACTGGCTGCGGGCGGCGGGGATTACCGGGTTAGTCAAAAGCTCGACCCGAGTCTTTGGATGGACTTTAACAAGAGGAATAAGGCGTGGCTGCCTGACTCTGCCATTAATCGTGATCATCTTTGCGATTTACGGAATCATCTTCGCCTTCTTACAGGCAGGCACATCGATCTTTAGTCGCCAAGGAGCGCTGCTGGCAGTGACGCTGGCATTCAGCGTGGGACTGGTCAGTTTTGCGGGCGATATAGCCCGGCGCATCGCGGCGAAGTTGTGGCGCGAACGGTCTACATTCAATCTGTACCCGATCAATCTGATGCTGGCGATTGGGACAGTCATTGTCTCACGCGTCGTGAAGCTCTCACCAGGCATTGTCTTTGGGACTCCAGGGGGCGCAAATATCGAACCAGCGCCTGATCCGGCTCAACAGGAGCGGCGTAATGTAGCATTAGCCCTCCTGACCATTCTGATACTCGTCATTTTGGGTGGGATCGGATGGGCAGCTACCGGGCTGGTTGTTGCCTCGTTGGATACCTCGATGGAGTACCGTATCGGTACGATAGTAGCAAGGCTGTTGAGTGGCGTGACGAATATGGGGTTAGCGGTCTTCCTTATTGCTCTCGAAACTTGTTTCTTCGAGATGCTGCCGTTCGCTTACAGTTCAGGGCAGCCCGTGTTCAAATGGAATAAGCTGGTGTGGGCGGCGGTGTTCCTGCCCATTGGATTTATGTTCGCCCACGCCCTACTAAATCCGCAGTATGGATTTCTTGATTCGTTTGTCGAATCGGATGTTCGATTCCTGTGGTTTATCATGGTGGCGCTGGTCGGTATGACGGTGCTGCTGTGGTTCTACTTCAATGTCGTAGATGATATTCTGCAAGAATGGGCGGGGATCAAACGGCGACCTCGACCTGCTTACGGTACAGCCTATCAGCAGGCAGACCCCTATTACGGGCAGCAAAATCCGGGCGGGTATTATCAGCAGCCCCCGTATGATGACTACAACAACTATCCGGGCGGCTATTATGGGCAAGATCAAAGCCCGCCGCGTAAGTAACATGAGGTTGAAAACGTCTGTGGATTCCGCAGAGAAAACACTCGTTAAATTCGATAGAATCAAATCAGAACCAGCGCAATCAGGCACAAAACTGGTGGTTGATTCAATTCGTGAATTGTGTTACAATAACAAGGCTTGCCTGGTTCCAGAATCTTGCATGATTCTAATATACAATCGAGGAATATGATCGGGGACGACCTGTTGAAAATGATGGATAAGGTACAACCAGTGACTGACGCCTACGATGAGAACCGCAGCGACGCGGTCCAAGAACTCGCTTCACGTGCTGAAGTTCGCGGCTATGTGACCTATGAGGACTTGGTAGAAGTCATCGCCGAAGAACTCGACGAAGCTACCGTCGAGAATCTTCTGGAGGAGCTTCAGGAGATAGGTATCGAGGTGCGCCAGCAGGAGGAAGAAGTCCTGCCCGATCTACGCGCTGCCGAACTTGAAGAAGAAGAGTTCGAGGACGAGGATGCTATCGCCGACATCAATGCGGTTTCCGCCGATGATCCGGTAGGGCTGTACTTCCGCCAGATGGCACAGGAGCCTTTACTCACTGCCGGTGAGGAAGTTGACCTCGCCAAGCGAATCGAACGAGGCCGGAAGTCACGCAAGATGCTGGAAAATTCCAGCGAACTAAGCATGCCTGAGCGCGCTGAATTAATCCAGCAGATCGAGCAGGCCCAGGAATCACGTGAGCATTTGGGCCGGGCGAATACCCGTCTCGTCGTCAGCATTGCGAAGCGCTATATGGGGCAGGGTCTGCCCTTCCCTGATCTGATTCAAGAAGGTAACGTCGGGCTGATGCGTGCAGTCGATAAGTATGACTATACACGCGGCAACCGTTTCAGCACGTATGCAACATGGTGGATTCGTCAGGCGATCACCCGCGCGCTGGCACAGAAGACCCGCACGATCCGCATCCCGCTCCACATGACAGAGCGCATCCGTCAGATGTACCGCACCGCGCAGCTTCTTGAGCAGGAGCTAGGCCGCCGCCCGACACCCGAAGAGATTGCCGAGGAGATGGATCTTCCCGCCGATACTGTTCGGGGCATGATGGACGCGAGCCAGCACGCGATTGCTCTTGAGCGCCCGGTTGGTGATGATGGCGATAGCGAATTCGGTGATTTCATCGAGGATCAAGATACGCCCGAACCCGGTGAAGCTGCTGCCCACCATCTGCTACAAGAAACAATTGAGGAAGTACTCTCTGAGCTAACTCCGCGCCAAGCGCATATTCTGCGTCTGCGCTTTGGGCTTGGCGGCGGTGAGCAGCATACGCTCGAAGAGATTGCCAACAAGTTCGGCCTCTCGCGCGAGCGCATCCGCCAGTTGGAGAAGGAAGCGTTGCGGCGTCTGCGCCACCCGCGTTTGGCTCATAACCTGCGCGATTATCTTTCCTGATAAAAAATCTGATAATTCACAGCGCGTGCCTCATTCAGGCACGCGCTGTTTGCTTCTTCCTGCAAATCGCACATCCGGGGAATACAGCTATAATCGCCCGTGTGATCACATGGCTCTCCGACTTCACCCGCTTTCTGATAGGCCGAACCGATCATCCCATCTACCGCCGCGAAATGGCGGGATGGTCGTACAGTGGGGCATGGCGGCAGCTGCGTGGCGGCTGTGTGCCACTGGTGGGCTTGCTATTCCTGGTGACAATAGGCTGCTGCGGCGCTGTCGGTGGCCTGACAATCCTCCCAGAGATTCAGCTTCCCGAAGACTGGTTCGTGATCGTCTTCATTGTGGTTGCTGCTTTATTCATAGGCGAAGGGGTGCTTCGCTTCGTCACCGGGCTTATTGCGACCGCCCTTGGCGCAACTGTCATCAGTGCCGAGCTTGAGGCGCAGACGTTCGGCCTGCTGCGCTTGACTATGGTCACACCAAGCGATATTGTGCTCGCCAAGTTTGGTGCAGCCTTCCGTCAGATTCGCCTACCGCTCTTATTGATCCTGTTAGTACGCCTCCTAATTGTCTTGATTGGGGCCATCAGCTTAGTAATCGTGATTATTCAAGGTATCAATACGGCAGGCTCAAGTGGTATCTCTCCCTCTGATCTCCTTTCTTCTCCAGTTTTACCGGTAACGGGCCTGATGGTCGTAGAATATGGAATTGCATTAGGGTTTGCTTTCATAGCATTTCTTGCCTGGATTGCGTTCTTTATCTTTCAGCCGATCCTCGATATGCTGTTGTACGTAGCGCTTGGCGTATTTGCATCATCATGGGCTAAGACTCGTGCCAATGGCCTGATTACGGCGGGCGCGTTCCGGGTGGGGTTGTGGATGTTGAGCTACGTTAGCGGCCAGATTTTCTCAACGGGCCTGAGCCTGCTGACACTTCCACTGATGGCATTGCCTGCTCTCCCAACATGGATTCAAGATGCCGCCAGTTCGCCCGGACTGCTGATCCTGCTGGCGGCACTAGCCGCGATTCTGATGCTGATCACATCTATCAGCATCGAACTGAGTATTTCACTTGGCTTACTGCGTGCCACAACTGCGCGCGCAGAGCATCTTCCCAGCCTCGGCTAAAGTGGAATAATCAAATCAGGGCAACATCAGATGTTGCCCTATCTTGAATTAAGCCGTTATTGGAACTCGTCTTTAGGGGCAATAGAAGAACTGGCTTGCTAGGGGCAGGCTGCAATACGAGTTGGTCTGATCGATGATGATCACCGCGCCGACAAGCAGGCAGCAGAACAGCAGCGTCAGGACGCCGCATCCAATCACGATCCAACGACTGCGGTCTGCGGGATAGTCTTCTTCTTCGGGAGCGTAGCCGGGGCCGGGAGCCTGCGGCGCATATGCTTGCGCGGGACGACTCATTGGTTGCGGGGGTGGCATCTGCTGTGGAGGACGCTGCTGCCCTCCACCCACTACTGTTGCGCCGACATCGCTGGGGCCTGCACTTATCCCTGCACCGTATACTTCATAAGCCAGAGTAACTGTCTCGCCAAGACCGACCAAATCGCCGTTAGAAAGTTGGTAGGGGCCGGTTAGACGCTGGCGGTTGACAAATGTACCGTTGGTGCTGCGTAAGTCCTCGACGGTGTAGCCATTGGGATTCCGCATCAAGCGGGTATGATGGCGGGAGATTTCAGGGTCGTTAATCACAATATCATTCGTGATGTCGCGTCCGATGGTCAGCGTATCACGGGTTAATTCATACTGCTGGTTGGGTTGAGGCCCACGTCTGACTACTAAGCGGTAGCTGGCACCTGAGTGCATCGCTTACCCCTCCACGAAAGAAATCGAGTCAAGATAAAAGTCCGGGTAACGAGGTTATGATAGGTTGATTTATGATTTGTGTCAACCGATGTCCCTACCGCAGTTCAGGTAATACAAACTATATGAGCGCCTCGTTGCTCATTTAGTCGCAAGTAGGCCCGCTCTAGGTTTGATTGCCGTTTCCGATTTGGCCTGCTGGCCGCACCAGCAGACGCATTTTCCCTGCTTCAACCACTTCTACGCTTCTTCCTTCAGGAATCGTCGAGCCATCGACCGCCGCTGCCTGCCAGCGCTCTCCGAATACCTGCACCATACCAATCGGGTCGAGGTCGCGTGTCACACGGCCCACCTGCCCGACCAGCGCAGGATAGCCTGTCGCGGGTTTGAGCGATTGTGCCCGTACTCCCATCATGGCGATGAAGAAGAAGATTGCTGCCATCAGCACCGATTGCCCGATCACCAGTGGAATAGACACCTGACCAAAGGGACGAATCTCTGGCTGGTTGAACAGCACAATCACACCCGCAGCGAGACTCACTGCACCTGCCGCAGTTAATACGCCGTGAACAGGCGCTTTGATCTCTATGATGAACAGCACCAGCGCCAGCCCGATCAGGACAAGGCCCAACCAGTTGACAGGCAGCACACCGAGTCCATACAACGCCAGCGCAGTCAGGATTGTGCCAACTGCTCCTGCGACCCACCCACCAGGTGACCGCACTTCGATGATAATCAGCAATGGTCCTAATACGAGGAATGTCGAGACAATATTGGGATGCGAGAGCACAATCAAGATGCGCTCAAGGATATTCATCGGAAGATCGGTGGTCGGTAGTCCAGCCGTATGAAGAGTGCGCGGCTCCCCGTTGACTTCAACTTTTGTCCCGTCGATCTTTTCCAGTAACGTCGGGACATCATCGGCGATCAAATCGATCAATCCTGCATCGAGTGCTTCCTTCGCGCTGACTGCCTTTGCCGCTTTCACTGCTTGATCGGCAAGGTGTACCGCATCAGGGCCACGCCGTTCCGCCAGACTCCGCGCCTGTGCGCTGAGAAATTCTTTCGCCTTCTGTTCCTCGGTCGAAGGCAGGTCTTCGCCGCCGCTTCCAACCGGACTGCTCGCGCCGATAGCCGTCTCTGGGGCCATTGCCGCTTCGTGCGCCGCCAGGGTGATCAGCAGCCCCGCCGAAGCCGCCGATGCGCCGCGCGGCCCAACATAAACAACTACTGGGATATCGCTGGTGCGGAAATCCTCGATGATGTCAAGGGTCGTGCCGACGCTTCCGCCGGGAGTATCCAGCACAACGATCATTGCTTCGGCATTGCGCCTGTCGGCCTCTTCAAGCCCACGCCGCAGATATGCTTCCATCGCAGGCAGGACAACTGTATTGGCGTGCAGCACAATGATCTCACGGCCACTCGCTTGCGCGGATGCCTGTTGGCTCGCAGGTACATAGAAGACTATAGCAATGATGAGCGCTATAAGGGCGCTTCGTATCCATCTAGTGTAGGGTTTCATAGGTTTCATCCAGAGTAAACAAATGCAGCCACCCTTAACTGTAGCACCGAGGACTCGATTGTCAATCGGCTGTATCAGGTTGTTGGAGGGTAAGAAGATGAGCCGCCTCTGCGATCTATATTACGAACTCTGATCAGGTACGAAACCTGCCTCCTACAGGTTGCGTATTACTGTATGTTGATGCGCTTAATTACGCTTGAGACATAGTAAGTCGAATGTTAGGATCAAGGGAATTGTAGGAGCCGGAATCTCTGGCTCGCAAGTAAGGAGTTCTAAGAGTATGTATTTCTTTCCCGGATATGGGATGTATCTGCTGTTTGCTCTGCCAGCGATGCTGCTCGGCTTGTGGGCACAGGCACGCGTGCGATCTGCCTTTGCGAAATTCTCACGTGTTGCCATGCCCGGCAATCTTGCTGGCGCTGAAGTCGCGCGGCGTATTCTAGATGCCAATGGCCTTCAGCACGTTCAGATTGAGCCTGTCGGCGGCATGTTGAGCGATCACTATGATGCCCGCACGGACATCCTCCGCCTGAGTCCTGAGGTCTTTCAGGGACGCAGCGTTGCGGCGGCTGGCGTAGCCGCTCACGAAACCGGTCACGCTTTACAGGATCAGAAGCACTACGGGCCGCTTATGCTCCGCAGCTTGATGGTTCCGACCGTGCAGTTCGGAAGTTGGTTGGGGCCGCTTGTGTTCTTCGTAGGCTTGTTTCTCTTTCACAGCACAACCCTCGCATGGATTGGCCTGGGCTTGTTCTCGGCGGTTGCAGCGTTCGCAGTTGTGACCCTGCCTGTCGAGTTCGACGCCAGCAATCGTGCCAAGCGCGAGTTAGTTGCACAAGGCATCCTGACTCCCGTCGAATTGCAGGGCGTGAAAGCTATACTTGATGCGGCAGCGATGACTTATGTTGCAGGCGCAGCGCAGGCCATCTCGACAATTCTGTACTACGTTTTCATCTTGATGGGTTCAGGCGGTCGTCGCCGCTAATCGTTCTAACTAAAAAACCTCCCACAATGCGGGAGGTTTTTTGTTCTGTCATCAACTTTGCAGCATCGATCTTTCCCCTTGCGGATGCTATAATGCCGATTACAGAGGAGTTTGTACTGATTTAGTACCGTAATGAATGGGGCATCACCATCCACTTTTGCCCCTCGTACACCGAAGCAAGGAGAATCAAATGGCCGTCGATGTTACGCCATCGGAAGGTCTCAGCCTCACGCTAACCCCGGAGCAGGAAATGCTCCAGCAGCAGGCCCGCAAGTTTGCCCAGCAGAAAATCGCCCCTATCGCCCCTCACTTTGATGAGACAGGCGAGTTCCCGATGGACACCATCAAAGAGATGGGCCGGATGGGATTCATGGGAATCGAAGTTCCAGAGGAATATGGTGGCGCGGGGATGGATTCCATCGCTTATGTCCTTGCACTCACCGAAATCTGTAAGGCAGACGCATCTCATGGCACGATCATGTCCGTGAACAATTCTCTGTACTGTCACGGAATCTATAAGTTCGGCACAGAGGAAGTGAAGCAGAAGTTCCTTGTTCCAGCGGCTTCCGGTGAGAAGATCGGCGCGTACTCGCTCACTGAACCCATGTCGGGTTCTGATGCTGGCACGATGAAATCCCGCGCGGTGCTTAATGAAGCGGGGACACATTACGTGATCAACGGGCGCAAGAGTTGGGTAACGAGCGGCCCCGTTGCCGATTTCGTCCTCCTGTTCACGATGACTGAGCCGGAGAGACATCATAACGGAATCACCGCCTTCCTGATCGATGCGACGCTGCCGGGCTTCGAGCGCGGCAAAAAGGAGCCAAAACTCGGAATCCGAGCCTCCGCCACCAGCGAATTGATCTTTGATAACTACCAGTGCCCTATCGAAAACATCCTTGGCAAGCCGGGTGACGGCTTCAAGATTGCAATGACCGTCCTCGATTCGGGCCGAATCGGGATTGCATCACAGGCGCTTGGGATTGCTGAAGCTGCGTACGCAGCGTCGGTGAAATATGCCCGCGAGCGCGAAGCATTTGGACAGCCTATTGGCGGCTTCCAGATGATCCAGCAGAAGATCGCCGACATGAAAACTCGCATCGAAGCCTCCCGTTTGCTGATCTACAATGCCGCGCTTGCCAAGCAGCGCAGCAAATCGACAGGCGAGCGCTATACCACCGAGTCCTCGATGGCGAAGCTGTTCGCCTCTGAAACTGCGATGTATGTGACACATGAAGCGGTACAAATTCATGGCGGCATCGGCTACAGCAAGGAACTCCCCATCGAGCGCTACTTCCGCGATGCCAAGATCACGGAAATCTACGAGGGAACCAGCGAGATTCAACGCCTCGTCATTGCCCGCAATGAATTGGGGCTGCGGTAGGATAAGTTCCGACTAACTCCGAGGTAATTTTCACTATGCCCAACATGAAGCCAGTACTCGATTTTCTAGCCGATCTTGAGAAACACAATGAGAAGGCTTGGTTCGAACAACATCGGGAAAGTTACGAAACTGCCAGAGAACAATTCGAGGCATTAGTCAACCAGCTAATTGAGGATATGTCGGGGATCGAGGCTTTAACAGGACTCACTGCTAAAGACTGTATGATGCGGATTTATCGAGATGTACGATTCTCCAAAGACAAATCTCCATACCGAACAAATATGGGCGCGTCGATTGCGCCGGGCGGTAGGAAATCAGCAAAGTTGGGGTACTACCTCCATCTGGAACCTCACGACCACACAATTGTGGCGGGTGGTCTGCACATGCCGAGTTCCGAGCAGCTTACCCGATTTCGAGACGCCATCGATCAGGATGCCGCTCCGTTCAGAGCAATCCTCGCCACCCCGGATTTCAAGCAGTATTTTGGAACATTGGAGGGCGAAAGTCTGAAATCCGCACCACAGGGTTATGCGCGCGATCACCCAGAGATTGACTTGCTTCGGTTGAAGGAGGTCGTCGTCATTTATCGTTTCTCCGATGAGCAGGTACTTGCAGACGATTTCCCGATCCAAGTTGTTCAGACATTCAAAGCCATGAAACCTTTTCTGGATTATCTGAACGGGCTTGGATAAGCAAGAGCATGCGAGAAGCCACTGATGAGCATCTGCTTGCGTATGCCCGGCGGGATGGGCGGGTCTTCGTTACGGCGGAGGCTGCTGTCTTGAGGCTCCATCAACGATTGATGAAGTTAGGCTTGGACCACGCGGGTATCCTGTTTTTAGATTACCCGACGTCGCCAGAGCAAACTGCATCGGCATTTGCACTGGTGAGCGAAGCCGTTCTTCCAGAGGAAATGCACAATCGAGTTCTCTTTCTGAGTGACCTTATAGGGTGAGGCAGCATGGCGCGTAGGTTGAGCCGTTTGGCGCGCGGAATTGTCATGACGCCGAATGTATGCGGCGGCAGGCCGCGCCTGGCAGGTCACCGTATTACCGTTCAAAACCTCGTAGAATGGCATGAGCGGGGCGGTAAGAGTATCAAGGATATTATGGAAGGCCATGATCTGACACGAGCCGAGATTCTCACAGGACTATCCTATTATCACAATTATCGTGAGGAGATCGAGCGTGCAATCCGGCAAGATGAAGCTCTGATCAAAACTATCAAGCAGGAACAAGGAACCAATCCAGCACTAGAACGCATCGAGCGGCTGGGACTGACACTCGATTTAGCGCTTGCTCTAAGCAAATACTATCACGAACATTGCGAGGAAGTGGATCGAGCCATCAACGAGGCGGGGCTGGATGAATCCACAGAAACCCCGTTGGAGAAGTGGGTCAAAGTAGGGTTGGTTGATAAAGCGTCTTCGCCAGAGGAATAGAAGCCAGATTCAACTGGAAATGCGATATGGCAGGTATAGACTTTTCTGATTTTTATGCGAGAGTTCAGGATATAGCCGCACAAGAGCATCGTGCTGTAGAGGATGTTCTATCGGATATGCTTGAGCAATATACGAGCGATGTGGAATCGAATCCCTCAGACGACAATATCGAAGTCCCCGATTGGATTCGGGAAGAGGATATTCCTCGCTACAGACAAGCCGCCCGACGAGTGCGTAAGAAGACATACGAACGAGCACGCCGTTATTGGAGCGAAGTTGGGGATACCAAACGCCTGGCCCTGAGCGATGAAGAACTGGATCAAGAGTTCTGGCTGATCGATCTCGAAGGTATCCCTCGCTTGAAATCGGAGCAGGGAGGTATAGAAGTTCCCCACGATTCTCTCTATGAATCTGCTAAACGTGCCTACCTCGAAAGCAAGGGATCAGGTATCGAGAATCTCTCCGAGCGCAGCCGGGAACTTTACAAAGAAGCATTGTTTCGTGAGTATGAAAATCGGATGAAAGATGATGAGGAATAGGATTCTGATGGATGCCAATTTTCTTATTGCGGCTCACAATCCGTCTGATCCTTACCACTTAGAAGGAATCGATTTCCTTAAAATCGATCAGAGTATTCGTATCATTCCACAAGCGATATTGCCAGAAGTAGCCTATATGCTCAATGAGCACGTTAGCTCATCAGCCCTATTTTCCTTTTGGGATAGCCTGATAGAACCAAACATTCAACTAGAATCAATTTCTATTTCCGATTTGAAACGGGCAAAAGATATCTGCCTCAAATACGACACTTCGCATTTCGATTTCGCCGATTGCTGTATCACGGCCCTCTCTGAGAGATTAGAAATCATCCAAATCACCTTCGATTACCGACACTTTCGTCAGTTCCGCCCTGCCCACTGTGACTATCTGGAGCTTCTCCCTTGAAAGCCATCCTGCTCCACGAACACGGCGGCCCTGATAAACTCACCCTCGGAGAAATCGACACTCCTCAACCCGGCCCCGGCGAAGTGCAGGTGAATCTCAAAGCGGCAGCGCTCAATCGCCTTGATGTATGGACACGCAATGGCTATCCGGGTCTTAAAATTCGCTACCCGTACATCCTCGGCGGCGATGGCGCGGGTGTTGTGACTGTCGTTGCCCCTGACGTGACTGAGTTCAAGCCGGGTGACCGTGTAGTCATCAATGGGACTCTAAGCTGCGGTCAATGCGATATGTGCCTTGCCGGGAAAGATAACCTATGCCGCAATGGTGGGGTACTCGGTGAGACTTCTGTGCTTGGTACGTATGCCGAATACATAGTGCTGCCCGCGCGAAACCTGCTTCATCTTCCCGATCACATTTCCTTCGAAGAGGCCGCAGCCGCCTCACTTGTCTATTTGACGGCCTACCATTCTCTCTTCACAAAGGGACATCTTGAGCCGGGAGAACCTGTGCTGGTGATTGGCGCGGGCGGAGGTGTGAATACAGCGTACACCCAGCTTGCTCACCTCATCGGCGCGACAGTTTATGTGGTTGCCTCAACGCCAGAGAAATTGGTGCAAGCCCGCGAAATCGGCGCAGATCACACTATCAACCGCACTACTGAGGATTGGGGCAAGGCCATCTTTACCATGACCGACCGTAAAGGTGTTGATGTTGTAGTCGATAATGTCGGTCAGGAAACATGGCCGACCAGCTTGCGTGCGCTTGCGCGGGGTGGTCGGATGCTGGTTGTCGGCAATACCAGTGGCTATGATACACATATCGATTCGCGCTATATTTTTGGTAAGCACTTGAGTATCATCGGCTCATCAATGGGCACGCAAACTGATTTCCGCCGCGTGATGCGATTAGTCTTCGAGGGGAAGGTCAAGCCTGTGATCGGCGCTATCCTTCCCCTTGATCAAGCCTCCGCCGCCCATGAGATGCTCGAAAAGGGCGATGTATTCGGCAAAATCGTTCTGACCATATAACAAGCGCCCATGCCTAAACAGCGTCCCTCAATCGTAACGTGGTTAGCCCTCGCGGTGTTGATCCTCGCAGGCGCAAACCTCATCGCCGTGATAAGCGGAATCATGCGCTGGCAGGACATCGCTCCACTAAGACTCGGCCTGCCACTAGCTGCGTTACTGATTTTGCCAGCGATTTGGACAGCGATCTGGATCGTCATCGGTTGGGGGTTATTTACCCTGCGCCAGTGGGCACGGCTCGCGCTGCCCGTTGCCTTTTTAGTCTACGAAGTTACGGTAATTGGTCAGCAGATTCTATTTGCTCGACAAACCTATACGCGCGAGCGTCTGCCCTTCGCAGTGATTACCGCACTGGTATGCCTGTTGATTATTCTATTTGCGATTTCGAGAACGCGGGTACGTGAAGCCTTCCGAAGACAAGAACCCATTTCAAATTCAGCACCGTTAGTGACCGAGTAATCTCGCACAAACCAACAGTTGTTCTGAACTTATCAATTAAATGGAGCCATTCATGACGGTCGATCCCAAGATTGATCAGCTTCACGATTTAAGGGCACGCTCGCGTCAGGGCGGCGGCGAAGATCGGATTCAGCGCCAGCATGATCGCGGCAAAATGACTGCCCGCGAGCGCCTTGACCTCCTGCTAGATTCTGGCAGCTTTCGTGAGTTAGATGCGTTTGTCGTGCAGCGTGAGCGCAACTTCGGGATGGATGAATCCGAAAATCAAATTCTCGGCGATAGTGTGATCACGGGTTGGGGCACGATCAACGGTCGGCTCGTTTACGTCTATTCGCAGGATTTCACCGTATTTGGTGGCAGCCTCTCCGAAGTCCATGCAGCGAAGATCGTCAAGATTATGGAGATGGCAATGAAAACGGGCGCGCCAATGATCGGGCTGAACGATTCAGGCGGGGCGCGGATTCAGGAAGGTGTGGTGTCACTTGGCGGCTACGCTGATATTTTCCTTCGCAATACCCTTGCTTCCGGCGTCATCCCGCAGATTTCCGCGATCATGGGGCCTTGTGCGGGTGGGGCAGTGTACTCCCCTGCCCTCACCGATTTCATCTTCATGGTCAAGGGAACCAGCCATATGTTTGTGACTGGCCCGGATGTCGTCAAAGCGGTGACTCACGAAGATGTGACGATGGAAGAACTCGGCGGCGCAATGACTCATAACTCGGTGTCGGGGGTCGCGCACATGGCAGCCGAGTCTGAAGCCGACTGTTTTGCTCTGATCCGCGAGATGCTGACCTACCTTCCTCAGAACAATCTAGAAGATGCTCCTTATGAAGCCACCACTGATGATCCTCTCCGCATGGATGAGCGCCTCGACGGCCTAGTCCCTGATAATCCGAACAAGCCCTACGATATTAAAGAGGCCATCCGCATGATTGTGGATAGCGGTCACTTCTATGAGATTCATGAGCACTTCGCCCAGAATGTCGTGGTCGGCTTTGCGCGGCTCGGTGGCTACAGCGTCGGCATCGTGGCGAATCAACCGCAGGTGCTGGCAGGCGTGCTCGATATATCAGCCTCGGAAAAAGCTGCCCGTTTTGTCCGCTTCTGCGACTGCTTCAATATCCCTATCATCACCTTTGAAGATGTGCCCGGCTTTCTGCCCGGAGTAGATCAGGAGCACGGCGGGATCATCCGGCACGGCGCGAAGCTGCTCTACGCCTACTGCGAGGCGACCGTACCAAAGATCACCATCATTACTCGCAAAGCATACGGCGGGGCCTACTGTGTGATGAATAGTAAGCACATTCGCTCCGATCTCAATCTCGCGTGGCCGATGGCAGAAATTGCGGTGATGGGGCCGGATGGCGCAGTCAACATCATCTTCCGTGAAGAGATCAAAGAGGCAGACGATGCAGTCGCCACGAAGGCCGACCTTGTTCAAGATTATCGTGAGCGCTTCGCTAACCCGTATATAGCGGCCTCGCGCGGTTACGTGGATGATGTAATCGAGCCGCGCGAAACCCGCCCGCGCCTGATTAATGCATTGGAAGTTCTGCGCAACAAGCGCGATGCTAATCCACCCAAGAAGCATGGCAACATCCCATTGTAATATTAAGGATGGTTAGTAATGAGCTTAACTGGCTTTCTCAAAGAGAAGGATGTCAAGCAAGAGTTTAACCATCTATTTCCAAAGCCTAAATTTGCCTTAGAGAAAGAGATTTTAGCGCCCCCAAGAACCAAACAATATTTGTTGGTTGGCGTTGCATTTGACTATTTGTTGCGTTTCTATTTGCAGCGCTTAAATGCAACGATGGCCGTCGTCCGTTCATGGGTAGCTGAACAAGCTCTTAGTCCAAGTTCTCCAATTCTTCAAGATGTCTCACTATACGTAAATACGGGTGAAGTTTCCTTTACGGAGACGGATCTAACGAAGAAGATTCGAAAGATAATTGACCAAGCTAAATTAGCTTTGGATCATTATCTTTCTTCTGGCAAAATGACTGATGAGCTGATTGAGAGTGCTCTTTATCTTGCTCAAATTGAGCCTATAGTCCGAAGCGGGTATGTTGATCCAAATATTGGAATCATAAACAAAGAGAATGTCGTTGATCTGCGGAATATGATCAGTGTTATAAGGCCAGGGATATTTACGGCAAAAGACAGGTGTATTCTCAACCCGACTTTTGGGGAAGCCTCTAAGTTAGTTGGCGGGGCAGATGCAGACCTTTTAATTGATGATTTATTGATAGATATTAAGACAACTAAAGACTTGAAGTTGACCCAAGATTATTTCAATCAGCTTGTAGGGTATTACGTCCTTTACAAAATAAATGAGATGCAAAATCCTCCACCTACAACATTGATAGAGAGAGTCGGTATTTACTATTCCAGATATAGCGAATTCTTTATCATCCCCATTGCAGATATAGTGGGGAATATGGATTTTTCTTCATTTATAGAATGGTTCAAGGAAAAGGCAGCTAGCAAATACCCGCCCCTCCCGAAACGAATTTCTCCTCTAACTAGGAATTAAAATGCCCGGAACTGGCCCACTACCACCCACCTTATTTCGAAAAGTCCTGATCGCCAATCGTGGTGAGATCGCCGTGCGGGTGATCCGTGCCTGCCGTGAGTTGGGGCTGCGCACGGTTGCAGTCTATTCCGATGCCGACCGCAACGCGATGCACGTGCGTTATGCGACTGAGGCATACCACATTGGCCCTCCGCCACCGCGCGAGAGCTATCTGCGCATTGACAAAATCCTTGACGTAGCGAAACGCTCCGGCGCGGACGCGGTCCATCCCGGCTACGGCTTCCTCTCCGAACGGGCCGAGTTCTCGCAGGCGTGCCTCGACGAAGGTATTGCTTTCATTGGCCCCACGCCTGAAGCCATTGAGATTATGGGTGACAAAGTTGCTGCTCGGAACGCTGTCCGTGCAAAGGGTGTCCCACTCGTTCCGGGCATGGATTTGGATATGAAGGGCGGATCGGAGTATTTCATGGAGGCTGCCGAAAAGGTTGGCTTCCCGCTTCTGATCAAGGCGGCGGCAGGCGGCGGTGGCAAAGGCATGCGCCGCGTCTATCGCATGGAGGATTTTCTCGGCGCGCTGGCGAGTGCGCAGCGAGAGGCAGAAGCAGCGTTTGGGGAAGGCACGGTATATCTGGAGCGTCTGATCGAGAATGGCCGCCACATCGAGTTTCAGATTCTTGGCGACCAGCAGGGTAACATCATCCATTTAGGGGAGCGTGAATGTTCGATCCAGCGCCGCCATCAGAAGCTG
>Ga0075421_100003110_pt1 | contig 19807 bp, 15 predicted proteins | sample SoiMetdeltSBSDD5_FD_75292 | JGI IMG/M metagenome (GOLD analysis project Ga0075421, IMG submission 75292) | Bulk soil microbial communities from a Populus tree surrounding site in Tennessee, USA - Soil MetaG P. deltoides SBSDD5 | ecosystem: Environmental > Terrestrial > Soil > Tree plantation... | reverse complement strand
CGGACCAGCGCCGTCGCCGTAGCGCCGTAATAGCGTGCGGTGATCGTCGCCGTGCCGGACGACACACCGGTAATCCATCCGGTCGGTTCCATGTGCAGCACCGAGGGCCTGTCAGAGGACAGCTCCATGAACAGGAACCCTTCGGACGTCGACGCGTCGTCGAGGTCGATGCGAGCCTGGATTCTGGACCACTCACCGATTCCGACTGCGGACGGAGCGAGCAACACATAACGATCGATGTGGGCGATCGTCACATCCGTTGTCCATACCGACGATGAGGCGGAGCCGTTGACGGGAACGTCGCGGCGTACGTACCCGTCCTTCATCGCCCGCACCGTGTGCGGGACTCGCGTCGCGGACGTCACGGTGTACCGCCCGCTGCTGTCTGCGAACGTCACGCCGTAGCGGTTATCGATCGGCGAATCGTTGCCGTAAATCCAGATCTCGGCACCAGCGACGGGATTGCCCCGGGAGTCCGTGACACGGCCGGCGACAGTGTATGGCGGCCCGGGCACCGACGGTGGCGGTGGCGCGGGCGCGGCTCCTCCGGTCGATGTGGAAGCCGCCGTCGGTCCCAGCGTCGATTCATTGCTGCACGCCGTTGCCACTCCCAATGCCATGGCAATCAGCATGGAGCCGAGCTGTCTCATGATGACCACGCCTTCTCGTGGTAGCGGCGCCACGCCGATACGCCGCAACGTTGGAGTAATCTCACGTTCTGGGCGCTGTCGTTGCGATGACGCCCTGCTCATGCAAAGCACATGACAGCCATGTTTCCAATCGAGCCGCCCATCGAACCGATGCTTGCCAAGCTCGCCGACGAGCTGCCGCCAGGCGGCGCGTTCCTGTACGAGCCGAAGTGGGACGGCTTTCGCGCCATCGTCTTTCGCGGCCGCGGTGACGCCTACATCCAGAGCCGCGATTTGCGTCCGCTCGATCGCTACTTTCCCGAGCTGCATGACACGCTGCTGCTGAATCTGCCCGACGACTGCGTCGTCGATGGCGAGATCGTGATTGCCACGCCGCGCGGGTTGGATTTCGACGCGCTGCAGATGCGCCTTCACCCCGCGGCGTCGCGCGTCGCCAAGCTGGCGCGCGAGACGCCCTCGTCATTTGTCGCCTTTGATGCACTGGCCGCCGATGGTGTGGACCTGCGTGAGGTCGCGCAGAGCGAACGGCGCGCGCGGCTCGAGCACTTGCTGGCGCGGGCGCAGCGGCCGGTTCATCTCACGCCGGTGACGCGCGATCGCCAGGTTGCCGCCGAGTGGTTGTCACGATTCGAAGGCGCCGGCCTCGACGGCGTGATCGCGAAGCCGATGGACGGTATCTACGAGCCTGGCAAGCGGTCGATGATCAAGATCAAGCACTCGCGCACCGCCGACTGCGTCGTCGCCGGATTCCGCTGGCACAAGAAGGGCAAGAACGAGCTCATAGGATCGCTGCTGCTCGGTCTCTACGACGAGCGCGGCCGCCTGCACCACGTCGGCGTCACCTCCGCATTCACGATGACCTATCGCCGCGAGCTCGCCGCGGAGCTCGAGCCGCTTCGTGCCAACGCACTCGAGGGACATCCGTGGCGCGAGTGGGCCGAGTTCAGCCAGGGCCCCTCGGCGGAGCCCGGCGCAGGCACGAGGATGCCCGGAGGGCAGAGCCGGTGGAGCGCGGGAAAGGATCTCTCGTGGGAACCGGTGCGGGCCGAGCGTGTCTGCGAAGTGAAGTACGACCACATGCAAGGCGACCGCTTCCGCCACGCCGCCGTCTTCGAGCGCTGGCGCTTCGACAAGCGGCCCGAGGACTGCCGCTACGATCAGCTCGAGGTCACGACTCCTTACGAGCTCGAGAAGGTCTTCGGCGCGGTTTAGCGTTCCACGCGGCAATCTCCTCGGCGCTCCAGCCGCCTGGCTCCTCGTTCGGATCGAGCGCCTCCTGCGGTGGCCGCAAGTCTTCCGGCACGTGCTGCAAATTGACGCGGATGCGCGTCCACGTGTGGAAGCGCCCGCGCATCGCGTCGACGAGGACGTCGGCGGGTTGCAGGTGCGCCGCCGCTTCCGGATGCCGCGACCGCCATCGTTCCAGTCCCGCCAGCGCATCGTCTTTTTTCTCGGCGCGGCCGATTTCGATGAGCGGATACTTCGAGACACGGGCGCGAGGGTGCGAAGGTGCGGGGGTGCGACGACGGGATGGCTGGACGCGCGCCGGCTCGTCGGGCTGCTTCTTGTAATGCGGCGGCCACGGCGCGTCGCCGAGGCCTTCTTTTTCGTGACGGGTCGAGAGCTCCAGCAGTGCCAGCAGTGATGCCGGATGCTGCTCGATGCTGGCGTGGCGATCGCCGACGGAAGCAAACCGTGCCGGCATGGTGGCCAACGTGAAGTCGCCCGGCTCACAGGCGTCGATCTCGTCCCAGGCCAGCGGCGCCGAGACGCGCGCGTCAGGCTTCGGCCTCACTGAATACGCCGCGGCAACGGTGCGATCCTTCGCGTTCTGGTTGTAGTCGAGAAACACGCCGTGCCGTTCTTCCTTCCACCATTTGCTGGTGGCCAGATCGGGTGCGCGCCGCTCCACCTCGCGCGCAAAGGCGAGCGCTGCGCGTCGCACCTCGCTGAACGTCCATCGCCGCTCGATGCGGACATTGATGTGAATGCCCCGCGAGCCTGAAGTCTTTGGCCATCCGACGAGTCCCAGGTCTGCCAGCGTGGCGCGGACGACGCCGGCGACCGTACGAATCTGCTGCCACTCGACGCCCGGCACCGGGTCGAGGTCGATCCGCAGCTCGTCGGGGTGATCGAGGTCATCGGCACGCACCGGATGCGGGTGCAGTTCGAGGCATGCCAGGTTGGCCATCCAGACCAGTGCGGCAGCGTCGCGGGGTACCACTTCTTCGGCGGTTCGGCCCGACGGAAACTTCAGCGCCACGACCTCGATCCAATCGGGGCGCGACTCTGGTGCCCGCTTCTGGTAGAAGAACTCCCCATCGATTCCGTTCGGATACCGTACCAGCACGTTGGGCCGTTCCCCGGCGGCCCGCAGAGCTCCTTCCGCCACGGCGATGTAGTAGCGAGCAACGTCCAGTTTGGTGTAACCCGCCTGCGGGAAAAGCACCTTCCGTGGGTTGGAGATCGGCACTTCACGGCCCGCGACCGTCAGGACTTCGTGTTCGACCCGGCTAGGCACAACCCTCATTCTGACTTGGGAAGAACCCGGATCCAATCTTGCTGAGGCAGATGTGGACTACGTGCGTAAGCCGGTGTGCCTGCTGCCGAGCTTGCGCGTCTTCCGCGGAGGACCGATGTCAGGCATCGGAAGCGAACTCGAGAATGTCATCAGCAGCGGGGTTCCCGGCCTCGACGATGTGCTGAACGGCGGATTTCGGCGAAGCCGTTCGTACCTTATCGAAGGCGTCCCGGGCTCAGGCAAAACGACCCTCGCCCTTCAGTTCCTGCAGTGCGGTGCGAGCCGCGGCGAGCCGGTCCTGTACGTCACCCTTTCTGAATCGAGCGAAGAGCTTCATGCCGCAGCCGCGTCTCATGGCTGGTCGCTTGATGGCGTGACGCTGCGCGAGATCGTGCCGTCCGAGGAGGCGCTCGGTCCCGGCGAAGCCTCGACGATGTTCCATCTGTCCGAGGTGGAGCTGGCGTCCACGACCCAGCAAATACTCGGCGATATCGAGAGCCTCCGTCCCACGCGTGTCGCGATCGACTCTCTCTCCGAGATCCGTCTGGTGTCGGGGACCGCGCTGAGATATCGCCGGCAGATTCTTGCGTTGAAGCAGTACTTCAACAGCCGTGGCTGCACGGTGCTGCTCCTCGACGACCTCACCACCACCGATCAGGACGCCCACATCCAGAGCATCGCGCATGGCGTGATCCTGCTCGAACAGATGAATCCCGAATACGGCACCGATCGCCGCCGGCTGCGCGTCCGCAAGTATCGCGGCGTGGCGTTCCGCGGCGGCTATCACGACTACGCCATCCGCCACGGCGGCATCGAGGTCTATCCGCGCCTTGTCGCGGCCGAGCACCGCACGGCGAGCCCGCGTCTGAAGATGGAGAGCGGGATTCCCGAAATGGACTCGCTGCTCGGCGGAGGCATCGAGCAAGGCACCAGCACGCTGATCGTCGGCGCGGCGGGAACCGGCAAGTCGACCCTGGCCGCGCAGTTTGCCGCGGCCGCCGCCACGCGCGGACAGAAATCGGCGATGTACGTCTTCGACGAAAGCCCGGTCACGCTGACCAGCCGCGCCGCTGAACTGAGTATCGATCTCGCATCGGCCCTGGGCACGGGCATGGTCAACATCCGGCAGGTCGATCCGGCGGAGCTCTCCCCAGGTGAGTTGATACACGCAATCCGGGTGGCCGTCGAACGCCACGACGTCAAGCTCGTGGTGATCGACAGCTTGAACGGCTATCTGAATGCGATGCCCGAGGAGCGATTCCTCGCCGTGCAGCTGCACGAGCTCCTGACGTATCTCGGCCAGCGCAACGTCGCCACCATTCTGGTCTGTGCCCACTCGGGACTCCTGGGCGCGAACATGTCCAGTCCCGTCGATGCCAGTTATCTCGCCGATGCGGTGGTGCTGTTGCGCTACTTCGAATCGCGCGGTGAGGTGCGACAGGCCCTCTCGGTGATGAAGAAGCGGGGCAGCAAACACGAGCGGACCATCCGCGAGTTCGGTTTCGACAACGGCCGGATCTTCGTCGGCACGGCGCTGCGCGAGTTCCGCGGCGTGCTGACCGGTGTGCCCGTGTACGAGGGCGACGGCGCAGGCGTTCATCGGAGGTCGTCCGGTGGTTGACCCTCTACAGGCCGTCCGCGATCGCCGCGTCCTGGTGCTGCCGCCCACACCCCGCGACGGCACCATGACGCGGCAGTTGCTCGCCAAGGCAGGTATCGCCGCCGACACCGTTCATACGATGAACGCGATCGTGAGCGAACTGAATCGGGGTGCCGGCGTCCTGCTCCTGCCCGAAGAGGCGATCGCTGGCGGGGAAGCCGAGCTGCTGCGTGTACTCGGCGAGCAGCCGCCCTGGTCCGACCTGCCGATCCTCGTCATGACCCGGCCGGGCGCGGACTCCGCCTACGCCGCCCATGCGGTACGTGTGCTGAGCAACGTGACGCTGCTCGAGCGCCCGCTGCAGGTGGCCACGCTCGTCACGGCCATCCGTACAGCGCTGCGCGCGCGCGAGCGGCAATACCAGATTCGAGCGCATCTCGCCGAGCGGGCGATGGCGCTCGACAGCCTGAAAGACGCCGACCGCCGCAAGGACGAATTCCTCGCCACGCTGGGCCACGAGCTGCGAAACCCGCTGTCGCCGCTGCTCACGAGTCTGTATCTGCTGAAGCGGAGTGGCGGCTCGACGCAGGTCGTCGCGCAGACGGTCGCCGTGATGGAACGGCAGGTCCACTTTCTGGTGCGCCTGGTCGACGACCTGCTCGAAATCTCGCGCATCACCCGCGGCGTGATCGACGTGACGATGGCGCCTCTCGATCTGGCGGCCATCGTCAATGCCGCGGTCGAAAGCAGCCGGCCCTTTCTCGAAAGTGGCCGGCACGAGCTCATCGTCAACGGGCCGGAGGAATCACTGATCGTCGAGGGCGACTCTGTCCGGCTGACGCAGGTGTTTGCCAACCTGATTAACAACGCGGCCAAATACACCGACGTCGGCGGTCACATCTGGATCGAGGTCGGTTCTCAGGGCGGCGAGGCGGTGGTATCGGTGCGCGACGACGGGATCGGAATCGCTCCCGAACATCTGTCGGCGGTCTTCGAGATGTTCACGCAGGTGAACCGCTCGGATCGGCGCACGCAGGGCGGTCTCGGCATCGGACTCACGCTGGTGCGGAGTCTGGTTTCGGCGCACCGAGGTTCCGTCGTGGCGAGAAGCGAGGGGATCGGACGGGGCACGACATTCGAAGTGCGTCTGCCGCTCGTGCTCGATCGGCAACCGCGTGCGGCGCAGCCAGGCATGCTCTCGTCATTCCCCAACTGCCGCGTGCTGGTCGTGGACGACAACCACGATGCTGGCGAAACACTGGCGCTGCTGCTGCATTCCCTGAACGCCAACGTTCGCACGGCGCACAGCGGCTCTGAAGCGCTGGCCATGATCGACGGGTTCAATCCCGAGGTCGTGCTGCTCGATATCGGCATGCCGTTCATGGACGGCTATGAAGTCGCCCGCCGCATCAGGGCCAGGCGTGGCAACGGCGTGCGGCTGATCGCACTCACCGGGTGGGGGCAGGAAGCCGACGTGCGCCGGGCCGAACGCGCCGGCTTCGATCATCATCTGGTCAAGCCGCCGGATCTCGAGAAACTCGGAAAGCTGCTGACAGAAGTTCACGTCGCCGGACGTTCGTAGGTCCTCGCAGTCTAGTCAGTACGCATCGCGATCAGCGGGTCGGTTCGCGCTGCCCGGCGTGCCGCCGGCAGAACCGCACACACACCGACGAGCATCAACACGGCGGATGCTGCGCCCGCGCTCACGAGGTCGATACCGCCGGACGCAGCGACGAGGCTGTCCAGCGCGCGAGACGTCCACAGGGACAGCACGGTTCCAATGACGAGCGCCGAGCCGATCAGAGCGACACCCTGCCTGAGCGTCGCGGAGACGATGCGGGCGGGATTCGCCCCGAGCGCGATGCGGAGTGCGAGCTCCGCGCGCCGCGATGCGACATCGTGCGAGACGATGCCGAACAGGCCAATGGCGCCGAGCATCACCGCCAGCAGGGCGAATCCGAAAAGCGCGGACGTCAGCACACGCCTCGCCGGCACACCGGGCGAGCGAGCCACCATGCCGGTCAGCAACGCGCTGCCATAGACCGGCAGATCGCCATCGAGCCGTGCGACGTGCTCGCGCGCCACCGCAATCGCGTCCGCCCGTGCGCGCGTGGTGCGCAGAACGAGGATGCTTCCGCGCGACGGCGACTGCCATGCCGACAGATACACTGTCGGCAGGATGGGATCGTCGAGCGATCGGTGCTTGACGTCGCCGACGACGCCGATGACCTCGGCCGGCCGCTCGCGTCCGGCCAGAGTGATCTGACGGCCGACCGGCGACTCTCGCGGAAACAGCTTCGCGGCGAGCGATTCGCTGACGACAACCCTGGTGGGGGCGGTCGCATCGTCGCGCCGCTCGAATGTGCGCCCGGCGACCAGAGGGATGCGCATGACGTCGAAGTAGGACGTGCTGGCGACGCGAATCACCGCTTCGCGCGCTGGATCCGTTTGTCGCACGGACACCATGCCGCGTCCGCGATCGTTGCCCAGCGGCAGCTCGTCGATGATGGCGACGGCGCGGGCGCCGAACCGTTGCGACAACTCGCTCTCGAGCGTCGAGTAGAACGACACTACGTGCTCGACGGTCGGGTATCGTGCCGCCGGAAGCGCGATGCCCGCGGAGACGACGCCATCGGGCTCGAATCCCGGATCGATCGCGAGCGTCGTCAACAGGCTGCGGCCGAGCAGCGTCACGGAGACGATCAGTACGAACGCGATTGAGACAACCGCGCTCACGAAGCCGCGGCGCAGCCAGCGCTCGCGGGGCGCCGCGGTCGCGCCACGGCGCAGGATGTCGACGATGTTTCCCCGTGAGGCGACGACCGCCGGGATCACGCCGCACACACAGGCACATGCCGCAGCCAGCATCGAGACCGCGGCGATCACGCGCCAGCTGACGACGATGTCGCGGCCAACGACGTTCGCGAATTGCGGCAAGGCCAGATGTGGCGTCAGCCAGAACGCGAACAGCACGCCGGCGATCGTTCCTGCGGTGACGATCGCCATGGCTTCGAGTACGAGCTGCCGGGCGATCTCGATGCGCGTGGCCCCGAGCGCGCTTCGTACGGCCAGCTCGCGTCCGCGATCGATCGCACGCACCAGCAGCAGTCCGGCCAGATTGATGAAGGCGATGAGCAACGCCAGACCCGCGGCCCCGGCGAGCAGGCCGAGCGGTCGTGCCGAGTTGCCCGCGATGGCGGCGGCGATGCGAGTGCCGATGACGCGCGCCGGCGGGGTTGACGTGCGGCTGATGTCCTCCAGTGCCGTCGTCAGCAAGGCTGGTGGGACGTTCGGTGCGAGACGGGCGATCGCCCGCACGCGGAGCGCGGCCCGCCCGGCCTGCGCTGATGTCAGCGGCAGCGGCCGCCAGATGTCGGACGCATCGAGCGCGTAGAAGAATCGTTCGGGCAGCACGCCGACGATGGTGTGGGTCTGGCCGTCGAGCACGATCTCGCGGCCGATCGCGCCGGGATCGGCGGCGAGAGTTCCGCGCCAGAAGGTGTGGCTCACGATCACGACTCGCCGGCCGAGGTCATCGTCGCTGAAGGTACGGCCCATTGTTGGCACGATGCCAAGCAGCGTGAGGAAGCCCGGTGTCACATCAGTGGCGCGCATGCGCTCGGCGGCGCCGAATCCGGTCAACGTAAAGTTCGTGGGATCGAAGGCCTCGATGGCGGCCAGCGATCGCGCGCGATCGCGCCAGGCTTCGAGCGTCGCATAGCCGATCGCACGAGGCGGTCCGGTGGGCTCGTCGGCCGGCGTCTCGCCGATGGTGACCAGGGCGCCGGGGTCGGCGAAGGGCGGCGGCGTGAGCAGCACCGCATCCACCACCGCAAAAATCGATGCGGCGGCGCCGAGCGTCACCGCCACCGTGAGAGCGGCGGCAACTGCGGCGGCACCCGATCGCCTGAAGGCGCGCGCGAGATGGAGCAGGTCAGTGCGCATCACGCTGAGCATAGGACGCCGGTTCGCGTGAAATCGTTTGGCTCTTATTCGTCCCGCCGGGATACGATTTCCTCCGCCAGTTCGCCTCGCCCTTGCGGAGCTGGACACGCGCATGGACTTGTTGGATCGCCTGAAGGCGGTCCTCGCGGACCGCTACACCGTCGAGCGGAAGATCGGCTCAGGTGGCATGGCCGACGTGTATCTGACGCACGACATCCGTCACAACCGGAAAGTCGCCGTCAAGGTGATGCACCGCGACCTGGCCGAGTTCGTCGGTGTCGAGCGGTTCCTTCTGGAGATCGAGACCACCGCCAAGCTGCAGCATCCGCACATCCTTCCGCTCTTCGACTCCGGTGCCGCCGAAGGAACGGTCTTCTTCGTCATGCCGTACGTGGAGGGCCAGTCGCTTCGCGTACGGCTGAAGCGCGAGAGACAGTTGCCTCTTGATGACGCCCTGCGTATTACCAGGGAGATCGCCAGTGCGCTTGGCTATGCGCATCGCCGCGGCGTCATTCATCGCGACATCAAGCCCGACAACGTGCTGTTTCAGGACGGTTCGGCGCTGCTGACGGACTTTGGCATCGCCCTGCCGAGGAAGGATGACGAAGGAGGTGCGCGGTTGACGGGGTCGGGCATGAGCCTTGGCACGCCGCGCTACATGAGCCCCGAGCAGGTTGCCGGTCAGGAGATCGACACGCGCAGCGACGTTCACGGTCTCGGCGTGCTCGCTTACGAAATGCTCGCCGGGCAGCCGCCGTTCACCGGTGCAACCGCGACGGCGGTCCTCGGCAAGGTGATGACCGAAAGTCCGCGACCGCCGGTCGAACACCGCCGCTCCGTACCGGCCCACGTCAACGACGCGATCGTCAAGGCGCTCGAGAAACTTCCCGCCGACCGGTGGCAGACCGCCGAAGAGTTTGCCGAAGCATTGACGACGCCTCTCCTCACGCAGCGAACAGGTAGCCGTTGGACACGCGTGGTCCTCCCGTGGATGCTCGCGGCCGCACTGGCCCTCGTTCTCGGGTGGACGAGTCTGCGCAACTCGCGCACGGCGCCCATCGCCGACGGCCCGGTTAGATTCGGCGTCGAGTTCGAAACAGGTGTCGTGCCGAGTTTCACGCCAATCGTGCGCATCAGCGCCGACGGCCGGCAGCTGTTCGTCTCGGCGATGGTCGATCGCCGCGAGGAAGTGGTCCGCCGCACGCTCGATCGTCTGGGGATGGAAGTCGTCAAAGGGGCCGGACAGGGCGAGCAGGGCACCGGCAACAGCCGTCCGTTCGTGTCGCCTGACGGCCGCTGGGTGGCGTACGCACGACAGAAGAAGCTGTGGAAGGTTCCGGTCGAAGGCGGCACGGCGATCGAGCTCGCGCCGGCCGAGTGGGCCGGAGGCAGTTGGGACAGAAACGGAAAGATCGTCTACACGCAGGCCTACAACACAGGACTGTGGATCGTGAGCGAAGGCGGCGGCGACGCCCGCATGTTGACCAAGCCCGACGCCGCGAAAGGCGAGCTCGGTCATTGGTGGCCGCAGATCCTGCCCGACGGCGATCACGTGTTGTTCACCGCCTACCGGACACCGCTCGACACCGCGACGATCGAAGTCCTGACGATCAGTTCAGGCGAGCGGCGGGTCATCCTGACCGGTGGTGTGTACGGCTTCTACGTTCCCACCGGGCACTTGCTGTTCGCGGTGGGCGAGAGCATCCGCGCCGTGCCATTCGAGCTGGACACGCTGCGAGTCAACGGCGTCCCGCGCACCGTGGTTGACGACGTGGCGATGAATCTGACCGACGGTGCCGCCGCGTTCGACGTATCGGAGACCGGCACGCTGGCGTACTTGCCGGTGGATTCGTATGTCGCCGAAACGAACGTGGTGCTGGTCGATCGCGCGGGCAAGGAATCGAGTGCCCTTCCAAAAGCCGATCGCTACACCAATCCTCGACTGTCGCCGGATGGTTCGCGTCTGTCCGTCGATATCCGTTCCGCCAACTCCCCTGGCGACATCTGGGTGTTCGAAGTAGGCCGTTCGGGTGGCACCAGGCTCACCGCTGACGAGGGCCGCGACTTCGGTGCCGAGTGGACGCCGGACGGCAAGGAGTTGATCTTCAGCAGCGAGCGGCCGTTCTTCGATCTCTATCGTCGCGCCGCCGATGCGACGCGACCCGAGGAACCGCTGCTGGCCGGGACGTATGACCACTACACCGGCTCGGTGTCGCCGGATGGAAAGCTGTTCACGTTCGTGCTCGCCGTTCCCGGCGGTGAGCTGTGGACCGTGAATCTGCAAGGTCCACCCAAGGCGGCGCGGTATTTCGCCAACGGCTTCAACCTCGGTCATCCCGCGATATCGCCAAACGGCCGCTGGATGGCCTACGACTCGGACGAATCAGGGCAGGGTGTAGACGTGTTCATCCAGTCGTTCCCCGATCCGAACCAGAAGCGCCTCAAGGTGTCGCCGGCGCATGGCTCGGAACCGATGTGGACGCGAGGCGGCCGTGAACTGGTGTACCGCGAGGGCGACAACGTGATCGCGGTGGATATCGATCCGGCGACCGGCGTCAGCGGCCCGCCGCGCGTGCTGTTCTCCGGGCCCTATCCCTCGAATCAAGGATGGACCCGTCCGCGCAGCTACGACGTCACGCCCGATGGCGAGCGCTTTCTCCTGACCAAACTTCCCGGCGAACAACCGCGCCCGAGGATCGTCGTCGTGCTCAACTGGTTCGACGAGCTTCGAACCAAGGTCCCTCGCTAAAGTCAGAGGACGAGACCGTCGCCTACTCGTGCTGCAGCGCCGCCATTGGACTGATCCGCGACGCACGGCGAGCCGGCACGAGGCACGCGAACGCGGCCACCGCCAGGAGCACGGCGGCCGCCACGGCAACCGCGGCGACGAAGTCAGGCTCGAACCCATAGAACAGCGTGGTGATCACGCGCGCCGCCATCATCGTCAGGACCAACCCGATCGCGACGCCGCCAACGGTCAAGGCCAGCCCGCGCCTGCTGAACGACAGCAGGATGTCCCGGGCGGTCGCGCCGAGCGCCATGCGCAGTCCGATTTCACCGGTCCGCTGGGTCACCGTATACGAGAGCACGCCGTACAGTCCCAGCGATGCGAGCACCACCGCGAGCAGCGCGAACGCGTTGAGCAAGGTGGTGTTCTGCGATGGCACGGACAACTGGCGAGTCACGATGTCGTCAATGGTCTGCACACGCGCGACGGGCTGGTTCTTGTCCACCGACCAGATGGCGCGCCGGACTGCCGCGATAACCAACGTGGGATCGACCGCGGTGCGAATGACGATGCCGCTCGGTTGGTCTCCGCTCTGGTCGGCTTGTTCGTGCACGCGGTACACCGTCGGCCTCAGCTCTTCGGCGACGCCGCGATCGCGAATCTCTTTCACGACGCCGACGATCGTGTACGAGTAGGCCTTCGGCCCGAAGCCTCCGAACTGGAATCGCTCGCCGAGCGGCGATCGTCCGGGGAAGTGCCGATTGGCGAAGGTTTCATTGACGATTGCCGCGGGCGCGTCCGAGCGCTTGTCCGATAGCTCGAAGAACCGGCCTTCACGCAACTGGGCGCCGACGGTGGAGAAGTAGCCGCCTGTCACGACGCGCGAGAGCGCGACCTGATTGCGGGCTTCATCCCTGGACTGGCTCACGAGGCGGTAGAACGTCGCCTGGTCGTTGACGGTCAATGGAACTCGCGAGATCGCGCCGGCGTTCACGACGCCGGGAACCGCGCGAATCTGCTCCAGTTGCGCATTCACGAAGGCTACCCGTCTCTCGAAGTCGGGATAACGGAACAGCGGAGTGACGAGCGTCAGTACTCGTTCGCCGCGAATGCCGAGATCGAGCTGCCGCAAGTGTTGAAATGTCTGCAGCAGCAAACCGCCGATCGCCAGCAGGATGACGGCGAGCGCCGTTTCGACGACGATGAGCGAATGCTGGAATCGATGGCTGCGCACGCCCGCACTGCCGCGTCCGCCGTCGCGCAGGCTCTCGTTGAGTGCCACTCGCGACCCGCTTATCGCGGGTACGAGTCCAAACGCTAACGCGGCGGCAACGGTGGCGACAGCGCAGAACGCGAGCATGCGCCAGTCGAGCGTCAGCCGCACGGCGGCCATCGTCTCCGGCACGAGGGTCTCGAGGAATCGCATGGCCGGCACGGCGATCACCAATCCGGCAACCGCTCCCAACCCCGCGAGTACCAGGCTTTCAATCAGGAACTGCGTGATCAATCGGCCACGCCCCGCACCGATCGCCGCGCGCACGGCGACTTCGCGGCGCCGCGCGGTCCCGCGCGCCATCAGCAGATTCGCGAGGTTGACGCAGGCGATCAGCAGGACCGCCACGGTGGCCGCGAGCAGCACGAAGAGCGACGTGTAGGTCTTGCCGGCCAGTTCCTCCCGGAGGGGCGTCACCGCTGCCGATCGCGGCACCCGAACGTTCTCGGCCGAGACGCGCAGGCTCAATGCCGCCATCTCCTGTCCTGCCTGATCGATCGTCACCCCGGGTTTCAGCCTGGCGACGATGTGCACGTCGTGCCATCCCCAATGTTTCAAGTTTTGAGGAGTGAACGAGGTTGGCATCCACACGTCGATATCGCGCGCGGGCATGAAATAGAAGCCGCGCGGCATCACGCCGATCACTTCGTGCGGCGTGTCGTTGAGCGTGATCGTGCGCCCGATGACGTCCGAAGACGCGCCAAAGCGCCGCTGCCACAGCCCATGACTGATGACGACGACCCGGTCGCCCCGCGCGTCTTCGTCCTCGGTGAAGACGCGCCCGAGCAGCGGTCGCGCGCCGAGGACGCTCCAGAAATTTCCGGTCACTTTGCGTGCCGGGAGCTCTTCGGGCTCACCGTTGCCCGAGAGTGCCGCGTCTCCAGGCTGGCTGGCCGCCATGTCCGTGAACACCGTGTTGAGTCGCCGCCACTCGTACCATTCGGCCGGCGTGGAGAAGAAGTGTGCCGAGTCACCGACACGGCTGTTGTCGTCCCACACCATGACGAGGCGGTCGGCGTCGGCGTAGGGCAGCGGCCGAATCAGCACGGCGTCGACGGCGCTGAACATCGCCGTGTTGGCACCGATGCCGAGCGCGAGCGTGGCGATGGCGATTGCGGAGAAGCCCGGATTGTGGCGGATCTGGCGCAGCGAATGGCCGAGGTCGCGGGCCAACTGCTCGAATCGTGTCGTCAGCATGGCCCTTAGACGGTACGGCGAGGCGGGTTCGTTGGCTTTCTATGCGGGCGGACTATGCCGTCAGCATGCGGACGATGTCCGATCTCTTGAAAAACTCGGCCCAGCCCAATGCGTCGCTGTGATGCTTGCTGTCGTGAATCGTCCTGTCGGCGCCCGCGTCGAGCAACACACGCGCGACGTCGGCGGCGCCGGACATCGCGGCGAGGTGCAGTGCCGTGACGTCCGCGTCCCAATGTTCCCATCTCGCATTCGGGTTCGCGCCATGCTCCACGAGCCATTTCGCTCCGGAGGCGTCGCCGCGCTTTGCCACCAGGTGAAGGGCTCCAGCATCGAGCAGGCGACGATTGGTGGCAACGATTGTCGAGGCCGTTTCCCAATCGCGTAGTCCGACCGCCGCGAGGAGATCCAACACCCCGACATTCGGTGGACGATGCCCGCGACGGGCGCTCTCGAGCTCCGCGAGCGTCATGTCGCGGATCTTCTGCATGACAGGGAGATCGATGGTCGGACGTGTGGCATAGCCCGCGACGGGCATGCCTGCGCCATCGACGGCCAGCGGATCGGCGCCGAGCTCCACGAGCAGCCGCACCATCGCCGGCTGGTTCATGCGTACCGCGAAGTGCAGCGGCGTCTGGTGATTCTCGTTGCGGCTCTGACGCTGATTGAGCGCCGCGGGATCGGCGGTCACGATCCGGCGCACTTCGTCCGACAGGTTCATGGCCACGGCGGAAAAGATGTGATGGCGCGCGCCGCGGCTGATGAGGAAGTCCACCACCGCCCGGTGCGCATCATCGTCGCAACCGTCCCAGCACGTGGCCCAGCCAATCACGCCTCCGGCATGATCGTCGCCTTCGCCGATCACGTCGCCGCCGGCGTCGACCAGCGTGCGCACCATGTCGAGATTGCCCTGCGCCGCAACCCAGTGCAGGGCGTACGTGTTGTCACCCTTCTCGCGGTAATTGACGTCGAGACCGCGATCGAGCAACGCCCCAACGGCCTCGACGTTTCCGCTCTGCGCCGCCGGAAACAGCAACGACGCCTCATACGGCGGCACCTTCACGTACAGCTTGTCGGGAAATGTGTCGAGCAGAGCGGTGAGTCTCGCGACGTCGCCGGCGCGTGCGGCATCGATGATCTGACCATCGAGCGTCAGCGAATCAGAGTGGTCGGCCACGGCGCTCGCGACAAGGTCGCGATCTTAGACCAACTCACGCGTCGAGCGGATCAGTTGTCGCGACCGACGAGGTCGTTGGTCTTGCATCCCTCGCCACTCATGAATCTGCGTTCATACGCACGCCTCGGCCGGTTCACCTCACTGATCTCAACTGCATGGACCCTGGCTGCTGCCGGGGCGCACCTCATGGAACTGCCGGCGAAGCGCCGGTATGACGCCGCTCTCTACGTGCGGCTGCACCGGACGCTCTATCCGAACTTCGGCAGAGTGGCCGGACCAGCGGAAGCGGTTGCCGTCGCGAGTGCCGTCGCGCTCGCCTGGTGGGTGCGGCGACGACAGCCCTCGGCGTTTCCCTCGACCGCGGTCGCCGCAACGTCCTTGACGGCCGCGCACGGACTCTTCTGGGGAGTGGTGCAACCGGTCAACGTTGAAATGATGCGGTGGCCGCTCGAGGCGATTCCACGGAACTGGATGCGCTGGCGCGATCGCTGGGAGTATGGTCACGCGGTTCGCGCCGGTCTTGTAACCATCGCGTTGGGCGCGCTGACGTGGTCGATTCTCGAGCCCTCTGATCGCGGGACGTCTCGGCTTTCGCTGATCGAGCACAACCAGAACTGAGCGCGTCGGCACTGCCCGCGCGGCCTCTCACTTCGGAGCTGCAGGCCTGGCTGGGCAGGCTCCGGTCCGAGACCGCGGTCCGCACGGGGAGTACCGGGTGCCTGGACCCCATCGGTCTCGTGCAGACTGCAGCTGGTGCCACCGGCAGGCCATCACGTCTAGGTCACTGATGCGCCAATGCCTGACCGTGACGGCGGGTCGGTGCGCCTGTGCGTTGTGGCGAGGTTCATCAGGCATTTGTTGTGTGCATCGCCGGATGTTCGGCCCGTTTGCGGTAGTGCGCTGAGATAGACTTCCAAGTTACCCCCAGACGGAGGAATGAATGGCCGGATTGGATCTGAAAGACCTCGCGAGAAGAGGTGCGGTGGCGAGACTCGTCGAGTTGCAGGCGGAGGCGGCCGCGATCTTGAAAGCATTTCCGGGATTGAAGGGAAGCCTCGATCGTCCCTTCACGCGGCGCGGAGTGGTGGCCAATACCGATGACGGGACCACGATCCTTCCCGGCAAGAAGCGTCGCCGCCGAGGGATGTCGGCGGCTCAGAAAGCCGAAGTGAGCCGGCGCATGAAAGCGTACTGGGCCAAGCGGCGGCAGCAGAAGAAGGGATAAGGCTGGCCAGCGGAATGAGCCGGTCGCTCGAGCAGCGCAATCGCCGGATGCTGCGCGCCAGGGATGCGATGGACCGTACGTTTGCGGAACCGCTGTGCATTCCACGCCTCGCGCGGATTGCGGAGGTCTCCGAGGCGCACTTCATTCGTACCTTCCGCGCGACGTTCGGCGAGACGCCGCATCGCTATCTGCAGCGCCGGCGCGTCGAGCGCGCGATGTTCCTGCTGCGTTCGACCGGGCGCAGCGTCACCGACATCTGCTTCGACGTCGGCTTCAACAGTCTGGGCACCTTCAGCCGCACGTTTCAGGACATCGTCGGCGATTCGCCGACCGCGTTCCGGCAGCGAGGTCGCATGCCGGCGGTCCCGACGTGCTTCATGATGGCGTGGTCGCGTCCGAGCAGTTTTGGAGAAGCGCTGGCTGCCGGTGCCGCGTTAGAGTGACTTCCGAACTGAGAGGAGTCACTCATTTGCTGAACGGTATCAACATCTCGCACGTCTTCGTCGCCGATCAGGACACGGCGCTGGACTTCTACGTCAACACGCTCGGCCTGGAGGTCAGCAGCGATCAGGATCTCGGCTTCATGCGCTGGTTGACGGTTCGCGTGCCGGGGCAGCCCGGGCGCGACATCCTGCTCGAGAAACCCGGCCCACCGGCGATGGACGATGCGACGGCGCGTCAGGTCCGCGAGCTCGTCGCGAAGGGCGCGTCCGGTTTCGCGATCGGGTTCACGACGAGCGACTGCAGGAAAACGTATCAGACGCTGCTCGCCAGGGGCGTGGAGTTCACGCAGGGACCCGTGGAGCAGCCATACGGGATCGATGTCGGGCTGCGTGATCCATTCGGGAACCACATTCGAATCGTCCAACTGAAGGCCGGATCGTAGAGGTGGTTTCCACCGGGCGAAATCGTGCCCGGTCCACTCAGCCTCTCGGAGTTGAGCGCGCGCTCGGTCGCTTATGTGCTGGCGCTCATCGACCTCGACCGCTTCAAGCGGATCAACGACACATTGGGACATGCCGCCGGCGATCGCATATTGGCCCTGGTTGGCGGCGTCCTGAAAAGCCGCTTCGCGGGCAGCGACATCATCGCCCGCGTCGGCGGAGACGAATTCGCAGTCGTCTTCGTGAATGCGACCCCGCAAGGCGTGCTGGAAGCCGTGAAGGCTGCCGCGCGGGTGGTCGCCGACGCCTCCGAACACGCGCACTTCCCACGGATTGAGTTCAGCGCGGGCGTGAGTCGTGACCTCGTCGAGGCCGGTGACGAGAAGATGCGCCAGGCTGACATTGCAGCGTATGCCGCCAAAGGATTGGGCGGCAACACCGTGATAATCGCCGAGGAATCGATCACAACCTGGCCAGCCAGGCGCCGGCCGCCGTCGATGGCCACGTGAACCACTCGCGCGACGAGAGCGACGTCAAATGGGCGCGTTCCTCGTCCGCGGTCCACGCGCGATCGATGGCCGAGTGCACTCGCTCGGACACGATGACCTGGAGGACTGCGGCAATGGCAGCAGCGTCGTCGGGCGTGGCTGGACGAACCGAGGACATTGACTCACTGCCTCGATCGCGGGAATAGCAGTGCCTCGAACTCCGCGACGACGCTTCCCGTTGCTGTCCTCCCGGCCGTGGCCGTCGCCGTCAGCACTCGGCCGCGCGGACGAACGTGACCCACGATGTCGAGGCTCGTGTGAGTGTGCACGGGCTGTCGATATCGAATCGAGGCGCGGCTTGTCACACAGGGTTGACCACTGAAGCGAGCCGCCCATCCTGCAGCGTCATCCAGAAGAGCAAAGAGGACACCGCCATGGAGCAGGCCTGGCCATCCGTCGTGTTCGGGCCGGGCGATGTACTGAGTCCGACTGGCGCCGCTCTCATCGGGTTGGAAAGCCACACCAAGGCTTGAAGGGTTCGCCCAGCCACAAACAAAACAATGCGCGTCGCCTCCGCGAGTGCTCGTGGCGGTGGCACCTTCGGCATCGGCATACCGCGCCGCACCGAGGAAATGAAGCGACACATACCGCTCGTCGCCAAGCACCCAGCTGTCGTGCGGGATCGGTGGAACATGAAACAGGTCGCCGACGCTCAAAATCTCGGTTCGGCCGTCGTCGAACGCGACTGTTGCTGACCCTGCTAGTACGAAACCAACGTGTTCGACCGGGCAATGCGTGGCTCCAATCCGAGGGCCTACGTCCTCCGACCATCGCCAGCCTGGCTCGTAGATTGCGCGCCCGATCGTCAGACCACCGATTCGCACCACTTCGAAGCGGCCCTTCGAAAAGAGGCGCACATCGCCCTGCACCTCAAAACGCTTCCGATCGACGTCGAGTTGTCCCATCGCGGCTTTTCGGGTCAGGGTACGGCGCGGGCGTCCGGGTTGTCTTGTATCCATGTGCAGCGCGCCACTGGCCCGGCGTCACCCCGTACGAGCCACGGAATCTGTGGTGGAAGTGGCTCTGATCGACGAAACCGAGGTCCGCAGCCACGACGGCGATTTCGTGGCCACGCGCTAGCCGCCGCTTTGCTTCTTCGAGGCGCAGGTGCCGCAGATACCCATGGACCGGAAGACCGTATCGTTGCTGGAACTGGCGGGTGAGCTGGAAACGACTCAACGACGAGAGCGCAGACAATTCGCTCATCGTTATCGTGCGCCCGACGCGCTCGTGGAGATAGTCGCGCACCCGTTTCAACACCGGGTCGTTCCTGCTTGTGGGGCTCTTGGGCCGTTCGGAGGCCTTCGTGGCCAGCATGCTCAGGCTGCGGAGCAGCAGTTCGTCGGAGGCTAGTGAAGATGGTGACAATGCCACGGCCGTCCAGGCCGCGTTCAATACGCTGAAGACCGCCGGGTTAGAGACAATCGGACCCGCCGCCGTGAATTCGCAGGCGTCCTGCCGTGTCCCGTCATCGAGCCCTTGAAGGACGTCGGGTCGCACATAGAACATCCGGTACGCATATCCGCCAGCAGCACCAGAGCGGCCATCGTGGACTTCTCCGGGACGGATGACGATGACCTGGCCCGGGGTGCTGTCGTGATATGACCCCCGACACCAGAATCGCTGCACGCCACGCAGCGTGACGCCGATCGCGTAAGTGTCGTGCATGTGGCGGTCGTAGACGTGGCGCTCGAATCTCGCCTGGAGGAGTTCGACGCCATTACGGCCTGCCGGACAATCGGCCCATTCTTGTTGGTTCATGAGTCTCGATCGGAGCCCGGAAGCCGCCGTGCCGCGCTACAGGTGAACACCTCACCCCGGTCACGCCTCGAACTCGACGTGGAGGCATTCTGGCAGACCTTTGGGTGCAGGCCTCACTTGACGAGCGGCACGGTTCCAACCAATTGTTCTTTCCGAACGGAATCGCCTTCGACGGAAACCGCTTCGTTCGAAACCGGCGTAACCGCGCCAGCCCTCAGCGGCTTGCGCGGGATCGAGACCGGAAATTGTAGAAGGTTTGGTGGACCAGAGCAGCGCCAGTTGGAACCGCATCCATGGATGG
>Ga0075421_100003108_pt1 | contig 19832 bp, 13 predicted proteins | sample SoiMetdeltSBSDD5_FD_75292 | JGI IMG/M metagenome (GOLD analysis project Ga0075421, IMG submission 75292) | Bulk soil microbial communities from a Populus tree surrounding site in Tennessee, USA - Soil MetaG P. deltoides SBSDD5 | ecosystem: Environmental > Terrestrial > Soil > Tree plantation... | reverse complement strand
CCGACCTGCTGGGTGTCAACCGGCTCGGGGTCCTCGACTCGTTCTTCGACCTCGGCGGCCACTCCCTGCTCGCCACCCGCCTCCTCGCCCGCGTCCGCTCCTCCTTCGGCGTCGACCTGGCCCTGACCGAGATCTTCACCCGCCCGACGCTCGACGCGTTCGCCGAGGCGGTCGACGATGCCTTGCTCGCGGCGGCCAGCACGTCTGAGCTGAACGACCTGCTGGCGCTCGTCGAGGCGATGGACGCCAGCGCCGATCCCCTGAGGGAGCTGGCACGGGCCGAGCCTGACCGACACGGGCCGACGTTGGCCGATATGGAGCTGCCGAGATGACGTCAAGCGATACCCAGGCGCGGCTCGCCAGACTCTCCTCCGAGAAGCGTGCGCTGATCCTCGCGGCGCTCCGCGAAAAGGCTGCTCAGGCCGAGCAGGCGAGCACGATCCCGCGCCGGACGACGGATGCCCCGACGGCCCTGTCATTTGCCCAGCAGCGGCTCTGGTTTGCCGATCAGGTGGAGACGAGCGGCTCGTCGTACAACGTCGCGACCGGACTGCACATCCAGGGGCAGCTCAACGTGGCCGCCCTCGAAAAGAGCCTGAACGAGATCGTCCGCCGCCACGAGGCGCTCCGGACAACCTTTCCGACCGTTGACGGCGACCCGGTCCAGGTCGTCAACCCGGCCTACACGCTCGACCTTCCGGTGGTTGACCTGGAAACGCTGCCGGTGGATGAGCGCGAGTCGACCGCGCGCCGCCTCGCCAGCGCGGAGGCCCAGCGCCGCTTCGACCTGGCGACCGGTCCGCTGATCGCCGCCTGCCTGTTCCGGCTCGCGGCCGACGAGCATCTGTTCGCCTTGACCGTCCACCACATCGTCTCGGACGGCTGGTCGCTGGGCGTGCTGTTCCAGGAGCTGGCCACGCTGTATCGGGCGGCGGTTCGGGGGACGGCGTCGCCGCTGCCGGAGCTGCCGATCCAGTACGGCGACTTCGCCGCCTGGCAGCGCCAGTGGCTCCAGGGTCCGGTCCTAGACGACCAGCGAGCGTACTGGCAGCAGACACTGGCCGGCGCCCCGACGACGATCGAGCTGCCTACCGACCGACCGCGCCCGCCGATCCAGACCTTCGCCGGATCGGTCACCACGTTCGATCTGCCGCCAGCGCTCAGTGCGAGACTGGAGGCGCTGAGCCGCCACCACGACGTCACGCTCTTCATGACGCTGCTGGCGGCGTTCCAGACGCTCCTGCTCCGCTACACCGGCCAGGACGAGCTGATCGTCGGGTCGCCGATCGCCAACCGGACGCGACCCGAGACCGAGAAGCTGATTGGCTTCTTCGTCAATACGCTCGTGCTCCGGGGCGACCTTTCCGGGAACCCGACGTTCCGCGAGCTGCTCTGGCGGGCCCGCGAGGCGACGCTCGGCGCGTACGCGCACCAGGACCTGCCGTTCGAGCGGCTGGTCGAGGCGCTTCAGCGGGAGCGGGATCTGAGCCGGCATCCGCTCTTTCAGGTGATGTTTGCCTTGCAGAACGCGCCGATGGAGCCGCCACGGCTTTCCAATCTAGCGGTGCGGGTCGTCGACCTGGAAACTGTCACCTCGCCGTTCGATCTGACCCTCCTGCTGGAGGAGAGCACGGGCGGCCTGAAGGGGCTTCTGGAGTACAACACCGACCTGTTCGATGCCAAGACTATCGCCCGGCTGATCGGTCACTTCGAGACGCTGCTGGCCGGCATCGTCGCCGATCCCGACTGCCGTCTGTCGGATCTGCCCCTCCTCACCCCTGCCGAGCGGCACCAGCTCGCCGATTGGAACGTCACCACGACCCCGTATCCGGCCGGCCGTTGCCTCCACGAGCTCGTCGAGGCGCAGGTCGAGCGGACGCCGGACGCGGTCGCCGTCCAGTTCGGGGACGCCGAGCTCTCTTACCGCGAGCTGAACGCGCGCGCGAATCAGCTCGCGCACTACCTGCGCCGCCTCGGCGTCGGGCCGGAGGTGCGGGTCGGCATCTGCGTCGAGCGCTCTCTGGAGCAGATGATCGGCCTGCTCGGCGTCCTAAAGGCGGGCGGCGCGTACCTGCCGCTCGATCCGACCTACCCGGCCGAGCGGCTCGCGTACATGCTCGAAGACGCCGGGACGCCGGTCGTGCTGACCCAGCAGCACCTGCGTAGCGTGCTGCCAACCCACGCGGCGCGCGTACTCTGCCTCGACACCGAGTGGGATCTGGTGAGGCCAGCGAGCACCGCGAATCCGGGCCTGGTGACCGTGCCCGAGAGCGCGGCCTACGTCATCTACACGTCGGGGTCGACTGGCCGGCCGAAGGGCGTTATCGTGCCCCACCGCGGCCTCGTGAACCACAGCGCCGCGATCGGGCGGCTGTACGAGCTGGTGCCTGGGGATCGCGTGCTCCAGTTTGCCTCGATGAGCTTCGACGTCATGGGGGAGGAGGTGTATCCGACCTGGGCCAGCGGAGCGACGCTCGTGCTGCGCCCGGATGACGTCGCAACCTCGTTCGGGCGGCTGCTGGAGCTGGTCGAGCGTGAGCGTCTGACGGTGCTCAACCTGCCGATCCCGTACTGGCACGAGTGGGTGGCCGAACTGGCGCGCTCTGGGGACGCGTTGCCCACGTCGTTGCGCCTGGTCGTGAGCGGAAGCGAGAAGGCGCTGGCCGAGCGGCTCACCCTCTGGCAGCGTGCTGTCGGCGACCGGGTTCGCTGGCTGAACGCGTACGGGCCGACCGAGGCGACTATCACGACCACGACCTATGAGCCGCGCGGCCCAGAAGCCGGCACTTCAGTACCAATCGGTCGGCCGATCGGAAACAGCCAGGCGTACCTGCTCGATGCCCACCTCCGGCCGGTGCCGGTCGGAGTGCCGGGCGAGCTGTACATCGGGGGCATCAACGTGGCGCGCGGCTACCTGGGACGGCCGGACCTGACGGCCGAGCGCTTCATCCCCGACCCGTTTAGTCCAACCCTCGGCTCCCGCCTCTACCGCACTGGCGACCGCGCCCGCTTCCTGCCCAGCGGCGCCATCGAGTTCCTCGGCCGGTTCGATTTCCAGGTCAAGCTGCGCGGCTTCCGGATCGAGCTCGGCGAGATCGAAGCTGCCCTGGCCGCCCACCCGGCCGTCCGCGACTCCGTCATCGTCGTCCACGAGAGTGGGTCGGCTGGGCCCCGCCTGGTCGCATACGTGGTGGCTGACGCGTTCGGCGTCGATCTGGATCGACTGCGTGGCCACCTGGAGGAGTGCCTCCCGGCCTATATGGTCCCGACCGCGTTCGTCATCCTGGAGACCTTGCCGCTCAGTCCGAACGGCAAGCTCGACCGCCGGGCGCTGCCAGCCCCGGATACCGCGCCCACGGCGTCCGGAGCGACATTCATCGCGCCTCAGACCGCCACCGAGCGCGCGATCGCGTCGATCTGGCAGGAGGTGCTGGGGGAGCCCCGGGTCGGGCTGCACGACAACTTCTTCGACCTTGGTGGCCACTCGCTGCTGCTCGCGCGGGTCCACGCCGAGCTCCGCCGCCAGCTCGGAACCAGCCTGACGCTAATCGACCTGTTCAAGCACCCGACGGTCAGCGCGTTGGCTCGGGCGCTCATCGTTCCCCAGCCGACCGCCACGCCGACTCAGCAGGTCCAGGACCGGGCGAGCAATCGTCGCGATCTGCTAGAGCGTCAGCGCCAACTCCGTCAGCGATCACGTGTCACCTGACGCGGTATGCTCGCCCGCGCCTGACTATCTCGGGCGCGCCGGAATGGGGACTGTAGGCCCATCCGCATGACTACCTGGACGTAGACCTGCCGCCGCGCGCCGCCAGGACTGCGCCCCTCGAGCGCCTCGCATCGTCTCGGCCCGCCGCACCAGCGCCAACTCGCGCTCCAGCATCCCTGGCCTCCGTCTCGCGTGTTCTGGGGCGCGCCGGAGTGGACCGGGCACGTTGCTAAGCCGCGACCGTCTCCGCACTCCGCTCAGGTAGCAGGCGCCGCCGATCGCGTCTGGACCGGCGACGGTCTCAATGGGGCAGTCAGCGTGGGCGCTCGATTGGGAACACGCTCTTGGCGAACGGCTCCCACCGGGCGACGTGCATCGGCGAGCGGGTGAGCGGCGCGGTCTGCTCTGATCCGTGCCAATGGGCGGTCCGGTCTCGGCCGGGCGGCCGAGCCACTGTGGCCGCGGGGGCGGGGCCGGACTGCCTTCGACGAAGCGGGTGCCGCTGGCGATCACTTGATCGCGGGGCTGGAGGCCTGTGATCGCATCGCCGACATCCTCCAGCCCCGGGTTATCACCAGCCAAGGCGACGATCGAGGAAGGCTGCAATCGAGTGCGCCGCTTCGATCGCCCAGGTGCTTTCGTCGGCTAGACAGGTCACGCTGGCCGTCGCCAGGCGATCGCCGACCAGCCAGGCGAGCTGCGCCGTCGTGCCCTGGTACACCGCCAGGAAGGCGTCGTCGCCGAATCCGACCAGATGCCCGCCAGGGATCGCGTCCTGCATCAGCGATGCACACGCCAGCGCCCAGAGGTCGGCGGTCGTGGCGCCGCAGTCGCCGCCGGCCGCTCGGTCGGGCCCGACGATGCCGAGAGTGACCAGCGACCCGGCCCCGGTTCCGCCGACGACCCTGAAGACCTGGAGCGAGGCGGCCAGGTCGAGCAGCCGCTCGTCCACCTCCGCCAGCGCGACGCGCCCCCGCCCGACCTCGACTGTCGGACGACCCAGGACCGCCGCAAGGTCGACCGCGTCGAGGATGGCATCGGGGTCCGATCGGATCGTCGGCAGGGCCAAGGCTGGCCGGGCCAGCGTCGCGGCCGGCGGCAGCGCCATCGCGACGCCCAGTCCGAACAGCAGGGGCGCGGCCCCTGCCGTCCGGGGCGTCGCGCGCCCGGTAGCGTCCACGCGATCCAGACGGATCGTGGGCGGGTCGTCCGTCGCCACAAGCCTACGCATCGTCCTTGCACCTGGCACTGACGGAGAGCGCGTTGTTGCCGTCGTCCGACTCGGCGACCGTCTTCGATGCGTCGGCCGTGGCCGCCAACTTGCGCTCGCCCTTCTCAAGCCGGACGCCGTCGAAGCGGACCTCGCGCTCCTGGCCGGCCTCGAGACCGGGCACCGGCTTGTCGGCGACCTGATCGTCGTCCCCATCAACCGCCAGCCGCACGACGAAGGCGCCGGCCTTTGCCGTCCCTGTGTTCTTGACGACGACGGCCACGTCGTTCTTGCCGTCCTTGCAGTCGTCCTTGCCGTCCGGCACCCGGCCGTTGACCCGGATCGCGCTGACCGTCAGGTCGGGTCGGGCCTGGCTCGGCGCAGTTGAGGGGCTTGGCGTGGGCGAGGCCGCGGGGCGCGGTTCGGTGGCGACACTACCAGCGACCGGCGGGCTGACGTTGGCCCCAGGGCCGGACGTGAAGCCGCCCGGTGGCAGACTGATGCTCGGTACGGCGCTATAGTTGAAGCCGTACCGCCGATCGAGGCGATTGTTTCGCTCGTGCTGCTCGAGGACGATCCGATCGTCGTCCACAACCACCGATAGCCACTCCCCCAAGGTCGGCAGAGTCGTTTCGGTGCAGAGGGTGCCAGCTTTCCCTGCCTCGAGTTTGCCAGCTTCGACGATCCCGTTGGGCACGACGGTGTCATCGACGAGCACCGTCATCCGGAACGGGCCGGCATCCAGCGGTCCGCCGTTGCGCACGTCCATGCAGACGACGTCGTTGGAGGTGCCGGCCACGTCGACCTTCTCGACCCTGGTCGGGACCAGGTCCGGCAGCGGCATCAGCCGAACCTCGTACTCGACCGAGTAATGCGCGGGCTCCACGTCGAACTCGTTGCCGAGCGGGCCGCCGTCGACGCGCTCGCCCCGCTCGGTGTACGTGCCGATGTGCCAGTTGTCGTCCGCGGTGAGCACGACGTCGAGCTTTCCCACGTCGTCGTGGAATTGGAGGTCGATCTCGTGCGCGTAGATCATCATCCCGTATGCCTGGTCTGCCCAGACGGGGATGCCCGTTTCGGGCCCGATGGACGCATCGTTCCCCGATCCTTTGTCTGAGATAGATTGATTCAGGATGACCGTGTCACCGGCGTCCGCCTCGAACGCTACGTCCCTCCTGGACATGCGTAAGATCCGGCATCCCTCGCTGGTCGATCCCGGGGTGCAACCGGGCCCGACACGGTAGAGCTGCACGCCGAGCCAGAATTCGCCCCCGTCCCACTCCAGCCTTCCTTCGCTGTCGTCGTGAACCTTGATCGACTTGATGATGATCTCGAGGCGGGCGTCCGGGTCGCGGTGATCGCGCACGATTCCGGGCTGGCCGGGGAGGCCGGGTGGCGGCAGTTGTGGCTGCTCCTCGCCGCGATGGTCGCGCTCCTCCGGATCGTCCGCATGCGCGGGCACGGCCGTTCCCAACAACCAGGGCAGCGACATGCTCGTAAGAACCATTACGACGACGAGAACACTCATCAACGACGGGTGAGTTGTGCGGGTGTGGCGTACCATGCTGATGCTCCTTTCGGCCGGTCGGCCGGAGCGTCTCGACGTTGCGCTCGAACCCGGTCAGGTTGGCCGCGTGCAGGCGACGTCCGCCTGTCTCGCGGCAGAGGCGGCTTCCTGCAAGGGGCGCGGTCGCTCCGCGGCGCCCGCCGGATCGCGGCTACGGGAGCCGAACTGTCGTCCTGTAGGTGTCGACGCCGCCGTGACCGTCGACGACTTTCAACTCGAGCGCGTGCTGCCCCGACGAGGAATATCCGAGCTCGCGCACGCAGTAGAATCGACGACCGGTGGTCTCGCAGGGCGAAACGCTCCGAGACGGCGGCCCGACTCCCGACCGGATGGTCACCCAGCCGTCCTCCGGATCGGGATCGGTCCACTCCCCGTCGACCTCCGCGAGAACGCCCCCAGTATGCTGCACCAACTGTATGTTGATGGAGGACTCGACAAAGCTCGGTGCAACGTTCTTGACCTCGATCGGCAGAAAACCGTCGTCCCAGCCCGCCCCTTCGGCGTTGTCGTTCGACCCGGGCGGGAGCTGATGGTCCGTCACGACGATCTTGATCTGCGTCGGCGAGAGCGGTTCGGTGTAGGTGTGCCGCAGTTGGAACGTCGTCTGTCCAGCCGGCAGCTGGACCTTCTCTTTCACGGAGACCGCCCCACCGCTCCAGTAGACAAACACCGTGTGGCGGTCTCCGACGTCAGGATCGGTAAAGGTGCCATTCACGACCAGGGTCTGGCCTGGAACGATCACGGACGCGCTCGCGGTGAGGCCGGTGATCTGTGGCGCCGTGTTGGCTGTCCCCCAGACCGTCGCCGTGGAGGTCGCCAGCAGAAGCGCGCCGGCCACCACCGCTGGACGACCGAGTCGGCGGAGGCATGCCGGCAGGCGACGGGCGCCGTGCGGTGTGCGTCGCGCGATGGACTCGAGCGTTCTCAACGCTGTCCCCCTCATTAAGCGCCGTGCTCGGGGCAGCAGGGCAGGCGATTCGTGGTGGAGACAGCGGCACGCCGCCGCCTCCACACATCAACATACGGGCAGTTCATGGTCATACGGGCAGTTCATGGTCGTGTGGGTCAGCAGTGACAGCTACTGTGCGAGAACGCCGCCGCAACTGATGCCCGGCTCCTGAGGCGTGATGTCGGGCCCGCATGACTACCCTCGTACGCCAGCTTGTGTGGCGCGCCTGGACTCTCGACGATCTGCACGGTCGGCCGGCGAGACATCGGCATCAACCTGGGCAGCATCGGCCGGTCGTGGATACCAGCCGACTCCCCCCCTGCTCGGCCGGGCGTAGTCGAACCTCGGAGACTCCTGCACCGTCGCTGCGGGCTTCGAGTCGTAGCGGCCAACAGCGCGATCCGAACGGGCCGGTGGGGCGACCTCCCGGCCCGTCAATCGTGTGGATCGAAGTCACCTGTTCTTGCCCGCTTTGATAATGATCCATTCGCCGTCGGTGCCGCACTTGTCTTTCCGCCCGTTGCCGTGCGTCAGCACGGCCCCTGGCATATAGAAGGTATAGTCGCCACCCCAACCGCCATACGCCCAACAGCGGACACCGTCATCTTCCCGCCTCTTCCTGGCTTCCACCTCACCGGTCGAGAGGCTCAAGAGGGCACCCCCGATCACGAGAGCCGCCGCCAGGCTGAGAGTGTGCTTGCCGATCTTCATGGTTTCCCCCGTCTCGAACGCCGTCAGGACTGTGTACCCTGCGGCCGTGTCTGCGTCGAAGTCCGGGTGCCCGCCACGGACTCTACGACAGAGCGTATCGTCTGCCGGGTGCCGGGTCATGTCCAAAATTGGACGAGTGCGATGGACATCTTTTGGCCGCGGCCTCGCGATCGGCGCTGCGTCCAGGCGGAGCGGTCCGCCGATGCCAGCCTCGTCAGGAGGGGGAAGGTAGATGGAGGCCGTGCTCGATCGCCCAGGTCGCGACCTGGGCCCGCGAGTCGAGCCCGAGCCTGGCCAGGATGTGCTTGACGTGGTTGGCAGCCGTGCCCTCGGCGATCACCAGCGCGGCTGCGATCTGGCGGTTCGACAGCCCACGAGCGAGGAGCGCCGCCACCTCGCGCTCGCGCCGGGTCAGGCGACTCGCCGCCCGCGGCGATGGCGCAGCGTACGGAGCCGGCTCATCGGCGGCCGGGGCGTCAGAGCCCAGCGCGTACTCGATGGCCTGCGCCGCTGACAGCGATCGACCGGCGGCCCAGGCCGCCGCGAAGGCCGCCTCACCCAGCGCGGCACGCGCGGCGGCCACACCCCGATCGAAGTCGACGCGCAGCCAGGCCCGACGGCCTACGCCCATTGCTGCCCGCAGTCCCTCGGACGCGCCGAACAGGCGTGCAGCCCGCTCCGGCTGTCGTTGCCCGCAGGCCACGAGGGCCAGGGAGTCGAGGCACACCGCGATCGCTCGTCGGTCTTCGAGCTCTCCGGAGAGGGCAAGGCCCTCCCTGAGCAGGGCCGTCGCTCGGGCCTGGTTGCCCCGAACCAAGGCAAGGTGTCCCAGGGAATGCAGGACGTAGGCCGCCTGCCAGGTGTTCCCCTGCTCCCGCGCGAGCGCCAGGCTCTCCTCGAAGAGCGCGGCCGCCTGGGTGACGTCTCCCCGGGCGTGCGCCAGGTCCCCCAGGTTGCCCAGGCAGGCGGCGATGCCCAAACTGTCCTCCAGCGCGCGGAACCGGTCCAGGCTCGCCAGGAGCGGCGCTTCGGCCCGGTCAAGCTCGCCCCGACCGAGGGCCGTCATTCCCAGCCCTCGCAGTGTGTCGGCGATGCCGCGCTCCTCCCCGAGTTGCTGCCAGAGCGCCAGGCTCTCGGCAAGATAGGCGTGGGCCGCCTCGTCGTCACCTTGGAAATACGCCAGGAAGGCGGCCGCCTGGAGGCCTGGAGCGCGCACCGCGGCCGATCCTACGTCTCCGTGTTCAAGGCCACGTAGCAGCCATTCCAGGTCCTTGCTCACGTACGCGCGCCGCTGCCAGAACTCCGCGGGCGCCGCCGCCAACCGCGGGCCGATCTCGCTCTCGCCCCGCCCGATGGACCACACCAGCGCGGCCCGGAAGTTGTCCTGCTCATGCGCCAGCAGGGCGAGCCAACTGCGCTGCTCCGATCCGCGGAGCTCCCGAGCGGCCCGCTCCGCGAGGGCCAGGAAGAAGACGGCGTGCCGGCGGCGGGTCTCTTCGACATCGTCGCGGTCGCCGAGCCGCTCCTGGCCGTACTGGCGCAACGTCTCCAGCAGCCGGTAGCGAATCGCGCCGGCCGGACCTGGCTCCGCCAGCACGAGCGATTTGTCTACGAGCTGGGTAAGCACATCCAGCACCGCGCCCGGCTCGACGGCCTCGCCCGCGCAGACCGCCTCGGCCGACTCGAGCGTCCAGCCACCCGCGAACACCGAGAGGCGGTCGAAGAGGAGCCGCTCCGCGTCAGAGAGCAGGTCGTAGCTCCACTCGAGGGTGGCCCGGAGCGTCTGCTGGCGGAGCGGCGCCGTCCTGCTCCCGCCGGTCAGGAGACGGAAGCGGTCGTCGAGCCGCTCCGCGATCTGCTCCGGGCCGAGCACGCGCACCCGCGCGGCCGCCAGCTCGATGGCCAGTGGCAGGCCGTCGAGGCGTCGGCAGACCTCGCTCACCGCCCTGGCGTTCTGCTGGGTGAGGGTGAAGCCGGGCAGCACCGAGGACGTTCGCTCGAGGAACAGCCGTACCGCGTCGCGCCCCGCCATGCACTCGATTGAGGCATCTTCGGTCGGATCCGGGACCGCCAGCGTCGGGACGCGCCAGGCGACCTCCCCCGCGATGCCCAGCGGCTCGCGGCTGGTGGCCAGGGTCGTCAGGCGGGCGCACGTCCCTAAAAGGTGGTCGGCCAGCTCCGCGCATGCCCCGAGCAGGTGCTCGCAGTTGTCCAGCACCAGCAGCGCCTGCTCGGCCGGAGATCGTCCACCGGCGTGTCCAGGAGCAGCCGGCCCGCGTGCCCTGGCAGGCCGATGGTTGCGGCCAGCGCCTGGGGCACCAGGGCCGGGTCTCCCAGTGGGGCCAAGTCCACGAACACCATCCCGTCCGCGAATGCCGGCCGAGCAGCGCCGGCGACTTGGAGCGCGAGCCGAGTCTTGCCGATGCCACCGGTCCCGGTCAGCGTCAGAAGGCGAGCACCGCCCAGCAGCCGCTGTACCTCGCCCAGTTCGTGCTCACGCCCGACGAAGTTGGCCAGCGGCGCGAGCATGGCAGCGACCGACCGCGCGCGCCGTTCGCCGCTGGCGCCCTCCGCGGCATGCCGTGTCCGGACCGCCTGCAGGCCCGCTCGGTCGGTATCAGACAGGTTGAGCACCTGCACGAGCCGCCGGACGGTGTCCGGATGGGGGGCCCGTCGTGCCCCCCGCTCCAGGTCCGAGAGGCCCCGTACGCTGAGACCCGTCCGCTCCGCCAGCGCCTCCTGCGTCAGCCCGGCGGCCAGCCTGTGCTGCCGCAACAGCTCGCCAAAGGTCGGCCGCTCCTCGGTCGCCATGATCCCATTCCCGCTGCTGTCGATCTTAGCATCCGCGGCGAACGGTCAACCGCGTGGGGATCGCGTGGGCGTTTGCGTGGGTTGCGCGTGGCGAGGATGCCCGATTGCGTCGAGAATCGGACGATCCCGACAAGGAGGATCGCCGGATGTCTCGCGTGCTGCTCCTGCCGCTCGTGTTTGCCACCCTCCACATCCTGGCGCCCCCGGCCACAGGCGCCGCTGAGGCCGTGGACCGGGCCCTGGCGCCCGACGAGGTACGGGCGGCCTTCCTGCGCGCGGGCTATCTGGTCGGCGAGCCGTCCCCCTGGTCCGACGGGGCGAGCATGCTCGCCGTCTGGAGCCCCGAAGCCACGCAGGCTGATCGGCCGTTCCTACGGGTCTTCATCTTCGCGGATGCCGCCACGGCCGCCTCGGAACATCGCCGGGCGCACGCCCGCGACGAGGCCTATCGCGACCGTCTGATCGCGGCCAGCGACGACCGAGGCCCCCAGCTCCTGACTGGCTACGGGGCGAGCGCGTGGCGGCACAACGTCGCCGTGGTTCAGGCCAGCCCGATCGACGACGTGGGCGCCTATCCCGTCGAGCCTGACTGCGCGCCGGCGCCCCTCATCACGGACCTGACGGGGACCGAGCTTGCCTCGCGCCATCTCGCGCTGCCGGCGACCGCCGTCGATCCTCGACTCGTCGAGCTCTTGGAGGACATCCCGCTCAGGAACGTACCCTAGTCTTGCATTTCGCACATGCGCGTTCTATTCAGAACGGGCAGTCGAATCTGGTGCTCAGCGAACTTCTCCGCACCATATTCGCTCCCTTATGTCGCCCAAAGGCGACGATATCCCACGTTGGTTCGCCCAAAACCCCGATCAAATTCCTCATGTGCGAAATACAAGCCTAGTCCGGCTGGCGCGAGGCGGCTGTCTGGGCCGGCGATTGGAGCCGCGACCCGCCGGAGTCCGGCACCACGGACTCCTAACCGGCGGTGACCACGATGTACACCGATAACACCGCCACGCGGCGAGCCGTCCCGGTTGTACGACCATTGAGTGAACTGGATGCCGGGAGCGGTGCTCGTGAACAATTCCTCTTGACGCCATTCGCCGCTCCAACAGGGGATCGCCGTGCCCCCACACGGCGTGCGCGCTGCGCCTCGACTGTCGGGCACGCCGACGGGCATGTTCAACATAGTGGTACGCCCCGCCCGCGCCGGACGCCTCATCTACGTGAGGTGCACTCGGGCCACGAACGGCGCGAGCTCGGCGATGCGAGGGTGGTCGTCGACGGGCTCGAAATCTCCGCCCTGCTGGCCCTGACCGTCGGCCAGATGGACCGGGCCGCTCGGCTGCTGGGCGCGGCCGATGCGCTCCGCGAGACAATCGGTCAGCCATTGAGCCCGAGCGAGCGGGCCGGCGTCGACGTCGACGTGGCGACCGTGCGCACTGCGCTGGGAGACGACGCGTTCACCGCGGCCTGGGCAGTCGGGCGTGCGATGTCGCTAGAGGAGGTGATCGCCTACGCGCTCGAAGACCCGTCATCTTCGTGAGCACGACCTGTCGGCGGGCGGTCTCTTGGAGACGTTACATCGGGTTGCCGCTCGGTACACCGCCGGCGACAGAGCACGGCGGGCCGTGCTCTGCTTCCATGACGCCCTAAAGTGGGCTCCGCACTCGGCATGGGGTCAATGCAAGGCGCACGCGGGCCACGAACGCGACCCCCGCCGGCGCTATCCCGCTATTGGCCGGGCGACGTGCATCGGGGACAGGATGCGTGTGCGCGACTCATGGGGCTCGGACCTGAGGGGAACCGAACCCCTGACCTCCTCCATGCCAAGGAAGTGGACTGCTACTGTCAAGGCAGGCACCAACAGCATTGTCTGGGGTGAGAGGTCCAGACCAGGATCTCTCACCCCAGCTTGCCCACTACGCGAGACGCACGACGATCTTGAAGGGCACACCGACGCCGGCGGGTTTATCACCGGGCGACGTGCATCGGCATGCACGTTCGCTTCTGCAAAACCGTACGGCGCCGCGAACCTGCCATTCGCTCGCTCGATACTGCTAGACAGGTCGCTCCGTGCATGACACCATACGATCCAGGCCGCAAGAGCCTGCTTCCCAACCGGCGTGAGCGGTCGGGCAGGCCCCACGCCGGCTCACGCATCACGGATCTAGTGAGAGTTGAAGATCGCCTGGTACTGGTCCAACTTTGCCTTGATCGCCACCAGCTCGTCAGGTGTCGGCTTGCATGGGTCGGCGGCCGGCGGTGGCGCTCCCAGCTTCATCATCGTGGCCATCAAGAGCAGGCGGGCTTTGTTCGCCGTCAGGTTGCTGCCAGAGATGTAGAGGTACGGCGGGTTGCGCGGAACCATCCCTTCGGCATTGCCGCGCCCAACCTTCACCAGCGGCATCCCGGAGCAGAGCCCACGCAGCAGCGCCGCCTCGATCGCGTTGGTCAGGCTACCGAACGGCGCCGACCCCTCGGCGATGAAACCGGCCAGGGGCGCTGTGCGCAAGTTCTGCTCGATCCGCGCCAGGATGTCGGCCTCGGACTCGGCGCTGGGCGCCCCCTCAACCGGCTGATACCGACCGGACTTCAGGAACGTCACGCTCGGGATCGCGCTACCGAGCAGGTAGCCGCTGGAGTCCTTGACCTGGACCGGCACAACCTCGATCCTGCCGCCGGCGCCGTGGACGCCGTCCACCGTGGCTGGGAGCTGCGACATCCTCACCTTCGAGCGGAACGTGTGCAACCGGGCCGGGCGATAGGTCAGGACCGGCGGCCCCGGCTGCCCAATCGAGCCGCAGATGCCACCGTGCCCGCCCGTCATCGTGTAGCCGCCAGGCCGAGCATCCGCCTTGTGCACGTCTCTGGAGGCGAAAATCAGCTCGTCGACGATCAGGACGCCGCCGACGGTGTCACGGCCGTCCTCGTCCTTCCAGATTCCGGACAGGATGTAATCTACCGAGTCGACGATGTTGCGGTCGCCGTCGTTGGAGAGGGCGCCGTGCGGGCGCTGCGAGGAGTTGCCGCAGATCGGGACCGTTGTGTCGATCAGCAGGTTGAGCCAGTACGTCGTCTCATCAACCGAGGGGCTGCCTTCCAGCCAGATCGCGCCGTCGTACTCGCCGGTCGCCAGCGCCTTCTGCACCACATTCGCGAGGCGGGCGGCGGCGGCCATCGGCGGCTCCGCCCGGAGGTGGTACGGCCGGTACCCCCAGAAGTGCTGGTTGATCGTCTCCGGCGCGATGTCTCTCTCGCCCACGTCGGTGCGCTTCGCGGCTGGCATCCCCTGCTTGTACCCCGCCGAGGGCGCGGCCCGGAAGAACGCGAACTCGGCCTTCGAGGAGAGAATACTGGCGTGGCCAGCCTCGTCCAGGCCAATCCGGTCGATCTCCTCCACGATCCGCGAGGCGTCAGGGAAGAAGGTCTGACGGCACAGCTCGGCCGGAGCGAGCGGATACGAACACTCGGACTCCCAGGCGCTGCCGTCGCGCTGCCGCGCCATGTACGGCAGCCAGTAGAGCCCGTCCGATGGTTCCAGGACGACCTCGTAGACCGGGCGGTCGGCGTCGCTCGTGCGCTCCTTGTGGAACGCGCCGCTCGCGTCCAGGTAGCCGTCCGCCGGGGCGTACAGTTCGGCCGCGTCTGCCTCCAGCGGGTGCGCCGAGAACTGCTCCACGTAGACTGCGACGGGCGCCGCTAGCCGCTGCGGACGGATCGCGTCGAATCGGATCGGGCTGCCGTCCGGATCGGTCATCAGCGGCAGGCCGTGCTTCCGGCGCGCCTTGTTGGACGTGACGAGCGCTTCGGAGTTCTGAATGGTGGCGGTCGGACCGGAGAAGACCGCGATCTTGGGCTTGCTCATGGTGCTCCACCTGGCGCTTCCTCGACGTTGTCCTGACCGTGAGCGTCCTGGGCGGCCAGTGCATGGACTTATAGAGATGTGCCGGAGAAGCGGCCCCTGGTCGCCCGCACAGATTCGGCGGCGGGGGCATTGGCAACACCGCACAAGCGGTCAATGCCAGCCGCTGCCGCTCGCCTCGCCTGACCACCTACGCATTTCCCTCTTATGACTGGCGGAGGCCACGCGCCACTTGCCGATGGTCTCGCCCTCTCCCGCGCGAGAGAGTGGCGGACGAGGGAGAGGGATTTTCCCCGTTTGTGCCGGTCTGCCAAATCCGGTGGTGCAACGCTGTGCCGCGCGCCGAGTGAAACGCCACAAGCCTCCGCCTACAGTGCCTTCTTACCGCGCCCACCGACACAGGGGGACACAGCAGAGGGGAGACGCACACGCTGCGAGGTCGCACCGATCGCCGGTGACGGTGACCAGACCCTCATCAATCGACTGATCGTCTGGATTTCGGTACGGAGGAACGTTGAACGTGCTCGCTCGATCGCGCTGGCTCACGAGAGCAGTATTCGTCCTGAGCATCCTCGCCGTGGCGTGTGCGCCGCAGGCGCCCGCCCCCAAGCCGGCCGAGAAGGCCGCCGCCACCAGCGCACCAGCCCAGCCGGCCGCCGGCACCAAGCCAGCCGAGGCCGCCAAGCCGGCCGCCAGCGGCAAGCCGGCCACCAGCAACGTCGCCATGGGACCGGCCATCGCCGGCGACGAGACGATCGCCAAAGACCGCTCCGGCTCCGGTGGCACCCTGACCATCGCCATGTCGGCCGGCAACATCCCGTACCCGAACACCCCGCCGAACGAGGGTTTCGAGGGACGGCGCTTCGTCGGCTACCAGATCTACGACGGCCTGCTGAACTGGCAGCTCGACCAGGCCGAGTCCGTCCCACAGCCGGGGCCGGGACTCGCCGAAAGCTGGAAGGTCGAGGACGACAAGCTCACCTGGACCTTCAAGCTGCGCCAGGGCGTCAAGTTCCACGACGGCTCGGCGCTTGACGTCGACGCGATCATCTTCAACCTGGACCGGATGCTCAACAAGGAGTTTGAGCACTACGACCCGGACGTCTCGCTCCTGAACCGGTCCAACCTGATCGCCGTCGACTCGTATAAGAAGGTCGACGAGACGACCTTCCAGATAAAGACCAAGTACCCGTTCTCGATCATGCCGTATGAGATGTGCTTCATCACCATCGCCAGCCCGACCACGATCAAGAAGGTTGGCAACAAGGAGTACATCAAAACGCCCGTTGGCACCGGGCCGTTCAAGGTCACCAAGTACGTGGACGGCCAGGTCCTGGAGCTTGAGCCGAACCCGGACTACTGGGGTGGCAAGCCGAAGCTCGACAAGCTGATCCTCCGCCCGATGCCGGACCCGGCCACCCGCCTGGCCGCGCTCCAGTCCGGCGAGGTCCAGTGGGCGGAAGTCCCGCCGCCGGACTCCGTCGCGCAGCTCCGGTCCAGCGGCTTCAACGTCCTGCTGAAGCAGTACCCGCACACCATCCTGATCTTCCTCAACCTGAACGATCCGCCGTTCAACAACCCGAAGGTCCGGCAGGCGCTCCAGTACGCCATCGACCGCGACAAGATGTGCAACGACCTGCTGAACGGCCTCTGCGTGCCGTCCTACCAGTACTGGTACGAAGGGCACCAGTGGTTCAACACCGGGGTCGGGAAGAAGTACGGCTACGACCCGGCGAAGGCGAAGACGCTGCTGGCCGAGGCCGGCTTCCCGAACGGCGTCTCCATCAACGTGACCTATCCAACCGGCGGCTCCGGCAACATGTGGCCCCAGCCGATGATGGAGCTGCTCCAGGCCAACTTCAAGGCCGTGGGCGTGGACATGCAGATCACGCCGCTGGAGTGGAACAACATCCTGACCCTCTACCGGGCCAGCTTCGACAGCCCGGACACGCGGAAGTACCACGGGATGTTCTTCTCGGTCGCGTCGCTCGCGCCGACCTCGATCACGAACTTCACGCAGTCCCGGATCCCGCCGGCCGGCTGCTGCAACGCCGCCGCGTACAAGTCGGACGCCTTCGAGAAGCTGGCTCAGCAGGGCGTCGAGGAGTTCGACAAGGCGAAGCAGGACGCCTTCTTCAACCAGGCGATGGGCGTCGAGGCTGAGGACTCGCCGACACTGTTCGTGGTCCACGACCTGAACCTGCGCGTCCTCTCGCCGAAGGTGCGCGGCTTCGTCATGGCGCAGTCCTGGTTCGCCGACCTCAAGAACGTCTGGATTCAGAAGTAACGTCATGCTGGCCTTTGTCGCCCGACGTCTCGCGATGGTCCCGCCGGCCTTGATCGGCGTGTCGGTGATGATCTTCATCCTGCTCCAGGTGCTGCCGGGAGACCCGCTCGCGGGTCTCCTGGCCCCTGACGCCACCGAAGCCGACCGCCAGGAGCTGGCGGTTCGGATGGGCCTCGCGGACCCGCTCCCGGTCCAGTACGTCCTCTGGCTCGGCAACGTGCTCCAGGGCGATCTCGGCTGGTCGTTCTCGCGGCGTCGCCCGATCGTGGAGCTGATTGGCACGGCGTTCGGCAACACCGTGATCCTTGCCGCCGCGTCGGCAATCATCGGGTTGACGGTTGGGATCACGCTCGGCCTGGTCTCCGCGCTCGTGCGGGGCAGCTTTGCCGACAAGGTGATCTCGATGATCGCAATGTTCGGCCTGAGCGTCCCGAACTACTGGGTCGCGATCCTCCTGATCATCGTCTTCTCTGCCACGTTGCAATGGCTCCCCGCCGCCGGCATGTACGGCCCGGACGGCGACTTCCCGGACCTGCTCAAGCACCTCGTCATGCCGGCCCTGGCGACCTCCGCCGTCACGATCGGCCTGACGGCCCGGACCACCCGCGCCAGCATCATCGAGACACACGGCGAGGACTTCGTGCTGCTGCTCCAGGCGAAGGGGCTGACGGGCCTCCAGATCCTGTGCCACGTCCTCAAGAACGCCGCCCCGCCGATCATGACCGTGGCGGGCCTCCAGATCGGATTCCTGCTCGGTGGCACGGTGCTGGTCGAGACGATCTTCTCCTGGCCGGGCCTCGGCCAGCTGATTTTCCAGGCCATCGCCTCGCGAGATCTGAGATTGATCCAGGCCGCCGTGCTCGTGATCGCGGTCACGTTCGTCACCGTCAACCTGCTGATCGACATCCTCCAGACACTGGTCAACCCGCGTCTCCGCCACGCCGTCTAGATTCCCTACCCCCGACCCCCTTCCCCCGCGCACGGGGGGCAGCTCGGTACTGGCAAGAGTCGTCCCCCTCTCCCTCGGAAGGGGGTCGGGGGGTGGGGGACGCTATCCGCTGCCGCTACTCAGGGAGGAAGACATCATGAGCGTCAGCGCAATCTCTCACGAGCGCTCACGCGCAGCAACCATCGTTGACGAGGCCAAGGCGATCCCAGATGCCGTTCGGCGCTGGCGCGACAGCGAAAACGCTGTCACGCCGCGCTCCTACTACGGCGAGGTCGGTCGGCGGCTGCTCCGAGACCGGACGGCCCTGTTCGCCTTCGGGGTGCTGCTATTCATCAGCGGCACGAGCATCCTGGCACCAGTCTTCACGGCCTACGATCCCATCGTCGGCGACGTCGCGGCGCGCCTCCGTCCGATCGGCACCCCAGATCACGTCCTGGGCACCGACGAGCAGGGCCGCGACATGCTGGCCCGGCTCCTGTATGGCGGCCGGCTCTCGCTGATGGCCGGTCTGGTGCCGGTCGTGATCGCTACGATCATCGGGACGCTGGTCGGCGCTATCGCCTCCTACATGGGACGTGCGGTCGGCGCCGTCCTGATGCGGGCGATGGACGTCTCGTACGCCTTCCCTGCGATCCTGCTGGCCATCGCCATCGCGTCCTCGCTTGGCGCCGGTGTCAGCAGCTCGATTGTCGCCCTGAGTATCGTGTTCATCCCGCCGATCTCGCGCGTCGCCGAGGCGGCCACCCGCCAGGTGATGGTCCAGGAGTACATCGAGGCGGCGCGGATCAGCGGCGCCAGCACCCTCTGGGTGATCGGCGACCAGGTACTGCCGAACATCTTCAGCCCGATCTTCGTCTACGCCTCCAGTCTGGTCGGCCTGAGCATCCTGATCGCGTCGGCGTTGAGCTTCATCGGCCTTGGCTCGGCCCCACCAACTCCTGAGTGGGGCGCGATGCTGAACCAGCTTCGACCGTCGATCTACACGCAGCCGGCCGTAGCGATCCTGCCGGGCCTGCTGATCTTCCTGACGTCGGTCGGCTTCAACATGCTGAGCACGAGCCTGCGCGACGCGCTGGACGTGAAGCACTCATGAGTGAGAAGGCCCCTAACCTCCGACCCCTTTCCCCATGCGTGGGGGAAGGGGAGACCTGGTCAGTCGGATCTCCTCCCCTGCGCGCGGGGGACTCGCCGTGGCCGGGGGTGGGGGAACTCTTCCTCTGCTCCCAGGACGACATCGCCATTCTGGATGCCTACGAGTCTGTGAGGAGTAAACCATCGTGGTAGTTGCTCCTGAGCGGCCGGCCGCGCCGATCCTGCGGGTCTCCGGCCTGCACAAGACGTTCCCGGTCAAGCTCGGCTTCTTCAAGCGCGGCGCCGTCTCGGCCGTCGACGGCGTCACCTTCGACGTCTACCCCGGCGAGACCCTCGGCATCGTCGGCGAGAGCGGCTGCGGAAAGTCGACGACCGCCCGGCTGATCCTGCGCCTGATCGATCCGACCTCCGGCGAGATCATGTTCGACGGCCAGGACGCCCGCGCGATCAACCGGCTGGTGATGTATCGCGGCATCCAAATGGTGTTCCAGGACCCATACTCCTCCGTGAACCCTCGGATGTCAATCGGCGAGAACATCGCCTTCCCGATGAAGGTCCACGGCTTCGACTCTGACAAGATGCAGGAGCGCGTGGCTACCCTGTTGCGGCGGGTGGGGCTCCACCCGAACCACGCTTCCTACTTCCCGCACCAGATGAGCGGCGGCCAGCTCCAGCGCGTCAACATCGC
>Ga0075421_100003107_pt1 | contig 19848 bp, 13 predicted proteins | sample SoiMetdeltSBSDD5_FD_75292 | JGI IMG/M metagenome (GOLD analysis project Ga0075421, IMG submission 75292) | Bulk soil microbial communities from a Populus tree surrounding site in Tennessee, USA - Soil MetaG P. deltoides SBSDD5 | ecosystem: Environmental > Terrestrial > Soil > Tree plantation... | reverse complement strand
GCGCCGGCGCGTCGTTGACGCCGTCGCCGGTCATGGCCACTGTGAGGCCACGTCCCTGCACCTCCTTGATCTTGGCGGCCTTCTGGTCGGGCAGGACCTCGGCGAAGAACTCGTCAAGCGCCAGCTCGCGCGCCACCCAACGTGCGACGGCGGCGGCATCGCCCGTGAGCATCATCGTCTTGATGCCCATGGCCTTCAGGCGGGCGAGCGCCTCGCGCGACTCGGGACGGATGATGTCGGCGAGCGCGATGGCCCCCTCGAGGCGATCGTCCACGAGCACGTAGACGACGGTCTTCCCTTGCTCTGCGACTTCACGCACTCGCGCGTTGTCGACCTCGAGACCCTTGCCCTCCAGGTAACCGGGGCTCACCACCTTGACGCTGGCGCCGTCCACTGCGGCCTCGACACCTTTGCCCGGGATCGCGCGAAATCCCACTGGAGACGGGAACTGGACCTTCTTCTCCTGGGCCGCGCGCACGATCCCTGCGGCGATCGGGTGCTCCGACTGGCTCTCCAGGCTCGCCGCCAGGAGCAGGAGATCCCCGTCGCTCCGCTTGCCGAGTGGAATCACGTCGGTGACGCCGAAGCGTCCCTCTGTCAGCGTGCCTGTCTTGTCGAACACGATGGCGTCGAGCGCGCGGGCGCGCTCGAAGGCGGAGCGATCGCGGATGAGGAGGCCGTTGCCGGCCGAGAGCGCGGTCGAGACGGCAACCACCAGCGGTATGGCGAGGCCGAGGGCGTGAGGACATGCGATGACCATCACGGTCACCGTGCGAGCCAGGGCGAACGGGAAGGAGGCCCCCGTGGCCAGCCACGCCACCAGCGTCACCGCTCCGCCTCCGAGCGCGACCGCCGTGAGCCAGACGGCCGCCCGGTTTGCCAGGTCTTGCGAGCGCGAGCGCGATTCCTGGGTCTGCTTGACCATGGCGATGACTTGCGAGAGGTAGGTCTCGTCGCCTGTCTTTTGCACCTCCACGGTGATCGCCGCCTCGCCGTTGACGGCGCCCCCGATCACCGTGACTCCCGGACCCTTCTCGACGGGTTTGCTCTCGCCCGTCAGCATCGCTTCATTGACCGAGGTCAGTCCCTGGACGATCGTGCCGTCCGTCGGGATCTTCTCTCCCGGCTTGACGAGCACCCGGTCGCCGCGCTTCAGCTGCGTGACCGGCACATCTCGCGTCGAGCCGTCCGTCGCCACCAGGTGCGCCTCCGCGGGCATGAGCCGTACCAGACTCTCGAGCGCCGCCGAGGCGCCCAGCACCGATTTCATCTCCATCCAGTGGCCGAGCAGCATGATGTCGATCAGCGTCGCCACTTCCCAGAAGAACACCTCTCCGGGGAGCCCGAGGGTCACCAGGGCGCTGTAGCCCCACGCCACCGTGGTCGCCACTGCTATCAGCGTCATCATCCCGGGCTGGCGCTTCCCGAGCTCGGAGCTGAAACCGCGCAGAAACGGCCAGCCCCCGTAGCAGTAGATGACGGTCGCGAGCACGGCCTGGACCGCGCGGTCGCCGCGGAACGCCAGCACGTCACCGAGCCCCAGCCAGCCCTGGATCAGCGGGGCCAGCGCCAGCACCGGGATCGACAGCAGGAGCGAGATCCAGAAGCGGCGGCGAAAATCGGCAACCATGTGGGCGTGGTGGCTTCCCCCGCCATCGCGATGATGGTCGGCGACACCGTGTCCTGGATGCCCACGCTCGGCGTGCTCGGCTCCGCTCACATGCGCGCTGGGTGCGTGCTCACTCGTCGCAGAGGGATGAGTCGTCGCACGAGGATGCTCGCTCATATGATGCCCTCCCTACTTCGCCTGAAGCTTCTGCTACCGGCTTTCCCGCAGCGGATGGGCCCTCCAGTGTCCCTTTGGGACGCACGGGATAAGCCGTGCGTCGCGCGGTTTCTCCCAAGAACGCGACGGCGAGCTCCGCTTCCGGAGCGCCGCGCTCGCTTGCGGGATGCCCCGGCCTGCCGCACACTTTGACACCACATGACCATGCAGATTCGCGTCGATCAGCAGCGGCGCGTCGTGGCACGCCATGGACGTCGGCTTCAGTATCTGACGATCGCCTGGAATTCGGCGGAATGCCTGGTCTCGATTGGCGCCGGGATAGTCGCCGGAAGCATTGCGCTGGTCGGTTTCGGATTCGACTCTGCCATCGAAGTCGCGAGCAGCCTCGCCGCCCTGTGGCGGCTGGCGCGAGACGAGGATGAGACGGCGCGCGAGCGCGCCGAGCGGCGCACGCTCCGGATTATCGGCTTGTGCTTCGTGGCCCTGGCAATCTATGTGGCCGTCGATGCGATCAAAGCGCTCATCAACCGAGAAGCGCCAGCCGGGAGCGCTGTCGGAATCGTCGTCGCCGCGCTCTCGCTCATCGTCATGCCGGTCCTGGTCCACCTCAAGCGCCGGGTCGCCACGCAGCTCGACAGCGGAGCGCTTGAAGCCGAAACACGCCAGACGGCGGTTTGCGCGTTTCTGTCGGCGATTTTGCTTGCCGGGCTCGGCCTCAATGCGTCGTTCGGCTGGTGGTGGGCCGACCCCCTCGCCGGCCTCGCCATGGTTCCGTTGATCGCGAAGGAGGGCATCGAAGCGCTGCGCGGCGAAACCTGCTGTCACCACTGACGTAACAACACCGCGTCCCGGATGGCTTGACGGCACCTTGGGCGGCGCCGATCATGAATGTGCATGGGGCGACCACTATGGAGTCAGACTCCGTTCCGAGGCTCTCCGATGATGAGCTGAGCTCCGCGACCGGGGAGTCGATCCAGCGCTTACAGCAGTTGCGATCGCTCCAGCTCATCGGATCCGAGGACGACGCGCGGTTCCCTTCTACGGACGTCGAGCGCGTTCGCCTGGTGCAGTTCCTCGAGCGCAGACAGATCCCACTCGACCAGATTGCGCGCGCTGAGCAAGTTCGAGGCACATCCCGAACGTTACGCGCGCCACACCGCCTGACGCTACCCGCCCGATCTGTTCCGGGCGGCCTCACCGCGCAAGAAGAAGCTGCCGTCAGTCACCACCTTCTCGCCGGGCTTAAGCCCTTCGAGAACCTGCACCAGATTGCCTCGCGACGGTCCGAGCTTCACCGGGCGCTCCGTGAACTTGCCCTCTTCGCCGTCGACGGGCGTGTAGACGACCATGCGCTCACCAATGGCCTGCACGGCGGCCTGGGGCACGACGGTCATGCGCTGATTGGTCCCCGTCTCGATTCCCATCGTTACGAACATACCCAGTCGGAGGTTGCCGCTCGCGTTCGGCACCTCGACACGAATCTTCGCGGTTCGCGTCGCGGGATCCACGCGCGGGTCGATGTAGGCGACTCGGCCCTGGAGGGTCTGATTCGTCGCCGGCACAGCAATCGAGGCCCTCGACCCGACCCGAACGACGGGGAAGTCCTTCTCGTAGAGGTCGCCGATCACCCACACCGTCGTGAGATCCGTCACGACGAACAGGTCCTGACCCACGCCGACGACCTGTCCGGGGTTCACCGTACGGGCGATGACGACGCCATTTGCGGGCGCGGGCACCGTCACTTCCGAGACGACATGTGATGCGTCAACGAGGGCATCGAGGTCCTTGCCGGACAGGCCGAGCAAGACGAGGCGCTGCCGGGCGGCCGCCACCTCGGTCGCGTGCCCGACATGTGTCGCGGTGACTTCCTCCAGTTCCTGGCGGCTGGCCGCGCCGAGGGCCACGAGCTTCTCCGTTCGCACGAGCTTTTGATGATCTGCATCCAGCATGGCGCGCATCGAGAGATATTTCATCTGCGCGTCCGCCAGGTCGGAGCTGAAGATCACGGCGAGGGGTTCTCCGCGCTTGACGTCGGCGCCCAACTCGACAGTCACCTGGCGCACGATCCCGGCCACCAGCGCATTGACCTTCGTATCCCGATACGCATTCGACGTCACCGTTCCTGGAAGGCTGACACCCTCCGTCACCGGCGTCGTCCGCACTGGTTCGATTTTGATGCCCGCTCGTTCCGCCGCTTCGGGCGTGAGCGATACTTCGACCGGCTCGTCCGACTTCGCCGATGCCGACGGCGGCGCATCAGCCGGCGACGGCATGCCCGGCATTCCAGGCATCGACTTCGACGTCGCCGGTGACGACTTCGCTGCGGCGGGCGTGCGCCGCTCGCTCCAGATCATGCCGCCCGCGACGCCCAGCGCCACGAGCACGAGCCCGGTGACGACGTGCCTGATGCGATCGCGGGCCGGTCGGCGCTCGCGGGCGCGCCGTTCGAACATCTCGTCCTCCTGCTCTTCGTCCATGCGCCTCTCCCTCAGCGCTCAGTCGTGCCAACGGCTCGTTCGATTTCGACCGCGGCGTCGTATACGTGCTTCAATGCGTCCGTGTAGCCATTTTCGACCTCGATCAACCGTCGCTGCTCGGCGATGACGTCCAGCAGTGTTCCACGCCCGAGCTCGTACGATCCCCTGACCACGTCCAGGTTCCGTCGAGCCACGTCACGCACACCGCGCCCATAGATCTCGAGCGACCGCGTGGTGGCCTCGTGCAGGGCGAACGCGCTTTCGACCTCTTGCTGCACCGTCAGCTCGGCGAACTGCAGCCGGCGCTCAGCCGCAAGCGCGCCGGCCTCCGCCGCCGCAATGTTGCCCTGGTTGCGGTTACGCACCGGCAGCATGATGGTCACCCCACCGCCGAAATAGTGGAACACGTCCTGGATCGGTCGCGTCTGGCCGGAGTTCGTCAGGCCGTTGAGCCCGAAGCCGAAATCCTGTCGCATGTAGCCGACATTCACGCTGGCGTCCCAGCGACCCTCGGCCTGTTCTTTGCGGATCATCGCGCGGGCCATGGCCACGTCGGCGCGCGCGGCCGCAAGGTCCGGGCGCGAGCCCAGCGCTCGCCGTCCCGCCTCCGCCCGGTCCAGACTGGGCGCCGAGGCCGCGAGGTCGCCGCGGAGCGCGAGCGGAGCGTCCGGCGTCATTCCGGCCAGCAGCTTGAGCTGGAGCGTTGTGACCTCCACGCGGCTGACGAGAAGCTGGCGGCTGGCGTCCAGCCGATTCACCTCGACAGTCTGTAGATTTTCGTCGATCGTCGGTGCGGCGCCCTCGCGGACACGGTTGCCGACAACACCGAACGCTCGACGATTCACCTCGAGCAGCTCCTCGGCAATGCGCAGATTGCGACGAGCGGCCAAGAGGTCGCCGGCCTTCATCCGTACGTCAGCGCGCAAGCGACGCTCACGGTCCGCCAATTGTGTCCGCTTGAGCACGAGATCCTGCTCCGCGACGGCGACTCGCCCGCCCTTCCGGTCGTTGAGGTCGAGCGGTAGCCTCAGGGTCACGTTGAGGTTGTTGTCGGGGCTCAACGCCTTCTGGCCGCCCAGGTCGAGCTCGGGATTCGGCCGAAGGCCCGCCTGGCGCAGTCGCCCGACCGCGGCGTCGACATCCGCGCGCGCGGCCCGGAGATCGGGGTTGTCGGCAACGGCCCGGGCGACCAGCTCGTCGATGGTCAGCTCCGGCGCCGTTGCCGGACGCTGGGCGTGCGCCACTGATTGGTACATCACTGCAGCAATGAGTGTCAGGAGCACCAACCGCAATGCGCTGATCATCGCCGTCAGCGAACGGGAACGGAGAACTTCGTCGAGCCTTTCGCACCGGGGCCGTCCCACGTGACGGTCACCTGCCGCGTTCCGCGATCCGGGAAGTCGATCGTGCCTCGATACCGGCCGGGGCCATCCGGCGTCAGCGTCGCGCCGGCGACCATCGGGGCCATGCTCGACATCGTCATGCTCGTGCTGAGGCTCACCTTGCCCGCATCGATCGGCTTCTTGTCGGCCGCGGACGCGAACTCGAGCACGAAGTTATTCTTGCCCTCCTTCCACTGGCCGGACTCGTTGGCGAGCGTCACGACAACGTCCTTGGTCTTCTGCGTGTGGATCGGCTTCATGTCCGCCGCCAGCACCACCCCGGCGTTCATTCCAAGCACGGCCGTCGTTGCGAGAACCGCTATCAGGCGCATCATTTTCGTGTCTCCTTTCGACTCGCTAGTCGTCGTCATTCGGCCGAGCCGAGTGCCGGCCGTTCTCGCACCGCTCGTTCGTCCAGACGTCGCTCGGCCTCCGCGCGGCGCAGCTCTCTCTCCCTGAGCCAGTAGAAGATCACCGGAGTGACGATCAGCACGAGGCCAAGCGAGCTCACCATGCCGCCGAGGACGGGCGTAGCGAGAGGCTTCATGACCTCCGCGCCGGTCGAGTGGCTCCACATGATCGGCAGGAGGCTCGCGACGATCGTCGAGACGGTCATCACCTTCGGCCGCAACCGCAGCAAGGCACCTTCCTTGACGGCCTCCAGCAACGCCTCACGTGTGAGCCGACCGCCAAGCTCCTCGCGCCTCTGGGCCACGGCCTCCTCAAGGTAGATGACCATGACCACGGCCGTCTGCACGGCCGTCCCGAACAGGGCGATGAAGCCGATCCAGACGGCAACCGACATGTTGTAGCCGAGCGCGTAGAGGAGATAGATTCCACCGGCCAGAGCGAAGGGGACGGCGAGCAGCACCTGTGCCGCATCGAGGAAGGACCGATAGGTGAGGTAGAGCAGGATGTAGATCACAACCAGTACGACCGGGATGACGATCTGCAGCCGCTGGCGGGCCCGCACCTCGTTCTCGTATTGCCCGCTCCACTCGACGTAGGAGCCCTGCGGCAGTTGCACCGTGCGAGCGACAACGTCACGCGCCTCGTCGACGAAGCTGCCGACGTCGCGACCACGGACGTTGAGGAGCACGGTGACGACCAGCAATCCGTTCTCGCTGGACACCATCGCCGGTCCCGACACCTGGCGGATCTCTGCGAGCTGGCCGAGCGGCACCTGGGTGCCGTTGGGCGCCGTTACCAGCACACTCCCGAGCGCCTGGGCGCTTGCCCGATATTCGGGCGCATAGCGCACTCGCACCGGGAAGCGCTGGCGCCCTTCGATGGTAAGCGTCAGATTCGTTTCTCCCACGGCGGTCTCGATGACGTCCTGGATCGCGCCGACCGTGATGCCGTAGCGGGCCGCCGCCTGGCGATTGACCCGCACGTCGAGGTAGGGCGCGCCGGTCACCTGCTCGGCATAGACGTCGGCCGCGCCGGGAATCTTCCGGAGCGCGTCGGCGACAGCGTTGGCGCGTTCCTGCAACACCTTCAGGTCGCTGCCGAACACCTTGACGCCGACCTCGGACCGGATGCCGGTCGTCAGCATGTTGATCCGGTTGATGATCGGCTGCGTCCAGATGTTCGACACGCCCGGCAGCGTCGTGGCGACGTCCATCTCGCCGATGAGTTTTTCGCGTGTCATCCCGCGTCGCCATTCGGATTCGGGTCTGAGGTTGACGATCGTTTCCGTCATGTTCACGGGGGCCGGGTCGGTCGACGTGTCGGCGCGCGCGACCTTCGCGACGACCGAGGCGACTTCCGGGAACTTCTGGATCGCCTCGTTCTGCTTCTTCACGATGTCGATCGCCTGGGGAAGCGAGATCGACGGATCCGTCACCGGCATGAACATCAGATCGCCTTCGTTCAGCGGCGGCATGAATTCCTTACCGATCCGCGGCACGAGCGCGAGGGCTCCCGCGACCGTCAGCACCGCGATGCCGAGCGTGGCGACGCGGTGTCGTAGGGCGAAGTCGAGCACCGGTCGGTAGAGCCACACCAGTGGGCGCATGATCGGATTGCTTTCTTCGCCGCGGATCTTGCCTCCGATCAGGAGGCTGCAGAGCACCGGGACGAGCGTGACGGAAAGGATCGTCGCGCCTACCATCGAGAAGGTTTTGGTGAACGCCAGCGGGTGGAAGAGCTTGCCCTCCTGGCCAGTGAGGGCGAAGACCGGGATGAAGGCGAGAATGATGATCGCCATCGAGAAGAAGATCGGCCGGCCGACCAGCCGGGTGGCATCGAGCACCGTTTCCGTGACCCGGCGCCGGTTCCGAGGGTTGATACCTCGCTTCTCCATGAACCGGAAGACGTTCTCCGTTACCACGATCGCCGCATCGACGAGCACGCCGATGGCGATGGCGATGCCTGCCAGCGACATGATGTTGGAGCTGATACCCAGGTACCGCATGAATAGAAAGGCCGTGAGCACGGCGAGGGGCAGCGGAATCGTGACGATCAGCACTGATCGGAAGTGGAGCAGGAAGATGATGTTGATGATCGTGACGACGATCGTCTCCTCGATGAGCGCGCGACGTAGCGTGTGCACCGCGCGCTCGATGAGCGCCGACCGGTCATAGAAGGGCACGATTTTGACGCCGGACGGCAGCCCTGCCTGGAGCGCCTGAATCTTGTCTTTCACGCGGTTGATCACGTCGACTGTGCTGACGCCGTAGCGCGCCACCACTACGCCACCTACCGCCTCCTCGGTGCCCTTCACCAGCGAGGCCGCGCGAAACGCATCGCCGATCTTCACCGTTGCGACCTGGCGCACGAAGATCGGGATGCCGTTCTCGGCGCCGACGACCACGTCTTCGAGGTCACGCGTGTTCTCGATGAGGCCAAGTCCGCGCACCACCGACCACGTCCCGCTCGCTTCGACGACGTTGCCGCCCACGTTGCGGTTACTGCGCATCACGGCGTCTACGACGCTCGAGAGTGGGATCTTGTAGGCACGGAGGCGGTTCGGGTCGACGTCGATCTGGTACTGCCGCACGAATCCGCCGATGCTCGCGACCTCCGCCACACCCGGGACGGCGTTGAGCTGGTAGCGGATGAACCAGTCCTGGAGCGATCGGAGATCGCGCAGCGAGTGGCCCTTGCCCTCGACGGTGTACCAGAAGACGTGGCCGACGCCCGTGGCGTCGGGACCGAGCGTGGGCACGGTGCCCGGCGGCAACGACTTGCTCAGGAGCTGGAGTCGCTCGAGCACGCGGGAGCGCGCGAAATACAGGTCGACCTTATCCTCGAAGATCACGTTGATCATCGAGAACCCGAAGGCGGAGGAGGACCGGACTACGCGGACTCCGGGCAAGCCTTGCAGGCTCACCGTCAGGGGATACGTGATCTGGTCCTCGACCTCCTGCGGCGAGCGTCCCGTCCAGTCGGTGAAGACGATCACCTGGTTGTCGGAAAGATCTGGAATTGCGTCGATCGGGGTGGTGAGCAGCGCCCAGTAACCCCAGCCGCCGACGAGCAAGAAGAAAGCGATGACCAGGAACCGATTCCGGAGCGACAGCTCGATCAGCCAGTTGATCACGCGCGACCTCTCCGACAGCACCCGTTCGCAGACAGGTTCGCGGACGGGTGCCGTCCCGTTCCATTACGACCTCGAGACAGACTTTGGGCTAGGCGGAGGGGGCGAGCGACTTCGGCGGCAGTTCGAGCACGGCGCGCTCGAACCGTGGAACAGTTGGGGCGGCGACCGACGGAGCGCGCGTCACGAGATCGGTATCAGCGGGCACGGTCACCGTCGCAACCGTGGACGAGGCGCCACATGGCCCCTCGCACATCCCACCCATTGCCGCGCAATGGTCGACCGCCATCGCAAGCGGGACGAATAATCCCCAGACGAGGACGATGACGATCGTGACCGCGACCCGCAGGCGGCTCATAACTTTTGCAGTTTAACATGCACGCCGACGACCAGATTTCCCTTCCCGTTCGGTAACAGCCCTGTGGCAGGGCCCAGACCGGAACGACGGGAGCCTCCGTTAAACAGCCGCAAGGACGGGGCTCGCGCCAAGCGGGTGCGCCGGGTCGTCCTGGTGCCCGCCACCAGCCGCAGACAGATCGCATAACTCGCCTGGATCACACGTGCAAGGTCGACACGGCCGGACTCGGACCCAAACGGCCGATCTTGACCCGTGAGATCTGATGCCGATGCACCCCTCGGATCGATGCAGCCGAGCAGGACAACTCAGCGACGGTAACCAAGCTGTCTGGTGCGGCGGGCCGCCGCTCGACAGCGCACGGGTCCGATGCCCCCGATGGTAGTCCGTTCCCGCCCGAGGCTCTCGAGGCGGCGTGGCGTGGCGACGAGTTCGTCGATCCGGGCGCTCAACTCATCAGACATCTTCCAGAACCACTAGTCTCCTTCCCAGATAGACGCCGCTCGGCCACACAGCCCCGTTAGGGGAGTCTACAGGCGAAATAACCCGTAGGTTGCGCGGGGGTCGCGAACGGTTGCGGACGTTCGCTACGCTGGCCTGCGCGCCTTTCGACGAAGGCCCCGTCTGCTTCGCGAACGCGCCAGCCATCCTTCAAGGACTGTTCGCGCCAAAGTGGTATGTCCGACGCCGTGCTTCGCGGCAAGAGATCGAAGGACGTCCAGGTCGCCCTTATAGAGACGCACCGCGATCTGCTCCGTGCGCGGAGGGCGGATAGCGACGTTGAGATCTTCGAGATCTGCTGCGAACTGCTCCACGCTGTGACGTGCCCAGAACGCGCGCTCCTCGTCGTCACTGCGGAAATTCGGTATCTTCGTCTTCCGTTTTGGTGCAGCGCCCATTAGCGATCTCCCTTGGCCCCCCGCCATCGTTGATAGCTCCGTATTTCGTCGCGATCAGCCATCCGAGCGCTGACGCACAGACGCATCGAGGAATCGAACTCGTCTGGCGGTTCCGGCACTCGCGCGGCCGATATAACGAATGCACCGTCCGCCTTCAGATCGCGCGGAAGCGCTGCGCGGAAGACACACGTCAACAGCTCACCGTCTTCGAGCGGTGCGATCACAAACCAGCGCCGACGAGCGCCGCTACCCGCTCGCCGTGTTCGCGCTGCGCCGTGCTCACCGTAAACGGCGTCCGCGACATCAGCGGCCTCCACGTTGCGTTCTGCGAGGTGTTCCAGGTTGGCCGCGGTGAACACCAGCGTCCAGTACACCTGGCCACCAGGCATACCGGAATGGTATGCAAATCGGGATGCCGTCGTCAAGGCGCCATGCCGCGTGAAGGCGATTTCCCCGGACGAGGCAGTCGCCGGTGTTGGAGGAGTCCCTTGGGCTAGAGACCCACAGAAACCTAAAGGGGTTACGGCGTGGACCGTAACCCCTCGTTTTTTCTGGTTGCGGGGGGCGGATTTGAACCGCCGTCCTTTGGGTTATGAGGGGAAATTCGGTCATCACAGCAGCCAAGACGAGCCGAGTCAAACCAATGACGACAAAGCGTTAGCGAAGCGTTCCGTCGGAGCCTTTTGGGTCATTTCGGTCGCCTTGCTTCATAGCTGTTTCATAGGCTCCGCCGCCGCTCTCGCCCTCACGCCGGGCCGCGCGCGTGCCTTGTGATCGTCTCGCGCGCGCGCTGCGGCTTCGATTCACTGCGAGCTGCCCGAGTGCTGCTCGGCCGAGCCGTTGCTCGCGCCCGTGTGAGCCCAGATCGGACAATGATGAAGACGTCGGGGTATCTTCCGGCCTACTGCCAACACGGGTTCGATTCCCGAACGGGGCACGCTCGAACACCCACGAGGGTACGCAAGAGCACGCTAAAATCCGTTCGTGCTGTTGGCCTGAGCCACGGCGCTCGATCCTGATGGTGTGGCACGTACGTGCTCGCCGTCCTGCACGTCGTCCGGCGGTGCCACGATCACCGCGTCGTGATCGCCGACGCCGTCGGTGATCTCGAGACTCGATCCCAGATCGCGCCCGAGCTGCACCGGCTTGAGATGGACGACGCCATCCGGGGCCACTGCGGCGACCACCGGAGGCCCAGACCTGATGATGACCGCGCTCGCCGGCAGCAGGAGCGGCCGATCGGTCCGCATGACGTGAAATTTCACATCCGCATACATGCCCGGCCGCAGCACACCCCCATCGTTCTTCATCCGGATCTCCGTCAACAGTGTGCGCGAGGCGGGATCCAGGGACTCAGCCGTACTCACCACGCGCGCCTTGAAGACGCGATTGGGAAGCTCGCGGACCACCGTATCTGTCGGCAGGCCGGGTGTGATGGAGGGCACAAACGTCTGCGGCACATTCACGAAGATGCGCAAGTCATCGATCTGCGCCACCCGGAACGCGGGCATTGCGTTGGTCGCGCGGCCGGCCGAGATCAACGATCCCTCATCGACATTCCGGACGGTGACGATGCCGGTAAACGGTGCGCGCAGCGTCTGGTACGACTGGAGGTCCGTGAGGCGGTGCAGGTTGGCCTCGGCGGCCACGACGTTGGCCTGCGCGGCGTTCGTGCTCGCCGTGAGGGCGTCGATGTTGGCTTGGGCAGCGGCCACATCGGCCCGGCTGCCGTCCGCTGCGGCCTGGAAATTGTCCACATCCTGCTGAGCCACGAGCTCCTTGGCCTTGAGCTGTTGCCAGCGCGTGAGGGTGATCGCATTGAAGCGCATCGTCGCCTGGTTATGTTGGAGTGTCGCGCGCGCCTGCTGGAGCGCTGACTGAGCCTGGGCCAAGGCGGCTTGCGCTTGCGCGAGCGCCGCGCGTGCTTGTGCCACCTGCTGATCCAGTTCAGGCGTATCGATCTCGGCCAGCACCTGCCCTTGCTGGACGCGGTCGCCGATGTCGACGTAGCGGCGCTTGAGGTAGCCGTCCACGCGCGCGAAGATCGGCACGTCCTGGATCGCCTGGATGTTACCCGGGAGGGTGAAGTCGGCCGCGCTGGCCGCCCGCGACGGCGTCATGACCGCGACCGTGAGAATCTGCGGGTTCGCCGCCGCGCGATGCAGCGCCGCGCTCTGGCGCACGCGCGGCACGGCGCCAAGAGCGATCAGACCGATCAGGATGACGACCGAGCTTACGATAATCCGACGGAATGGCCGATTCATGACTGATGTGCCTCCTCTTCGACGCGCGGTGCGCGCGATCGCAACAGGCTATAGATCACCGGAACCACGAACAGCGTCGTCAACGTCGCGACGATGAGACCACCGATGACGGCGCGGCCAAGCGGCGCGTTCTGGTCGCCGCCCTCGCCAAGGCCGATCGCCATCGGCAGCATCCCGATGATCATCGCGAGCGCGGTCATCAGGACGGGACGGAGCCGCGTAAAGCCCGCAGACAGCGCCGCGCTCAGTGCATCGTGGCCGGCGCGGCGCTCGTCATTGGCAAAGGTCACCAGCAAGATGCTGTTCGCGGTCGCGACGCCGACCGTCATGATGGCGCCCATGAGCGACGGCACGTTGATGGTCGTCTGGGTCACGAACAGCGCCCACAGCACGCCGGCGACGGCGCCGGGCAGGGCCGTGATGATAATGAACGGATCGAGCCACGACTGGAAGTTGACGACCATCAGGGCATAGACCAGCACGATTGCGAAGATCATTCCGCCGCCCAGCCCGATGAAGGCGGAATTCATGCCCTGCACCTGACCGCGCATCACAAGCGTGCTGCCGCGCGGCAGGTGGGTCCGCTCGTCGGCGACGACGCGCCCGATCGCACGAGAGGCACCGCCCAGATCCCGGTCCTGCACGCTGGCGAAGACGTCGTATACCCGCTGCACGTTGTAGTGATTCACCACCGCGGGCGTCGTGCCGTGGTCCACGCTCGCAACACTCGTCAGGAGCTGCGGTCCGCCGCCCGGTGTCGTCGCGAGCAGCGGCTCCTTCTGCAGCGCGCCCACCGAATCCAGACGGTACTGGGGCGTCTGCACGGCGACGCGATAGTTGACGCCATTCTTCGGGTCCAGCCAGAAGTTCGGCGCCGCATCGCTGCTGCCGGCGAGCGAGACAAGCACAGAGTTCGCCACGTCCCGCTGCGTCAGCCCGAGTTGCACGGCGCGTGTGCGGTCGACGTTGACGGTGAGCGCCGGCGCCGCCGTGACCTGATGAACGTGCACATCCACCACGCCGGGCACCTCGGTGATCCGCTGCGCGATCCGCTGGGCCACCGCCGCATTGGCTGAGGCCGCGCCGACCACCTGGATGTCTATCGGAGCCGGGAGTCCGAAGTTGAGGATTTGGCTCACGATGTCGGCGGGGGAAAAGAAGAAGGTCGCATCCGGGAACGCGGCGGGAAGCTGGCGCCGCAGCTCGCGCTCATAGGCGAAAGTCTTGCCGGGGGCCTTGAGCGACACGAGGATCTCCCCGTCCGCGGGTCCGACCGTCGCGCCGTCGCTGAACGCCAGATTCACTCCGCCTACCGGCAGCCCGATATTGCGCACGATCAGGTCGACCTCGTCCGGCGGGATCGTCTGCCGAATGCGGGCTTCGACCGCGTTGAACAGCTGGTCCGTCGCCTCGAGACGCGTGCTCGCCGACGCGCGCACGTGCAGCCGGAACTGGCCCGCGTCGACCTGGGGGAAGAAGTCCTGTCCAGTGAAGATGGCGAGCGCCACGGATACGGCGAAAAAGCCTCCGAAGACGCCGAGCACGATGTCGCGGTGATGGAGCGCCCAGCCGAGCGCGTCGCGATACCGATCGCGGAAGCGCTCGAACTGGCGATTGAAGGCACCATGCACGCGCCCGATGATGCCGCGCTCGATCCCGTGGCCGAGGCCCCCTGCATACCGATCCGCTTCGGCACCGAGGAGGCAGTCGATCATGGTCGGCACCAGCGTGCGGGACAGCGTATAAGAAGCGAGCATCGCGAATACGACCGCCAGTGCCAGCGGCGTGAACAGGAAGCCGACAATGCCGGTCAAGAAGAGAACGGGCACAAACACGATGCAGATCGAGAGCGTGGAGACGAAGGCGGGCGTCGCGATCTGCTGGGCTCCGTCAAGGATGGCCTGGCGCAGGCGCGTGCCAAGGGCCAGGTTGCGGTGCACGCTCTCGATCGTCACCGTCGCATCGTCCACGAGGATGCCGACAGCGAGGCCCAGGCCACCGAGCGTCATGATGTTGATCGTGTAGCCCAGGGCGCTCAGCAGAGTAAGTGACGTGAGGATCGATAACGGGATCGAGACGCCGACGATCAGCGTGCTACGCCAACTACCGAGAAACACCAGCATCATCAACCCGGTCAGCATGGCCGCGATCGCCGCCTCCGTGACCACGCCCTTGAGCGCCGCCCGCACGAACAGTGACTGATCGAACAGCGGTGTGATCTTCAGCTCCGGCGGCAGCGTGGCCGCAATCGCGGGCAGCGCCGCCTTCACCCGATTCACAATGGCGAGCGTCGAGGCGCCCTGGCCTTTCAAGACCGACAGCAAGCTGCCGCGCTGCCCGTTGCTCGCGACGATGTTCTGCTGGACGGCGAAGCCATCGCGCACGTGGGCGACGTCGTGGATGTAGATGACCTTGCCGTTCACCTGCTTGATCGGTAGGTCGTTGAGGGCTGCGACGGTGTCCGGGCTGCTGTTGAGCAGGACGGGATACTCGCGGCTTCCGATCTTCGCGGTGCCCGTCGGCAGGACGAGGTTTTGCGCGCTGATCGCGCTGACAACGTCCGCCGCGCTGAGGCCGGTGCCCTGCAGCGCCTCAGGATCGAGGTCGACCATGACCTGTCGCGGCTTTCCACCATACGGCAGCATGACCGACGCGCCCTGCACCGTCGCGAGCTGGGTCCGGATGAAGTTCTGCGCGTAATCGTACTGCTGCACCTCGCTCAGCGTGTTGCTGCTGACACCGAGCTGCAGAATCGGGACGCTCGAGGCGTTGTACTGCAAGATCAGCGGCGGCGTGGTGCCCGGTGGGCTCGTGCGCAGCAGCTGCTGGGAGACGGCGGTCACTTCGGCGATGGCCGCGCCGATCTGCGTGTTCGGGTGGAAGAACACCTTGATCACCGCCACCCCGGGCATCGACTGTGATTCGATGTGCTCGATGTCGTTCACCGAGGTCGTATATGCACGCTCCGCCGGCGTCACGATCCGCGCCTCCATATCGGTGACCGAGGTGCCGGTCAGCGACCAGATGACGCTGACGACCGGGATGTTGACGTCGGGGAAGATGTCCGTCGGGGTGCGCATGATCGTCACCGCGCCGAGCAGGACAATCAACAGGGCAGCGATCACGAATGTATATGGCCGGCGGAGCGCGAGTCTGACGATCCACATGGCATCAGACCTCCTTCACCGTCGCATCGGCGACCATGTATTGGCCCAGACGCTTTCGGAGATACAGCCGCGCGCGATGGACTCGGGTCTTCACGTTCGCGACGGTGATGCCCAGCTGTTCGCCAATCTCCCGGTTCGACAATCCTTCGACATCGCGGAGTACCACGGTGCCCCGGTAGTCCGGCGGCAGAGCGCTCAACGCGGCCTCCAGCACACGGCGCAGCTCGTCCTGGAGCGCGGGATCGTCGACGCGGGCAGACCAATCGACCGCCGAGGCGCTGCCATCGTCGACAAGCAGCGAGATGTCATCGAGCGGCACCGTGATACACACTTCACGCCGACCGCGGATCTTTTGATAAGCGGCGTTCGCGACGATGCGGTAGATCCACGAACGCAAAGCGGACGCCCCTCGGAACGTGTCGATCTTCCGAACGACACTCAGGAGCGCATCCTGCACGGCCTCCTCGGCATCCTCGGCATTTCCCGTGATCCGAAGGGCCAGCCGATAGGCGCGGTCACCGAATTGAGCGACGAGTTCGTCCGCGGCGTATGGATCGCGGCGCTCCAGTGCCGCTCGCAGGTCATCGTTGATGTCGGCCGTCGCCGGGACGCTCATGACGCACCTCCGTGCATGCGTGGCGGCCGCAGCGCCGCGACAGATGCCAGCGACAGCATCAGGACCCCGGCGGCAAGGCCGAGGATCGACAGGTCCGCCCCGGGCCAGTGAAGTCCGGCGCCCTCGCCGATCCAGAAGACGCCGAAGCTTGCCAGGAGAACGCCGACAGAAAACTTCAAGAAGTTCTCTGGGATGCTGGCCAGCGGACGCCGGAGGATCATCGCGGCCACCGCGACCGTCACGCCGGCGGCGATGGCGCCCACGCTGGCGGAAAGGAGCAGATGACCGGCAGCGCCCACGGACAGGACGATGAAGACCACTTCGATCCCCTCAAGCACCACGGCCTTGCAGGTCGTGACGAGCGCGACGGCGTCCCAGCGCCGCGACGTCTCGGCCCCCGTCTTCGCGAGCGCGGCAGTCGTGGTCACGAATGCTCGAGCCTCGTTGTGTTGCGGGATGACACCCGCGGCGCGTAGCACGGCCTTCCGCAACCAGTTCAGGCCGAACAGCAGGAGCAGGGCGCCGATGATCAGTTGCAGGGCCGTCACCGGAATGGCCCCGAGCGCCGGGCCCAGCGCGACGACGAGCGCTGCGAGACCGGCAAGCCCGACCGCCGTGCCGAGCAGCGCCGAGCGCCAGCCACGCACCGTGCCGACGGCGAGCACGATCGTCGCTGCCTCGACACATTCGACCAGTGATCCCAGGAACGCCGCCGTCAGCGAAGGGCCCGTGTGGATCCAGTTCATGGTTTGGACCTCCATGGCTTCGTGGTCTTGTTCACGCTCTCTCCCATGCGCCGACGGTACGCTGCACGGTACAATGCATCAAATTCATTGTTGTCACATGGAGATGCATCACATGAATTGGCGAGCCTTCGATCTGAACCTGCTCGTCGTGTTCGACGGGCTGATGCAGGAGCGGAGCGTGACGCGCGCCGGGAGGCGGCTCGGAATGAGCCAGCCGGCACTAAGCCACGCGCTGAACCGTCTGCGATACCTGCTGAAAGATCAGCTCTTCATTCGCACTCCCAAAGGCATGGCACCGACCCCGCGGGCCGAGCAGTTGGCGCTCCCGCTGCGCCAGGCGCTCGCCGACATGCAGCGCGCGCTCGAGCCGGAGACGTTCGTACCGGCGCAGGCAAGCCGCCGCTTCTCCATCGCGATCAACAACTACGCGGCGATCGTCATCGCGCCGGCACTCGTCGCCGCGGTTGGTAAAGCGGCTCCCCTCGTGCAGCTCGATCTGCGGCCCAGTGGGACTCTCAATCTGTTCGATCTCCTCGACAATGGGGAGCTCGACATGGCAATCGGCACGTTCGAGCGCGTGGGGGAACGGTTCGCGAGCGCCGCGTTGCTAGAGGACCAGTTCGTTGCCGTGATGCGACGAGGACATCCAGCCGCCCGGGGACGGCTGACAATGACGGACTTCGCCGCGCTGACGCACGTCGACATCTCGTCGAGCGGAGATGACACCGGATTCATCGATCGGTCTCTCGCGACCGGGGGCTCGAAGCGTCGCATCGCTTTACGCCTGCCCTACCTAGCAGCGGGGCCCGTGCTCGCGAGGCTGAATCTGGTAGCCACGCTAAGCCGGCGCGTTGGCGAAGCGTTGGTGCGGGAAGCCGCCCTCGAGCTCCGTGAGCTGCCATTCACGTCGCCTCGCGTGCGGGCGTCGTTGCTGTGGCACCGGCAGCTTGATGGGTCTGCCGCGCACCGTTGGATACGCGATGTCATCATATCGGTCAGCCGTGGACTCTAGCGCCTGCTCGCGGCTGGAGCGCTCCCCATTCTTCTGCTCACCGCGAGGAGCTTAGCGTGAGCCGCTCGTCCGGTACTCGGCTGGCCGGCGCATCCCGAGTGCTGAATGCGGCCAGGTGTTGGAATCGCCGAACCAACACGGTTTCGGCGTGGCCCAGAACTCTCAGCGCCGTACCCGCCCCGCGTTTGCGATATGCACACGAGGTTCGGGGTCTTCCGCTTAGCTCAACGACTCGCTCGCCGCTGCGGCCGGACGAGCTTCTCTGCTTCCGCCTCGCTGAGTTGCCTCGTCGTCTTCTCGAGTAGTAGCGCTGCGAGCTGCATTGGTTCGACGTTGATTCCCCCGTGCTTGCGCACCCGGGCCGTGATGTCCTCTAAACGCTCGAGCGTCTCCAGGGCGAGGGGGACGAGTCGCCGTTCCGTCCACCGAGGATCCGTCGGCCGCCCACCTCCCGCCGGTACGCGGAACTTGGCTTCGACGTCCGCAAGAAGCTGCATCGCGCCGAAGTAACCCCCCGTCGCGGAAACCTTCCCCCTGCGCTCGGCTCCGAGCCCCTTAGCGATCCGATCCATGTCGAGCTTTCTCTTCATCGTCTACTCCTCCGCGAAGTCGCGGATGGCGAAGTACTCGTCGCCGACCACCAAGCCGACCTCTCCTTGGCGAGCGTCGCGACCCATCCTCCTGCAGAAGTCTCCGAGCTCGGCAAGGTTCCTGGCATCTTCGATGTCGGCCGGTGTCGTATAGCAATGCACGACGACCGGCTCATCCTTCACGAGAGCACCACTTCGTTCATCGTCGCGCCAGATGCCTTGTGCTTTCGGGTACGCCGTCGCGCCGCCGAAGACACGACCGAACATCTCTAAAGCGCCGTTGACCCAGCGTGGCTGGTCAACGGCTGTCACCCCATCGCGTTCAACACTCGGGACGAACAAGACCACAAGAACGCGCCTGCGTCCTCCACTGAGGACCAGGCGGCGTCGGGTGGTCTTAGGGCGCTTCTTCGGCGGCACCGTACGATCAATATAGATCGTGGGCCGCGATCACGCAAGGAAGTCCGCCGACACGATGCGTGGAGTGCAACGAGTTGAAGTGGTGCCGTCCAGAGCTCGAACCTGGGATCGACTGTTTGAGAGTCAGCGACGCGATCGACCTGCGCCTGAACCCTCGACATCGAAACGGCGACACTTTAGCCCCTCGTCTGAGTCTTCGGTGCCTAACCCAACGCGCGGTTTGAACCCAAGGCGCCATCGCAAACCGCTGTCAGAACTGCCTATCCGAGGCTCTGAGAAACTTCTATGAAGCGACGCAATCGAGCCAGCCCAGTTCGTTGCTAGGGCAATGGTCGTGTTTAGGCCGGATTTCTCGGGCTCGGGACGCTGGGCTGACTGGCGCTCTGAACGCGAGACGGTCGAAAACCTTCATAGTCCGTCGAAAAGCACCAAAGGGGCCGAATACTTCGGCCCCTTTGGTTTCGCCACATTAGATGGTTGCGGGGGCTGGATTTGAACCAGCGACCTTTGATGGGATGAAAGCGCTGCGCCTCCGCCCACGGTGAGATTACCGTGGGCGTTGGACAACACTCGACGGCGTCAGCCGCGAGAGG
>Ga0075421_100003104_pt1 | contig 19855 bp, 15 predicted proteins | sample SoiMetdeltSBSDD5_FD_75292 | JGI IMG/M metagenome (GOLD analysis project Ga0075421, IMG submission 75292) | Bulk soil microbial communities from a Populus tree surrounding site in Tennessee, USA - Soil MetaG P. deltoides SBSDD5 | ecosystem: Environmental > Terrestrial > Soil > Tree plantation... | reverse complement strand
CGCGCTGATGTACGACCTCGCCGCGATCGCTATTGGGCTCGCCTGCTTCCTCTTCCTGTTCGGAATGCTCTACGTGCTCGAGCGCATCTGATGAGCGCGGCCGACTACTTCGGGCTGATCGTCTCGCTCCTCGTCCTCGCCTACCTCGTCTACGCGCTGTTCCGGGGCGAGGACCTGTGAGCGGTCAGGGCATCGGCCAGATCCTCGTCTACGTGTTCATGCTCATCGCGCTCGCGTACCCGCTCGGGATCTACATGGCGAAGCTGTACAACGCCGAGCGGTTCGGCTTCGGCTGGCTCCAGGCCGTCGAGCGCGGCTTCTACCGGCTGCTCGGATCCGGCTCGAAGGAGCAGGACTGGAAGGCGTACGGCAAGAGCGTTCTGATTTTCAGCCTCCTCTTTTCGGCCGTCGTCTACGTGATCCAGAGGATCCAGGGGCACCTCTTCCTGAACCCCGACCACCTCAAGGGCGTGCCCTCGCACATCGCGCTGAACACGACGGCCAGCTTCGTCACGAACACGAACTGGCAGTACTACGGCGGCGAGTACACGATGTCGTATCTGACCCAGATCGCGGCGTTGGCGACGCAGCAGTTCGTCTCTGCAGGGGTCGGGATGGCGGTGCTCGTCGCGGTCGTCCGCGGCCTCGCGCGGCGGTCGGCGCGCGACGTCGGCAACTTCTGGCGCGACCTCTACCGCTCGATCGTCTACGTCCTGCTGCCACTGTCGCTGATCCTCGCGGTCGTCCTGATCTCCCAGGGCGTCCCGCAGACCTTCAGCGGCCAGGTGACCGCGACGACCCTCGAAGGCGCGACGCAGACGATCGCGCGCGGCCCCGTCGCGCTGATGATCGCGATCAAGCAGCTCGGCACGAACGGCGGCGGGTTCTTCAACTCGAACTCCGCAGTCCCGTTCGAGAATCCGAACGGCCTCACAAACCTTCTCGAGCTGCTCTCGATCCTGCTGATCCCGGTGGCGCAGGTCTTCATGTTCGGACGAATGGTCTTGGCGCGCCGCCACGCCTGGGTGGTCTTTGCCGCAATGTTCACTCTGTTCGTGGCAGGCCTCGCAGTGGCGGTTCCGGCCGAGCAGCATGGCTCCACCGTCCTCCGCCAGTCGGGCGTGAACATCACGCAGGGCCACGGCCAGAGCGGCGGCAACATGTCCGACAAGGAGGTCCGGTTCGGGATCGCCAACACGTCACTCTGGGCGACGGCGACAACCGATGCGTCGAACGGCTCGGTCGACGGCGGGCATGACGCGCTGACGCCGGCCGGCGGCGCCGTGCCACTGATCAACATCTTCGTCGGCGAAGTGATCTTCGGGGGCGTCGGCTCCGGCCTCTACGGGATGATTTTCTACATCCTGATCGCCGTCTTCGTGGCGGGCCTGATGGTCGGCCGCACGCCCGAGTACCTGGGCAAGAAGATCGAGGCGCGCGAGATCAAGTACGCCGCCGTCGGGGCCCTGTTCGTCCCGACGCTGGCGCTCGCCCTGACCGCGCTCGCGATCGTCACGAAGTCGGGGCTGGCCTCCGTCTTCAACCCCGGCGCGCACGGCTTCACGGAGGCGCTCTACGCGTACACCTCACAGACGAACAACAATGGCAGCGCCTTCGCCGGCTACGGCGCCACCAACTTCTCGGCCGAGCTCGGCGCGGTCGCGATGTACCTCGGCCGCTTCGTGCCCTTACTGGCGGCGCTCGCGATTGGCGGGTCGCTCGCGGCGAAGAAGACTGTGCCGCCGTCGGCGGGGACGTTCCGCACGGACGGAGCGACGTTCGGCGTCCTGCTCGTCGGCGTGATCGTCCTGACCGCGGGCCTGATGGTCTTCCCGGCGCTGACGCTCGGGCCGATAGTGGAGGGGCTGAGCCACTGATGGCGCTCCGGGACGTCAGAGCGTCGGTAATCGCGATCGTCGTGGCGACGCTCGTTCTGGGCCTCGGCTTTCCGGCGCTCGCGACCGGCTTCGCACAGCTTGCGTTCTCGCACAAGGCGGACGGCAGCCTCGTCAAGGTCGACGGCAAGATCGTCGGCTCGAGCCTCGTCGGGCAGGGATTCACGAAGCCTCAGTACTTCCATCCGCGGCCGTCAGCGACCACGCCGCCATACAACGGCGGCGCGACCACCTTCGCCAACTTCGGACCGACCAATCCCGACCTCTCGAAGGACGTCGCGTCCCGCGCGCAGGCGATCCTGAAGCTCGAGGGGCCGTACAACCCCGGCCTCACGATCCACGACATCCCTGTCGACGCGGTCACGACGAGCGGCTCCGGCGTCGACCCGGACATCACGCCCGCGTACGCGCGCCTCCAGGCGAAGCGAATCGCGGCCGTCAGGAAGCTTCCGCTCTCGACGATCAACAAGCTGATCGACGACAACACTGACGGGCGCTCGCTCGGATTTTTCGGCGAGCCGGGCGTGAACGTCCTCGAGCTGAACCTCGCACTCGACAAGCAGGGGAGCTGATGGCGCGCCGCGCCGTTTCGACCTTCTCGGGCGAGCTCGTCTCGGCCGCGATCCGGGGCTCGTTCCCGAAACTCGACCCGCGGTTGCAGATCCGCAACCCGGTCATGTTCATCGTCGAGCTCGGCAGCGTGATCACGACGGCGATCTTCTTCATCGACCTCGTCCAAGGCGATACCAGCCAGCTCTGGTTCGTCGGCACGATCGCGTTCTGGCTCTGGCTGACCGTCCTCTTCGCGAATTTTGCGGAGGCGCTCGCTGAGGGCCGCGGAAAGGCGCAGGCGGCCGCCCTGCGGGCGACGAGGACGACCACGCCGGCCCGGCTTCTCGACGGGCGCGAGGTTCCGGCGCCGGAGCTTCAGAAAGGCGACGTCGTGAAGGTCGAGGCCGGCGAGGTAATCCCCGCCGACGGCGAAGTGATCGAGGGCGTCGGCTCCGTCGACGAATCCGCGATCACCGGCGAGTCGGCGCCCGTGATCCGGGAGGCGGGGGGCGACCGCTCGGCCGTCACCGGCGGCACGAAGCTCCTCTCCGACCAGCTCGTGATCAGGATCACGCAGGAGCCCGGAAAGTCGTTCCTCGACCGTATGATCGCGCTCGTCGAGGGCGCGGAACGGCGCAGAACCCCGAACGAGATAGCGCTCAACATCCTGCTGTCCGGCCTCACGATCACGTTTCTGGCGGCGGTCGTGACGCTGCAACCGTTCGCAATCTACGCGGGCACGCCGCAGTCGATGACCGTCCTAATCGCCCTGCTCGTCGCGCTCATCCCGACGACGATCGGCGCCCTGCTCTCGGCGATCGGGATCGCCGGCATTGACCGGCTCGTACAGCGGAACGTGCTGGCGACGTCCGGCCGGGCCGTCGAAGCCTCCGGGGACGTCGACGTGCTCCTGCTCGACAAGACAGGCACGATCACGCTCGGCAACCGCCAGGCCGCCGAGTTCCTCCCGGTCGACGGCGTCGACCAACGCGAGCTCGCGGAGGTCGCGCAAGTCGCCTCGCTCGCGGACGAGACGCCGGAGGGACGGTCGATCGTCGTTCTCGCCAAGAACGAGTTCGGCCTGCGCGACCGCGATCTCGGGGAGCACCAGTTCGTCCCCTTCAGCGCCTCCACGCGGATGAGCGGCGTGAATATGAACGGAACGATGATCCGGAAGGGCGCTGCGGACGCGGTCAAGGCGTTCATCGCCGAGCAGGGCGGCAAGGCGCCCGACGGTCTCGACTCGATCGTCCAGTCCGTCGCGGAGCAGGGAGGGACGCCGCTCGTCGTCGCCCGCGACAATTGGGCACTCGGCGTCGTCTACCTGAAGGACACCGTCAAGGGCGGGATGACCGAACGCTTCGACGAGCTCCGCCGGATGGGCATCCGCACGGTGATGATCACCGGCGACAACCCGGTCACCGCGGCCGTGATCGCAGACGAGGCCGGCGTCGACGACTTCCTCGCCCAGGCGACGCCCGAGGCGAAGCTGGCGCTCATCAAGGACGAGCAGGGAAAGGGCCGGCTGGTCGCGATGACCGGAGACGGCACCAACGACGCTCCCGCGCTTGCGCAGGCGGACGTCGGCGTGGCCATGAACACCGGCACAACCGCAGCAAAGGAAGCCGGCAACATGGTCGACCTCGACTCGAACCCGACGAAGCTGATCGAGATCGTCGAGGTCGGCAAGCAGCTCCTGATCACGCGCGGAGCGCTGACGACGTTCTCGATCGCCAACGACGTCGCCAAGTACTTCGCGATCCTGCCGGCGATGTTCGCTTTCGCGTACGCGACGAAGCCAAGCCAGCGAGGGCCTCTGGATTCTCTCAACATCATGCAGCTCGGAACGCCGAAGAGCGCGATCCTCTCGGCGGTGATCTTCAATGCACTGATCATCCCTGCCCTCGTCCCGCTCGCGCTGCGCGGCGTCAAGTACCGGGCGATTGGCGCGACGGCGCTTCTGCGCCGCAACCTGTTGATCTTCGGACTCGGCGGCGTGATCCTCCCCTTCATCGGGATCAAGCTGATCGACCTGGTCATCCACAACCTGCTCGGCGCTTAGCAAGGAGCAATGCGGGGGCACTACCGCATCCTGCTCGGCATGGCCGCGGGAGTCGGTAAGACCTACCGGATGCTCCTCGAGGGGCGTCAGGCGGCCGAGGAGGGGCGCGACGTCGTGATCGGCTACCTCGAGCCGCATGACAGACCCGAGACGGCCGCGCTCGCGGAAGGCCTCGAGGTCGTGCAGCGCCTCCGGGTGCCGCACAGCGATCTGACGCTAGAGGAGATGGACGTAGACGCGGTGATCCGGCGCGCGCCGGAGCTCGCCCTGATCGACGAGCTCGCACACACGAACGCGCCCGAGATGCGCAACGAGAAGCGCTATGAGGACATCGACGAGGTACTCGACGGCGGAATCGACGTCATCTCGACGGTGAACGTCCAGCATCTCGAGAGCCTCAACGACTCGATAACCGAGCTAACCGGCGTACGTGTCCGCGAGACGTTTCCGGACAGGATCCTCGACGAGGCCGACGAGGTCGTCCTCGTCGACCTGACGCCCGAGGCGCTGCAGGAGCGTCTGCGCGCCGGGAAGGTCTATCCCGAGCAGCAAGCCGAAGCGGCGCTCATGAACTTCTTCCGCGCCGACAACCTGAGCGCGTTGAGGGAGCTCGCCCTTCGCGAGGTCGCCGAAGACGTCGAGGCCCGTCGCAAGCCCACGGTGCTCGACCCGCTCAGCCAGATGGCAATCAACGAACGCATCCTGGTCCTCGTTACGCCCGAGCCGCGTTCGCAACGCGTGCTCCGGCGGGCGTGGCGTTCGGCGCAGCGCCTCAGCAGCGACCTCGACGCGCTCTGGGTCCAGAAGCCGGGGCACGAGCTCAGAGAGGAGGAGGCGACGTCGCTCGCGGCGCTGCGTCGCCTCGCGGTCGTCCTCGGCGCGCACTTCCTCGAGGAGGAGGGCGACGACCTCGTTGCAGTGGTAAAGCGCGTCGTCGCCGAGCGCGGCTCCACGTACGTCTTCGTCGGCACGCCGGACGAGAGCCGCCGAAGGGAGATTTTTCACGGCTCGCTCGTCTCCGCCCTAGTGCGGGAGCTTCCAGGCATCGACGTCCGTGTGGTCGCGAACCGCGCCGATCGCGGGGCGGTGGCGCCGTGAGACTCGGCCGCCGCAAGAAGCCGACTGCCGCTCCAGGCGTTCGGCGGGTCCTTCTTCCGTTCGTCGGCCGGCTAGACGAGACCGTGCTGGACGCCGCCATCCGGATCGCTCGCGCCGAGGAGGCGGTGCTCGTGCCGGCATATCTCGTCGTCGTGCCGATGCAGCTCGCGGAGGAATCGCCGCTCCAGGCTGAAGTCGCTGTGGCAATGCCCCTGCTCGAGGCGGTCGAGCATGCGGCGTTGCGCGCGGGCGTCCAGGTCGACGCTCGGATCGAGAAAGGCCGCAGCCCGACCCACGCGCTCCAGAGGCTCTGGGACGTCGAGGACTTCGACCGCGTGATCGCCGCCGCGCCGGCGGACGGCACCGGTGGATTCAGCCCGAAGGATTTGACGTGGATCCTCGCGCACGCTCCCGGAGAGACGCTGATCCTCCGGCCGAGCCAGACGCCTTGAGGTTTCTTTAAGAGCCCGGCCGGCTTTCTTGAGGCGGCTTTGAGCCAGCACGGCGTACGTTCGATGCATGGCCGACGCACCGGCTGCGAACGCCCCTGCCCGGGTCTCGGCGCAGCCCCGTCTGTCACGCCGGCGGCGGGCACAGGGGCTCGAGCGCGTCCTGGGAGTCCCAGCTCTCTTCTCGACCGCCTACGGCGACGTCGGTTCCTCGATCTACTACGCGCTCGGCCTGACCGCCTCCTTCGCCCTCGGGCTGACACCTGTGGTTTTCGTGATCGCCGGCATGTTCTTCCTGGCGACAGCCGCGACGTACGCCGAAGGCACCGTTCGCTTCCCGGAAGCCGGCGGATCTTCGAGCTTCGCGCGCCACGCCTTCAACGAGGTCTTCTCGTTCGGCGCGGCTTGGGCGCAGATGCTCAATTACGTCGTCACGATCTCGATCTCGGCGTTTTTCGTTCCCCACTACCTCTCCGTCTTCTGGGGTCCGCTGCGCGAGAACCCGTGGGACATCGTCGGCGGGGCGGTCGTCATCTGCGTCCTCGTGCTCCTGAACGTGGTCGGCATCCGCGAGGCGGTGAAGCTAAACGTCGTCCTGGCGGTCATCGACTTCTCGACTCAGGTGCTGCTCGTGGGGCTCGGCGCCGCGCTCATCTTCGAGCCGCACATCCTGAAGTCGAACGTCCACTTCGGGATCGCGCCGACCTGGAGCCAGTTCTTCCTGGCCATCCCGATCGCCATGATCGCCTATACGGGGATGGAGACGATCTCCAACCTCGCCGAGGAGACGCGCGACCCGCCGCACGACGTTCCGGGCGCGTACAGGTTCGTCGCGGGCGCCGTCTTTACGATCTACCTGACGCTCCCGGCGATCGCCCTGATGGCACTGCCGGTGCACAAGATCGGCGGCCAGTACACGACGCTACTTGGGGAGAACCCGCCACGGGGCTACGCAAACGACCCTGTGCTCGGGATCGTCAACAACATCGGCCTGCACGGGGTGCCGCTGACGATCTTGAGGTACTACGTCGGCGTCCTCGCCGGCACGATCCTGATCATCGCGGCGAACGCCGGCGTGATCGGCTCGAGCCGAATCACCTACGCGATGTCGAGCTACCGGCAGCTTCCGGAACGGCTGCGCCGGCTCCACCCGCGCTTCAAGACTCCGTGGCTCTCGCTGATTTTCTTCTCAGGTCTGCTCTCGACCTTGACGCTGCTGCCGGGGAAGATCGACTTCCTCGGGACGATGTATTCGTTCGGGGCGATGCTCTCGTTCGCAATTGCGAACGCGGCGATCATCGGCCTTCGCTACCGGTTCCCGAACGAGGAACTGCTCGTCAAGTCTTGGCCGAACCTGCGCTTCCGCGGCGTCGACTGGCCACTCTTTGCGATCTTCGGGTTCTGCGGCACGGCCGCAGCCTGGCTTGTCGTCGTCGTGCAACGGCCAACGACACGCTGGGTCGGCTTTGCCTGGCTGGTGGTCGGCTTCACCGCGTACGTCGTCTATCGGACGCGCGTCGTGCGCGAGCCCTTGACGGCGACGGTTCGCGCGCCGGTCGCCATGGGCGCGGCCGTGGCGCTCGAGTACCGGCGAATCGTCGTCCCGCTCTTCGACGACGGGGCGTCCTTCGAAGCGATGGACTTCGCCTGTCGTTTGGCCGCGGACCGCGGTGCAACCGTCATCGCGGTCGCTCCGGTGGAGGTTCCGCTCGAGCGGTCGCTCGACGAGACGGACAGCGTCGCGGAGGCGCGCGCGAACCGTCGGCTCGACCAGGCTCGGGCGATCGGCGAGCTCTATGGCGTCCGCACGATCACGCGCATGGAGCGGGCGCGGAACGCCGGCGCCGCGGTCGTCGAAGAGGCCGATGCGCGCCAGGCGGAGATCGTGGTCGTCGGCGCCGCCAGACGCCTCAACGGCTCGCTGTTCGATCGTCAGGTCGACTACGTACTGAAGCACTCGCCGGCCCGTGTGATGGTTGCCGCGCGGCAAGGGGGAAACCATGTTTCCGCTGTGAGCCCTCTTCGTCCAGGACCCGGCACGGTCAATGGCGCCGGGCAAAGCCCGGCTCCGGCCGAGAGCGGGAACTAGCCGTGAATCGAGACGAGCAGCGGAATGATCAGGATCGCGACGATGTTCGTGATCTTGATCATCGGGTTGATCGCGGGGCCCGCGGTGTCCTTGTACGGATCGCCGACCGTGTCGCCCGTGACCGCGGCGGCGTGGGCCTCCGAGCCCTTGCCGCCGTAGGCGCCGTCCTCGATCAGCTTCTTCGCGTTGTCCCAGGCGCCTCCGCCGGACGTCATCGCGATCGCCAGGAAGAGCCCCGTCACGATCGTGCCGATCAGCAGCCCGCCGAGCATGCGCGCGTTGATCAGCCCGATCACGATCGGGATCACGATCGGGATCAGCGCCGGCAGCAGCATGCTCTTGATCGCCGATCCGGTAACGATGTCGATGGCGCGGCCGTATTCGGGCCGGGCGGTTCCCTCCATGATCCCTGGGATCTCGCGGAACTGACGGCGCACCTCGGTCACGACCTGGCCGCCGACGCGGCCGACCGCCTCCATCGCCAGCGAGGCGAACAGGAACGGCATCAGACCGCCGATGAAGAGCCCGGCAACGACCCAGGCGTCGTCGAGGGCGAAGGTGATTCCGGTCAGCCCCTGGCGGGTGAGCTCGGAGTGGTAGCTGTCGAAGAGGACGAGGGCGGCGAGCGCGGCCGAGCCGATCGCATAGCCCTTCGTGACCGCCTTGGTCGTATTACCGACCGCGTCGAGCGGGTCGGTGATCGCGCGCACGGACTCCGGCAGGTCGGCCATCTCGGCAATTCCGCCCGCGTTGTCGGTCACGGGGCCGTAGGCATCGAGCGCGACGATCAGACCGGTCATCGACAGCTGGGCCATCACGGCGACGCCGATGCCGTACAGGCCTGCGAAGTGGTGCGCGACCAGAATCCCCGTGGCGATCACGATCACCGGCAGAGCCGTCGCCTGCATGCCCACGGCAAGGCCCTCGATGATGTTCGTGGCGTGCCCGGTCTGGGAGGAGCGCGCGATCTGCTTGACCGGCCGCCAGCGGGTGCCCGTATAGAACTCGGTGATCGCGACGAGCAGGAAGGTGACGACGAGGCCGACGATCGCCGAGACGTAGAGGTCGGAGAAGCTGTACTTCGAGTTGTCGTCGAAGGCGAGCGTGACCGGGATGAACCCGAGCGCCGAGAGGACGGTGGCGACCAGCACGGCCTTGTAGAGCGCATTCATGATCGAGCCGCTGCGGCCGACGCGCGCAAAGAAGACACCGACCACCGAAGCGAGGATCGAGACGCCGCCCAGCGCGAGTGGGTAGAGCGGCAGTCGTCCGTGCAGCGGGAAGCTGAGCCCGAGCAGCATCACCGCCACGGCGGTGACTGCGTACGTCTCGAACAGGTCGGCCGCCATCCCGGCGCAGTCGCCGACGTTGTCGCCCACGTTGTCCGCGATCACGGCCGGGTTGCGGGGATCGTCCTCGGGGATTCCGGCCTCGATCTTCCCGACCAGGTCGGCGCCGACGTCGGCGGCCTTCGTGTAGATGCCCCCGCCGAGGCGCGCGAACACCGAGATGAGCGAGCCGCCGAAGGCGAGCCCGATCAGGTCACGGATCGCCGCATCCTGCGACTTGTCGAACCAGCTCGTCAAGACGCCGTAGTAGCCGGCGACCCCGAACAGGCCGAGCCCGACAACGAGCAGACCGGTCACCGAGCCGGCGCGGAAGGCGACGTTCAGGGCGGGCCTCAACCCGTGGCGCGCGGCTTCGGCAGTGCGCACGTTCGCGCGCACGGCGACGTTCATGCCGATGAAGCCCGCGGCCGCGGAGAGCGCCGCGCCGATCAGGAAGCCGACTGCGGTTCCCCAGCCGAGCTTGTTGTAGAAGCCGATCAGCAGGAACGGGATGATCGAAACGGCCCCGATCGTCAGGTACTGGCGACGGAGGTACGCGGCGGCTCCTTCCTGCACCGCGCGGCTGATCTCCCGCATGCGCTCGTTTCCGGCCGGACGGCCGAGCACCCAGACGGTCAGCCCGATCCCGAACGCAATTGCGACGCCTGAGCAAAGCAGCGCGAACAGGACGGTGTGGTGGTGGAAGAACCCGCTCAATCAGCCTCCCTGACAAAGTCAGCGCCGGGATGCCCCGGCGCGGCGCAGTTTGTATCAAACCGGGGCGATTCCCGGAGGGACTGACCTCCGCAGGGGGGTCTGTCCCAACAACCGTTCCTGGGACGGTCCCCGTTCGGGGACACCGTCTTAGCGTCGCGGCCGGCAGCGCCCGAGCGTCGCGCCGTGCCTGTGCAGCCGTCGCCACACCGCGCGCGTCACGTGGAGCGTGCGGTGCCGGTAGCAGATGGTCACCCGGACCGCCGGCCTGAACGGGGCGACGCCCCTGCTGACCACGAGCGAGACGGCGGCGCCGTTCGCGCGCTGCGTTCCGGCGGCGAGCCCCTGGGAGATGACGCGGCCCTGGCGGACATTCGACGAATAGCGCCTCGTGATCGCGCCCGTCTTGCAGTGCGCGGCCTGCAGGCTCGCCGACGCGACGGCGAGCGTCTTCCCCTTCACGGCCGGAACGACGCAGACCGGCGGCGGTGACGTCGTCGTTGTCGTCGTTGTCGTCGGTGGCGGAGGAGGCGGAGGAGGCGGAGGCGGGCTCACGATCGGGAACGGCCCGAGATGCGCCACGGAGCTTGCAGTTCCGCCACCGTCGAGCGCCTCGAGATGCAGCCACCAGGAGCTTCCGGGCGTCAGAGTCGGGCTCGTCAGCGCCGTCGTGGTCGCCTGCGCGGTCGAGTCGGCCGCGGAGTCGGGCACGTCGCCCGGGTTCGTCGACCACTTGTACACGTACTTGATCGCGCAGTCGTCCGCCGGCGCCCAGGCGACGTGGACGACCTGGTTCCCTGAGGAGACGCCAGGGGTATGGTCGGAGCTGACGGGGCTCGGCGCCGCGGGGCCAAGATGGAACTGTGGCGCCAGCGTTCCCCACCAGGTCCCCCACGTTCCATTGTTCGGCGACGGCGGCGCCTTGGCGTACTCCTGGATCGTCCACATCGACGCGTCGTCGCTCGGGTCGACCCAGGTGCCGCTGTAGTCGCCCCAGCGGTTGCGCGTGCCGCTATAGGTCTTGAAGTACGAGCCGGCGCCGGCCTTGTACTGCGCTTCGTCGCGGAACGTGTTCGCGGGGTCGCCGCAACCGCGGTAGGCGTAGTCGGCGCTCGCGTACTGATTGGCGGCGAAGCGCGAGAAGCCCAGCAGTGCGTCGTTGAACTTGTTGACGGCGATGCTCGGATAGGCGAAGAACTGAATCCCAGTCGCGTCCTCGATCCGGCCGGCCTGCAGGGCCCGCGAGCTCGCCGGATCGATCTCGTACCACTGCACAGCCGATCGGCTCGGTGACGACGACGGGAGGAAGACCGCGTTCGTGCACCAGACGGCGCTGTTGCGATAAACGCATTGCGCCAGCCGCGCGTCGCCGTTGTCGATCGGCTTGTTCGACCCGAGCTGCGGTGCGAAGCCGACAGTCCCGGCGTTGACGTCGCTCCAACGACCGAGCGTCGTCAATGCCGGGCCGGAGGGATCGGAAAGCCGCGTCAGCGTCGCCGAGCCGACCGGCCCGCTCAGCTTGAAGAGCCGGAGCGGCAACGTGCTGAAGGTGCCGGTTCCGTCGTAGTCCTCGGTGAGGTAGAGGTCGTCGGCATTCGGGTCGTACGTCGCCGCGGGCGCGAGCGAGAAGTCGTCGTTTGTCGGATAGGGCAGCGAGAAGACCTGGTACGCGGGACCGCCCCCGCCGGCGTACGCCGCAGCCTTGTCGAACGCGTAGGTCTTCACTCCGGCGAACGAGCTGCCCGCGTAGAGGTTGACGCTGAGGACGATCCAGTTCTTGTTGAAGCCGACCGTCGGGTAGTCGGCCCACGCCACGTTCGACGAGTCGACGTCGACGGAGTACTCGTTCCAGTTTTGGCTGGGATCCGAGCTCTGGGAGACCGCGAGGAGCACGTCGGCATTCGGCGCTTCCGCGTTCGAGACCGCGGCGACGATCCAGCGACCCGCGTACGGGTCGTAGAGCACGTGCGGGTCGAAGACCGTCCCGACGGACGGGATCGCGTCGAAGAAGGTGCTCAGCAGCATCGAAGAAAGGACGCTGCCGTCGGACTTCTGCTGAATCCGGATTGTCCCGTTGACCGTGACGACCAACTTGTCGAGGCCGGGCGCGCCCTCGGTGTCCGGCGGGATGAAGAGGTTGTTGTCGTCGACCGCGTTGAAGGTGGTCGCGAGGCTCGGCGATGGGGACGCGGGCGGTTCGGCGCGGAACGTGCGGGCGCGAGGGGCGACGCGACCTGCGGCGCGGAGCCGCTCGAGCCGTTCTTGACGCTGTTGCCAGCGGGGCGGGAGCGCCTCGAACTCGCGGCCCATCAGCACGCGCCCGGCGCGGCGATGCTTGCGCGCGAGCCGCCGGAAGTTGACGACCGGCGCGGCGGTGGCGATGCCCCTGATTGCGGCGGCAGCGTCGGCCGTCCGGGCGTTGGCGGTCGAGCCGCTTCGGACTGATCCCAAGAGGGCCGCCGTGGCGAACGCGATCGCGAGCAGCGCGGCGACGAGCGCAACGCGCCGGCCCCGAACACCGGTTTTTGGCAAACCGAACCTCCCCCTCGGAACCCCGTCTGGTTGTAGCAGGTTCGGTGGCTTGAAACTAGTTCAGCTTGGCGTCGACCCGGTCTCCGTCTCTGCGGCAGCGGCCGCGTACGCGAGCTGCATGTTCGCGAGCACCTGGTTGAAGTCGCGCACGACCTCGTCTGCGACCGCGCCCTCGAGGACCGGGAGAAGCGCCTGCAGGGCGTCGATGGAGAGGCGCGCCTGCTCGAGATCCTTGTTCTCGCCGCTCAGCCGGTGGTAGCCGAGCGAGGAGATTGTGTAGACCGTCTGGACGAGGAGGTCGGACACCTTGAGGCGGCTCAGCTCGGCCTGGAGCTGCTCGACGAGCTCCTGCTCGCTCTCGGCCGGCTGCTGCGGAGGCTGCTCCTCAGCCACGGACGGGAGCTCCTCGCCGGACGAGGCCGGCATAGATCTCCTCCATCGTCGCGCCGTCTCGGTATTGCGCCGACTGGCGCTCGGCTGAGTTGGCGGCAGGCACCGCGAGATACTGCGACGCGCCGAGCTCGTCCGCAACCGGCGCGACCCACTCGAGCAGGCGCTCGAGGTGCGCACGGGCGGGCCGCACGTCGCCCGTGGCGAGGTCGATCAACTCGCCGGAGAGGCCCCAGCGCGTCGCGCGCCAGAAATTCTCCTCGATCAGCCGGTGCGGGTAGTTGGCAAGGGGCTCGCCCTCGTCGTGCGCGCGGGCGATCCGCGCCGTGAGCGAGTAGGCCAGCGCCGCCAGGGAGCGGGACTCCTCGAGGTCCGGCTGAGCGTCGCAGATCCGGATCTCCACGGTGGGGAAGGCAAGGTGCGGCCGGACACTCCACCAGATCTGCGTGTGCTCGGCGATCGAGCGTGTGTCGTACAGGAACCGGAGGTACTCCTCGAAGCCACGCCACCCGTCGTAGGTGTCCGGCACGCCGCACCGCGGGAACATCCTGGTGAAGATCTCCGTGCGCGCCGAGTGGAGGTGAGTGAAGACGCCTTCGACGAACGGTGAGCTCGCCGACACGGCGAGGAGCTCCGGCAGGTAGTTCCGCAGCCCGTTGCAAACGGCGATCGCGCGGGCGGCGCCGCGAATGCCGACGTGGACGTGGAGCCCGAAGCTGTTGTTCCGCCAAACCACGTAACGCAGGTACTCGTCGTTTGCTCGGTAGTGCGGCGTGTCGATGATCCGCTGCTCCTGCCAGGGGCTCCACGGGTGCGTGCCGATCGACCCGAGAGCGACACCGACTCCGGCCGCGAGGTCGTCGAGCTGCGTCCGGCGTTCGCTGACCTTGGCGGCAGCTTCGGCGAAGTTGTCGCAGCGGCCGGTCCGGACCTCGACCTCGGACGCGATCAGCTCGCCGACGAGGTGGTCCTCGAGCGCCGTCCCCTGCGCCGCGCCCTGCAGCTCCTCGAAGCGGTTCGTGAGCGAGAGCGTCTCGGGATCGAGGACCGCGAACTCCTCCTCGACCGCCACGGTGAAGTCCCGGCCGTTCTCGAACGCCTCGTGTGCGGAGCGGATCTGCTCGTCTGGACTGAGTCGCTGCGTGTCGCCCACAGGGCCGGTCACTTTAGTTGGTGAAGGGCTCCAGCAGTCGCGCGGCGACCCGCTCCCAGCTCCAGCGCTCGACGACGGCGCGGCGGGCGGCGTCTCGGAGGGTCCGGCCGTCCGCTGGAGGGAGCGCAAGCAGGCGCTCGAGCTTCGCAGCGAGGTCCTCGACGTTGCCCGTCTCGAAGCTCGTGAGTGCACGGTGCTCCGGCGGGTACTCGGCCGCGAGGCCCTCGGCGACCTCGGCGAGGCCGGAGTGGCGCGCGACGAGCGGCAGCGAGCCTCCCGCCGCCGCCTCGGCGGCGACCATCCCGAAGGCTTCGGGGAAGATCGAGGGCACGACGGTGACCTCGCAGAGCGGGATCAGGTGGACGAGGTGTCGGTGCTCCAGCGGCCCAGTGAAGAGCGTCCGCGGCGGCGCGATCCGCTCCAACTCGGCGCGGTAGTCACCGAAGCCGACGACCAGGGCGCGGGCGCCGGTTTCGCGCAGCGCCTCGAAGAGGACGTGGACGCCCTTGTTGTAGAGCAGCTTGCCGAAGTAGAGGACGGTCGGCTCGTCGCTCTCGAACCAGGCGGCGAGCCGCTCGGCGTTTCCTTCGTCCGGAAGGCGCTCCTCCGCGTTGCCGGGGTTGGGCGGGTCGCGGCGGGCTTCTTCGAGCAGCGCGGCAAGCGCCTTGTCGGGCGACTCCGGTCGGAACTCTTCGACGTCGACGCCGGGCGGCACCTCGTGCACCCGCTCGACGTGGCCGACGACGTCCTCGAGCACTCGGCGGATGTGCGCGGAGCCGACGAAGGTCACGCGCGCCTGCTCGAGGGCTTCCCGTCCCCACGCCGACAGCTCCTCGTTGCCACGCATCGAGTACTCGAGCTCGGAGCCGTGCGCCTTGACCGCGAAGGGAGCGCCGGCGGAAGCCGCGACAGGGCCGCCGAGTAGGACATGGTTGGCGAAGACGAGATCGGCCGGGAGCTCGGCGCGCACGGCTGCGGCGTTCGCCTCGACGTAGCGGTCGCGCTCGGCGCGGGTCAGGTCCTGCAACAGGCGCGGCTCGAGCCCCGCGTAGCGGTCGATGACGAAGGTCGGCAACAGGTTGCCCGGCAGCCCGGGGCGCACGACGCGGGCGCCTTCGAGATCGTAAACGTCGGGGTTTCGCTCCTGGCAGACGACCACGACTTCGTGGCCGAGCCGGCTCCAAGCGCGCGCAAGCGCGCGCGTGTAGACGTTCGAGCCCGTGCCGCCGAGCAGGTAGCCGTGCCAGAGGACGATCTTCACGGGGGCGAGCTTCGCGGATCTCGCTCGCGGGAGCGCCTGATCAGGTCAGGTGGAAGTAGAGCGCGTGCAGGAGCTCCACGGCCGGATTTGACGTGTGGACCTGCACGTCGTGCGGCACGTCGAGCAACGCCTCGGAGTAGTTGAAGATGATCTTCACGCCGGCGGAGACCAGCTCGTCGGCCACGTCCTGGGCGTTGTCGGCCGGGACGGCGATGACGCCGACGATGATGTTCTTCTCGCGCACCGCGCCCCGGAGCTGTCGGTAGTCGCTGACGGGCATCGACCCCACCTCGCGTCCCACCTTCGCGGGATCGGTGTCGAACACCGCGGCGATGTTGATTCCGTGCTCGGCGAAGATCGGCGAGCTCGCGATCGCCTGCCCGAGTCGTCCGGCGCCTACGAGCGCGACGTTGTGCTGGCCCTGAGTACGGAGGATCTTCCGGATCTCGCCGAGCAGCGAGTCGATGTTGTAGCCGACTCCCCGCTTCCCGAACCTGCCGAACTGGGACAGGTCGCGCCGGATCTGCGTCGCGTTGATGTTCGTGTAGTCGGCGATCTCCTGCGAGGAGATCCGGTCCTTGCCCATCTTCTTCGACTGGGTCAGAACCTGGAGGTAACGGCTGAGCCGGGCGGCGACCCCGACGCCGAGCCGATCGCTCGAAACGTCGGTTCGTTCGGAAGTTTGTAACACGACACGAGCATTGTGCCAAACCCGCTCGAAGTGCCGCGAAACGTTGTCACAAGCGGCCTTCCGAAGCCGCCGCTTGTGCTGCCGCGAATCGCCGGCGAAACGGCTCCGGCTGGACGTAGTAGGTACAAACGCGCTCGCCGTCGAGCTCGACGACCGGGATCAGCTCGCGGTAGCGCGCCTCCAGCTCCGGATCGCCGTCGATCGTGACTTGGTCGGGCTCGAACCCGAGCTCCTTCCCGAGGGCTGCGAGCTCCGCCTCCGCGCGCTCGCAAAGGTGGCACCCAGCGGCCTTGAAAAGGACAACCTTAGGAGGAGGCGCTGGCTCGGAACGTTCCACTTAGTAACAGACTGGTCCGTTACTTGGCCTCTCAGGCTACGGATAGAGGCCTCGCGTGATCGTCGCGTCCGCGACCCGCCGCACGGCGAGGCCGTAGGCGGCGAGGCGCATGCTCGTCTTGCGCTCGTCCGCGACGCGCCAGGTCTCGTTGAACGCGCGCGTCGTGATGTCGCGCAGCTTCGAGTTGATCTCGTCCTCCTTCCAGAAGTACTCCTGGAGGCCCTGCACCCACTCGAAGTACGAGACGACGACGCCTCCCGCGTTCGCGAGCACGTCCGGCAGGATCAGGATGCCGCGATCGTCGAGAATCTCGTCCGCCGCTGGGGTGACCGGACCGTTCGCACCTTCGGCGATGATCTTCGCCTTCACCTGGTCGGCGTTCGACCTGGTGATGACCTGCTCTAGCGCACACGGCGCGAGCACGTCGCAGTCGAGCAGCAGCAGCTCGTCGTTCGTGATCGACTCCGCGCCGCGCAGGCCTTCGAGCGCGCCCGTCTCCTGCTTGTGCGCGAGCACCGCGGCCATGTCGAGACCGTCCTCGTTGTAGAGTCCGCCGCGCGAGTCCGAGACGGCGACCACCTTCGCGCCCTGCTCCCCGAGGAACTTGGCGAGAAAGCTGCCGACGTTTCCGAATCCCTGGACGGCCGCCCGCAGCCCTTCCATCCGCATCTCCTGCTTGCGGATCGCCTCCTGGATGCAGTAGAGCGCGCCGTGCGCCGTGGCCTCGAGCCGCCCGAGCGAGCCGCCGACGTTGAGCGGCTTGCCGGTCACGACTCCGAGCACCGAGTGACCCTTGTTCATCGAGTACGTGTCGAAGATCCACGCCATCACGGACGGGTCGGTGCCCACGTCCGGCGCCGGAATGTCCTTCTCGGGCCCGATCTCGTTGATGATCTCGCTCGTGTAGCGGCGGGTCATTCGCTGCAGCTCGCCCGGCGAGAGCTTCTTCGGGTCGACCGCCACCCCGCCCTTGGCGCCGCCGAACGGGATCCCCATCAGCGCGCACTTCCACGTCATCCACATCGCAAGCGCCTTGACCTCGTCGAGCTCGACGTCCGGGTGGTAGCGGATGCCGCCCTTCGAGGGCCCGCGCGCGATGTTGTGCGTGACCCGGTAGCCCTGGAAGACCTCGATGGCGCCGTCGTCCATGGTCACGGGGACCGAGACGACGACGGCCTTCTTGCAGTTCTGCAGCACGTTGACGAGGTTCGGATCGACCGCGAACAGCTTCGCAACGCGGCCGAGCTGGTCCTTGGCGATCTCGTAAGGGTTCTCGCGGAGGTGTGATGCCGGGGCTTCGACTGTGGTCACGGACGCTCCTTCGGCGCTCGACGGACGGAAAAGTCGCTGCAAATAGGCGGGCCGAGTATAGGCTGTTCTACCAGGCGCTCGGCGTGGCTAGTGACCGGGCAAAGCGCGCACGGCCTCTAATGCACCGCCACCTAGTCGGCGCCTGTGATCGCGAACGTGACCTTGCGGAAGGTGGGGCGGCTGCCGTCGGGCGGGAAGGCGCCGAGCGTGAGCGTGTAGTCGCCCCTGGGGAGCGTGTTGCCGTTCGGGTCGCGGCCGGTCAGGCCGAAGGCGTAGCTGCCGGGCAGCAGGTCCCGCATGCGCACGAGCAAACCGAGATGAAGGCCGCTGGAGTTCGTCAGCACCATGTCGAGACGGCCGACGGGCTGGATCTGATTGCCGCCGTCACCGGAGCCGAGGTCCCCCGCGCGGAAGGACAGGACCGCCGGGCGGGTGTCGGAAGGCTTGAAGGTCTTCTTCGAGAGCTGCAGCTGCGAGAGGAGTGGCGCGTCGGAGCGGCCGAACGGGATCGTCCACGGGATTCGGACGGGCAGCGTCGCGCGTGAGCTGATCTCCATCGTCCCCGCGGCGGGCGGTCCGGGCGTGGGGGTTCCGGCGAACGAGGCCTTGACCCGGATCGTCACCTTGCCGCCCGGCTCGAGCCGGAAGACTGCGGGCGTCGCGCTCAGGGCCAGACCGGCGCCGCCGGTCTGCGGCAGCGCGACGCGCAGGTAGAGGCGCCGGTTGGAGATGCTCCGAACCTCCACCTTCTGGACGGAGTTCCAGTTGGGGCGGGCAGCCGGCCCGAACGCCAGGCTGGTGGGATCGGTCTCGACCTCGGCGGCCGCCGAAGCTCCCACATCGACGAGCCCGGCGCCCTGCGCCGTTACTGACGCGTCCGGAAACGGCTGGGCGTAGCCGGCGAGCATGCTCCGTAGTGCCTGCGCGTCGAGGTCGGGCCGCGCCTGCGCGAGCAAGGCGGCGGCGCCCGCGACCGTCGCGGCCGCCGCGCTCGAGCCGTTGACCGTTCCGTAGGCTGCGGTGCCGTCCTCGGCCGCCGACGGCTCGGAAGTCATCAGGGCCACTGCGGGCCCGACCAGGTCGGGTTTCACCCGCCAGTCGAACGCGAGCCCATGCGACGAGAACGGCGCGATCTCGCCGGCGTTCCCGTTCCGCGCCACTTGCGTGGCCCCGAGCGACAGCGCCGGATGCTCGCCGCGCGCGAGAGCGCTCAGCGCGGTGCTCGCGACGTCGTCGGGAACGGCTACGACCGGAACGGGGACGCTCTCATCGAGGCCGAGACCGCCGGCCGGAATAGCCGTCCCGTACAGGACGACCGCAGCGGCCCCGGCGCGCGCGGCGTTCTCGACGGCCGTGGCCGGATCGTCACCTGCGCGAACGAGCACGGCACGACCGGCGACGACGCTTTTCCCCTCGCTGAAAAAGGACCCCAGCGACGGCGCCGCCAGGAAGCCGTTCGGGCCCGGACCTGAGCCGGCCTTGCGCGGAACCGCGAGAGCAAGCTCACGGGCGTGTCTCGGGAGCACGGCGCCTGCCAGCGGGAGCAGCCGGTCGACGAGGACGCCGAGGCCGGCGCGGACGACGACGCGCACCTGCTCGGTCTGCGTGCGGAGGTCGGCTGCGCCGACGCTGAGCGCGGCCGGCGCTGCCCCGGGGCTTGAAAGGCTCCCGAAGGACGGCCCGGCCGGTCCGTCGTTCCCGGCAGCCGTGACGACGAGGGTGTCGAGGTCGAGCGCCCCCTCGATAGCTCGTGCATCGGGCGCGTCCGCGAAAGCCGCGTACGGCGCGGCGAGCGGAACGAGTGCGATCCTCGCCGCGTCGTGAGCGTCGCCGTCCTCGTTCGGATCGACGGCACGCTCGAGCCCGGCGATCAGCTGGTCGGTGCGCGAGTAGACGGCCCAGCCGTCGCCGGCGTCGCGTTGCCAGCCGGCGACCCGGATCGGCAGCACCGAGGCGCCCGTCGCCACACCCGAAAGCCCCGCCGGTCCACCGT
>Ga0075421_100003103_pt1 | contig 19858 bp, 16 predicted proteins | sample SoiMetdeltSBSDD5_FD_75292 | JGI IMG/M metagenome (GOLD analysis project Ga0075421, IMG submission 75292) | Bulk soil microbial communities from a Populus tree surrounding site in Tennessee, USA - Soil MetaG P. deltoides SBSDD5 | ecosystem: Environmental > Terrestrial > Soil > Tree plantation... | reverse complement strand
GTCGAGGTATTGGTTCCGGACGGATCCGCGGGTCCGGTTTCCTGACCCGGAATCGGAAATTTCTCACCGGTTCCATAACCGACCGCCGTGAACTTAAGAGCTCGCGTGGGGTTGCGCACGCCAGCGACCAGATCCGACAGGTAATCCGCGCTTGGTGATACCTGAATAGGAGTAAGTGCGCCCCAGCGCTCGAAGATCGTCTGGCCGACGGCATTTTCGGCATTCGTGGGGAAGACGACCAGCCCGTAGTCGAGCTTCTCGAAGGGCGCATCCTTCGCGGGCAGGCTGATGGGGACTCCGCCCCTGACGTAGAAGGTCGCGTTGTTGGTCGTTCCATTGACCTGATTGTTCTGGTCGAAGGACACCCCGACGGAATCGAGGGTTCCTGCTGCGATCTCGCCCGCCCACGCATCGGTGCAATGCGCCGCGGTCAGGATCACGACCTTCTGGGCATCGCGGTGGAGCAGACTGCCGCTGCAACTGACGCGGGCGACATTCTGCGCCTCGTCGATCCCCCTCACCGAAGCAACGTTCGGGTACTGGTTGTTCACATCCGGCTGGCCGAACGTGATCGCGCCGGCCGTCGATGGCACGGCCAAGCTGACAACAGCGAGCAACCCCAAGACTGCTCTTCTCATACGACGCTCTCCTCCCTATGTCCCTGTCGCTCGTACAGATGCGATGACCATCGACGAGGACGATAGGCCAGTTGGCACATCGAGTGCAGCCCCGTTCGATCCATTCCTTCGCGGCTCCGACTCGGTCGCCCGTTAGGGCTGCGCAGAGCAGGTACGGCACGTAGGCTCAACCGTCGTGGACCCGCGGAGCACCGATCGTCTGTTCACCGCCATCGAGGCGGCCGCGGAGGCGAACCGGTTCTCGGGAGTGGTCTCGGTGGAGCTCGGTGCGGATCGCGCCTTCAAGCGGGCATATGGCTACGGCGACCGCAGTAACGGGATCGCGAACACCACGCAAACGCGGTTCGGGACCGCAAGCGCGACGAAGGCGTTCACCGCGCTCAGCGTGTGTGCGCTGCTGGAACAGCGATCGCTGGCGCTCGACACCTCAGTCAGCGATGTGCTCCGTGTCGGCCTCCCGCACGTTTCGAACGACGTGACGGTCGAGCAACTGCTCACCCACACGTCCGGGATCGGCGACTACTACGACGAGGACGTCGTCCCCGACTTCGACAGCTACCACCTCTCGATCCCGTGGTACCGGCTCGAGCGACCACGCGACTACATACCGCTCCTCGCGGAGCTTCCGCCGAAGTTCCCGCCCGGGACGCGGTTCAGCTACTGCAACTCCGGCTTCATCCTTCTTGGGCTCGTCGTCGAGGAGGTCGCCGGCCTTGCCTATCAGGAGTTCGTGCAAACCCGGATATTCGACCGGGCGGAGATGTCCGACTCCGGCTTCATTCGCCTCGACGCGCTCCCGGAACGCACAGCGATCGGTTACATCGACGAGGACGGAGGGTGGAGAACCAACGTCTACAACCTCCCGGTGATCGGTGGTCCGGACGGAGGAGCCTTTAGCACGGTGGCCGACATGACGAAATTCTGGTCGGCGCTCAACCGCGACCACATCGTCGGACGGGAGTGGCGGGAGCGCTTCCTGAAACGACAGGTGCCGACGCCTACCCCCGGCGTTTTCTACGGCCTCGGAGTGTGGACCCGCCAGCGCCCCGACGGGCCACCGTTCTATTTCGTGGAGGGAGGCGACGCGGGGGTGAGCTTCACATCCCTGTATGGCGCGAAAAGCGGGGTCCAGTACACCGTCGCGTGCAACGCGCCGCCGGGCGGGGACGAGATCGTGAAGCTGCTGGACGACGCGATCGTCGGGCCCGATCGACGGTGACCGTGCGAGTAGTGCCCGCTCAGGGTGGCCGCAGGAACTCCATCGTCACCCACGCTGGGCGAAAGCCGAGTCGGGCATAGAGCTCCTTCGGCCGGTCCTCGTCGTCGGCGACGATCCACAAATCCCGCGCGTCACGCGCTGCCTTGATCGCGGCGCGGGTCATCGCCGTACCGCGGCCGGCGCCACGGTACTCCGGGTGGACGTATACGTGGGTGATCTCGACCGCCGCACCGACGCGCTCGAGCTCGGCAAAGGCCACCGGCGCCCCACCCTCCGTCACGGCCAGGACCTCTGTACCGAGGCGCCGGGCGACCTCGCGCGCCTGCGCGTGATAGCTGGCGGGATCCTGGTTGGGAAAGTCCTCCCGGTGCCAGGCGACGCGGAGGTCGTCCACGGCGTCGTAGGGGACCTCTTCGACGGCGAGGTCAGGTCCGGGCGGCGGCGGGATCTCGTGGCGCATCCAGAGCAGCCGCCTGGCCATCCACCCCCGGGCCTGGAAGGCGGCCCGCAGCGGCTCGGCGGCCTCGATGAGATCGAAGTCCACGCGCCGGTGGCCGAGCCCGGCAAGCGCCTCGTCGGCGAAGGCGCCCAGCTCCTCGACGCTCATCGCCGGGTCCTCCTCGACCCGAACTTGGTTGAGGTCAAAGTAGTTCGGGTAGCGCGTCGCGCGCACCACCGTGCCGTGCGCCCACGGCTCGAGCACGTCGCAGCTCGCGGCGTGCACGGCGTTGCGCCAGGCCCGTGCGTGACCGACCGCACCGCGGCCCGCGGGGTCCGTGGATATCACGTCATCAGCCTATGTCAGGGAAGCGTGATCAGAGTGACCGCTGAGCATCTGACAATGTGGACCAGATCGAGAGGCGCTCGCCCGGCGGCCGCGAGACTCTCCGATGTCATATGAAGGCTCGGACGATTGGAGGCGCGTTTTGAACGACGGGATACGCGAATACAGCGCGGGTGCGCGGTCGAGCGATGCCTTCGGGCGCGTTCTCTGCAATGCCCGCGAGCATCACTTCGTGATCGACGGGCCGGTCTGGAACGGGTGCCCGGGCGAGGCGCTGACGCCCGGTGAGGCCTTCCTGGCCAGCGTGGCGGCATGCGGGGTGGAGCTGGCCCAGGTGATCGGCCGCGAGGATGGCATCGACGTCGGGCCGGTGGCCGTACGGATCCACGCTGCGGTGAACCGCGAGGACCCCGTGCGCGAGGACCTGACCGTCTTCAACCGGGTCGAGATGCGATTCGAGATCGGCGGGGTGGACGAGGACCAGGCACGAAGGCTCGTCGAGCGAATGGGGCGCCGCTGCCCGCTCTATGGGAGCGTGGCCGCGTCGGCAGCCGAGCTCGAGGTGAAAGTCGAGGCCCATTCGACCCGCGGGACAGGTTAGGGTGGCCCTAGGCTTTGTATGGGTGATCGAGGGCAGATTGCGGGAGCGCCGGTCGCCCGTGTGTCGAGGCATCACTGGCCGCTCGCGCTCCTCGTCATGGCGCTGATCGCGGTGGCGGGGATTTCGGCCTCGGCGCAGGCGAGGACTGCACCTGACCCCAGCCCCGGTGTGGCGGCGGCCGATCCCGGGCCAAAGTTCACCGGGCTCGCGGCGTCGTTCCTCACCCACCCGCAGCCCGTGCGGGGCACCGACGGGCGCTTCCACATCGCGTACGAGCTCATGCTGACGGACACGGTGCAGTTCCCGCTCAACGTCAAGCGAGTCGAGGTTCGCGATGGCAAGACCCACCGGGTTCTGCTCTCGCTTGACGGACATGCGCTGTCCTCCAGGATGAACTCGGTCGCGGGCGCGACGACGGGGATGAAGCCGCCCGATACGACACTGCTCAGTCCCTCCGGCTCGGCGGTCGTCTGGCTCGACGTCACGGTGCGACGGAAGGCTGACCTGCCCGATGTCCTTCAGCATCGCGTCGTGGCCTCCACCCGCCCCCCACTGCCCAGTGGCCCCCTTTCAAGCCGAATCGGTCGCGTCCCGCTGCGGGCCCCGAAGCCGGTGGAGCTGGGTCCGCCCCTTCGCGGCGGCCTCTGGGTCGCCGCCGAGGGCTGCTGCGACTTCGACACTCACCATCGGCGGGGCCTGCTCGTCGTGAACGGCAACGAGGTCGTCTCGCAACGCTTCGCCATCGACTGGATCAGGATGGACCGGAAGCATCGCGCCTGGGTCGGCGACCCAGCCCGTCTGTCGAGCTATCGCAACTACGGTAAGCCCCTGATCGCTTCGGCTCGTGGAAAGGTTGTGAGCGCCCGTGACCAGTTCCCGAACCAACCGCCTCCGAACAATCCAACACCACCGTCGGTCCCGGATCTCCCCGGCAATCGCGTGGTCCTGCGCGTCGGGCCGGGCATCTACTTGCTCTATGCGCACATGGTGCCGGGCTCGGTCCGAGTCCACGCCGGCGAGCGCGTTCGCCGCGGCCAGGTGCTGGGGCGGCTGGGTAACAGCGGTAACTCGGCGACGCCACACCTCCACTTTCAGGTCCAGACCACCCGCAGCTTCCTCGGCGACGGCCTGCCGTTCGTATTCAGGAGCTTCCGATTCCTGGGCCAGATCACCGAGCCGGTCTCGGACGAGAACCTCGGCCTGCAGCCGAACGGCAAGCTGCCCTTTGCCCGAGCCAACCGGCCGGGTCCCCGCCACGGCGAGATGCCGCTCGATCTCGACGTCGTGCGATTTCCGAAGCAAGGCCATTGACGGGGGCGGGCGGGCGATAGGGGCGGTTGTCGGACCGGACGGGACCGATGTCCGGTCCGGTTGAGCGAGAGTCGCCGCGGGTACGACTGGACCCGAGGGACAAGGTAAGGACACCATGAGCTTCACGGCGACATCGACCGACCTCTGGGAGAGCCGCTTCGGCATCGAGCCGCCGTTCTCGCTCGGAGTCGAAGAGGAATTGCTGCTGGTCGATCCCGACAACCAGCTGGCCGATCACAGTGCCCGAATCGTTCGCGAGGCGGATCCCGCACAGGGCGACGTCGATCGCGAGCTCTTCAAGGCGATGGTCGAATCGAAATCCGAGATCTCGGCGAACGTTCGCCAGGCGATCTCGGCGCTGCGGGAGATCCGTCGCGAGCTGGTTGATTCGGGCATTCGGATCATGGGCGTCGGAACTCACCCCGCCGCGCCATCCGGTGAGGCTGACGTGCACCAGACGCCGCGTTACTCGCTGATCGAGGACTCACTCCAGGGGCTCCTGCGGACGCCCATCTGTGGCCAGCACATTCACGTCGGCATGCCGGACGCGGAGACGGCCGTCCGCGCCTACAACGGCATCCGCGTCCATATCCCGCTGCTCAATGCGTTGGCCGCCAATTCCCCTTTTTGGTTCGGCGAGGACTCCGGACTTGCAAGTTCACGGACGGTGATCTTCCGAAGCTACCCCCGGGCGGCGATGCCTCCACAGTTCGATGACTTCGAGCACTTCTGTCGGGTGACGCGCCAGGTCTGCACCGCCGGCGGCCTCGAGGACTACACCCACATCTGGTGGGACGCTCGCATCCACCCCGGGATTGGGACGATCGAGTTCCGCGCGGCCGATACGCAGTTCGACCTGCGTCGGACCGCGGCGTTGTCGGCACTCGTTCATTGCCTCACCCGGCTGGAAGCCGAACGGGACCAGAGCGATATCCCGGCTCGCGAGGCACTTGCGGAGTCGAGCTTTCAGGCGACCCGCCATGGTCTCGAGGCCGAGTTGTTGAACCGCCGCGGGGGCCTCGTGCCGGCGCGAGACCTCGGCAGGGAGTGCCTGGCTGAGGCCGCGACCGTCGCCGGCGAACTCGACTGCGAGGAGGAACTCGCCCACGTCGAGACGATCCTCGAGGAGGGCTGTGGTGCCGATCTACAGCGAAGGGTCCATCGCCAGCACGGGATGGCGGGACTGCTCGCCTACCTCGTGCGCGAGAGCGCTCGACTGGGGGTAGAGGGACTGGCGACTCAGACTGAGAAGAGCGGCTAGGCCGCGGCCGCGCGTGGCGGCTCGTCGACTGCCGCGAGTCCGAGCCACCCGGCCATCAGCTCCAGCTCCTCGCGCAGGGCGTCGTGCGTGTGACCGGGGGCACCATCCTCGAGATGGATCGCGGGCACGCGCAGCACGCCGGCCGGCCGGTCGGCCTTGAGGTCCACCCGCGCCACCAGCCGGTCGCCGAGCAGGAACGGCATCACGTAGTACCCGTAAACGCGCTTGTGCGCCGGTGTGTAGATCTCGATCCGGTATCGCATCCCAAATAGTTGCTCCACGCGTTCGCGCTCCCACATCAGCGAGTCAAACGGGCCGACCAGCGCGCGGGCGTCGACCGCACGGGGCACGCGCGCGCCATGCCAGAGGTAGGCCGGTGGGTTCCAGCCCTCGACCCGTACGGGCAGGAGCTCGCCCGCCTCGACCAGCTCGGCCACGCGAGCCCGCGCGGACACGACGTCGAGGCGGAAGTAGTCGCGCAGATGCCGCTCGGTGGCGACGCCGGAGCCGCGGGCCGCAATTCGCATCAGCTCTCGCTGGGCGTCCTCGACCGGCGGCGTCGGAGCCTCGAGGACCGCCCGCGGCAGCACGCGTTCGGGCAGGTCGTACATGCGCTCGAAGCCTCGCCGGCGCGCCGTCGTCACCGCGCCCCTCCAGAACAGGAACTCGATCGCCCACTTCACGTCCGACCAGTCCCACCACGGCCCGCTGCGGCGCGGCTCGTCCTCCGCGAGCTCGCGTGCGGTCACCGGCCCGCGCTCACGCACCTCGTCGAGCAGCCGGCGAAGGAGCTGCGGGCGCTCGCGCGCGACGCGGCGCACGCTCCCCCATGCATCAACGTGTGCACGCTCCATCCGCCAGCGCAAGAGCCGGTGCAGATCCACCGGCAGGAGCGATGCCTCATGACCCCAGTATTCGAACAGCCGGCGCGGCGCGCGGCTCGCGGCACGGTCGAGCAGCGCGACCGGATACGGCCCCAACCGGGCGAACAGTGGCAGGTAATGCGCGCGCGCCACCGCATTGACCGAGTCCATCTGCAGCAAGCCCACGCGCGTCAGCACGCGCCGGAGGGCCCAGCCATCGGCCCGGCGCTCCCGTAGCCCGTCGGCGAAGCCCTGCGCCGCCAGGACCACCCTTCGCGCCTCGACGGCGGACAGGTGCTGGCGCCGCCGGGATGCACCTCTTGCCATCGGGATTAGCATCGCAGCGATGCACCACATGCGCGTGCTTCGTCCCGCCGAAGGCGTTTTCGCCTTCTACGACGGACGCATCGACGGCTATCGCTTTGCGGAAGGGCCGAACTGGGTGGATGACGGAGCGCTGTCGCTCGGCATCGCGAGCTATGCCGTGGTGGCCGAGGGCGAGGCGGTCGTCTACGACACACACGTCTCGGTTGAGCGGGCGCGTCACATACGCGAGATCCTCGAAGAGCAGGGCGTGCGGAGGTTCACCATCGTTCTCAGCCACTGGCACCTCGACCACGTCGCCGGCACCGCCGCCTTCCAGGACTGCGAGGTGATCGCATCCGCGCGGACGGGCGAGCTACTCACGCGCTTCAGATCTGCCATCGAACGGGGTGAGCATGAGGGACCGCCCGGGATCGATCCGCTCGTCCTTCCGACGCAGGTCTTCGAAGATCGTCAGCGGTTGCCCCTGGGGCGAACACACGTCGAGCTGATCCACACGAACATCCACAGCGACGACGCGACGGTGATCTGGATCCCCCAGGAGAGGCTGCTGCTGTGTGGAGACACGATGGAGGACACGATCACCTATGTCGATGAGCCGGAGAGCCTCGACGCGCATCTCGCCAACCTCGATGAGCTCTGGGCCCTCGCTCCAGATCGCATCCTCCCCAACCATGGCGATCCGGACGTCATTGGCACAGGTGGCTACTCGAGGGATCTGATTCGCGCGACGCAGCAGTACATCGATGTGCTCGAGCGGTGCCGGAGCGAGGCGCAGTTACGCGGTGCCCCCCTTCGGCAGCTGATCGCAGGGCCGCTTGACGCCGGGTGGATCCATTACTTCGCACCGTACGAGGGCGTTCACCTCGAGAACCTCGATCGCGTGCAGGCGGCGCCTTAGCCTCCGGGCCGCGCGGCGACATCCGCGCTAGCTTTGTGCGTCGAGCATGACCGCGGTCGGTGCACGGGACTGGCATGAGCGGCTGGTGTCCGCCGATGAAGCCGTGTCTCTCGTCCGACCGGGCGACAAGGTCTTCGTCGGCAGCGCGTGCGCGACTCCCCGGACCCTGGTGGGCGCCCTCGAGGAGGCGAGGCGCCCTGGGGTGGTGTTGGTGCATTTCCTCATCAACCGGGTGGGCACCGGCGATCCGGGGCAGACCGCATATCGCCACCGCGTCTTCTACGTGGGGACCGACGAGCGGGACCTGCTCGGCCCGACGCGGAAGGTGGAGTATCTGCCGCTCTCCCTCGCCGACGTTCCGCGCTTGTTCGAGAACGGTCAGCTCCCACTCGACGTCGCGATGGTGCAGGTCGCCCCGCCGGATCCCGAGGGTACCTGCAGCCTCGGTGTATCGGTGGACGTGACCAAGGCCGCGGCGCTGGCGGCTCGCACGGTCATCGCCGAGGTCAATCCCGCCATGCCTCGCACCGCGGGCGACAGCCGGATCCCGGTTGATCGGATTGCCAGCTTCGTTTCGGTGGAGACGCCCGTCGTGGAATACCTGCACGAGCCCGCCAGCGAAGTGGCCGAGCAGATCGCGCGGTACGTCGCCAGGCTCATCGAGGATCGGTCCACCCTTCAGGTCGGTCTGGGCCGGGTACCGAACCAGATGCTCGCCCACCTGACCAACCGTCGCGACCTGGCGATTCACTCCGACGTCATCTGCGAGCCGATCGTCGACCTCGTCGCCGCCGGCGTTGTAACCGGCCCCGTCTCGGCGAGCTGGGCGATGGGTACGAGGCGCCTCTATGACCTCGTGGACGACGATCCCCGCTTCGCTTTCCACCCGATCGACTACATCTGCGATCCGGCCGTCATCGAGGGCATCGAGCGGATGGTCTCGGTGACACAGGCATTCACCATCGATCTCACCGGGCAGGTGTCGACGGAGCACCTCGACGGCGTGCTCTACGGCGGGGTGTCCACCGGCCCGGCGTTCCACCGCGGGGCACTGGCGTCCCCCGGCGGTACGGCGATCGTCTGCCTCTCCTCGCGTACCCCTGCGGGGCATTCCGCGATCCGCCCCGCGCTGGTTGCCGACCAGGCGATCGCCATCCCGCGGGCCGACGTGCACTGGGTGATCACCGAGTACGGCACGGCGTACCTCTTCGGCCGTTCCCTGGCTGAACGTGCGGTGGCGTTGATCGACATCGCCCATCCCGACTTCCGCCCGGAGCTACTCGAGGCGGCCAAGTCCAGCGGCCTGGTCGGGCGCAAGCAGCAGCTCCGCAGCCGCAAGGCATATCCCGTGGCCGAGGTGCACGAGGTGCAGCTGCGAGACGGCCGTGACGTGCTGATGCGACCCACGCGGACGAGTGACACCGGCGCGATGCAGGAGCTCTTCTATCGGCTGAGCGAGGACGACGTCCGGACCCGGTTCTTCCAGCAGCTGAGCTCGCTGACCGACACCGCCGCTCAACACCTGTGCAGCGTCGACTACGACGAGGAGATGGCCTTCGCGGCCGTCGTCGGGCCCTCGGAGCGCGAGCGCATCGTTGGCGCCAGCACGTACTACCTCAGTCCCGCCAGCGGCCTCGCGGAGGTGGCGTACATGGTCGATCCGGACTGGCAGGGTGTGGGCCTCGGGAGGATCCTGCACGCGGCGCTCGTCGAGTACGCCCGCGAGCAAGGTGCCCGTGGCCTGAAGGCGGACGTGCTGCCCGGCAACTCGCGCATGATGCGCGTCTTCGAGCGCGGCGATCACTCACTCGACGTGACGACCGAGGCGGGAGTCGCCGAGCTCAGGATGCTGTTCTAGCGACCTGGCGGCGGCGCCATCACCGCCGGCCACCGCGACCTCCGCCGCCCCCTGCGGCCAGGTCCCGCGCGTTTGGAGCCGCAGTGGAGCCGGGTACCGTACTCGGCGTGGGGCTCTATCTCCATCATCCGTCCTCCTACGATCACGACACCGGCGCCCATCCCGAGAACGCCTCGCGCCTGCGGGCGATCGACGCCGAGATGGGGGCCAACGGCCACCTCGGGCTCGACCGGCGCGAGGCGCCGGCGGCCAGCCGCGCGCAGCTCCTCCGCGTGCACTCGCTCGACCACCTGCGAGCCATCGAGGCCTTCTGCGTCAAGGGTGGAGGCATGCTCGACGTCGACACGGTCGCGAGCCAGTGGTCGTGGGACGCGGCTCTCCATGCTGCCGGGGGCGCGGCCTGGGCGGCTGAGGCGCTCCTCGGGGGCGAGGATCGGTTCGCCATCTGCGCACTGCGCCCGCCGGGCCACCACGCCGGGCGGGACAGGGCGATGGGGTTCTGCCTTCTCAACAACGTCGCCGTCGCGGCGGCACACGCGATCGAGGCGTGCGGCGCTCGTCGCGTCCTCGTACTCGACTGGGACGTCCACCACGGCAACGGCACCGAGGCGATCTTCGCCGCGTCGCCCGACGTGGTCTACGCCTCCATCCATCAGTGGCCGGCCTATCCCGGTACCGGCGAGGCCGGCTACGAGGGCGAGGCCCAGGGCGCGGGGTTCACGTTCAACATGCCGGTGCCCCCCGGGAGCGGCAACGATGCGTTCACGGCGCTGGTCGAGCACGTCGTCGCGCCGGTCGCGCGCGCCTATCGGCCCGGCCTCGTAATCGTCTCCGCCGGCTTCGACGCCCACCGCGCGGACCCACTGGCCGACTGCCTCGTCGACGAGGCGGGGTACGCGTCGATGGCGGCGACCGTCAGGATCCTCGCCGCGGACCTGTCCGCGCCGGTTTTGGTCTGCCTCGAAGGCGGCTACGCGCCGGCTGCGCTCGCGCGGTCACTGGGCGCGACGGTCGAAGCGCTCGCCGGCGACGTAATGCCGGTCCCCGCCCCCATCGAGGCGGCCGGCGCCTACGCCGAGCGTGCGCGCCGTTTCGTCGCGGAGGATGCGGGCTCTAGGTCGTCTTGACGACCAGGACCGAGCAGCCCGCCCTATGGGTGACCGAGTTTGGGACGCTCCCGAGGACCCGACGATGCATCCCCTTGTTGCCGATCACCAGCAAGTCGGCGCCGGAGCTCTCCGCGAGCTCGACAAGCGTCTTCGCCGGGTCTCCCTTGCCGGTACGGGTCGCGCACTCGATGCCCTCGTCCCTGAGGTTCCGCTCGGTTCGGGCCAGGATCTCTCGAAGCTGGGCCGCGGGATTCCAGGCGAACTCCGACTCATCGACATGGCCGCCGGATGATCCCGGCGCCGGGTCACCGTAGGCGCTCACGAGTACGAGCTTCGCCTCGAAGCGCCGCGCCATCTCCGCTGCGACCTCGACGGCGCGACTCGCCGTTTCCGACCCGTCTGTGCCCACAGCGATCGTCGAGATCACGTCGCGGTGACGCTACCAGACACGTTGCGAATAGTCGGGTAATCTAGTGGCGCGGGGATGCCGTCGGCATTGACCTAGTCGCAGCATCAACGCGGAAAGGAATCCTCGTCCACCACTCAAGCGAACAGGGGAGCCCAGACGGCGCGCGTCTCACCGCGAGGGCTCAGATCGCACTCGGCTTCGCCGCGTCCGCCGCGCTGATCGCGCTGTTCGTGTTTGCGTTCGGCGCCAGCGCACAGGGTGCCACGGAAGCATGCACGTCGAACAACCAGCAGGGCACGCTATGCGTGTCGGTGAGCGATACGCCTGATCCGGTCGCCTACTCCTCGTTCGACGGCAATCTCACCTACCTGAAATACGAAATCGTCGTGTCGAATCGGAGCCGGAGCTCCTCGCTCTCCCACGTCGGGCTCACGAACACGATCCCCGATGGAACCTCGCTCGTCAGCGCAACTTCCTCCAGGGGCAGCTGCTCGGCTACCGGGCAGGTCGTGACCTGCCCGCTCGGCTCGTTCAAGAAGGGCCAGCAGGCTACCGCCGAGATCGTCGTCACCGCACCGGCGACGGCGCTCACGAACCCGCCCGACATCACGATCACGAACACGGCGGCGGTCGCCTTCGACGAGCGCTTCAACGACCAGACCGGGGGCAAGCAGGACACCGCCGTCGCGAACGAGACGACGACGGTGAGCAAGACCGCCGGGCAGACCTTCGTGCCCCAGGGACACTCGGGCAAGGTCGACACCGACCCGGCGCAGGACCAGTACGCGAACGCGTCGATCCCGAGCGCGTCCACCGACGTACTGGCGACGCTCAAGCTGCTCGCGCCCGACAGCTTCTGCAGCGCGAACGGCACCGTCCGGATCGCGAACAAGACCTACATCTGCCGCCAGGGCGGGTTCGTCGATGCCTCGGTGGTCGATGCCGATACTGGCCAGCGTTATACGAACTCACAACATCCGCTGGTCTTCCACCTGAGATGGGCGCCCGGCCTGGTCTCCGACCGCCAGACGGTCCGCAACTTCGTCGTCTTCTATCAGGCGGGCGACGGCGCGCCGGTGCAGGTGTTCGACACCAAGTGCAATGCGGCCGCGTCGAACCCACCGTGCCTCAGCAACGTCGCCGAGGCGGCGGACGGCAGCTGGTCGGTCGATCTGGTCAAGTCCGACAACGGCCACATGCGGTGAGTGGGTAGCGACACCGAGCCGCGCACCTGCCCGTCGTGTGGCGAGCAGGTTCCAGGGCAGTTCCGCTTCTGCGGCTATTGCGGTGTCGCGCTGACCCCTGAAGCACAGCACGCGATCCGCAAGACGATCACGGTCCTCTTCTGTGACCTGAAGGGCTCGACGACCCTGGGCGAGTCGCTCGACGCGGAGACGCTGCGGGCGGTCATCTCCCGTTACTTCGAGCGCATCCGCGGTGTGATCGAGGGCCACGGCGGTCAGATCGAGAAGTTCATCGGCGACGCGGTGATGGCGGTCTTCGGCCTGCAGCGCCAGCGCGAGGACGACGCCCTTCGGGCGGTGCGCTGCGCCGCTGCGATGAAGCGCGCGCTCGTGGAGCTCAACCGCGACTTCGCCCGCACCTGGGGAATCACTCTCACGAACCGGACCGGCGTCAACACGGGGGAGATCGTCGCCGGCGACCCGACCCGGGGGGAGCGCCTCGTCGGGGACGCCATCAACGTGGCAGCGCGCCTCGAGCAGGCTGCGCCGGCGAACGAAACCCTGCTCGGACCCGAGACCTACCGCCTCGTGCGGGACGCGGTCGAGGTCGAGACGATCGAGCCGCTCGAGCTGAAGGGGAAGGCGGAGCCCGTGGCCGCCTACCGCCTCGCGTCCTCGATCGGCGCCGCCGCGCTGGAGGAGGAGCGCCCGCCGCTGGTCGGCCGGGACGCCGAGCTCGAGCAGATCGACGCAGCGATCGAGGCGAGCGCGGACGAGTCGGCCTGCAAGGTCGTGACCGTGATCGGTGAGCCGGGCGTGGGCAAGACGCGCCTGCTCGAGGAGCTCGGCAGCCGCAGCGCCAATCGTGCGAGCCTGGTCGAGGGCCGCTGCCTCTCCTATGGGCGAGGCATCACCTTCTGGCCGCTGATCGAGATCGTCACCCAGGCGGCCGGGATCAGCGAGGAGGATCCGCCGGAGCTGGCGCGCTCGAAGCTCGTCACGCTTGCCGGCGGCGACGAGCTCGTCGCACTGCGGATAGCCGGCGCGATCGGGCTCGGTGACTCTCAGCTGCCGATGCAGGAGATCTTCTGGGGCGTCCGCCGCCTGTTCGAGGCGATGGCCGCCGAGCGCCCCCTCGTCGTCGTCTTCCAGGACCTGCATTGGGCGGAGCCGACGCTCCTCGAGCTGATCGAGTACCTGAGCGAATCGGCGAAGAGCGCCATCGTCATCGTCTGCCCGGCGCGTCCCGAGCTCGACGCGATGCGCCCCGAGTTCGAGGAGAAGACGGAAGCCCACCGGATCGAGCTCGGCGCGCTGTCAGAAGCCGACGTGCAGAGGTTGGTCGACGAGCTGCTCGGCGGCGAGATAAGCGACGAGGTCCGCGCCAGGGTCGCTGAGGCGGCGGGCGGCAATCCGCTCTTCGTCGAGCAGTTCGTCTCGATGATGGTCGACGAACGCCTGCTGCGCCTCGAGGACGGCCGATGGATGCCGACCGAATCACTCGACGAGATCGCCGTGCCGGCGACGCTCACCGCGCTCCTCGGCGCCCGCCTCGACCAGCTGCAGCCGCGCGAGCTTTCCATCCTGGAGCCGGCCTCGGTGATCGGCATCATCTTTCCCACGCAGGCGCTCGAGGAGCTCGTCGAGGACGACGTCCTCCCCCAGGTCGACCTCCGGATCTCCTCGCTCGCGGTGAAGCAGCTGATCCGCGAGGAGCTGACGCACGCGATCGCCGGCGAGAGCTACCGCTTCGGGCACGTGCAGATTCGCGAGGCCACGTACGGGCGCCTTCTGCGGCGCGATCGCGCCACCCTCCACGAGCGTTTCGTCGATTGGGGCGAGCGGTACAGCCGTGAGCGCGGCCGCGAAACCGAGTTCGAGGAGATCATGGGCTATCACCTCGAACAGGCCTACATCTACTATTCGGAGCTCGGCCCGCTCGATCGCCATGGCCGCGAGCTCGGCGCCCGCGCCGCGCAGCGCCTGACCGCATCGGGGCGACGGGCACTGGCGCGCGGCGACATGCCGGCCGCAGCCAGCTTGCTGCAGCGCGCCGCAACCGTCCTGCCCGTGCGCGACAACGCGCGGCTGGACCTCCTGCCGGAGCTGGCCGAGGTCCTCGTCGACGTCGGTCTGTTTGAGCACGCGCAGCGCTACCTCGACGAAGCGGTCGAGGCGGGGATCGAGACCGACGACGCGATCCTCCGCGCCCGGGCGCGGCTGATGCGCCTACAGCTCGAGAGCCAATCGGGCGAGTCGCAGGCGTGGGCTGACCAGGTTCTGAGTGAGGGTGACCGGGCGATCCCGGTCTTCGAGGAAGCCGAGGACCACAAGAACCTGGCGATGGCGTGGCGGCTCATCGCCTGGGCGCACGGGACGCGGTGCAACTATGCCGAGGCCGCACAGGCTGCAGGCCGTGCGGTCGACGAGGCGCGCATCTCCGAGGACCATCGCCAGCGGCGCCGCGCCGCCTCGCAGTTCGCGGTGGCCTGCCTCTACGGGCCGATGCCGGTCGCCGAGGCCATCCGGCAGTGCGAGGAGATCGTTGCCGAGGCCGGGGCCGATCGGCGCACCATTGGTCTCGTCACCAGCCTGCTGGCGCGCCTTTACGCAATGCGGGGCGACTTCGACGAGGCTCGCCGGCTCTATGCGAAGGCGCGGATCACCCTGGAGGAGATGGGGCGCAGCGTCATCGCGAGCTCGACCTCGCTCGACTCCTGTGGGGTCGAGATGCTGGCCGGCGATCCCGCCGCGGCGGAACGCGAGCTCCGTCGCGACTTCGACGCACTCACGGCGATGGGCGAGCGCTACGTGCTGTCGACCATCGCCGCGGAGCTGGCGCGCGCGATCGACGCGCAGCGTCGCCACGAGGAGGCGCTCGACCTCACGCGGGTGGCCGAGGACCTCTCCGCCGAGGACGACATCACCTCGCAGGCGCTGTGGCGGGTGGTGCGGGGAAAGACGCTGGCAGAGCAGGGTAAGCGCAGGGAGGCGCTGGCCCTCACCTCGGAGGGGTTGGATCTCCTGCGCCAGACCGACGCCACGGTCGTCCGCGACGAGGGCCTCGCCGATGTCGCAGAGGTGATGCGGCTCTGCGGCGATCCCGACGCTGCGCGCGAGCTCCTGCGCGAGGCGCTCGGCCTGCTCGAGCGTAAGGGAAACGTGGTGAAGGCGGCGACGGTCCGCTCGGCGCTCGAGACTCTTGATGCGTCGACGGCCCCCGCCTAACCCGTACCGCCGCCGGATAGGGTCGGGCTGTGATCCCAGGGACGGGGCAGTTCAGCAGGTCCTACCGGGCGGTCGCGGCCGTCTTCGTGAACCCCGGCCTGTGCCGGGTGCAGCTCGCGTGGGCGGCGGTCTCGTTCGCGACCTGGACCTATGCGATCGCGCTCGGCGTTTACGCCTTCGACGTCGGTGGCGCGACCGCCGTCGGCCTGGTTGCGCTCGTGAGGTTGCTGCCTGGAGCGCTGGCCTCGCCCTTCGCAGGAGTGCTCGGCGACCGCCACTCCAGGCGCGCGCTGTTGATCGCAAGCTCGCTCGCCGGCGCGACCGTGCTTGCAGCTTCCGCGTGGGCCACGGCGATGAGCGCCCCGGCGGCGATCGTCTTCACGCTCGCGGGTCTGTTCACGGTCGTCTCCAGCGCCTACGTTCCGGCGGAGGGATCCCTGATGCCGCTCGTTGCGCGAACGCCCCAGGAGCTCTCGGCCGCGAACGTCGCCCACAGCGCGATGGACAATCTCGGGTTCCTGGGCGGTTCGGTGGTCACCGGCGTTCTGCTCACGACCACGAGTCCGCAGGTAGCGTTCGGGGCCGCCGCCGCGCTCGCGGCGCTCGCCGCGTTCGTCCTGGTCGGGGTCAGGCCCGACGAGCGGCCTGATTATGTCCATGACTCCGGGCTCTCCGGCGCGCTCCGTCAGACGAGATTCGGCTTTCGCAGCCTGTGGACCGACCCGCCGCTGCGACTCCTAGGGAGCGCCTTCACGATCCTGGTCTTCTTCGAGGGCGCGGCGGACGTCCTCGTCGTGGTGGTGGCGCTGCAGCTCCTAGGTCTTGCGCAGGGGAGCGTTGGATACCTCAACGCCGCTTGGGGAGTCGGGGCCCTGGTGGGAGGCGCCGTGCTCGCACTGCTCCTTCACCGCGGAAACCTCTCCGCCGGATTGGTGGTCGGCGCCCTCGTCGCGGGGGTAGCAATGGCGCTCCCCGGCGCCTGGCCCGTGGTGGTCGCCGCGTACGCCGGCTGGATCGGCATGGGGATCGGCTACACGTTCGTCGAGGTCAGCGTGAGGACACTGCTCCAGCGCCTCGGCTCGGACGAGGTCCTCGGACGGGTTCTCGGATTCCTGGAGACCTCGCGGTTGGCGGCGATGGCACTGGGATCCATCGCCGCGCCGGCGTTGGTGGCGCTGCTCGGAATCAGGGGCTCGCTGGTCGCCCTGGGCGCGATCCTGCCACTGTTCGCATTCACGCGCTGGCGCTTGCTGCGTCAATTCGAGGCAGGGACCCCGGTCCCGGAGCGCTTCTACTCGCTGCTGCGTACGAACTCGATCTTCGCCCCGCTCCCGGTCGCCACCCTGGAGCGTCTCTGTGGCGACCTGGAGGCGATCGATGCAGAGCCGGGTAAGGAGATCGTGACGCAGGGCGAGCACGGGCGGCGCTTCTTCCTCATCGACCAGGGCGAGGTGGAGATCTACCGGGACGGCGTTCGCCGTCATGTGGAGGGGGAGGGCGGCTCGTTCGGTGAGATCGCCCTGCTGCGCGACGTGCCGCGCACCGCGACGGTACGGGCTACGTGCCGTACGCGGATGCTGGCGCTGGAGCGCGAGCGCTTTCTCGCCGCGGTCACGGGTCACGTCCGCAGCCACCAAGCGGCCCGCGCCGTCGTCGACTCACGGCTTCCGCAGGCGCCCGAGGGATAGTCGCGGGCAGCGACTCAAAGGCCGCGCGAGAGGAACGTCTCCGCGACACCGACCGAGAGCGCGGCGGCGAGGCCGAGATAGGTTGCGCCGACGAGCACCCGGGTCCGGGCCGGGATCGCGTAGTAGCTCCGGCCCTCGGGGGTCGCGCGAGCCTTCCACCGCCGCCAGCTCTCGATGCCGCCGAAGATCAGGATCAGGAGGAGGATCGGGCTCGGGTAGAAGATCGTCAGCGCGATCAGCCCCGCGAGACCGACGAGCCAGACCGCCGGGCTCAGCGCCGCCATCGCGCGGCCGCCGTCGAGCGGCACCACCGGCAGCAGGTTGAAGAGGTTGAGGACGAAGCCGATGTAGGCGAGCGCGCGCCAGAAGTCGCTGCCGGTCAGAAGCCAGACGGCGAGCGGGACGAGCGAGGCGAGCGTCCCCAGGACCGGGCCCGCGAGCCCCACCCGCGCTTCGGCGGCGGCATCCTTGCCCATCGACTTCGCCGAGATAACCGCGCCGAGGAACGGGATGAACATCGGTGCCGAGGCCTTGATCCCCTCGCGCCGGAGCTGGATCACGTGGCCGATCTCGTGCAGGAACAGAAGCAGCACCAACCCGAGCGCGAACGGGAGCCCGAAGAAGAGGCCGTAGGCGGCGATCGAGACCAACATCGAGCCGAAGGTGGTGAGCAGCTTCAGCTTCGGGAGCAAGAAGATGAGCGCCTTCGCCTTCGCGAGTAGGGCCGCGAGCGCCGCGAGGACACCCGCGAGCCGCTTGCCGAACCCCGGCCGGCCCGAGCCCGGGTGGATCGGCTCGTAGCGTTCGGGGGCCGGACTCGGCGGCGGCAGCGCCGGTTGGGCGGGCTGGTTGAAGCTCTCGGGCATCGTCAGATTGTCCATTGCTTCACTAAATGTAGCCCTGCGGCTTCGTTAGGTGGCTATACGAACTTGCTCAGCCCGAACGCCAGCAGGACCGCTCGCGACGCCGGATGGAGGCGGGAGACGGCCCTCATTGCCCTACGACTGCCTCGTACTCGCGCTCGGTTGCCCCCTCGTCGTGGAATCCGGCGGCGCGGGCTTCGCGCCGCGCGCTCCTCGCTTCCGCCGCGCGTCGTTCGTGCCCCTGGTCCGCCCGGTGCTGCTCCTGCGGGCGAACCACGTCCCACGCCAGCCCGAGGCGCTCGAGGGCCCGGATTACAAGGGCGCCGGGGTCGAGCTGCCAGTAGCGGTGACCGTGCATCGCCGAGCGGGGGAAGGCGTGGTGGTTGTTGTGCCACGACTCACCGAACGTGGGGACCGCAAGCCAGGCCAGGTTGCGCGACTCGTCTGCGGTCGCAAACGGCCGTCGGCCGAAGAAATGGCAGAGCGAATTGATGCTGTAGGTCATGTGGTGCAGCACGAAGATCCGCACCGCTCCGCCCCACAGCAGGGCGGTGAGCGCGGCGTCGATCGTCCCACCGACGAGCCAACCGAAGGCGAAGGGGATGGAGAGTCCTACGCCCACCCAGACGATGAAGGTCCGATCAATCGTCCGCAGCATCCGGTCGGCGAGCAGGTCGCGCGCGAAACGGCGCCGGGCGGCGCGCTGGCCTTGGGTGACGAGCCAGCCGAAGTGGGCGTGCACGAGGCCGCGGACCGCGCCCCATACTCCGTCGCCGTGGCCGACGTGAGGGCTATGTGGGTCGCCCTCGCGGTCGGCGAATGCGTGGTGCTTGCGGTGGTTGGCGGCCCAGGCGATCACCGACCCTTCGACCGCCATCGAGCCCATGACGGCGAGGGCCCCGCGCACGGCCGACGGCGCTCGGAAGCTCCGATGCGTGAACAGGCGGTGGTAGCCGACCGTGATCCCCACCACCGTGACCGCGTAGAGCGCCGCGAACGCGATGAGGTCGGGCCAAGAGAGCACTCCATTCCACGCGTGCCACGCGGCCACGCCCACTCCCAGGAATGGCACGACCGTGAACAGGATGACCGCGGCCTTTGCGAGTCCCTCGTGCGAGACCTCCTCGAGGCCGTCCGGGGTGGGGCGATCGGCGGACCTGCGAGTCATCTCGCGCCGATCGCGGATGCTCGGATCATGTATCGAGTGGAATCGTGCGGCTTGGCGGGTCATGGCCCTCTCCTCCGCTCGTGCTCGTTCGAATCGGCTCGGCTCTCGCGCGAACTCCTCGCGCCCAGTGCGTCGCCGCCCGGATGTTTTGGAGGCCCCACGCGAGCCAGATCGCGAAGACGGCGGCGAGGACGCCAATCGCAAGCATCATGAGGCCGAGGTTCATAAATCACGCAACCAGCGGAAGCGAGCGCTCCGCGCCGGCCACCTCGATCAGCCGACGAACCGCGCCCTCTCCACAGCGGATGCGAAGGCGATCCACGCCCTGAACTCGGACCACACACGCCTCGTCGATGTGTGCGGCGTCGACCTCGAGGACCGGTAGACGTGTGGGCATTGGTGACCTCCTCGCGCGGGGGCGGTGGCGATTGAGGAAGTCAAGCGGCGCT
>Ga0075421_100003101_pt1 | contig 19864 bp, 15 predicted proteins | sample SoiMetdeltSBSDD5_FD_75292 | JGI IMG/M metagenome (GOLD analysis project Ga0075421, IMG submission 75292) | Bulk soil microbial communities from a Populus tree surrounding site in Tennessee, USA - Soil MetaG P. deltoides SBSDD5 | ecosystem: Environmental > Terrestrial > Soil > Tree plantation... | reverse complement strand
CCGATGGTCTTCGCGCAAGCGATGCTCTCCTCCAACGGCTCGGTGCGCGCGCAACAAATCAACCCTTATATTGTTAATCTAGAGAACAACGGCAAGCTCTCGGATCACGGCAAGTTTCGAACCAACGAGGATGACCTGCATGACCTGGCGCGCTTTTACCTGCCCAACGCCCTTGATGATTGGGAATTGAAAGAAGACGACCCGATTGATATAGCTCTCTATGCGCACGGCGGCCTGGTCTCCGAAGACAGCGCGGCTGAGACGGCGGCGCAATGGATTCCGGCGCTCTATGCCAACAAAATCTTCCCGGTCTTTTTTATGTGGGAGACAGGGCTGCTGCAAACCGTCGGCAACATTATCAATGAGGCGCTGGGCTTTACCCGGGCGGCGGCGGGAGGCTTCAAGGATCGTCTGCTTGATTTTGTGGACGACCGTCTTGAGGGCTTGATCGCTCCGGAGAGCACACCCATTTGGGAAGAGATCAAGGAGAACGCCTTGCAAGCGACCGTTAACCCTAATGGGGGCTTGCGGCTGCTGGCCAAAGAATTGAACGGGCTGCCGCCGGCGTTGACCAGGCGCATGCGCTTTCACCTGATCGGTCACAGCGCGGGCGCGGTCTTCCACGCCCACCTGCTGCCGGCGTTGTTGCAGGCCGAGTTGACTGTGCAGGGAATCTACTTGATGGCCCCCGCCTGCCGGGTCGATCTGTTCCGGCAGAATGTGATGCCCGCTTACGAGGCTGGCAAGGTTCTGGCCTATACGCAATTCCAGCTGAGTGACAAGGTCGAGCAGGACGACAACTGCGCCGCTCTCTACAACCGCTCACTTCTGTATCTGGTCTCGAACGCCTGCGAGCGCAAGCCCGCGACGCCGATTCTGGGGATGGAGAAGTTTGCCCAATTGATCAACCCGGCAAAACCGCCGTCGAGCGAGGTGAAGGTTTGGGACTTTATCACTGCGCCGACCACGTCCGACGCCGCGGTGACCGGGCGGTGTCGAGCCACCTCACACAGCGCGTTTGATAACGATTCTGACACGATTCTCGCCATCCTGGAGCGCATCAAGCCTCCGGCAAAATGAAGTGTAGTACCGCGAGGGCGCGCGCAAAACGCGCCCTCGGCTCGCCAGTCAACCAAAGATCGCTGAAAAATCGAAAGCTGTCGGGATGCTAAAATAATATGCGCCGGAGTGAGTGATAGCCTGTTATGTTACCAGCGTACACAGAGAAAGATGATTTCGTCCTGGTAATGACGCCAGTTGAATGGGGGGAAGTCTATCAGAATTGACCACAAACCGCTCGTTTTTTGTAACAGAAACCGACATGGAGAAAAAAAAGATAACTATATTATTGACACTGATAGCGTCCTCTGCGAGAATGCCGCTGCTTTTAGCATAGGGCGTCGTCATTAACACCTTATTAACACCTTGATGCAGTTTACTCTCAGCTGTCCGCCCCTATAGTTGCTACCTTTTGTTATTCTTGTCTAAACCTAAATTTGTCACACCGGCTCGGGCGTGAGTGTGTATCGTTCTTCATATCTGGCGGCAGCCAACGGTCAAAGGAGGGCCAGTAACACAACGCTATGGCGGAAAGGATTATACCCGGAACCTATATTACTGTCCGCACAGAAGGGTTGATCTCGGCCGGGCGGATTGCGACAGGCATTGTCGGCATAGTAGGCACGGCGATGAGCGGGCCGGTGGGCGAGCCACAGCCGTTATCCAGTTTTGCCGCGGCCCACGATCAGTTCGGAGCGCAGGACGATTTTCGACAACCCGAGGACGGAGCGCACCCGCTGACGCTGGTCAGGTCACTCAATTATCTGTACGACAACGGCGCCTCGACCGTGGTCGCGGTACGCGTTGCCGGGAGCAATGCCGCGAGCGCCACCTACGCGGTACGTGACGCCGATGGCAATCCGGTCGCCGTCCTGACCGCCAAAACTCCCGGCTCCTGGGCGAACAATCTGCAAATTGCGATCGATGACGCGTCCGACGACTGCCGCGTCATCGGCGAAACACTGACGGAAGCGTTCGATCAGCTGCGTTATTCCGTCATCACAGAATCCGCCGAGAACCGCATCCGTGTTCTGCGAGGGGTGAGCAAGAAGACCGAGACTTTGGAGATCGTCTACAAGCGCGTCGTGATGGATCGGAGCATCGCGCCGTCGTCTCCGGCGACGCCGGACGCCGCGCCACGGTTCTTCCTCTCTAGCAAGCCGGTCGAGAATGTCCCGACCATCAATCTCGTCCGCGTGCTGGACAATGCGGGTAATGAGGCGCGCCAATACGGAGACGGCGATATCGTCTACGGTTCGGGGGAGGCGCCCGCGCTCAATGAGATCCGGATCATCCCAGACACGGGGGAGATCATCTTCGAAGCGACTCAACTTCCCACCAATACGCAGAAGGTTGAGGCCACCTACGCCGTTGGTCACGCCGCCCCGCAATCTGGGCAGGTCTTGGTCACGACCTGGGACGGAACATTGACCTTCGCCGCAGGGCAAGCGCCTAGGAAAGCCGACGGAGACCGGCTCACCGCCTCCTATCTCGTAGATCGCGCCAATTGCGCTAAGGTCAGCCTGAGCTACGGCGCCCAGATCGAGCGTTACACGACGCCGGACGGCTGGTTGCTCGCCAAACTGGTCAATGATTCGTCGGTTCTGGCGACGGCCACCCCCGGTTCCACACATAGCGACCGACGGCCGAAGACTGGAGTAGCTTCGTTCTTCGGCACTGGCGCCAACCGGCCTGGTAATAACGGGGCCGACGCGGGCGCGGAAGAATATGAAGCCGGTTTGGAAGCGCTCTCGAATATGCTCATCAACATCGTCGTGTTGGCCGGCCAACATTCGGCGGAGATGGGTGAGGTCTTACTCGGCCATCTGAATCAGACGGCGGAGACGGACCACGAACGCATCGGCGTGATCGGGGCGAGCGGCTCCAGGACGGCCGATTTCCTCGGCCATACGGTAGCCGACGAGCGCATTGTGCTAGTCGCGCCTGGCCTCAGGCTCATGGATGGTTCGGCGCTGCCGCCGGCATATACCGCGGCGGCCGTCGCCGGGGCGATCTCTTCGCTGCCCGTGCAGGGCAGCCTGACCAACAAAGTTATCACGATCCCCGGCCTCGCGCTCGATTTCAATCGCGGCGAACAGGAGCAGTTGATCAAGCGCAATGTGCTGGCAATCGTCGATAAGGAAGGACGCCGCGTCGTCAAAGGCCTGACCACTGCCGGCGAGGGGACGCCTTTTTCAAGCATCCCGACGCGGCGCATCGTCGATTTTGCCAGGTACGGCGTGCGTTCGGCGGCCAATTCCTACCTGGGTCGACTAAACAACGCCCGCGTCCGGGCGGCGCTCAAAGCCACGCTCGACGCATTCCTGACGCGAATGGTCGAGGACGAAGCCCTGACCGTTTATGAACTCGAGGTCTCCGCCACTCGCCCGCAGGAAATCGCCGGCGAGGTGAACGTGGTGATGACCTTGCAGCCGACCTTCAGCATTGATTTCGTCCGCGTGACGATGATCTTGAGATAACGAGCTTGGCCGAGCAGTTTTCGAATTAATCATCCGATCAGGACGGAGAGTGGAGATGGAATATGCCCAATGATGTCTTTCGCGCAATCGACGCTGTGTTAGTTCTTGGCGTGGACGACAAGAATGCGAAGGAAGGGGCCGCGGCCGATGCGCTGGTCTCTCAGTACGGACTGAGCAATGTTGTAGGCCGGTTGCGCGGCGTGACGATCAAGGTGACGAGCGACGTCAAGCCGTTTTACGAGATCGGGCGGCGCTATCCGACGCATCTGCGCAGCGGTGTGGTGGAGACGACCGGGACAATCGACCGCGCCCATATCAACGGGGCGCTGATCAAACTGCTGCTCGGCGACGGCGCCAACAGTCCGCCCGGGGCGGCCAACTTCGTCCAGCCGACGTTCAACATTATTGCGACCCTGCAGGATTCAGCGCGGCCCGAACAGCAGACCAAGATCATCGTCTTTGGCGCGAAGTTTTCGAGCTGGAACTACAATATCCCGGCGGACGACTTCGTCATGGAGTCGGTGACTTTCAGCGCGCTGCGCGTCGCCTTCGAAGAGAGCTGACGTTCTCACACAAGCCACTATGAAATCGAATCGCGAATCAGCGCCGCAGGAGTTTACGGCCGCCACGACGCTTACGGCGCAAGACCTCCTGGCCGGCAGCCGGATCATCCATGAGGTCTCGATCCCTCAATCGATCCTGCGCCCGCAGCCGTCGCCTGCGCCGGACAGCGTCTCCGCAGGCGTCGTCCGCCTGCGCCCTTTGAGCATCGATGCGCTGACGCTGATCTCGCGCGCGGCGCGCGATGACGTCAGTCTGGTCCCGCTGCTCATGATCAAAGAGGCAATGGTCGAGCCTGCGCTCTCGCTCGATCAGGCGCGGCAGATGCACGTCGGGCTTGTCCATTATCTCGTCAGCCAGATCAATTTGATCAGCGGACTCGGCCCGGATGGCGAGTCTTATGAAGACGCAGTCCATTCAGGGATCGGCCAAACTCACCTCCTGCTCGCCAAACATTTCGGCTGGACGCCCGAGCAGGTGGGGCAACTGACGCCGGCGCAGGTAATGGTCTATCTGGCGGGCATCGAACGTCTCTTGGCCTTTGAGGAAGAAAGGAACCGCGCGTGCGAATGAATCGAAGGCCAGTGAGCGAAAGATTGAAGGCCGCCGGTCGGAGATTGATCGAGACTTCGCGGCAGTTGCATCGCCAACCTTCGCCGGGGCGCTTGCCGGACGCCTTCGTCTCGCTGCTGGCCGATCCGCTCGAGTTGATGCAGGAGTCCATGATGGTCTTGTCGTCCGATTCGCCCGTCTCCCAGGTTTTCGTCGAGGAGCCTTTTGCCGGTTCTGCCGGCGGCGATCCTCGTTCGGCGCCGCTCCCGGCAATGGGTGAGTTCGGGCCGGGCTGCGCCATCGCTCAAAATGGGCCTGCGGCTCGCGCGCGGGCGGCGCGAAGAGAATGGAAGGCCGGCATTAGTGACGTGGTTCGCCGAGCCGACGGCGAGATCCCGGCGCAGAGGGAGACCGGTTCTCCATCTAGAAGCGGCGGCCTGTATCCGGCGCCGGTCCATTCAATCGCCGAAGTCGAGCTGAGCGACTGGCCCGAACGATCGGCGGGCGCCGGCGGAACCGGAGGGCTCGCGCCGTCCGCGAATCGTCAATCGACCGGTCAATCGGAGGTCGCGAAGAGAGAACGCCCGCGCACTGTGGCCGCGCTCGAGCGGCCATTCTCGGCCGCGAGTGGGGAGACCGTCCCCCGCAAGCGGCAAGATTATGAGACGGTTCGCCCGGAACAGGGGGACCAGGAAGTGAGCACGCGACTGGCGCGTAGCGCGGCGAGGCTCTCTGCGGTGCTCAGCTCGAATTTGAAGCGCCGGGGGGGGGCCATGCAATCCGCAGCGGCTCCGAAGCGGGAGCCGGGCTTCGGGGAAGACGCGGATGGCGGCGGTGTGAAGGAGGGTGATGCGAACCGGGCTTTCGTTCTCCGTGAAGGCGAGGCCCCGGCTGAAGCCGATATTTTCGAAGCCCCTTCTTCCCCGACGATCGAAGCCGTGATGGAAGATCTTTACGAAAGATTGAGGCTGGAATTTCTGCGGACCTACGGGACATCGGGAGGCTAGAGCGTGGCGGTGCAACTGGGCGGAATCGATTTGGCCAATTTGACGGAGGTCGCGGTTCGCGAGCGTACGCGTATCGCGCGTCATGCGACGCCGGGACTGGATGGCGACCTGGCGCAAACGCTCGGGCGCACTTCGGTGGAGGTCGTGCTGCGCGGCATCTTCTACGGCGCCGATGCGGCGGACCGGATGGGAGATTTGCGGGCGAAAAGCCTCGAACACAAACCGGTGGACTTCTTTGCCGATGCGATCGGCGAAGGCTACTTTTCGCAGGTGCTCATCTCGCGGCTCGAGGTGACGCAGCGCGCCGGAGAACTCGATCAATTCAACTTCACATGCGAGGTGATCGAATACGTCGAACCGCCGGAGCCGGCGGCGCCAGGCGGGCTGGCCGGAATCGACGCGGATCTGCTAGGCGAAGCCGCCGATTTTATGGATGACGTGCAGGGCGCGCTCGAAGAGGTCTCACAATTGACCGACCTCATCGCTAACGTTCCGTCGTTCGGCGACCCGACGACGCGGCTCGCGGAGATGCCGGCGAGCTTCATCGATCTGCTCGGCGGCGATACGCTGCAGACTTTAACTGGCTTGAGCGATCTCTTCTGATCGTGTTCCTTGACGGAGCATTGTTATGCCTGAAGGCGTCATCAATCGGCTTCCCAATTTGACGGGCGTGCGGCAAACGAGCGCGAGCGCCGAATCCGGCGTGAGCGGACTGCTGGCGGCGCTGAGCGCGTCGGGAACGGCTCAGTCGTCATCGCCGCTCGGCGCGGTCTTTACTGCGTTTCAGGGCGTCGATCAACGGGTCTCGGTCGACGCCGGCGGGCTGACGACGCGATTCCCGGCGGCGCTCGAAACGATGCGTAACGCGTTGCCTGCCGATTCGCTCGCATTCGCGCGCTCACTCGAGCCGGCTTTCGATCAGGCGCGCGGTTTCCTGCAAAACAGCAGGCTCGCCGCCGCCGTGCAGCCAGGTCATTCGTTGCAGGAGACGGCGCTCGCCCTGGTCGGCGATCTGCTGCAAGGCTTTGACCAGAAACGGCAGGAGTTGACCGATAACCTGATCGATCCGGCGGCGTTGCAGGTGGTCGTTTCGGCGCTCGACTCCTTCAATCGTTTCGCTACGGATTTCGCGGCGCATCGCGACGATTTTCTGCCCTTCCTGACGCGGCATGTGCTCGGGGTCGCCCCCGATGTCCTGAGCGCCCCACTCGGGCATCTCGATTCGATCCGGGCGGTGATCTCGCCGTTGCAAACCTCATCGGTCGATGCCGCGCTCGGTCCGGCTTGGCAGGCTATGAGCGAGGCTATCCGCGGTCTGGCCAATACTCTCACGACCTTCGATCCTGCGGACCCCTCCGGATATGAGCAGATTGATAACCTGCTTGAAGCCATCGAAACTGCATGTCGGAACCTGAGCGCGGCGGCCGCCCCGCTCTACCAGCAGGCGCAGGCGCTCGTAGATAATCACGCCTGGGATGCGATCTTCTCGAGGTTGCGCGACCTGCTGCGGGCGGTCGATTTCGCGCCGTCGCTCTCGATTGACGAAGTGATCTCCGGCATCGCGGCGGTAATGGATGCGCTGCTGTCACGGTTACAGACTTTCGTCGGGCCGCAAGATCTGATCCCTCGCATCGAAGCGCTCAATCGAACCATTCACGACCTGCTCGCCGATTCGCCGCTCGGCCAGATTCGCCGCTCGCTGCGCGAATTTCTCGAGACGATCCGCCACGCCATCGAATCTGTTCCGACCGAACAGATACAGCAGACGATCGAGGATCTGCTCGGCCGCGTCAAACAAGAGATCGACCAACTCGGCCTCGATTCGATCGCGCAGACCATCGAACTGGCATTTCGCGACCTCGAACATTTCATCAACGAACAGATCGATGAAGCGCTCCGCGACGAGGTGGGCTCGGCCGTGCGATCGCTGGTCGGCAATCTGAACGGGCTGCCGATCGATACGCTGGCGAGTAACATCGAGAACGTCATCGACCAGGCGCAGAGTCTGATCGCCGAACTGGAGGTCGCGCTGCAGGAGGGGGTCGGTCAACTCTCGCAGGCCGCCGAGCGGTTGGAGGAGCTCAGCTTCAAGCCTGTCGGCGACGAGGTGATCGGCGAGATCAATGATCTGAAGACCCGGCTGCGCGCGATCAACCCGAACGCGCTCTCCGACGTCGAGAAGCTGGCGATCAAAGGCGCGCTCGCGGCGCTGCAGGCGATCGACCTCGAAGGATTTATCACCACCAAGGTCAAGAACGGTTTTAATGCCGCCAAGGACGGCGCCAAATCGGCGCTCGACGAGGTGACTATGCTGCTCAACCGGTTGCGCGACCGGGTTGAGGAGTTTCAGCCGCGCCAACTCGTCGCCGCTCTGAAAGGGCTGCTCGACCAGGCGCAGCGGTCCGCGGACGGGCTCAGCGCTCGCTCGCTCTGCCAGCCTCTTTACCGGCAGATCGATGCTTTTGCACAGCGGCTGCAAGCGATCTCGCCCGGGGCGCTGCTCGATCCGTTGCGACAGCCGTATCAGACAGTGTTGGCGGCGGTCGATGAGATCAACCCCGACCGCTTGATTGCGCCGCTCAACTCTCTTTACGCGCAGGTCAACGGTTTGATCGATCGCGTGGACGTGACGCCGCTGCTCGACGAACTGGACCGGCGGCAAAAAGCGCTCCTCGATGATGCGCGCGCCGCGCTGCTTTCGGCGCTCGACGGCCTTTCATTGCCGGAACCGCTCGCCGGATTCCTCAACGCGTTGCGCCCGGTGTTGGAAGCGATCACGGGAGCGATCTTTCAGGACTCCGACGCGCAGATGATCCAACTCAGCGACAGCATGCGCTTACAACTGGATCTGACGAAATTGTTCACCCCGCTCGACCGCGCATTCGACGAATTGATGCGGATGCTGGCGACTGTTCCGGGCGCCGAACTGGAGCATGCCCTGGAAACCATTCGGACGACCATCGTGGCGGCGCTCGATGCGCTCGATCCGCGCCGCATCGTCGAGATGCTGCGCACTGGCGAACGCCTGCTGGCCGATCTATCGCCGACGCAACTCTTCGCGGCGCCGTCAGGGGCGCCGAGCCTCAAGCTCGCCTTTGAGGCCCGCCTCACCCCCGAGGCGCCGGCGAACGCCGCCGCGACGCTCGCCCGCTTTGACGCGGTGATTCAGTTGACCAGCCCGGCCGGGTCGCAAAGTCTGCTTGCGCCGCTCGCCGACGCTCACGGTCGATTGACGGCGGCGCTGCGGGCTCGGGTCAACGCGCTGGATCCGGGCGCGGCGGAGACGGCCTATGGCGCGTTGCGAGAAAAGCTGGAGCGGGTCGTGCCCGGTTTTCTACGCGGCGCGGCCGCGCTGACGCCGGCGGAGATCCTCGGCGGTTTTGAAAGCCTGCGTCCGTCACGCAAGGCCGCAGAACTGGACCAAATCCTCAATCGCTTTTTACAGCAGCTCGAGCCGATGCAGGCGGCGCTCGAACCGGCGATGAAGGCTTTTTTCGGCTCGATTCGGGAAGCGTTCGATCTGCTCAATCCGCTCTCGCTCAAAGATGCGGTGGCCGACATTTACACGGCGATCCGGCAGAAAGTCAGGACCCTCGATCCGGAGCGACTCGCCGCCTCATTGCACGCCAGCATTTATGACCCGCTGGCGCCGGCGTTACAGGCAATCGACCCGGCGGCGTTGAAGGCGCGGCTCGACCATGTCTTCCAGTCGGCCCTGCGCGCTATCAAGGAAAACATCAAGGCGATTCTGGATGAAATCGTGGCCGTGTTGGATGAACAACTGCAGGCGCTGCGCGATGCGCTCAAGGCGGTAGTAGATAAGATCGAAGCGTCGATCGAGCGGGCGGCCCAGACCTTCCAGGGCATTGTGGATAGCATCGAGCGTCCGGTCTTCGTCGAGATTCTGGAGCGGCTGCGCCGGGTGATCGACTCGCTCGGGGTCAGCTTCGAGCAGGAACTCGGTCGTGTGCGCAGCGCGTTCGATGAGATGCTGAACGCGATTCCCCTCTCGGGGGGGGCGTCGGCTTCGGCGCCTGTTTAATGGAGATTGCCAGGATGAGCGCGACTTCGACAACTTCGTCTGCCGCCTCCGCCGCTTCGCGGTCGCACGAGGCGCTCAACCGTCTGGAATCGTGGCTCGCGCAGCGAGAGCGCCAGCTTGTGCTGACGCGCCGCGACGGTTTATTGACGGAGGTGGAAGAGCGCGATGGCCGTCACTCCCGATACTGTTACAACCAGGCGGGTGATCTGTCGCGCATCGCCGAGGAAGGCGGCTGTGAGATTCTGTTCTGCTATGACGACCGGCGGCGACTGCGCCGCGTCGAGCGGGGCGAGGGTGAGACCACGTCATACCATTACGGCGCCAACGACCGTCTCATAGCCGTTGAGGATCGTGGCGTACGATTCGAATTCGATCACGACGAGGCCGGGCGGTTGGCGGCGGCGCGGCGGGGCAATGCCGGCGCGGTCGTCTATCGCTATGATACGGCTGGACGCGTGACAGTGGGGCGCACATCGAGGGTCTCGACCGAGCAGGAGTTCGACGCGTCGGGCCGTTTCACGGCTATTCATCAAACGATGGACGGAGTGCGATTGACTCTGCGTTTGGCGTATGACGCCGCGGGGCGGTTGTCGGAGCTGCGCCTGCCGGGCTGCGAGACGCCGATCCGCTACCAGTGGAATGAGCGTGGATGGCCGGCGGCGGTTCACTCAGGCGAGAGGCCGATCGCCGACTTCGATTATCGCGAGCCGGAGAAATTTTGCCGTGTGCGCTTCGCCAACGGCGTCGAGGCGCAATCGTGGGCTGATGAGATCGACGGCCGTCTGACGAAGCAGTCGATCGCGTTCGGCGCCGAACGGTTGATCGGGCGCGAACTCAGCTACGACGCGACCGGGAAGCTGCTGCAAGACGGTGTGCGTCGTTACGAATACGACGCGCAAAACAGGCTGACTGGCGGGACTTGCCTGGCGACCGGCGCCGATTGGCGGTACGGCTATGACTCGCGAGGCAATATCATCGCGATCGGCGACGATCGACTGGCGTACGACGCGCAAGATCGCTTGGCGCAGATCGTCCGCGACGGCGCCGCCGCGGTCTCCTTTCGCCATGACCGTCTGGGTAGACTGACGGGCAAGGTCGAGCCGCAAACCGAAACGATCTATCGATACGACGACGCCGGACAACTCGTCGAAGTCTCCATCAACGGAGAGACGGCGGCGCAGTTCACCTACGATCACAAAGGCCGGATGGTGGCGATGCAATCTCCCGACGGCTTCGAACGCTTTCTCTACGGCCCGGCGGACGAACTCTTCGCCGTCACGAACGAAGCAGGCGAGCCATTGAGACTATTCGTCCGTACGCCATTCGGCTGTCTGGCCGAGATTCACGGAGACCTGGAATCAGGCGCGGTTTTCTTTTCCTGCGAAGATGAGCGGGGCGTTTGCCGTCTCGTCACCGACGAGGCGGGCCGGATCGTCGCCCGGCCACAGGTCGATCCTTTCGGCGCTCCCTTATCGCCCGACCCGTTCGCCGCGCCCCGGTCATTCGGCGGGCGCCGATGGTTTCCGGGTGTGCGGCTCTACTACTTCGGCGCGCGCTGGTACGATCCGGAACTGGCCCGCTTTCTGACGCCGGATTCATATACGGCGCAGCCCGACGATGCGCGGATCGTCAATGCGCTCGGGGACGCGTCGGCGCAGGCGATCTGGCGCGAGCAACTGCTGCCGGACTGGTTGAAGCTGCCGGGCGTGCGGCGCCCATATGATTATTGTGGAAGTGATCCGGTCAACGGTGTGGACCCGAACGGGCATTGGTCGTTCGGCGGCGTGCTGTTGTCGCTGCTGGGCGCGATCTGGACGTTGCCGAACACGCTTTTCGGTCTGCTGATTGAGATCACATGCCTGGTCGGCGAGGTGATTCGCTGGCTGGTGTGGTTGGTGACGATCGGCAATGTCAGCTGGCAGACGCCGGGGTTCGACGTCGCCGCGTCGGGTCGATTGAACGCGTTTGCGCTCGTCTTCACTGGCGGGTGGCTCGGTTCGTTTCCGAAGCTGCTGGGCATCACGTTCGGCAATGTCATTTTTGTCTATAAGGATTGGCGTAACAACCCGAAATTTTCGAGCGGTGGCGTGGTTTCGCCGCCGGCGTACCACGGCACGGTCTCTTTTCCGAGGGATCAGGCGCTCTACGAACATGAACTGCGGCACACGAACCAATACGGATGGTTCGGGCCATTCTTCCATCTGGGCCTGCCGCTCTGGGGCGTGTACGAGTGGGACGTCATCGTCAACGGATACAGGAACGCATGGCTCGAACGCAATGCTCGTGATTTCGGCGGCGCGTGAGATAGATTCAAAGGCGATCGAAAAATGGCGAACCTCAAACCGACATTTGCGCTCTCGATCGGGTCGTTCAATTCGGACGACGGCCATGCCGCCGGAGGGCCGAGCCGGCTGGTCGTGGATCGCGATATGAATTTCGCCGCCGACAGCGCGGTGGTCGAGCTTTTCGATCGTTCGGGCATCGCGCTCGACGATGAGGTGAAAATCGAACTCGGGCACGATGGCGAACGGCAAACGGTCTTCACCGGCGCCATCGTCGAGATTCGCCCGTCCCTGTCGGGGGCGCGGGTGTTGGCGCTCGGAAAGATGAATCGGCTGCTCGCGCTGCGGAAGGCGAACAGTTACGAAGGCCGGACCGCCGGCGATATCGTTCGGGATCTGGTCGACCAGGCAGGGCTCGATGCGGGCACGATTGACGACGGGCCGAAGTTGCCGCGGTTCGCCGTCGATCAACATTGCAGCGCCTATCGTTTCATCAAAGATCTGGCCGACCGGCTTGGCTATGAACTGTATGCCGACCGCGAAGGCCGGATCATGTTTCATGCGCTCGGCGCGGCGGCGGGCCTCGATGCGGCCGGGGGAGGACTGCTTGGCGCGGCGGCGGGCGCGATCAGCGGGGTGATCGGATCGGGCGGCGCCGAAACCTATCAGTTCGGCAAGAGCTTGATCGAGGCGGTGGCTCGTAGAGGCGCCGAGCCTGCGGGCAAAGTTTCAGTATGCGGCGAAAGCCCGGTATCCGCGCAGGGCGAGACGACCGCTCACTGGCTCACTACCGAGAGCGACGACTTTCGGGGGGAGGCCGGCGATGGCGATCCACCCCTGCTGGTGCTCGACGCGGCGGCGCGCACTAAAGACCTGGCGGATCGGTTTGCCTCCGGCTACCGAGCGACGTTCGCGCGCAAGGCGCAGCATATCTTCGCCACCACGCTTGGTCGTCCGAGTTTGGAGCTTGGCCAGACTATCGAGGTCAGCAACATTCCCGATCGACTGGCGAATGGCCGGGGATATATTCAGGCGATCCGCCATAGTCTCGGCGCGGAGACCGGTTTTCTGACCGAACTGCGCATAGTCCCGGAGGCGGGCGGATGAGCAGTGTCCTCGAACTGGTCCGCCAGGTAGTGGCGCAGGAGCTGGCGCGCCATCGCGTCGCCCGCCTTGGCGTGGTGAGCGCGGTCTTTCCGCACACGGCCGAAGACGACGAGAACAATTATGAGATCGACGTCAAGCTCAAGCACGAGGACCTTCAGTTGCGCAAAGTTCCGATGGCCGTGACGCATGTCGGATTCGCGGCGCCGCCGCGAGTGGGTGATCTGGCGCTCGTCCAGTTCGTTAACGGCGATCTGAATCAGCCCGTGGTCACAGGGCGCTTTTATCACGCCGACGAGCGGCCGCCGCTGCACAAGGAAGACGAGATCCTGTTCGAACAGCGCCTCGACGACAAGCTCAATCACCTGCGTTTCGCCGCCGACGGCAGTATCTACCTGCAGCGCGACGTGACGAAGCCGGAAGACAACAGCGAAGCCAAGACCAGCATTCGCATCGACGGCGCTACGGGCGATCTCGAGATCAAGGTCGGCGATAAACTGACCATCACACTGACGGAGGGTTCCGAGATTCAGATCACGGCCGACGGCAAGCCGATCAAGGTTAAATGCGACGAGCTGAATGTCGAGGGCAAGATGAACGTCAAGGGCGATGTGACCGTCGACGGCAAACTGGCCGCCAAGAGCGGCGGGACAACCACCACCATCACCGGCAGCACTATCGAAGGGAGTTGAACGCAATGGCCGATCTGGTTTTGAAGGGCAAACTCGAACTGCATGGCCTGCTCACGCTCGAAGCCGCTGGCGGCAAGGTGAAGGTGGACGCCAATGAAGTATTGGTGGAGTTGACGCCGGGGCAGCAGCACGGCACGGCGCCCCCAGTGATTATGCCGCCTCCGCCAGCCAGTCCCCTGGATACGGGACCAAATGTGGTCATCATCAACAGTTTTAACAAGACGGTGAAGGCCGGGGCCAAAGCGGTCGTGACACAGGGCATCCTCATGCAGGGCAACACTCCGACCTGGCCCGGGATGGTGTTGCTGAGCCAGAACAACAGCGGGCCGGTCACGATCAACCACATCCCGATCAATGTGGTCGGCGATCAGGGCGTCGTCTTTCCTTCGGGCGGGTCGGCGAATTTCAACACCAGCGGACAATAGGCGGAGCGAATGGGCGTCGTGAGCTTGCAGATCAATGAACCGGAGAACAACCGCAATTACATCGGCGCGGGCGGCGCGCACTTACGCGGCGAATTGCTTTCATCCGGCCACGGGACGCTCTTCTTTAAATGGTATTCAAACCTTTCGGCGGCGCCGCTCGGCGCGACGCTCGATTTCGTGACGACGCTGCCGCTGGGGTCGCAGGTATTGATTCTGAGCGCGAAGGACCAGGCGGGCGATTCGATCGCGGAACTACAGAGTGTGCAGCACGCGGGGATGGCGGGCGGGCCTCCGAGCGCCGCGCCTCAGCCGTGCCTCGTTCACGTGTTGATCGCCGACCCTCGCGCGCCGCTGGCAGGCGCGACACTGAGCAAGGCCAACAGCCTGTTGTCCGCGCAGGCGCCGTCGCAATGGGGCGGCGCCGACTATCAAAATTCGGTCAATCGCCTTCGGTATCACTGGCGCTTCTCTCCGTCGGGGCCGCCCGCGGGCCGGGAGCCGGCGGATTTTATGCCCGCGCTGACCTTCGACGGCTCCGGCGCCGTGCCGGTTGTGAAGTATCAGGGGGCGCTGCCCGCGGAGCTCGGCCTGGGAGCTTACGCGCTGACGCTGCGCGTCGAGCGAAGTGACGACCCGGCGATAGGGCACGAAGTTTCACGCAACGTGTTATTGACGGCTTGAACGCCGCACAGGAGTCGAACGATGGCTGTGGCTCGCGAATTATTATTTGGAACCGATCTCGGGTTGTCGGACCGCGGGGGCGCGAAGGATCTGGCTTCAGACCCGAGTGGCGACCTGGCGTTGGCGCAGGGCAATGAGAACATCAGTCAGGCGCTGACCATGCGGTTGCTGGTGCGCAAAGGCGAGCTGGCGCGCCTGGGCTGGCCGGATTACGGCTCGCGTATTCACGAACTGATCGGTGAACCGAACAATCAACGCACCCACACGATCCTCATGGCGCACGCCCGCGCCGCCATCGAACAGGATGCGCGAGTCGAGAAGGTCGAAAGCGTTGTGGCGCGAGTTCTTCCGGGCGAGCGCGAGGTGGTGCGGCTGGAACTGGAGATCGAGCTGATTCACGATCAACAACCATTGAATCTGGTTTTCGATGTGAGGCTGGGCACTGCATGAAGGACCCCAACGATTTCACCGCTTCATTTCAGGACTTGATCGACTCGCTCGAAGAGCGGCTTCGTTTCGGCGTCGAACAACCGGCGAGCATCATCTTCTTTTTCAAACGTGACGTCCCCAGCTATGAGCTTCCCGCCGCCGCCGTCGCTGTGACGCGTGTGACCGGGATGGTAGGTAGAAGGTTCACCGTTTTTGAAGCTGGCGCGGACTATCGCTTCAGCGGGAACCGGTTGATCTGGGGGCGCGAAGGCGCGGCGGCGAGCGAACTCGTCTTTGCAGACGAAGGCTCACGGTTGGGGGTCGAGTTCACCTATCGCGATTTGCCATCGGGCCTGACCGACTTCAATCCGGGAAGCGTCGCGGGCGCATTGCTGCGGGCTTTCGCGCGCGAACTAACGCTGCTCTATGACCAGATGGATCAGGCCTACCGCCGCGCCTTCATCGATGAGGCCAACGGCGTGGCGTTAGACAACGTGGTGGCCTTGCTCGGCGTGGCGCGCAATCCGGCCCAGAAAGCCGTGGGATCGATCACCTTCTTTCGCAAGCGCGCCGCGACGCAAACGGTCGTCATCTCCGCAGGCGCCAAGGTGACCGACCAGAGCGGGCGCGTATTCGTGACGACCGGGCCGGGCCGCATCGAGATCGAAAACGAAGAGATCACGTCTAATCTGCGGGTCCGGAATCGCATCGCGGAGATCGTCGGCGTATGGCTCAAGGAAGACGATCCGCAAGCAGTCCCGCCTATACCTGCCGCCATCGACGACGATGATCGACAGATCAAATCCGCCACGACGCCACTGCCGGCGGGGGATCTGCGCGTTCGCTACAAGCCGAAGAGTGTGACAGCGCCTCTCGAGGCTCTCCAACCCGGCCCCGACGGGAACGTCAATGCGGGCACGATCACGATCATGCCCACTCCGCCGCCGAATATTGACGGCGCGACGAACGAAGAGCCGATGCGCGGCGGATTGGAGGCCGAATCCGATGGGCAATTGCGCGACCGCGCCAAACACTGGCTCGAACGTTCCGGCAACTCCACGCTCAACGCGATCAAATTCGCGGCGCTCGACGTGGACGGCGTGCAGGGGGTCGAAGTGATAGATCATCAGGCCGACGAGACGATCCCGCTCGGCGAGGTGCGCGTACGTTATTCGGGAGGGGACCGCAACCAGGTGAACGCCGTCGTCGATAAGACGCGGGCGGCGGGCGTCATGGCCCGGCTCGATGAGATTGTCGAAGTGGCGATCTCCGGCGTCTTCTTTCTGCTGCCCAGTCTGCAGACGCCGCCCGCCGCTTCGGCCAAGTTTCTGCAAGCGGCGATCGACGCGATCCAGGCCCTCTCGATCGGCGAGCCGCTCTCCATCCGCCGCGTCAATTCGCTGGTCTATAACGTTACGGGGTTGGCCGACGTCGCCGAGGCTGCGCTCAGTTTCCGGAAACAGGCGAGCGATCCGCTGCGGAACGCGCCCGATCCTCTGCTGGTTTCGCGCGCCGAAGTGGTCCGGCCGGACAAAGCCAATCTCAAGGCCGTCGTCCTCGTCGCGTTGCAGGCGACGGCCGATCGAAAGGAGCCGCCCAAATTTGTGATCGACCTTCAGATCATCGGCGCCGACAATCTCGCGGCAGAGTTTCGCAGCTTCAAGATCGATCTCAACGTCTCGCTCCGCGCCGATCTTAAAGAGCATCCCGACCAGCCGCCGGAGCGAATCGGCAGCTTCACGCGCCAGGCGCAATTCATCGACGGCGCGACGGCTCAACTCACGATCGAGCACGGCGACCTGGACGGGTTCAACTCGGCCGATCATCAGAAAGAGGTCGAGTTCGTGATCACGGCGGCCGCCTATCCGGGCCTGCGCGAGACGAAACGGAAAATCGATATCACGGTATAGATGAAGCCTGAGACAAGAATCGGAGCATGTCGTACAAGACTGACAGACTGGTGGCTCTCTTTCCCGACGCGTACGCGGCGAACGAATGGGGATCGCTTCTCTATAGGCTCCTCGACGCCGCCGGCGCCGAGTTGATGGAAGCCGACGATCGGATCAAGAGGCTGCTCAAATCACACTGGGTCAGGTACGCCGAAGGCTCGGCGCTGGACGGGCTGGGCGCCATCTTCGCCGTCGCGCGGCGCACACTGCGCAACGGCGAACTGGAGCAGGATGAAGCTTTCCGCCGCCGCCTGCAAGCGACTGTGCCGCTCTTCACCGGTGGAGGCACGGTAGAGGCGATTCTAGGCGCGGTGCGTTCGGCGCTCGGACTGCCGTTCAGCCTCGACCAGCTTCGCCTGCCGGCCGAATTCGCCGAACTGCGCAAGGGGATCGAGGAACTGATTACGCTGACTGAATTTTCGCCGCAGAGCGTTCGCGTGCTGGAGAGCGCGATCAGCCAGGTGGCGAACGCCAGCGAGTTGATTCTCGAGGTGACGGACGCGACTGTCAGAGAGAGCCTGCCGCAGATCATCTGGAGCTTCGATCGTGGCGCCGGGCGGCTCCTTTCGCTCGAACGCATGGACACAAACACCGGCGTTAAGTCGAAGCCTGAATTTCTCGTCCCGGAGGGTTCGACGCTGGTCTTCTCCGACGATCGTGGGCGCTTCAGCGCCGTCCTCGACGGCCTGGACGTGAGCGAGAAGTTTGTCAACCTGGATGACAGCGCGCCCCCCGCGCTGCCTCCAGTGCCGAACATTGCCAGCCGGTGGAAATTCAGAGCCAAGAGCGGCGTCTATGACGTGAGCCGCTTCGATAGCGACGCGTTCGACCTGCCGCAATTTCAGGTCGCGCTGAGCCGGACCGTCTTTCAGCCGCTCACTTTCGACGTGCAGGCGCCGTATTTCCTGAAAAAAGCCGTCGAACAACTCAAGCAGCGCCACAAATATCAGGGCGAACTGTTTATCTTCGAGGGCATCCCGCTGGAAAGGATTCAGGAGGTCGTGGATCAAACGCGAGCGGCGGGCGTGCGCGGCAGCGTGCAGTTCTCGCTCACCTTCTTAGAGGACCACTCGCAGCGCGACCAGGATTTCAGGCTGGAGGCTGAGCGTCGTACAACCGAAGACGCCGGCGCTCTGGATTCACTGCTGGTCGCCAACGTCAGCCAGCAGGTCGAATCGCAAACCATGACCGAGCAGCTGACCATCGCCGGAGTCTTCGACATTTCGCCTTTCGATGGCCCATTCGGATTTTTATGAGGAGTTAAACATGTCGCGAATCGCGGAAACGATGAAAAGTTCGTAGTACCGCCTTTAGGCGGAATAGTTGGGTGTCACGGAATGGATCAGCGTCTGAAGCTTCCGCCCAAAGGCGGTACTACGAACCTATTTTATGAGGAGCTTTCATGTCGCAAAGAGCGACGCCCTGAAACTATGAAAATGCGCCACGTAGTAACGACTTTAGTCGTTACGTGACGATCACTGACGAATAAATTCGGCGCCTACGTGGCGCGTTTTCTGAGGAGAGCAGACTATGAATGAAACAATGCAGATGCAGGGCAGGTTAACGTTGCAACTTACCGACCGCGAAGGCCACGTGCGGCAAGAACAGCGGCGCCATAATCAAATCCTCAAGTCGGGGCGCGACCTGGTCGCCAAGCTTTTCGCCGGCGTCTCCGGAGGAACGCCGCCGACGCGCGTCACCCATATGGCCGTGGGCATCGATGCCACTGCGCCTGCCGACAGCCAGACGGGGCTCATCAATGAGCGCGGCCCCCGCAAAGGGATTCAGCCCTCGGACGTCGTCTACAGCGAGTTCGACGAACAGGCGGGCGGCAGTACGGTGCGGCGCGTGCGCGTGACGCTCAAGGCGGTCTTCGATTTCAACGAAGCCAACGGGCCAGAACCGCTGCGCGAGGCCGGGATCTTCAACGCGGCGACGGGCGGCGTGATCTATAACCGCGTGATCTTCGACGCCGTGACCAAAACCAACGCTTTCAAACTGACCTTGATCTGGGACATCACTTTTTGAAGGAAAGGAAACGCTTATGCCACTCATTCCGGACCCACCATTTCCGAAATCGCAAGGCGACAACATACGGTCGAAGGACTGGAACGACGCCATCAACGAGGTTCGACGGCTTGACACCGCCAAGCTCAATCTTACCGGGGGCGCCGTCACCGGCCCGCTGAACATTTCGGGCGCGCTGGGCATCGGCACGACGACGCCGAATCGCCCGTTGACGATCCAAAGCGCCGCAGAGACCTTCCTCAATGTGAGATCGACCGCAGGCGGCGGGCCGTTCGAAGTACTGCTGGGAGCGGACTCGTCCGGCGGCGTCGTCTCGACCATGACCAACCACGACTTGCAACTGCGGGCCGGCGGCGACGATCCCAAATTGGTCATCAAGGCCAGCGGCAATGTGGGAATTGGAACAACCGACCCAGAGGCAAAATTGGACGTGAGGGGAGATATTCGCGCTGGTAATTCTGATCTCTACTTCACCAAGACCGACCACAATCACACCGGGATCGGAAATACCGAGGGTTTCGCCGCGATCGAGAACGCGGCGAACTTCAACGCGCTCATGATCCTGGGACGCGC
>Ga0075421_100003099_pt1 | contig 19870 bp, 19 predicted proteins | sample SoiMetdeltSBSDD5_FD_75292 | JGI IMG/M metagenome (GOLD analysis project Ga0075421, IMG submission 75292) | Bulk soil microbial communities from a Populus tree surrounding site in Tennessee, USA - Soil MetaG P. deltoides SBSDD5 | ecosystem: Environmental > Terrestrial > Soil > Tree plantation... | reverse complement strand
TATCCCATTCGCGTCACCGGGGATGGATCCACCGCATATGTCGCTGGAGGGGGCTGGCTATTCAAGGTCAGCGTTGGTGCGAAACTCGTTGTGGATTCTGTCGCCGCTTCCACGACGCAGCTGACGTTGGGGCCTGGCGACTCGCTTCTCTACTTCTCCTCAGGCGGAGTCACCGAGGTTCGCACGTCAACCATGGCGGTGGTACGGACTTTCACTACCGGTGGCCTCTCGCAGGGCCTCGTGGTCTCTCAGGACGGAACGGAGCTCTACATCGCGGATGAGGCCGGCCCGCTTCGCATCTGGAGTCTTACGAGCGGAACAGAGATTGATACCGTGAGCACCGGAGGCGGCACCTTCGGCGTAGCCCTGACTGCTGACGGCACCGGGCTGTTTGTCGGCACGACGGGCGGCAAGATCCTCAGGATCGACCGCGTTTCCCGGGCGATTCTCCATACAATTGACGCGGGGGGCACACCGCGGAATATCGCCGTCGACCCAGTGACCGGGTACGCCATCGTTCCCAATGAAGCCGGAAACTGGATCGACATCGTGAAGTAGACTAGCGTCGAGGTAGGGAAGGGGACCAGAAACTTCGGAGGACCCGCGAATGAAAACTTATCGGTTGCGCCATCTCGGCATCGGGATCGGCATCGCTGCGCTGGCCTGCCACGCGCCGACGGATCCGACCAACAACCAGACCAGACAAGGCAGCGACCTGACGCATCCCGCCGGCACCGTGGTGGCGACCACCGCACTTGGAGGCCAGCCCTATGGATTGGCGATCAACTCCTCAGGCGACCTTCTGGTCGCACAAGTATTTGCCGACAGTGTCACACGGTTCGCGCTCCCGGGGACATCGCCCATCAGCGCCACCTTCTTCGGCCTGCAGGGACCGGTCACCGACAGCGGCACCTTCTTCTTCGGAACCGGGACCGTGCACCTCGCGCTCAATCCCGCCGGGACCACGGCATACGTGATCGAGCAGTTCGGGAACGCGGTCCGGGTCTTCGACCTGTCGTCGAATTTCATCACCGCGTCGATCCACCTGACGAACTCCGGCTACAACATCATCGTCGCGCCAAACGGGCAGCGGGTGTACGCCTCGACCGAAGACGGACGACTGTACGTCATGGAGACGCTCAGCAATACAATCGTCGATTCCATGACCGTCGGACCCGCCGCGAATGGCTTCGCGTTCAGCCCGGACGGCAGCATCCTCTACGCCAGCTCGCGCGATGCGGGGACTGTCTCGGCCTTCCGGACCTCAGACGACGCGCTGCTCGCGACCTACCACGTCGGCGGCAGGCCCCAGCGCCTCGCCGTCGCCCCCGACGGGCAGCAGCTCTACGCCGCGAACGAGGACGACGGGTTGTCGGTCGTGGATCTCAGCAACGGCAGCGTGCTGCCGAGCGTCAACCCGATGGGATCCGGATACGGGCTTGGCCTTACCCCCGACGGCGCTCAGCTGTACCTGACTGACCCACCCACCGGCAGGATGGCGATCATCGATCGCGCATCGTTTGCCACCGTAAACATTCTGACGCTCGGTGGCGCGCCGCGTAATGTCGCGTTCAGCGCCGATGGTTCAACGGGAGTGGTGACCGACGGAAATGGGCGGGTGATTTTCATTCAGTAGGAGATCTGCTGCACGTCCCGCAAGCCCCGAGGCGAGTCACGCTTCGGGGCTTCGCCTTACCCATTCCGCTGCAAGCGGATCCCGTACCGCCCGAGAAACAGCGCCAGCTCTTCGGTCAGCGGGGAACCGTCTTCGCTGCGCGTCTTCGCCGCCAAATCGAGCCAGTAAACGCTCCGGCTGCGATAGCCGGCGCGCACCGGTTCGGGAAGGGGGCGCTCCGCCAGCACGGTATCGCCGCTGGCACCGGCAGGGGGCGCCGCACCCTCACGCAGCCAGTACAGCCGCCATTGCCCACCACGGTGGCGGTAGATCCGGGCGGCGCCGTCGTCGCTCATCTGCACGCGATCGTCGGCCACGAAGCGGTCGAATTCGGCGATCATCTCCCGGATCAGCGTCGCGCGATCGGCCTCGCTGAGCTCCTTGGGAAAATCCGGCGCCGATCGGATGACCTTCGCCGGAGAGCCCACGGCCAGACTCATGGGCGGAATCGTCCCCGAGACGAGCGAGTTCGCCCCGATCACCGACCCGTCGCCGATGGTGGTGCCGGGCATGAGAAACACCCGCCACGGCAGCCAGACGCTCTTGCCCAGCGTCACCGGCTCGTAGGTCACCGGATACCCTTCGAGATTGCTGAGCCAGGCGCCGTGGGTGAAGATCAGACAGTGGCCGCCGATGCCGGTGTCGTCTCCGATGACGACCGGCTTGGTCGGGTTGATATTCGCCATCTGCAGGATGATGGTGCGGCTCCCGAGCGAGAAGCGCGACTCCGGCAGCTGAGGGCCGCCGACGTACACTTGCTCGCGAATCTTCGCGTCTTCACCGATCTCGATCACGCGGCACGAGACATAGCTCATCGTGCCCACGCTCGAGTGACGGCCGATGCGAATGCTGCGGCCCATCACGATTGCGAGCATCCCGATCTCGACATGATCGCCGAGCTCCACCTGGTCGCCGATCACGACGCCGCCAAACCCGAATTTCACGCCCCGACCGATGCGGTAGCCGAGCAGCCAGCGATAGGCCAGCCGTTTGAGCGGGCTCGGCAGCCAGCCGAACAGGACGAGATGCCCCAGGGGGAGTCGGGATTTGCGAAGCAGCGGTTGCGTCATCGCCACCAAAATACGGTGTCGGTGCTCGACGTGCAGTCCGGAGCCGCTACCAGCCTCCGCGCGGCGGGTGTATATACACGCCCGTGGCCGTCGCACATGGCGCCCCCGCGCCCAGCCGACAACAAACCCGCGCGATGGAGGGCCGGCACTCGTCATGATTCGACTGCCCGGGACCGGGACGCTGAGCGACCGGGACCGCCGCGGCCTGACCCTCCTCACCGACCTGGCCCGTCTCATCCCCGTGACCGACGACCGCGCCGACATCGTCGCGATCGACCTCATCGAGCGACCGCTCCGGTTCGACAGTCTCCAAGCCTGGCAGGCCGCGCAGTGGGGCATCGCGGCCGGCGACGGCGTCGTGCGGGTCTCCCGGGCCGCGCTCGAGCAGGTCGCGGACGTCACGAGCGCCACCCGCGAACGGACGACGACGCATCGGGACCGGCTGGGCCGCGTTCCTTCGGACCGGAACGCGCTCGTCGCCGAAGGCCTGGAACGAACGCCGATCGTTTCGGAGGCGGCCCGGGCATTCAGAACCGCCGCGCACGACGCCGCCGGGCGGCGCCTCATGCGGCTCACCATCCCGTGGCCGGACGGTCGCCGTTGGGCGGTCGCGCTCACGCATGATGTGGACATCGTCGCTTGGTGGCCCCTGTTCACGTCACTGCGCCTTGCCGAGCTGGTGCGCAAAGGCGAGGGTCGCCGCGCGGGGCGAGCTGCGCTGGCAGCCCTCGGCGCGATTGGCAAGAAAAACCCGGCCGGGCAGGGAATCGCTGAACTGCTCCGGGTCGAGCGGGAGCGCAGCGTCCACTCGACCTGGTTCTTTCTGTGCGGGACTCCCAGCCTGCGGTCCTTCCTGGCGGGAGATCTCACCTACCATCCGGAATCCGAGGACGCTCGTCTCGCGCTGGCTGCGGTCGTTAGTGACGGCCACGCCGTCGGTCTTCACGGCAGCCACGCCACCGTCACGGCGCCGGACGTATTCGCAGAGCAGCGGAGCCGCCTCGCGAATCTTGCCCAACGAACGATCGCCGGCGTCCGCCAGCACTTCCTTCGCTTCGACCCGCACCACACACCGCAGGCGATGCGCCAGGCGGAATTCGCATACGACAGCACGGCCGGGTTCCCCGATCGCAACGGATTCCGCCTCGGCGTCTGCGACGTATTGCCCGAGTGGAGCACGGGCACGGAGGGAGAAGGGAAGGGACGACCTCTCGCCGAGGTGCCGTTCGCGTGGATGGATCGCGCCTTGAGCAAGTATCGCGGGATCGAGGATCCCGACGCCTGGATCACGGACGCCCTGGAATTGGCAGGGGCCTGTCGGAACCTGGAAGGGCTCTGGGTGGGTGTCTGGCATCCCAACCTGATCCCGGCGCTGGGATACCCCGGCGCGCCGCCGGCCTACGCCCGGCTGCTCGAGCGCTTGTTGACGGATCGACCGTTCGTCGGCACGCTGGACGAGCTGGTGGCATGGCGGCAGGCGCGGGCGCGTCTGACCATCGGTCGCGTCGCCCCAGATGGCCGCTTGGAGCTCAAGGGGACCGACGAGGTGTCTGTCGAAGAGCCGCGCCTGTGAACGTCCTGTTTCTGGCGCATTCATATCCACGGTTCGCGACCGACCCGGTCGGATCGTTCGTGCTTCGGCTGGCGGTGGCGCTGCGCGACCACCAGGTACAGGTCCGCGTGTTGGCACCCTCCGCCCCGGGACTCCCCGCCCGGGATGAGTTCGAGGGCATCGTCGTGGAGCGGTTTCGCTACGCCCCCGCACAGCTCGAGACGCTCGCCTACAGTGGAACCATGCGGGATCAGGTGAGTGGATCCTGGGCCGCAAAGGCGGCCCTCGGTTCGTTTATCGGCGCGGAATTCTGGAAATCCCTGAGGACGCGGAGTCGCTTCCGGGCGGACGTCGTGCACGCCCACTGGTGGTTCCCCGGCGGACTGGTTGGGACGTGGCTGCGACGGTGGTGGCGCCTGCCGCTCGTGATCACGATGCACGGCTCCGACGTCCGGCTGGCCGGCGGCTCAGGATCGGCGACCCGGCTGTTTCGCCGGGTGCTCGGTCGCGCCAACGCCGTCACGACCGTTTCGAGCTGGCTGGCCCGGGAGACGGTCGCGATCGCGCCGGCCGTTCACCCGATCGTCGCCCCGATGCCGATTCAGTCGGACTTGTTCCATCCCGGCGGATCCCGCGCACCTGACACGCTGCTGTTCGTCGGCAAACTCAATCCACAGAAGGGCATCGAACACCTGCTTCGGGCGCTGGCGCTGATGCGCGCCCGGCCGACCGTGGAAGTCGTAGTGGGGGTCGGCAGCGAACCTGCGGAGGCCCGCGCGTTGGCCGAATCGCTCGGCGTCGGCGATCAATTGCGCTGGTTCCCATTGCTGCCGCAGGCCGAGCTCGCCGAACGCTACCGCACGTGCACCGCGCTCGTCATGCCGGCGGTCGAGGAGGGACTGGGACTCGTGGCGGCGGAAGCCCTGCTGTGCGAAACGCCCGTCGTCGCGTTCGCCTCAGGGGGCCTGACGGATCTGGTGCGCGACGGGGAATCGGGATTGCTCGTGCCGCCGGGAGATGTCGCCGCCCTCGCCCGTGCCCTCGACGATCTCCTGGCGAGACCCGATCGCGGTGCCGCGATGGGATCGACGGGTCGCACGCGCATGCTCGACCTCGTAGCACCGCACGCCGCGGCGGGTCGGTACGCGGCCATCTACCGCGACGTGATCTCCGCCCATGCAGCGTAGGACCCTGTGGATTGCCGCTCAGGCACTGTTCATCGCCGCCGCCCTGTGGTTCGCCGGCCGCGCCCTGACACAGCAGTGGACCGCCGTGCGCGACCGGCTTGCGACGGTCCATCCATCATGGGGCCTGGTGTTCTTGTCCTGCGTGCCGGTGCTGCTCGCGTATGCGCTGCTGATCCAGGTCTGGCGCTCGATGTTGAGCGCGTGGGGTGAGAGTGGTCGCCTCACCACAGCTCAGGCCACTCGTATCTGGTTCATCTCCAACCTTGGCCGCTATGTCCCCGGCAAGGTGTGGCAGATCGCCAGCATGGGCCTGATGGCTCAGCGGCGGGGCGTTTCTCCGGTTGCCGCGGCAGGGTCATCCCTGGTGGTCAACCTCGCCAACATCGCCTCGGGATTCGTCGTGGTCCTCGCGACCGGCGCGGGAGTGTTCCGGTCGTTCGCCACGACAGGACCACGCGCCGGGCTGCTTATTGCCGCCGTCCTGGGAATCGGTCTGCTGTTGCTGCCGGTCGCGTTCGCGTGGGGCAGGCCGCTCGTGAGTCGCCTGACCCGTGAGCGGATCACCCTGCCGGACCTTCCGGCGCGGGCCGTGTGGCTCGCCGTCATCGGCACGACCATCGCGTGGCTCCTGTACGGCTTTGCTTTCCGGCAATTCACCGGCGCGGTCGTGACCCATCCCGCTGGCGCAACGTCCTTCTATATCGCAGCTTACACGGGCTCGTATCTCGTGGGCTATTTGGCCCTGTTCGCTCCGGGCGGCCTGGTCGTGCGGGAGGCGATGCTGGTAGCGAGCCTTACGAATCTGGGCCTTCTCAGCGCCCCCGAAGCGTGGCTCGTGGCCCTGGCGTCCCGGGTATGGTTGACCGTGCTCGAGGTAACGCCCGGCGTCTTGCTTCTACTGGCTCCCGGAGACCGCTCCTGACTCGACCCCAAGTTTCAGCCGCAAACTCCTCACCGTACATACCGTCCTACCCGAACCTCGTCGCGTTCGGGTTGTGCTGCTTTTGGATCGTCATTCTGTCACTTCCGATGTGGAGCGGTCACCTGCTCGGGGGGCAGTGGAGCGACCAGTACGCGACTGGCTATGCGTTCCGGCACTGGGATGCGGAATTCTGGCGCGCCACCGGCCATCCGCCGCAGTGGAACCCGTACACATTCGCCGGCCACCCGACGTTCGGGGTCTTCGGCGATCTGTTTTATCCGACCGCGTGGTTGCGACTGGTTCTTCCGACCGCCCTCGCCATGGATCTGGGTTTCGTGTTGCACTACGTCCTGGCCGGCTTCGCGTTGTATCTGTTGCTGCGCCTGCTGGGGGTGTCTTGGACCGGAGCGCTGACCGGCGGCACGGCGTACCAGATGAGCGGCGTGGTCGTGTCGCTCGTGAGCCCGGGGCACGACGGCAAGTTGTTCGTGAGCGCGCTGCTTCCGGTCATGCTCATTGGGCTCGTGCTCGCGATCCGTCGCCGGCGCGTCGAAGGCTACCCGCTGTTCGCTCTGGGGGTGGGGCTCGCCCTGCTTTCGCCGCAATATCAAATGACGCAGTACGCGCTCCTGACCAGCGCCCTGTTCACGCTGTACCTCACGTTCGGCGAGCCGGAGGGATTGAGCACGCGCGAGCGCTGGCTCGCGATCGCCGGGGCCGGGGCGGGGGTGGTGCTGGGGTTCGGCGTTTCCCTGATCCAGGTGCTGCCGTTCTTCCACTACATCCCCTATTCGCCGCGAGCCGAGGCCGCCGGGTACGCATTCTCCACCAGCTACGCCATGCCGTGGAGCCACGTTCCTGAGTTGTTCATGTCCGGCTTTACGGGACACTACGAGACGTATTGGGGCCCGAATGGGCTGAAGCTGCACAGCGAGTATCTCGGGTTGCCGGTGATCGCCCTGGCCGCGCTCGGGATCGGCGGACCGCGACGCAAGCTCGTGTGGTGGCTGGTCGGCATCGGTGGGCTGTTTCTGCTCGTTTGTTTGGGCAACGGCACACCGTTCTACCGCCTGTGGTACGCGTTGGTGCCGTACGTCAAGCAGACGCGCGCCCCGGGCATGGCCCTGTACGTGGTGGCGCTCAGCGTGTCCATGCTCGCAGCTTTCGGGGTGGAACGTCTGGAGCAGGGAGAAGGGAAGCGGGGAATGCAGATCGCTCTCGCCGGGGCGGCGCTGTTGCTCCTCATGGCGCTGGCCAACGTGTTCGGCTCGATTGCCACCGGGATCGCGCGTTCGCTCTCAGTCGCAGATCCGGCTCATTCCCTGGCAGCGGCCCAGGCCGCCCAGAAACAAATCCTCACGGGCGCTCTCGGCAGTGCGTTGGGGCTCGGCGTCGTGGCCGCCCTCGCGATGACCTTCCTCCGAGGGCGGATGGCGCCCGCGGCATTCGCCATGCTTCTGATTGTCTTGGTGGGAGCGGATTTGTACCGGGCGGGCCGGGATTTCTGGCAGTGGAGTCGCCCGGAGCAGGGGCAGTTCGCCCAAGACCCCATTCTCCAGCATCTCGACTCGGTGGCAAGGCCATTCCGGCTCCTCGATCCACCAGGTGGGGTCTACCGTGGATCCACGTTGATACGTTCCAAGGTCCAGCAGGCGTTTGGGGAGAGCGGAGTAGAACTCCGCGCCATTGACGATCTGCTGGGTGGCCGGCTCCGATGGGCGAACTTGAACCATTTGAATCTCTGGCGCCTGCTTGGCATCCGGTTCCTCACCCTCCCAGACACGGTCAGTGTGCCCGGATTTCATCGCGTGCTCGGTCCTGTGACAACAGGGGCCGGCACACCGGCGTTCCTGTACGAAGCGGACTCCATCCCGCCATACGCCAGGGTCGTTCCGGCCGCAGTGAAGGGAGATACGGGGGAAGTGATCCCGATCCTCCTCGACCCACGCCTCGATTATGACCTGCTCGTGGTCTTCGATCGATTCCAGCCGGTCAATCCGCTGCCGCTCGCCGGTCAGCAGATGCCGGCGCCCAGCCCATCCAGAGCGGCGTTCACGCACTGGGCGCCGGGCCGCATGAGCGTGCAGCTCGACCCGCCGCCACCCGCTGCGAGCTATCTGTTGATCTCCGAAAACTGGTATCCGGACTGGCACGCCACGGTCGACGGTGCCACGGCCGTGGTGCTGCGCGGCGATCAGACGTTCATCACCGTTCCGGTGCCGGCAGGGGCGCGCCGCGTGGAGCTGACGTTTGCTTCACGTGATTATGCCCGGGGCCGGCTGATCATGTGGGCCTCACTCGTTCTGCTGGGAATGTGGGCCGTCGCGGGGCGGTTACTCGAAAACCGGGCACGACGGCGTGGCTGAGCGGGCGCTGGTCGTTATTCCGACCTACAACGAAGCCGTCAACCTGCCGAGTCTCGTGCCACAGATCTTGGCACAGGACCCGCGGCTCGAGGTGCTGGTCGTCGACGACGCCTCTCCCGACGGGACGGGGCGCCTGGTCGACGAGATGGCCCAGGGCACCGCCCGCGTGCACGCGCTGCACCGCGAAGCGAAGCTCGGGCTGGGGACGGCCTACATTGCGGGGTTCCAGTGGGCGCTCCAGCGCGGCTACGACTACGTGTTCGAGATGGACGCCGATTTCTCCCACGATCCGGCGCATCTGGCGGAATTCCTGCGCGCCATCGTGAACGCCGATCTGGTGCTCGGGTCTCGCTATCTGGGCGGCAAAGTCACCGTGGTGAATTGGCCGATTGGTCGCCTCATGTTATCCTACTGGGCGAACGTCTACGCGCGCTGGGTGACCGGCCTGCGGATCTGGGACCTCACGGGCGGCTTCAAGTGCTTTCGCCGCCGAGTGCTGGAAGCCATTGATCTGTCGAAGGTTCGCTCGAACGGCTACGCCTTCCAAATCGAGATGAGCGTCCGCGCATGGCGAAAAGGGTTCAAGCTGGCCGAGGTGCCGATCGTGTTCGTCGACCGCACCGAGGGACAAAGCAAAATGAACCGCAAGATCGTCCGCGAAGCGATCTGGGTCGTGCCGCGCCTGCGGCTCATGGCCTGGTTCAGGCGCATCTAGTCGGTTTACCGGTCTACAAGATGACGGGGTCGGGGAACGACTTCGTCATGGTCGATGGACGCGTGACATCCCCCTCCGATTGGTCCCCGGAAGACATCCACCGCATCTGCGCCCGCGGCACCGGCGTGGGGGCCGACGGTCTGGTGTTCGTCAGCCCCGGCAGCGAGTCCGGCTCGGCCCGGATGATCTACTTCAACAGCGACGGCTCCCGCGCGGCCATGTGCGGCAATGCCGCCCTGTGCAGCACGGTGCTGGCGACCGTGCTGGGACTCGGAAACGCGTCCGGGATGCGGCTGGAAACCGATGCCGGTGTCTACGACAGCCGTTGTCGCGTGGGCGATGCCCGAGCGGAGCTGCACCTGGCCGCCGTCGAGTCGCCGGCAGAGCCCGACGTCCGGCTGGCGCCCGGAGAATCGCGCTCCGCCTTCGCAACGGTCGGAGTGCCGCACCTGGTCGTCCACGTCGCCGACCTCGAAGCGATCGATCTCATGGAGCGCGGGAAGGCATTGCGGTTCGACCCGGCGCTCGCTCCGGCCGGCGCCAACATCAACTTCATTGCCGGCACGAAGGGTCGCTCCACCTGGTCCATGCGGACCTATGAACGCGGTATCGAGGCCGAGACGTTGGCATGCGGTACAGGCGCGGTCGCGGCTGCCTGCATCCTGCGGGAATGGGGACAAGCCGATTTGCCGGTGACGCTGATGACCCGGACCGGGCTTCCGCTCCAGGTCCGCGCCTCGAGAGCACGCAATGGGCGCTACGACGATGTCTGGCTGGAGGGGCAGGCGCTTCTGGTGTTCAGAGGGGTGTTGAGTGCATAGCCGCTTATCCACACTCATGCACACGATAGCTTAACATAACATCTATTATACGAAGTTAATCTGAACAACTTGAGATCAGTTGGACCCCTTTGACAACTCCCCAAGCCGTGCCTTGGCCTCGAACGCCGAGGCTGTAGAATCGAGCTTTGTAGCGATCTCCGTATAGGCCAAACGGGCCTTTGCGGTGTCCCCTGCGGCCAGCCAGGCACGCCCGGCGTCGGAGAGATAGCCAGCCCTCAAGAACGGCATCCGGGCGTTCCTCGCAGCTTCCTCGTAGGCTGCGGCGGCCTCCTTGGGATGCGTCACGTTCTCGTACGCCGCTCCCAACAGTCCATAGGCCTGCGCCTTGTAATCCGCCGCCGCCCCCGGCGCGAAATCCTTCAGCACCTGGATCGCTTGCTGGCTCTGCCCCTGTCCCAGCCGGACCTGCGCCAGCAGGATCGCGGCTTCGTTGGCCGAACGAGAACCCGAGTAGTTCTCCGAGATGCGAGACAGCTCACTCGCCGCGAGCGCGTAGTTCTTTGCATCCAGGGCGAAGCGAGCCGAATTCAATTCCTGGCTCGCGATCCGTTCACTCTGGCGCGTCGTCCACAGCTTCCAGCCGAACAGCCCGATTGCCACAAAAAGAACCACGCCGCCCCACGAGGCCGTATTCCTGTGTTCTTTGAGCCAGGTCAGGAATGCCTCTGAGCGATCCACCCGGGCCGCTCCTGACGATGGAACCGTTGCAGTCACGTGAATACCGCGCCTTCCGTGATCCTCAAGGGTGTTTCAGCTCCAACGCCCCACATGCCCCTGGGGCGACTCGAACGCCCGGCCAACGGTTTAGGAAACCGCTGCTCTATCCATGCTGAGCTACAGGGGCGTAAGCTGCGAAATGTAATGGGGTTAGACGCATCGTATCAAGGTCTACCTCAATAGCGAATCACGGCCTCAACTTGCTGCGATCCGAGGCGATGACGGCCATCGAGAAAGCCCAGCTCGATCAGAAAGGTGAACCCAACAATGTGCGCGCCGCGATTCTGGATCAAACGCCCGGCCGCCTCGGCGGTGCCCCCGGTCGCGAGCACATCGTCCACAATCAGAACGCGATCTTCTGCACCAACGGCATCGGCATGCATTTCGAGGGCGTCGGTGCCGTACTCGAGCGCGTATTCGACGCGCTGCCGGGCCGCCGGCAGTTTTCCCGGTTTGCGTACCGGTACGAGCCCAGCCTGCAGCCGGAGCGCGATGGGAGCGCCGAACATGAAGCCGCGTGACTCGATGGCGACCACCCGCGTCACCTTCGCGTCGCGATACGGATCCGCCATGCGCTGGGTCGCAAAATCGAACAGGCGCGGCTCGAGCAACACCGGCGTGATGTCCTTGAAGATGATGCCCGGCTTGGGAAAGTCCGGGACGTCGCGTATGGCTCGCTTGATAGCTTCGTTGTCAATCATCGGACATCAAAGGGTTTGGGTAGTTTGACATCATGTGGAACATCGCTCTTTTCAACATTTTCCACGCGCGCACTCGATGGCCCCCTATGCAATGCCTGCTCCAGCCTCGTCAGACCGGCCGCGGCTCCGCTCGCCAGCACTTCGACGGAGCCATCCGGCAGGTTCCGAACGTACCCCCCGAGATCCAGGGCGCTGGCCTGGTGTAGCACGAACCACCGAAACCCCACGCCCTGGACCCGTCCCCGGACGACGTACCGTGCTTGCACCACCTCCGCCTCATTCCCCTGCGCGGCGTGCCGTGCGGCGTCGGTACCACCAGACATACGCCACCACCACCACCACCAGGGTCGGAATCAGCACGAGCAGCACTTTTCCCGTGTAGCGCTGAATTTCGTCCGCCGACGGCAGCGAACTTTCATGCTTGCCAAGGAACCACCCGACCCAGGTCAGTATGCTGCACCAGATGAGCGCGCCCGCCCCGGTGTACGCGATGAACCGTGGCAACGGCATCCGGGCGATCCCCGCAGGAATCGAGATCAGGTGGCGCACTACGGGTACCATGCGCCCGATGAGGGTGCTGATCTCTCCGTGCGCAGTGAAAAACCGCTCCGAGCGCTCCAGCGAACGCTCGCTGAGCAAGACGTATTTCCCGAATCGCCTGACGAAGGCGCGCCCGAGCGACCATGCGACACCATAGTTCGCGAGCGCGCCGATGATGCTCCCCACGACACCACTCGCCACCACCAGCACCGCGTTCATCTCGCCTTTCGCCACCCAGTAGCCCGCCGGGGACATGACCAGCTCGCTGGGCACCGGAAATACCGATGACTCCAAGGCCATCAACGCCACGATTCCCGGATATCCGAGGTCGCGCAACCCGTGCAGCAGTCCCTGAATGAGCGATTCAAGCATCGAAGCCGTGCTCTCCCAGCAGGGGAACGAAGAGTGCCGCTCCCAGCGGCGTCTGGCGAAGACCGTCGGTCCGTCGCTCGACCAGGGTCAGCGTTTGCGCATCCTTGTCACCGAGGGGAATCAGGAGCCGCCCGCCCAGGGTCAGCTGGTCGATGAGCGGCGCGGGAATCTCCGGTCCGCCCGCCGCCACGAGGATGGCGTCATACGGCGCGTAGTCGCTCCACCCCAACGTGCCGTCGCCCAGCATGACCGACGCATTCCGCACCGCCGCCTCACGCAGGGCGCGCCGCGCGGCCTCCGCCAGCTCGCCCACGCGCTCGACGCTGAAGACCTGAGAGACCAGGTTGGCGAGCAGGGCCGTCTGGTAGCCGGAGCCGGTGCCGATCTCGAGCACGCGCTCGGCTCCCGTGAGCCGCAGCGCCTCGAGGTAGCGGGCTTGCGTAAACGGCTGGGAGATCGTCTGCCCTGCCCCGATCGGCAGCGCGCCGTCCTCGTACGCCCGGTGCCGGACTGCCGTGGGAACGAAGAGGTGGCGTGGCGTTTCCGCGAATGCCCGCAGCACGGCCAGATCCTGGATCCCCTGGTCTCGCAGCCGCTCCACCAATCGGGCGCGGTAGCCGCCGAACGTATCGGCGCTCGCGCCTATGTTCCCAGACTCCACCCGCGCACGACTTCCAGCAGGTTGTAATTGGTCATGTCGACGTGCAGCGGGGTGACGGACACGAACCCTTCGCGCACGGCGTGGAAGTCCGATTCCTCGCCCCCGGACCAGGTGACGTGGCCGCCGCCGATCCAGTAGATCTCACGCCCCCAGGGATCTTTCATGCGGGCGATTTCCTCGTGAAACACGCGGCTGCCGAGGCTGGTCACTTTCACGCCGCGGACCTGGTCGCCGGGGATCGGCGGCAGGTTGATGTTGAGCAGCGTGTCCCGGGGAAACTGGTCGACGGTCACGATCCGACCGATGAGCCGTTTCAGACCGGCGCTGTGACTTTCGAGGTGCTCGAGGTCGAAACTGCCGTAGGAAATCGCGACACTCGGAATCCCCGCCGCCAGTCCCTCCATGGCGGCCGCGACGGTCCCCGAATACAGCACATCCTCGCCCATGTTGGGGCCATGGTTCACTCCGGACAACACGAAATCCGGCTTTGCCGGCAGCAGCGCGTCGAGTCCCAGCAGCACGCAATCGGTTGGCGTGCCGTCCACCTGGTAGGCGCCGTCACTGCGACGGGTGGCCCGCAACGGCCGGTGCAGCGTGAGCGAATGCGAGGTCGCGCTTTGCTCCCGGTCCGGGGCGATCACGGTCACCTGCCCCAGCTCGTTGCAGGCGTCGGCGAGGACCGCGAGCCCGCGGGCAAGAATGCCATCGTCGTTGCTGAGTAGGATCTTCATGCCGCTCCACGGAAATAGCGCGCGAACACGCGCGCCACCTTCCATCCATCGCCCCAATGCCGAAAATGGCTGGGCGCACTCGTATAGATCGTCGGAACTTCGATCGACACAACCCGGAATCCGGCGCGCAAGGCCGCCAGAAGGAATACCGCCTCGTAATCGTAGCCGCGGTAGGACTCGAGGCGCGGCTGTAACGCAACCGCGACTTTCCGCGTGAAGGCCCGGAACCCCGTCTGCGCATCCGGAATCCGGGATCCGGCGACGCGCGATGCCACCCGGGCCGAGAGCCAGTTCGTGGCCCGTCGCGCCAGCGGCATCGTGCCGTCGCGAGCCCGGGCCCCGAGCACGAGATCGGCCTCCTGGCTCTTCAGCGGAGCCACGAGCCGCGGCAGCCATTCCGGTGCATGCTGGCCGTCGGCATCCATGGTTGCTACGATTTCCGCCCCGTCGGCCACAGCCCTGCCGATCCCCTCGATCAAGGCAGCGCCCTTTCCCTGGTTCCGATCGTGCACCAGCACCGTCGCCGCCCCCACCCCCACTCCCGTAGCGGCGGCTGCGGCCGTCCCGTCGGTCGAGCCGTCGTCCACCACGATAATCGCCGCGCCGGGAAGGGCCCGGCGAATGCCTGATACGACCGTACCCACGCTGGACGCTACCTGATAGGCGGGCACGACGACAGCGAGAGGCCGGAGGAGCTTAGCGTCCGCCATGAGGCGGGACGCCGCCGTCCAACAATGCGAGCACCGCCTTCAGCTCGGCACGCAGGTCTTTGACCGTTTCCGCCGCCAATGCGCGCCGCGCTTCCGGCTTGAGCTCGCCGGAGCGCCGGTAGTGCTCGATCTTCGCCCGCGCGCCCTCGATCGTGTACTTCTCCGTATACAAGAGATGCTTCACCAGCATGATCAGCTCGATCTCACGCCGCTGGTAGACGCGATTGCCCGAGCGGTTCTTGGCAGGATTCAGAAACCGGAACTGGCTCTCCCAGTAGCGCAGCACGTGGGGCTTGAGATCGGTGAGCTGACACACCTCGCCGATCGAGAAGAATTCCTGGACCGGATGTGGAACGCTCATCGCCATTGCTCCGGCTTGGGCGCGCGCTCCATCAGGTCGGCGATCGCTTGTCGCGGCGCCTTGCCGTGAAACAGGATGTCGCTCACCTGGCGCGCGATCGGCAGCTCCACACCGTGTCGCTCGGCCAGCGCCACCGCCGTCTGTGCCGTGTTCACTCCCTCGGCCACCGTTCTCCGCGTCGCCAGAATCTCCGCCAATCCCTTGCCCTGCCCCAGCTCCACTCCGAGCGACCGGTTGCGCGACAACGAACCGGTGGCCGTCAGGACGAGATCACCGAGCCCGGCCAAGCCGGCGAACGTGAGCGGATCGGCACCCAGCGCCACTCCCAGCCGTGTCAGCTCGGCCAGACCTCGCGTCAGCAGCGCGGCGCGTGGATTGAACCCCAACCCCAGCCCCTCCAGGATTCCGGCCGCCAGCGCGATGACGTTCTTCAGGGCCCCGCCCAGCTCCACCCCGATCACGTCGGTGTGAGAGTACACCCGAAATGACTGGGTGGAAAACACCTCCTGGACGCGGCACGCCACCTCATGATCGCTCGCGGCCGCCACCACCGCCGTCGGTTGACGCTGATAGACCTCCTGGGCGAAGGACGGCCCCGAAAGCACGGCGACCGGGGTGCCTTGCCCGAATACCTCGAGCAGCACGGTGGAGAGCCGTTCCTGGCGCTCCGGCTCGAGTCCCTTGGAAACGTTGACGACGAGCGGAGTCCCACGCGTACCGGCTGCCGCCTCAGTCATGACCGCTCGCATCGCGTGCGAGGGTGCGGCGCACACGACCACGTCGGCATTGCGTACGGCTTCCGTGAGACTGCCCGTGGCCACAAGACCCGGTGCGAGAGGAGCGTTGGGGAGAAACAGTCCGTTCACGTGGTCGCGGTTGATGGCGTCCACCACCTCGGGCTCCCGGGCCCAGATGGTCACCGGGAGCGGCTTGCGGGCCAGCAGATCCGCGAGCGTCGTCCCCCACGCCCCAGCTCCGATCACGGCGACCCGGGGGGGGGGCCCGCTCACGACTTTGCCTTGCGTGTGCGGAACCGGTTTTCGGTGCCCGCCAGGAGCCTGGCGATGTTGGCACGATGGGAGAAAACGATCAAGCCGGCCAGAGCCACGCTCGCCCAGAGAGTCGCGGTGGCGCCGGGCCGGGTGAAATACACGAGCAGCGGAAACACCGCGGCCGCAAGGATCGACGAGAGGGAGACGTACCCCGTGGCCCAGAGACACAACCCCCACACGGGCAGGGCGATGGCTAGGGCCAGGGGCGCCAGGGCGAGGAACATGCCCGCCGCCGTCGCCACGCCCTTGCCGCCTTTGAATCCCACATACGGGGAGAACATGTGCCCCAACACCGCGGCGATGCCCATTGCCACGGCCACCCAGGACTCCTGTCCGGCCCCGGCCAGGCCGCCAAACCAGGCCACCGGGATTGCCCCCTTGGCGATGTCGACCAGGGCCACCGGAATCGCCCATCCCCACCCGAGCACGCGATAGACGTTGGTGGCACCGAGGTTCTTGCTGCCGTGCTGGCGCAGGTCGATGCCCCGCGCCAGGCGGCCCGCCAGGTACGCCGTGGGCGTCGCTCCGACCACGTAGGCCGCGAATAGCCATAGGACGACCGTCACCGGCGATCCTGGCGCTTGCGGCGAAACCGGAGGTTCACCGGCGCCCCGGTAAACGCCCAGGCCTCACGGAATCCGTTCACCAGGTAGCGGGAATAGGATTCCGGGATCGCGTCGGGGCGGTTGGCGACGATCGCGAACCGCGGCGGGGCGGTTCCGATCTGCGAGGCGTAGAACAAACGGACCGACTCGCCCACCGGCTGCGGCGGCTGCTGGCGCCGCACCAGCGCCTCGAGCACCCGGTTCACTTCGGCCGTGGGCACGCGTTTCTGGCGCTCCTGGGCAACCGTCAGGATGAGGTCGAACAGTTTCGTGACCCGCTGCCCCGTCTTGGCGGACACATACAGGAATGGGATAAAGCTCAGAAACGGCGCGCGCTCTTCGAGCTCTTTCTGGCCCCGGATCGCGGTATTGGTCTCTTTCTCCTCGATCAAGTCCCACTTGTTGACGGCCACGATCACCCCTGCCCCCTGCTCCCAGGCATCGCCGATGATCTTGAGATCCTGGACGTGCATGCCGTTCTTGGCATCCACGACCAGGACACAGACGTCGGCCCGCTCGATCGCCCGGGCCGTGCGCAACGTAGCGTAGAACTCGAGGTCCTCGTCCACTTTCGCCCGTTTGCGCAGCCCTGCCGTGTCGATGAAGACGAGCCGGGTGTCGCCGTGCATCACGGGAGTGTCGATCGCGTCCCGAGTGGTGCCCGGTTCGTCGTCGACGACCATGCGATCGGACCCGAGCAGGCGGTTCAGCAGGCTCGACTTGCCGACGTTGGGACGGCCCACGATGGCGACGTGCACCGCGGTACCGTCTTCTTCCGTTTCAGCGTTGGGCAGCAATTCGACGACGCGGTCCAGGAGATCGCCCGTGTTCTTCCCGATGCCCGCCGAAACCGGAAATGGGTCGCCGAGGCCAAGCTCGTAGAAAGCGAGATGGCGCTGGTCCTCGGGCAGATGATCGGCCTTGTTCGCCACGAGCAAGACCGCCCGCCCGGCCGCGCGCAGCGATTGGGCGATTTCCCGTTCCGCGGGGTGGACCCCGTCCACTACGTCGACGAGAAACAGGACTACGTCGCTTTCGGCCACGGCCGCCTCGACCTGGGCACGGATGGCCCGGCTCAAGGAGTCCGAGGCGCCAGGCACCAGCCCGCCGGTGTCGACCAGCCAGAACTTTCGTCCGTTCCAGTCGGCGGCGGCGAAGTTCCGGTCGCGTGTCACGCCGGGCTGCGCGTCCACGATCGCTTCGCGCCGCCCGATCAGACGATTGAAGAGCGTCGACTTCCCGACGTTGGGCCGGCCGATCAAGGCCACCGTGGGGGCGCCTCTCATAACGCGTCCACGAAATCGTAGGAAAAGCGAACGTCCATCGGAAGACGGGCGGCCAGCGCATGCGCCTCCATGTCGTCGATGAACCGGAGGTCGTCATTCACCGATTCGGCCGGCAGTAGCGCGAGGTCAACGTCCCGTCGCGTGGCGAGCGCCCGCACGATCGCCTCACCGGGTAACAGTCCCGCGGTCGTGACCGAAGGGCCAAACACCGAATTCTCGACCGCCACGATCTCGAAATCCGCGCCCGTCGCCGCCGCGAGACCTGGAACGACCTGGGGCATCAGGGCCGCCATCGCGGTTCCTGTCGTCACCGCGATCTTTTTTCCATTCCAGTCGGCCAACCCCGCTCGCGCAGCCGCGATTCGCGTCTGCAGGTAGCGGACGGCGCCGACCCCGTTCTCGCGCTGCTCGAAGTCGCCGTACCACTCGGCGAGCGGCAGCGGAACCTCCGCCAGCAAGTACAGGTCGTCGGCACCGAAACACCACGGGTGCCCCCGTTCCGCCACCGCATGGGTCGCCCACTGGTCCACCGCGGCGAGAGCGGCACGGCATTCGTCCGCGCGCGGGGACCGGACCAGGCGATGCTTGCTGAACTCCGTGAGGGCGACCGGGACCACGGACACGGACACGACGATGGGGCCGAGGCCGTACAAATCGCGCAGCGTGCGCTCCAGCTGCGCGCCGTCGTTGACGCCGGGTATCAGCACGACCTGCGCGTGGAAGCGGATCCCCTGATCGCCGAACCGGCGCAGCTGGGGCACGATCTCCGGCGCTTCCGGGTTGCGCAGCAGCCAGCGCCGCACCACCGGATCCGTGGCGTGGACCGACACATAGAGCGGCGAGAGACGATACTCGACGATGCGAGCCTCGTCCCACGGCTTCAGGTTGGTGAGAGTGGCGAAATTCCCGTACCGAAACGACAGCCGGTAATCGTCGTCCCGGATATAGAGCGCCTGGCGCATCCCGGTCGGGTTGCCGTCGACGAAACAAAAGTCGCAATGGTTGGCGCAGCGACGGATGCGTGGCGGCTCGAGGGTGACGCCAAGCGGCAGGCCTTCCGGGCGCTCGATATCGTACTCGAGCTCGTCCCCGCCGGGGAGCCGGGCATGCAGCAGGAACGCGTCGTCTGCCGTGAGAAACTCCCAATCGAGGAAGTCCTCCAACGGCCGTCCGTTCACGCTCAGGAGCTCCGTGCCGGCCTGGAGCCCCAATTCCGCGCCGAGGGAGTTCGGCGCCACCTCTTGTATGCGCAGCACAACGGTTGCCCGGTAGTTAAAGCGGTTTCTCATGCCGAGCGTCGCAAACCCAACGCCGGCAGAAGCTTGGACAACCGCTAATATCGCCTAGGAGCGTCGATAACGCCAGCCGACGATCCCCGGACCGCTCCCCTTCACCTCGAATTGTTGTGTTCCACCCGCGGCCAATGCCTGGATCTCCACCGGCTGAGTCGCTCGCACCGTGCCCTGCGCATCGAGCAGCTCGACGGCAATCGTCAACGGCCGGGCGGTGGTGTTGCTCATGTTCGACGCGATACCGGTCACGGTGACGCCGGTGTTGTCTCCGACGACACTCGCGATCGACACATCGAGTGACGAGGTGTCGGCCAGCGTCGTGTACCGCTGGGCCGAGTCGCGCTGGCCGGCAAGCTCCCAGGCTTGTCCGGCGAGGCGGAGCGTCGATTTGTTCATCGGATCGATTGCCACGAGCCGCTTTGCCGTCGCCACCGCGTTCGCCGCATCCTGGACGACCACATACGCGTTGGCAAGCTCGGCCAGGGCGTCACGATAGAATGGGTTCTGGTGCAG
>Ga0075421_100003095_pt1 | contig 19875 bp, 16 predicted proteins | sample SoiMetdeltSBSDD5_FD_75292 | JGI IMG/M metagenome (GOLD analysis project Ga0075421, IMG submission 75292) | Bulk soil microbial communities from a Populus tree surrounding site in Tennessee, USA - Soil MetaG P. deltoides SBSDD5 | ecosystem: Environmental > Terrestrial > Soil > Tree plantation... | reverse complement strand
GCCATATCCGACAAGGAAGGCGTTCCAGAGCTCCTCGTTTTCGTTCAGAGTAGCTCGTCGGATTGGCGCGAAATCATAGGCGCGCCAGCCTTCACCGCAAGAATCAAAGTCGATGATCGTCGCGTCGGTCTCGCCGCCCCCGTCATGGATGTTCTTGGCGCCGAAGTCGCCGTGGCACACTCCCCAGTCGAGGCCGGCGGCGGCAAGACCCGTCAATCGCGCTCGGAGCCGCGCCCCCAGGTTTTCGAGGTGGTCCAAGTCCGCGGGCCTGTGGGCTAGAAACGGCCGGATCGCGTGCAGCGGGTCGTCAATCAAGAAATCAACATCGAGACGACGTCGCCAGTGTGAGCTCTTGAAAGCGTCGGACGCGTCGTGAACACGAGCGAGGAGACGGCCGGCGAGCCTGCATTGCGCAGCGTCCTTACACGCAAATTGGGCGCCCTCCGCATAGGGGAAGAGGGCGATCGCGCGATCGCCCTCAGGGGCCCCGAGTGCCACAGCGAGCTTGCCGTCATTTGCGGCAACCGGCGCTGGGACACGAACGTTGCGGGACGCAAGATGCGTCAGCAGATCGAGCTCGTATGCAATTTCAGAAGCCGGCCGACGAGTTGCGTACGCGCGGGCAATAAAGCTTCGGTCAGGCTGGCGTATCAAATAGGTTTCGTTCAAACTCTGCTTGATCAAGTGACAGGTCGCCGGTGCTTGCACCGAAAAGTACCGACTGACGTGCGCAAGGACGGTGCGTGGTGAGATGACCGAATGCAGCACGGGGATGCGGCCAGCATTCGCAGCGTGTGGCCAACCATCGTGCCCAGCGCGCGTGTCCCCGTCCATGCCGGCTCCGGAACTCATGGTTGGCCATCCAGGACGACGTGACAGTCGCGAAGAAACAGCAACCAACGATCGAGGGCTCGAGAGCTGACATGACGGATCCCCCAGCTGTCGACTTGATTTGCAAAACTCGCTAGCGTCGACAGATGCCGGATCGGCACGAACATTGTGGCAGCCTCGCAGTCGCGAGGCCCCAGGCGTCGGATGGCTGCGTAACCTTCGGCAAAGTTCTCCCAAATGCCGCTCGTTCGGCGGCCAGCCCACTGCACTCCCGACAGGTCCCAGGGTCGCCACGCCTCTGCGCAACCTTCGAAGTCGTCGAGCGCCATGTGTCCATCTGGCGTGATGTGCATCGCCCTGGGCTCGAAACTGCCGTGGCAGACGCCCCAGTCCAGGCCCTCACGGGCCATTTTTTCAAGCCGCGACCGGAGCTCGGCTCCCATCGTCTCGACCAGCGCCGCGTCGGCCGGCCGCTCGGCAAACAACGGGAGAACGGCAGACAGCGGCGAATCGATCGACGCGACCAGATCAAGGCGAGCGCGCGGCGTCGAGCTCACCATGGTGTCAGCGACGGTGTGGACGCGCGCGAGGAGCTGCCCGGCCGATCGCCAGTGTGTAAGGTCGGACGAGTTGAACGGTTCGCGGACGGGGTACGGGAATAGCGCGAGTTGGCGCACTCCTTCAGGCGCAGGTAGAGACAACGCGATGAGTCCGTTTTTGGCCCGTATCGGCGCTGAGACCGCGACGCCTGCCGCGGCGAGATGCGAACGCAAGTCGAGTTCGAAGGAGACGGCCAATGCGGAGTGCGACGCGCGGTAGAGTCGAAGAATGAATCGATTGGTCCTCGTGGCCAGACAATAGGTGTCGCTCGAGCCGCGTCGCAGCAAATGGCACTCGACTGGAGAGCCGATGTCGTACGCCTCGCGCACTTCGGCTTCGAGTGCGTGTGCGGAGAGGATCGAATAGGTTACGTCCACGAGAGTCAGCAGCCCGATTGAACGGTTGTTGTGGCATCGCTCCAGGGTCCGGTACGACCCTGTTGTGCCTCCCACGCTTTGAACCAGGCGATGCGGTAGTCCAGGTACGCAGGGCTGAGAGAAGCCGAGCCCTGCTGTGTCGCATTCCGGGCGCGCAGTCCCAAACCCCAAAGGTGACGCAGAGCCTGGAAAAGCGGAAGCGCGGCCACATGCGAGTCTCGAATCGGCCGAATCTCGGAATACCCCTTCAAGAAGGACTCCCACACGCCTCGATGGTTGCGCGACGCGGCGCCCCAACTGAAGATGACGAGGTCGAACATGCGCCAACCAGGACCGCAAAAGTCGAAGTCGAACACGGTCAACACGCCGCGGCCGCAGACGTGCACGTTGTTCGCTCCGAAATCCCCGTGACACGGACCCCATTCGAAGGCATCTCCGAGAGTTTCGTCAGCAATCGCGCGCAGCGTCGCGCAGAATTGCCTGAGAAACGCCAGATCCGCGGGACGGTCATCGAGAAACCGCTCCATGCTGATCAGCGGAATGTCAACGAGGTTCTCCAGGTCGTAGCTGCTGCGAGCGTGTCGACTCCGAAAGTTCTGGGTCGCCTCGTGAATGGCTGACAGGAGCCTGCCCGCGGGGTACGCGTGTTCCGGCATCCACCGGAGCGGCGTGCCGGCTGCGTATGTGAACAGAGCCAATTCCCGTACGCCCTCCGGCGCTGCCACAGCGAGCGTCAGCATTCCGTCGTGCGCCGCAATCGGAGCGGACACAGAAATCTGATTGGCCGCGAGGTGAAGGAGCAACTCCAGCTCATAGGCGATGTCCGCCTGCGATCGCCAGCCCGCGCGATACAGACGAGCGACATATTTCGCCGTCGACGTCGTCAACACGTATGTATCGTTCAGACCCCGCTCGACGAGGCGGCAATCGGTGACCGTGCCCACGTCGTACGCTCGCCTGACCAACGCAGCGACGGCGTCCGGGTGCACGATTGACGCGACGACCGGAAACACGATCGCTTCTGCTCCGCGCATCATGACGCGCTCCCGCGCGTGGCGTCAGGGGCCGCGAGGTAATCCCGTTCCCAGCTCCGCAGGAAGTTCAGTTGACGCTGCAGCTTGCGTCCCAGCACCGGCAGGCTCCCTCTGTGGGGAGCGTTGCCGGCCACGAGGCCGAGACTTCTCAGACGGCTGACGCCGTCGAGAAGCGGGACCGCTGTCAGGTCCGTGTCAGCGATGGGCTTGACCGCACGGTAGCCCTCGAGAAAGGCCTGCCACACGCCAGGTTCGGACCACGCCGCCCACCGCCATGCCCCAACGAAATCGTACGCCCGCCATCCCGGACCACAGAAGTCGAAATCAAAGGCCGTCAGGCTGTGATCCTCGGCGATGTGCATGTTGCCGCCGTTGAAATCGCCGTGACACGCTCCCCATTCGAGCGTGCCCACGCGCGCCGCCAGCGCCGTGCGAAGAATGTGCGCCACGCGGACGAGTTCGTCGAGGTCAGCCGAGTGCACACCCAGGAACGGTTGCAGCGCGGCGAGTGGAGCGTCGATCAGCTGGTGAACATCCAGTGCAGAACGCGCGTGTCGACAGACGTAGTCGTTGGATTCTCTATGGATGGCCGCAAGGAGACTTCCTGCAAGGGCACTTTCGTCCCGGTTCCAGACCAAAGCCCTCCCGCGCGCGTAGGTGAACAATGCGACCCTGCGCGGCCCCTCGGGGGCGTCGAGGATTCTGACCACCTCGCCATCGACGTCAGGAAGCGGAGCGGAGACCGATACACCACGGCCCGCGAGGTGCACGAGGAGGCCCAGCTCGTACGCGATTGCCGAGCCACTCCGCTCTGCGCGGTAGACGCGAGCCACGTACCGGGACTCGCGAGCGGACAGGAGATACGTGTCATGGAATCCACGCCGGAGAAGCTTGCAGGTGATGGGCGGTGCCAAACGGTGGGTCACCGCAAGCGCACGCCCGAGCGCGTCGCAGTCACACACCGTGTGCGTGACCGGGAACCAGCGCTCGGACGCTCTCTGCGAATGCCCGACGTCGCGGGTTCGGCAAGGAATACTCATGGCTGCCACCCGGGAGCGTGTTGCGCCTCCCACGTGCGCAGAGACGTCAGCCAGCCGTCAAGGGCTGCATTGTCGACACACGCCGTCCCCCAGGTATCGACGTTCGACGCGAGCACACCCATCGCCGTCAGGAGAGCCAGCGCGTGGAAGAGCGGCACCGCGTCGAGATCCACGTTCGCAATGGGTCGTCTTTCCCTGTAGCCTTCGACGAACGCATTCCACATTTCGGGTCTTCTCCGACCCACGGCGGCCCACATGACCAGGGCGAAGTCCCCGGCGCGCCAGCCTGGGCCGCACCGGTCGAAGTCGAACGCGGTGACCTGCCCCGCCGCGTCGAGGTGGATGTTCTTGGCGCCATAGTCACCGTGGCAGAATCCCCACTCGAGCGCGTCGGCAACGGCCGTCACGCCAGCGCGGATTCGCGCGGCGACATCCGTGAGAAACGACCAGTCTTGCGGCCTGTGCTTCAGGAACCTGCCGATTTCAGCGAGTGGCCTGTCGACGAGGCACTCGAGGTCGCGGCTCGCGCGGGAATGGACAGGAGTGAAGGCACCTGATGTCAGGTGAATCTCAGCCAGCAGCGCGCCGGCCAGCTTGCTCTCGGTCTCGGTCCAGGCGAGACGGACACCTGGGGCGTATGAGAACAGGGCCAGAGATCTCAAACCCTCCGGGGCCGCCAGGAGCTGAATCAGCTGCCCTTCTGCGTCGGGAATGGGCGACGACACGCGGACCCGCCTGGTGACGAGATGCGTCAAGGCCTCGAGCTCGTAGGCCACCTCCTCCGACGATCGCACGCCGCTGCGATACAGGCGGACGATGTACCGCGTGTCGCCACTGACGATCAGGTAGGTGTCGTGGAGTCCTCTCCGCAGCAACTGACACGACGCGCCAGGCGATAACCCATACGGATCTCTGATCGCATCGAGCAGAACAGCGGGGGATACCAGCGAATACCGCACGGGGTGGACCGAAGGCAAGGGCTCAGCCATGGGACCCAACACTTGGTCCTGACTCCTCGCATCCGTGCATGACGTTCGCCCCATGGTCTTATGCGTGCTCAGCTTCCCAAGCTCTGAAGAATTCCAGCTCGCGATCGAAGAGCCAGTCGTTCATGTCTGCCGCACCCCAGTCGCCGATGTTCTCCGCAAAAAGACCCAGGCTGGATAGATGGGCGGCCGCATGAAACACGGGCACGGAGGCGAAATCAGCCGCTGACAACGGCCTGATCTCGGCATAGCCTGTCAGAAACGCCTCCCAGAGCGCCTCGTCCTTGTGATCCTTTGCTACCCACTGCATGAGGCCTAAATCGAAGGCACGCCATCCGGGACCGCACAGATCGAAGTCGAACGTCGTCAAGCGACCGTCACTTCCTCTGTGGATGTTCTTGGGGCCGAAATCGCCGTGGCAAACACCCCAATCCAGTCCTTCGGCTACGAACCTCATTGCGAGGTTTTTCAAGCGCCCCCCGAACTGTTCCAGGTAGGCCCAGTCAGCAGGACGATTCGCAAAAAACGGGCGGATGGCAGCCAGCGGAGCGTCAATCAAGTACCCGAGGTCGAGGGGTGTTCGAGATGACGTTGAGGTGAAGTCGTCCGAGGCGGCGTGGATCGCGGCCGCTGCCGAACCCATGCGGTAGGCATTCTCGGAATCGGTCCACGAAGCACGGCTCCCGTCCGCATACGTGAAAAGGGCGAGATAGCGGATACCCTCCGGGGCTGTTATCGGTAAAGCCAGTCGATCGCCGTGAGCAGCAATGGGAACCGAGACAGCAACCCCGCGACAACTGAGATGACGGAGCAGATCCAACTCGTACTGGATCTCCTCTCCCGACCGCCAGGCTCGATAGACCCGCACCACGTACGGACCACTCTGCGTCGTCAGCAGGTAAGTGTCGTTCAAACCTCGTTTGAGAAGCCGGCAATCGACAGCGGGCGCGATCGCGTACGACTGTACAACCCTGTCCAACAGCGCATCGGGCGACACGATCGAGCGGATCACAGGGATCGGATCAGCGAGCCCCATTCTCGGCCTCCCATGCCCGAAACGCCTTGAGCTCTCGGTCCAGGACAGAATCGCTCAAACGAACCACCCCCCACTCCTGGGCGTGCTCGGCCTGCATACCCAGTCTCCACAGGCGATGGACCGGACAGAACAGCGTTGCCGCCGTCAGGTCCGCTGGGGCGAGCGGTCGCCGTTCCTGATAGCCACGCACGAACGCGTCCCAGATCGCGGGGTTCTTCTTCGACACCGCGATCATCTGAATCGGCGCCAGATCGAAAGCCCGCCAGCTCGGTCCGCACAGATCGAAATCGAACGCCATCGGGCCTGTGTCATCGACCGTTAGGTTGCCTCCACCGAAGTCCCCATGACACACACCCCAGTTCAACTCAGGTGCAAGCTCGGCGAGGCGGTCCCGCAGCTTCGCAGAGAACGCGGTCACGTAAGCCCAATCCTGCATCCGATGGGCGAAGAAGGGCTCGAGGGCAGCGGCCGGCCGGTCTACCAGCTGGCCGCCTCCGAGCGCTGCGCGAGTTCCCAGGTTCACGAAATCGTCTGATACAGCGTGAATCGCGGCCAGCAACTGGCCCGCCTGGCGGCAGTCGTCGGCGTTGTCCCAAGAGAGTGGCTGGCCCTCGGCGTGAGTGAACAACGCAATGTGCCGAGTACCTTCGGGCGCCAGCAGCGATTGGAACTGCCGTCCATCCAGCGCGGGAATCGGCACAGAAACACGGACACTCCGCGCAGCGAGGTACGTCAGGAGATCGAGCTCGTACGCAATCTCGCCTGCCGACCGCCAGCTCGCTCGGTAGACGCGCAGAACGTAGCGTCGATCTGCGGAGGTGACGAGGTAGGTGTCGTTCATGCTCGGGAGCAGCAGTTCGCACGACAGCGGAGGACCAATCGCATAGGCCTTTTCAACGAAGGCAGCCAGCGCTTGTGCGTCCAGAATCGAGTAGGTAACAGGAAGCTGCCGCAACGTCCCCCGCGTCGCCCCGCCGCTCGCCGCGTTACCGATGTCGTCGTTCATGCATTTCTCCCGTCATGCCCCGGCGATGACCTCGGATTACTCGTAACACCCGTGCGCGGCTTCCCACTGCCGGATGACCCTGAGCTGCCAGTCCAGATACCAGTCGCCCATGTACAAGGCTCCCCAGCGCGCGACGTGGCTCGCCCGCATCCCGACGCTCCACAAGCGACAAGCGGCATAGAACAGCGGAACGGCCGCCAGGTCGGTAGAGGAAAGATGGCGCTCGTCCAAGTACCCGCTCAGAAACGCGCGCCATATTCGACGGTCTTTGTGGCCGACCGCAGCGCGCTGCATGGGGGCAAGATCCGAGACACGCCACCCCGGCCCGCAGAGATCGAAGTCGAACACCGTCAATCCACCGTCATGTCCGACGCGGAAGTTGCCGGTGCTGCTGAAGTCGCCGTGGCACACGCCCCAATCGAGACGATCCGAGACAGCCGCCAACCGTGCCGACAGGCGCTCTGAGAATCCGACCAGGTAGGCCCAGTCGTCGGACCGGCCAGAGAGAAACGGCTTGATCGCCGCGACGGGCCGCTCGATCAGGTACGCCACATCCAGAGGGGCCCGGAGGTGCGGCCCATGGAAATCTTCCGCAGCGCTGTGGAGCCGGGCCAGGAGCTGACCAGCCCTTCGGCAGTGCTCCAGGTTCGTCCATTCGGGAGCGTGACCTGGCACATGCGTGAACACAACAACGTGCCGATCTCCCTCTGGCGCCCTGACGGTAAGCATCAGCTCGCCGTCGCGCGTTGGGATTGGCACCGATACCGGCATCCCATGTTCGGCCAGGTGTATCAGCAACTGCAGCTCGTACAAGACCTCAGTCCGGGAACGCCATCGCGCGCTATAGACCCGGACGATGCACCGCATGCGGTTCGTCGCGAGCCGATAGGTATCGTTCATGCCGGCCAGCACGAGCTCACACTGTGGGCCGTCACCCAGTGAATACTCCTCCTCCACCACGCCCCGAATCGCCGACGCGTCCAGCACCGAGTGCACGACGGGAAATGTACGTTCGTTCATGGCGGTGCGGCCGCTCACCGATCGCCCGGCGACACATGACGCGAGTCTGCCGCTAGGCACCGGCCCTTCGCCTCCCTGTGATATCTGCGCCAGACCCCAGGCCATCTGACGTGCGCGGACTCCCGTTCCCGGTGACCTGGCCGATTGCGCCGTCGAACACTCTGAAGACAACGTCGCAGGCCGTAAGCAGCGTCGGACGATGGGTAATGACGAACGTGGTGCGTCCAGCCAACAGCTGTTCGAGCGTGGCCATGATGGCCGACTCGGTGGCAACGTCCACGGAGCTCGTCGGCTCGTCGAGAATGAGCATCGGAGCGTCTTTCAGGAACGCGCGTGCCAGGGACACGCGCTGGCGCTCCCCTCCCGACAGGCGAAGGCCGCGTTCCCCGACGACGGTGTCGTAGCCGTCGGGCAAGCCTGCGATGAACTCGTGGATTTGCGCGGCCCGAGCAGCGGCAATCACCTCGTCCCTGGTGGCCTCTGGCCGTGCATAGGCGATGTTCTCGGCAATGCTGGTCGAAAAGAGCACCGGCTCCTGCAGGACAATCGAGAACTGGTTCCGCACATCCGCGACCTTGTAGTCGCGCAGGTCCACACCGTCCAGCAGAATCGCGCCCGCCGTCGGATCGTAGAAACGCGCCAGCAAGTTGACGATCGTGGTTTTGCCGGCGCCCGTAGCGCCGACGACACCGACCCGACGGCCTGGCCCCACACTGAACGACAGTCCCTGCAGAATCGAGCGTTCACGTTCGTAGGCGAACGACACGTTTCTGAACTCAACCGCGCCGGATGCCCGATGAAGCGCCAGCGCTCCAGGTCGCTCTTCCACGTCATTCGGCTCTTCCAGGAGGGCGAAGGCGCGCTCGAGGCTGGCAAAAGTCGACTGCAGCGCACCGGTCCGACGACTTATCGTCTTGAGCGGCTCGTAGAACTGCGACAGGTAACCCATGACGAGCAATAACTCGCCGAGAGTCAGGGCTCGCGCCAGAACCTGCTGGACCCCGACGAACAGGACCAGGGCTGTTCCAAGCGCGGTAGTCACATTGATGAACATTCCATAGCGGCGCTCGACCAGTGCGACGTGCAAGCGTGCCTGCATACTCTCTGTTGAACGTCGGGCGAACCGCTTCTCCTCGCGGTCTTCCTGCCCGAAAGCCTTCACAACGCGTAATGCACCGAGAACTTCCTGCACCACCGACAGTGCGGAGGTTTCAAACTGCTTGACCTTCGTCCAACCGCGCCGGAGACGCCGACGGTGTACCTGGGAAAGAACGTAGAGAATCGGAGAGACCACCAGGGCCACGAGCGCGAGCCTGGGACTGATCTGCGCGATCACATAGATCATTCCCACCAGGGTGAGCGCATTGGTAACAAGGGGAATCACGCCATCAATTGCGATGTATTGGAGGGATGGAGCGTCGTTCTGGACACGGTACGTGGCATCCGACGTGCCCTTCAGATCGTGGTACGAAAGCGACAACCGATAGGACTGACGAAAGAGCTGGGTCCTGAAGTTCAGGAGGATTCTCTCGCCGACGTAAGTACGGAACCACGAGATACCCAGATCCAGCACCTGAACGAGGACGGCCACGGCAACCAGAAGCGCAATCGCGAACGTCAGTAGCGCCAGCTTGGAGCCAGTCACAGCCGCCGGGAGCAACGCGGCCAGGAAGGCTGGCAGCGGCTCAGTCCCGATCACGCTGTCGACCGCAATCTTGAGGGGAACGGGCCCCAGCAGCTTGAAGGGAACAGCCGCGACGCTGAGCAGAAACAACCCGCCGATGTGACGCCAATGGGGGCGAAGCTGGTGCGCGAGCTTCCGTAGAAGCGTCAGTTCACTCGACAATCCACCATCCCGTGCCGCCTCCGCTGGTTGAGCAGTCATGCACCTGACTCCACGTTGGTCGCCACGGCAACGCCGTACCCATCGAACGTCACCCTGCCGTCGAAAGGCACCTCCACGACACCGGCCGTCTCCTGATCGATCTTCAGCAGGCGATGGTACTCAGGGAGATGGGCCACGAGATCCGATAGCCGGTAGGTGGCGGGCCGCTCCTGGAGGTGCACGATCAGCGCGCTCTGGCGATGGTCGTCGCCGCGCGCGAGCACCAGGTCGACCGCAGGCTGCTCGCTGGCGAGCGCTGGAAACGAGATCCAGTCGCCATGGCGGACGTACTGGGCGCACAGCCTCTTGGCATCGAACACGGGCCTGGGATCGCCGAACTTGTTCATCATGCCGTAGCCACCGCGATCCTCGGTGCCGGTCCAGAACATCTCCGCGTGGGCCCCCCCGCGCATCAGATGCAGCAACGCCGACGTGTAGAATGCCGCGCTGAAGACAGTGTAGTTGAAGCGTTCCCGTACTTCCGTCCAGTAGTGCGAGTGCGTGTTCAGCTCGCCGCAGATGTTCAGGATGTCTCTCCCCTTCAACAATCTCGCAATTGCGCGACAGCGCGCCTCGTAATCCGGTGTCTGGGACATCATCATCGCGCGATGGCTGGCGGGGTCGCTTGGCGCACCGCGCTCCCCATCGTTGCGCCAGTCGCCGTAGCAGTGCCAATCGACGAACCCAATCAGGGAGTTGTCGATCTCGTTCACGAACCGCCAGACCCAGTCCATCCAGAACGGCTGAAAGCCTTCGACGGCCGGTCCCCCGATGAGGGGGCGCCGGCCTCGAAGATGCGGCTTCAGCCACCGGACGACTTGATGCGCGACGTCCTCGTAGATGCGCCGATAGAGCTCGAAGCTCAGGCCGCCGCCGATCCAGTCGCTATTGGGCTCGTTCCACACGCACCAGTACCATTCGCTCACCGCCTCGGGGCCCCATTGTTCGATGCAGTTCCAGACCACGTCGCCGCACTGATTGCTGAACCAGCGCAGGGCACGCGGATCGTCGAACGGCCGGTGGAACTTCGCGAACGTGATCATCGGTGTGGCACCCACGTTGAGGACCGCGTCCACGTAGGCAACGAAAGTCGGCCAGTCCTTGACCGCGTCGGGGCCGCCCTTGTCGAACAGGAACAACCTGATCATGCGGGTATCGATCCGGCGAAGCTGCTCCCACGTGCGCTCGCGGTGCGGACCAACCGCGAAGTCCCAGCACTGGTCCGCCTGATTGACGCCGTAGAGCATTTGCATCCGGGTCTCTCCCGGACGCGGCGCGCCAACCACACGCGCGGGGCGTGTCACCAAACCCGGATCGTTAATCAAGTGCATTGCCCTCCCCGATCAGCTCTCGACGATCTCGATCAGCTCCTGGAGCCGCTTCGAGTACGAATGCTCGGCACCCAGGTGGCGCCGAATACGACCCACGATCGACTGGTAGTACGGCGGCCGGTCCAGCACATCGAGGATCTTTTGGTACGGCTCTCGTGCTGGGAGCGTCAGTTCGGCGCCTTCCGGGCCGTAAACCTCGGTCACGAACCTTTCTTCCTGGGCAAACAGCGGAATCGTGCTCGCCGCCGGTGTTTCAAACGACCGGCAGGTGACGAGCTGCAGCCGATCGAACAGCGGTCGTAAAATAACTGGCGAGACAACGCCGCGGCTCATGAACGGCATGACGTCGTCGAAGCGAACCGGCGGAAGCACCTCGACACGCAGCTGTTTCAGGTACGCTGGGTCGCGATAGTAGGCGTCTTCGACCAGCGTCGGACCGGCCCACGGCGCCAGCCCGTCCCACCCGTGACCGACCAGCCCGATGCGTCCGACTCGCTCGCGGATCGGTTCGATGGCCTCGAGGATGCCGCGCAGGGCCCTCCAGCGGAACCAGTTGTTGCCGACGTACACCACGTCGTACGCTTTCGCGGTGCCATTCAACGGCATCTCCCAGGCCGGGTTGTAGGCGTGGAAGAAGAACGGACGAACGTTGGGTCGCAGCGGGTGGTACGTCGGCTGGACGATCTTGTCCGACAGGCTGTCGCAGATGTCCACCCAACGCCGGCTCGATTCGGCGTCCGCGTGGTTCGCGTCGCCAATCACGTCGATGGCGTCGTTGTACTTCCCGTCGCAGTCGATGACGACCCGGCGGTCGCGTGGCACACGGTTGAACAGCCGGAGCATGTCCAGCAGATCGCCGTTCTGCACGTCGGTGGTCCATTCGACGATGAAGACGACCGCATCGGCTGTCCGAAGGTCCTTCGAGTAGTTGAAGGCCGATCGAGGATTCCGGGCGCCGTACAACGTCACCTCATGACCGAGCGCCCGGGCCACGCGGGCGTAGTTGTAGATGTCCTGGGCGCTGCCCCGGTCCTCGATCACGTGATGCACGAACATCAAGTGCATAAGGCAACCAGTCCTTTGCTCTCGATGATCTGGATGAGCTCCTGAAGTCGCTTCTGATACGACTGGGTCTCCGCAAGATGGCGGCGGATGCCTCGCACGATGTCTGCATAGTACTCGGGCCGGCTCATGACATCCGCGATCTTGTCGGCCGCGTGCTCATCGAGGACGAGCTCTCTGGCACGATCGCCGAAGATCTCGCCGACATACCGAGGATTGAGTCCGAAGAGCGGAATCGTGTTCGCTGCCGGCGTCTCGAACATCCGCGGGTTGATGAGCTCGAAGTGGTGGAAGATCGGCCTGACCACGACCGGATTGAAGACCGCTCGGCTCATCGTGGCGATGACGTGTTGCGCGGGTATCGGCGGCAAGAGATCGATATCGAGCCCGTGCAGGTACGCGGGATCGGTGTAATAGGCCTGCTCGCGCAGCGGCGACTCGACCCAGTCCGGTACGCGATCCCAGTCGCGGCCCACGATACACACACGACCGACGCATGAGCGCACCTGCTCGAGAGCTCTCAGGACACGCATCATCGGGCGCCAGCGAAACCAGTTGCTGCCCACGTAAATCATTCCCAGCTCTTTGGCGCTGAAATCGAGCGGCACCTCGAGCGCAGGGTTGTAGGCGTGAAACAGGAACGAACCCACATTGGGCAGCACGGGATGCAGCGTCGGCTGGTAGATCTTGTCGGAGAGACTCTCGTACGTCTCCATCCGAAGGCGACACGCCTCCTCGGAGGTATGGTTGAAATCGCCTTCCACAGACGTGATCGGGTTGTACATCCCGTCGTCGTCAATCACGATGCGACGCTCTCTGGGTACCCGATTCATCAGCCGGACCAGATTCAGATGACCAATGCCCATGAGGCCCGGTCTGGCCGGCCGAACGGTGTTCTTCGGCAGCTCGCCTGGATGCAAGTACATGTTCCACTCGAGTACGAAGATCACGGCGTCTGCTGACTCGAGGTTCAGTGAGCACTTCACAGGAAACGGCTCTTCCGGCGCGTACAGCATCACCTCGTGGCCCATCGCCTCAGCGGCTTTCGCATAGCCGTAGAGGGTCTGCGCGCTTCCTGCGTCGCCGGTCCGCCAGTACACAAACATCAGCCGCATGTGTGCTCCAGGGTCTCAGTTCCTCATCAAGTCGACGAGCTCGTGGATCCGCGCCTCGTACGAGTACGTCGCCGCCAGATGGCGGCGAATCCGGCTGACGATGCCGCCGAAATAGTCGGGCCGCGCGAGCACGTCCAGGACCTTGTCCTGCGGGTCGCGCTCGGGCAGCACGAGCTCCGCGGCGTCCGGCCCGTAGATTTCGGTCACGAACGACACTTCCTGCGCGAACAGGGGAATCGTGTTGGCAGCCGGCGTCTCGAACGTTCGACAAGTCACCAGCCGCAGGTGGTCGAAGAGCGGGCGGTAGATGACCGGGGAGAACACCCCTTCCCCCATGCAGGGTACGACCCGGTCGAACCGCACTGGGGGGAGAATGTCCACACCCATCTTCCGCAAGTACGGCAGGTCGGTGTAGTAGGCGTCGCCCGTAGCCATCGGTCCGCCCCAGGACTGCTCGCCGTCCCAGCCATGACCCACCAGTCCGATGCGCCCCACTTCGGGACGAATCGGTTCGACCGCTTCCAGCACTCGTCGCAAGGCGCGCCAACGGAACCAGTTGTTGCCGACGTACACCATGCCGAATCGCTTGTCGCGGCACTCGATCGGCACTTCCCACGTCGGGTTGTACGCGTGAAAGAAGAACGGGCGCACATTCGAACGCAAGGGACGGTAGGTTGGCTGATAAATGCGATCCGCCAGGCTGTCGCACACGTCGATCCAGCGACGACTCGACGCCGCGTCCGGATGGTTCACGTCGCCCACGACGTTGAGCGCATCGTTGTACTTTCCGTCACAGTCGATGACGATGCGGCGATGCCTCGGCACGCGGCTCAACATGCGAAGAAAGCTGAGTCGCTCACTCTGCTCGAGATTCGTCGTGAACTCGAAGATGAACACAAGCGCATCGTCGTCACGGATCTCCATCGAATAGTTGAACGCCGAGGCAGGATTGGCCGGACCGTACAGCACGACGTCATGGCCCAGCGTCCGGGCGACACGGGAGTAGTTATGGAGATCCTGCGCGCTCCCGTGCGTCTCGTGCGCCCAATTGACGAAGACGAATCGCATCGATCGATGCCCTTCCTGAGTTCCAATCCGCGAGATCAGTGCCTGACGATATCGACCAGCTCTTGCAACCGGGCCGTGTACGAGTGTTTCTGGGCCATGTGGCGCCTCACATCCATCACGACATCCGCGTAGTACCTGGGTCGACGAATCAGATCCAGGACCTTCTCGTGCGCCTCCTCGATTGGCAGCCGCAGTTCGCAGCCCGCCTCGCCGAACACCTCTCGCACGTAAGAATCCTCGAGCGCGAACAGCGGAATGGTATTGGCCGCTGGCGTCTCGAACGTACGGCACGTCACGAACCCCAGGTGCTCGAACAGCGGACGATAGATGACGGGATTGAAGGTTGCGCGGCCCATCCACGGGATCACTTCTTCGTAGGGCACGGGAGGCACGAACTCCACGCCGAGTCGCTGCAGGCAGTTTTGATCCGTGTAGTAGTAGTCTTCGATCCCCATCGATGCCGCCCACGGCGGCATCGCATCCCAACCGTGACCGACCACCGCCAGTCGCCCCACCTCGCTCAAATTGGGCTCGACCGCGTCGAGGATCCGGCGCATCGGCCCCCACCTGAACTTGCTGTGCCCGACGTAGACCATGCCGAATTCTTTGCGGTCGAAGTCCAGGGGCTGTTCCCAGGCCGGGTCGTAGCCGTGAAAAAAGAATGGGCGCACGTTGGGCCGCTTGGGATGCAACGTCGGTTGAAACACCCGATCGGCAAGGCTGTCGCAGGCATCGATCCACCGCTGGCTGGCGGCCGCATCTCGATGGTTGTAGTCTCCCTGCACGTTCAACGCATCGTTGTAGTTGCCGTCACAGTCGATCACGATGCGCTTGTCACGCGGCACGCGGTGCATCAGCCGGAGAACGTCGAGCGGGTCGCCGTACCGCAGTTGCTGGGTCCATTCGAAGATGAACACCAGCGCATCCGCCCAGTCGACATCACGTGAACACCGGAAACCCGAGTCGTTTTCCGGCGGCCCGTACAACACGATCTCGTGCCCCAGCTCGCGGGCGGCGTCCGAGTAGTGGTGAATGTCCTGGGCACTACCGGCGTCCTTCATGATGTAGTAGACGAACATCAGGCGCATCGAGGTCAGTTACCCTTTCCCAGCGAACCTGTCCCAGCGGGTTGGTCTTCGATAATAGCTATGAGCTCGCGGAGCCTGGCGACATGCGAATGCTTCACGCGCAGTTCGTCGCGAATCCCCTGAACGATCCCGGCATAGTGATCAGGACGATCGATCACGTCGAGGATCTTGTCATCGAGAGCGTCGGAGCCGAGCGCGAGGTCGGCAGCCGCGTCGCCGTAGATTTCCTTGACTTGCACAGGATCGAACCCGAACAGCGGAATCGTATTGGCAGCTGGTGTTTCGAAGACGCGGGGCGTGACGAACTGGAGGTGGCGGAAGATTGGCCGGAGCAGAACGGGATTGAACAAGGCTTTGCTCATCCAACCGACCACCTCACCGAACGGTACGGGCGGAATGACCTCGACATCGAGGCGTTGCAAGTACTGTGGGTCGGACGCGTACCAGTCCTCGATCGCCATCTCACTGGCCCACCAGGGCAACTGGTCCCATCCGACACCGACCAGGCCTACTCGTCCCACCTTCGTCCGCGCAGCCTCAACGGCTTGGAGCACGCGCTTCATGGGCCGCCAGCGGAACTTGGCGTGCCCGACGTAGAGCATCGTGAATTCCTTCGTCGTGAAATCCAGCGGCACGTCCCAGGCCGGGTCGTAGGCGTAGAACAGAAAGGACCCGACATTCGGCCGTCGAGGATGCAACGTTGGCTGATAGATCTTGTCTGCGAGCGTGTCGCAGAACTCGACCCAACGGCCGTGCGCGCTCGGGTCTTTGTGGTTGTAGTCGCCGTCGACCGTGATGAGGTCGTTGTAGTTGCCGTCCCCGTCGATGATCACGCGCCTCGACCGGGGGACGCGCCCCATCAAGCGAACGAGATCGAGCTGATCGCCGTACTGGAGCTGCGTCGTCCATTCGAAGATGAACACGACGGCGTCGACTGACGCGACATCCAACGAGTAGTTCAACGGAATCGTCGGATTCGGGGGGCCGTACACGACAACTTCGTGGCCAAGAGCCTGGGCAGCACGCGTGTAGCCCTGAATGACATTCCCGCTGCCCTGATCCGCCCAAGCCCAGTAGACGAACATCAGCTTCATGACACTGACTGACTCCTTCCGCCCGGTCAGGCAGTGTTCAAAGCGACCACGAGCTCTTCTACGCGTTTGCGGTACGAGTGATGCTCCTCCAGATGCCGCCGCACGGATGTGACGATCTCTCGGTATCGGCCGGGGTGTTGAAGGGCGTCGAGCAGGCGTCCGGCCACGTCACCGTGCAAAGCGAGGTGACGTCCATCCGGGCCGTAAACCTCTTCCGCGTGGTCGGGGTCGATCATCACCAGCGGAATCGTGTCGGCGGCAAAGAGCTCGAAGTACTTCGACGTGAGGAGTCTCAGCTGCTTGAAGAGGGGGCGCTGCGTCATGATGTTCACGCGGCCCTCGCTCATTTTTTCGATCACGCGGGTGTACGGAACAGGAGGCTGCACGTTGATTCGAAGCCGCTGAAAGAGCGCGCTGTCCGCACTGAATGCCGCTTCGAGCTCTCGCTCGATAGGGGTCGGTGGCGTCCCGTTCCACCAGGAGCCGACGAACGAGACGTCCCCGACCTGATCACGAATGCGCTCCAGTGATGGCAGGAGCGTCCGGCTGATCTCCTCCCAACGCCACCAGTTGTGCCCGAGATGCACGATGTCGAACCGTTTGGTGGGAGAGGCGGCCGGCTCAATCTTCAACCCTGGGTCGAAGCCGTAAAACGGTACGGATCGCACGCCTGGAAGCTGGGGCTGTGTGGATGGCTGCAGGACCCGTCCCGCCAGCAGATCACAGCGTCCTACCCATTCGGCGCGCTGGGCTTCATTCGGGTGGTTCCGGTCGTAGCCATCGACGCGCACGAGCGGGTTGTACAGGCCATCAGCGTCAAGAATGGCGCGACGGGCGCGGGGAATCGCCGAGAGGATTCGCGGGAGCCGAAGGCCGCTCAACCACTGCACACCGGACTCGAAAATGAACACGACGTAGTCCGCATCCGCGAGATCGCGTGAGAACCGGACCGTGGGGAAGTTCGGATCCGGGCGTCCGTACAGGGCGATGGTGTGACCAAGCTCATCGCCAGCCCGCACGTATGCCGCGACCGCCTGAATGCTGCCAGCATTCACGCGTTTGTCCATCACGAACAGAATCTTCACTCGCCCACCTTGTCCGACCCCTCGCCCGGCATGAGATCAGTTCTCTAACAGCGCCACAAGCTCCTCGAACCGTTTCGTGTAGGAGTGACGGCCTCCCAAGGCCGTCCTGGTTTCAAGAACCGCCTTCCAGTAGGGCTCCGGATTCCGGAGCATGTCCTCCATGCGACCCGCCACGTCGTCCCCGGGCGCGAGCGGCAAGGCTTGAGGGCCGTAGATCGCGGAGACTTGTTCAGCAGGGAGCATCAGGAGCGGCATCGTGTCTGCACAGAATGTCTCGAACGTGCGATTCGTTACGAGCCCCAGTTCCTTGAACAGGGGCCTATGGAAGACCGGGCTGAACCGACCCTTGCTGGTCAGTGCGACGACCTCGTCGAAGCCAACCGGATCTCGGACTTCCGCGTTCACCCGCCCCAACACCGCAGGGTCCACGTCCACACCTTGCAGCCCGTGCTCGATCGCCCAATCCGGGCGCTTGTCCCAGTTCCACCCAGCGAGACACGTCGGACCGAGCCGGTCCTTCAAGGGCTCGATGGCTTCGAAGAACGGCTTGAGCTGAGACCAGCGCTGCCAGTTGTTCCCGACATAGACGACCCCATACGGCTGCGAACCGTTCGACTTGCCTGACCATGCAAGGACCGCTTCCTGTGACGACGCGTATGGATGCACGACGGCCGAGGGCTCGAAGCCATGGAACAGGAACGACCGTACGTCGCTCCGCAGCGGTGTCAGAGTCGGTTGAACGATGCGGTCGGCCACTGCCTCGAAGCCCTCGACCCACTCCCATCCCTGATGTCCGTCGAGTTTCTCGAGGTGGTTGTAGTCGTGCTCTACGCGAATCGTGTCGTTGAACCGGCCAAGGCAATCGACAATGAGGCGGCGGTCCTTGGGCATTCCATCCAGCAGCGTTGCGAGATAAGGCAAGTCTGGAAAGTCGGCCGGGGAATAAACGACGAACACTGCGTAGTCAAAACTCCGCACGTCCAGCGAATACGGAATGGAAGGAAACGCTGAATTCCGTTCACCAAACAGGGCGACCTCGTGGCCCAGCGCTTGCCCAGCAGCCGCGTACCGCGCAATCGATGCGACGGCCCGCGCATGCCGATCCAGATTCGACACCAACAACAGCTTCATTCCAGTCCTCCACTTGAGCGTGTACACGCTGTGGCTTGCGGGGTCGATGTTCGTGACGAACAGCAGTTTCATCGCGGTTTGAGCGCGTGACTGCCTTAGGCAGACAACCCGGCGCTCTTGGGGAGCGCCGAAGCGGCCATCTGGGAGTTGGCCCAACGAACGGTTTCAGCGAGGCCGTCCGCGAAAGACACCTTCGGCATCCAGCCGAGCACGTCGCGCGCCCGTGAGATATCGGCTTCGACGTTGCGAAGCTCGCCTGGGCGTGTCGCCTCGTAGACGATTGGGTAGTCGCCCCTGCCACCGACAGCCTCGACAACGATCCGGGCCAGTTCACCGATCGGCAGCCGCCGCCCGCTCCCAAGATTCAGCACCCGGCCGTAGCTGGCCGGGTTACCAAGTGCGCTCACCCACGCGTCGACGATGTCGTCGATGTATACGAAATCGCGCGACTGCTTGCCGTCGCCGTAAATCGTGATGGGTTCGCCCCGCAGCACATTGCCCAGGAAAATTCCAAGCACCCCCTGGTACGGATTGTCGACCGATTGCCGCCGCCCGTAGACGTTGTACATGCGAAAACAGGTGACATTGAACGGGAAGGTCAGGTCCGGTCGCTCAGCGGTGGTGCGCACGTAGCGCTCGGCGGCGTACTTCGTGATGCCGTAGTACGAAACCGGCTCGCACGGGGCGTCCTCCGGAGTCGGCAACACCTCGGTGTTGCCGTACGCGGTCATCGAACCCGCGTACAGCAATCGAGAGACCTGATGCTTCAGGCACTGCTGGATGACATTCAGAGTTCCAAGAACGTTCGTGCGCAGGTCGATGCCCGCATCCGTGTACGAGCGTATGAGCGACACCTGTCCAGCGATATGGCACACCGCATCGAGCCCGGAGGCGAACGCCTCGTCGAGGTCTTCCACTCGCGAGACGTCACCCTTGATGAAGCGGGCTTCCCGCGGCACGTTTTCGCGCCGGCCAGTCGACTCATTGTCGAGAACGACAACGTCATGGCCCTCGGCAACCAGACGATCTGCCAGATGAGAGCCGATGAAGCCGGCGCCACCCGTTACCAGTACCTTCACACGGCCG
>Ga0075421_100003094_pt1 | contig 19881 bp, 19 predicted proteins | sample SoiMetdeltSBSDD5_FD_75292 | JGI IMG/M metagenome (GOLD analysis project Ga0075421, IMG submission 75292) | Bulk soil microbial communities from a Populus tree surrounding site in Tennessee, USA - Soil MetaG P. deltoides SBSDD5 | ecosystem: Environmental > Terrestrial > Soil > Tree plantation... | reverse complement strand
GCCTGCTTCAGGGATTGGCGGGCGCCCGTCACTTCGTCGGCACGAGGCGCTTCAGCTCCTCGAACCAGTTGAGTACCACGCGGATCTGACCCGACCCGGCTCCCCCTTGACCAGCAATTCCGACGCCGACGATCCGGCCGTCGGGCATGATATCGAATGTGCGGGGACCGGAAGGATTTGCCGCACCGAAGCCTCGGGGGATCGCAACGGGACTCGTCACCATGAAGGTCGGTGCTGTCGCTTTCACGGTGACGACCATGAGTCGGCCCGGTGTCGTCACGAAGAGCAGTTCCTTTCCATCGCGCGACCACAACGGCCGGCCCCCAGCCGCGACCTCATACTTTGCCCCGGTTGGTGGGAACGGTTGGACGTAGGTCGTTCCCTCGACCACTCCAGCGCGCCCGGTTTGATACGCGACCCAGCGACCATCGGGAGAAAAGATGGCGTCGGTCGGCAGCGATGACGCGCTCACATCGCCAAACGGAGTGGCCGCGCGATCGCGAAGCGAGAGGGTCCACAGCGATGTCGTGAAGTTCTTCGTCACGCTGAACAGCAACACTTGCCCATCGGGCGACCACGACTCAGGTACATGAAATGTTCCGGGATCGGGTTTCGTGAGGCGCTCCGCAGGGCCGCCGTCCGCCGGCTGCTCGAACACGGCGGCATCGCCCTCCCGGTCCGACTGAAATGCAATCTGCCGACCGTCCGCTGACCATACCGGAAAGCGGTTATTGCTGCCGAACGTGAGTCGACGAACCGAGCTCACACCGGACAATTCGTAGATCGACACGACGGCTTCTTTTCCGTCGCTCGTCCCGAATACAATCCGTTTGCCGTCAGGGGACACGCGCGGAAATTCGTATCGTCCGGATGGGAGCTTGAGTGATTCAGTCGCGCCCTTGCGATCGACGAAGAGCATGCTCTGTCCCGCCGACGGCGGGGCTGGCACATAGACCAGTACACCCGAGTCGGAAAATGCGTAATGGGCGGTGCGGCCGACTCCGAACGAGCCTCCAACACCGACGTCCTCGACAACCGGCACTGCCCCGCCGGTCACAGCGAGGGTCGAAAGGTCGAAGGCCATCGCAAACAGTGTCCCGGCCGACGCGTACACGATATGGCCAGTCGGCACGTATCGCGCGTCGCCACCACCTTCGATGAGCGTCTTGCGGCGACCCGTCTTGAGCGAGTGCATGACGATCTGCCCGTCCTGCCATCCGTCGAGGGTGACGCCCGTTCGTTTGACGACCGAGAACAGCAACGTGTCACCATCCGGCAGCAGTTGCGGCCCATACACCTGGTCCTCGGAGGCTCTCACATCAACGAGCATCTCGGGCATGCCACCCTTCGACGACACCCGCTCGATGGCAGTCCCCGCATCTGTGAAGAGGATGTGATCGCCAGACCAGGCGATGCTCGACGGAGACACATCGAGATGGCAGATCGTGACGGCAGTACCACCCGCCACGGCGATCCGCTTGATGGACGAGTCGGCGTAGAAGACCAGCGATTGACCGTCCGGTGAAAACGCCGGGGTGATGCCTGGGTCGGCTCCGAGTATCGGCCTGGCATCGAACTCCGACGTGGAGCGCATGAATAGCCCGTTGTTGGCCGCGTACACGATTCGGGTGCCGTCCGGCGACAAGGCGACCGGGCGGCGATTCACAGTCAGCGCCTGTCCCTGAGGCAAGGTAATCGTGAATCGGGTTACGGTGGCGACTGGCGACGGTCGTTGCCGCGAGAGCACCGCAGCAGTCAGAGCCGCACCGACCAGGGCGGCGGCGACGACGCCTATCGCACGCTGCCAGACCGGCCGGCGCACGCTGCTGACGGGCGGGTGGGATTCCTCCGATGGCGGATGTCTGATGACGAACAGTGCAGTGGAGATGGCGCCGATGCGTTCCTTTCGATCCCTGCGAAGGCAACCCTGAATGAGAGTGCGAACGGCGGGTGGCGTATCCACGGGAAGTGCAGTCCAGTCGGGTGAGCCCTTGAGCACCGCAGCCAGCGTGTCGGCGACGTCATCGCCATGGAAGGCTCGTCTGCCGGTCAGCATCTCGTAGAACACGCATCCGAAGGACCACACATCGCACCGCTGGTTCGCCGGTTGTCCCTTTGCCTGTTCGGGACTCATGTACGCGGCCGTGCCGAGGAGCACACCAACGCCGGTCATCGCAGGCGGCGAGGTCATCGTCGGCGAATTCGCCAGACTGTGCGTCGGCGTGGTGCCTGGCGGTGAGGCCATGGCCTTGGCGAGACCGAAATCCAATATCTTCACGATGCCATCGGGACGACGCATGATGTTCGCGGGCTTGAGATCGCGATGGATGATCCCCTGCTCGTGGGCTGCTTCGAGGGCGTCAGCGATCTGAACTGCGATCGAAAGCGTTTCGTCGAGAGGGATCGCTCCGCGTGCGATGCGCTGCGACAGACCCTCCCCCTCGACGAGCTCCATGACGAGGGCCTTGACGCCGTCGGCGTCCTCCAGCCCGTAGATGGCCGCGATGTGTGGATGGTTCAACGAGGCGAGGACTTCGGCTTCGCGCTGGAATCGGGCAAGCCGCTCGGGATCCGACGCGAAGGACTCCGGCAGGATCTTCAGAGCGACGTCGCGCTTCAATCGGGTATCCCGCGCCCGATAGACTTCACCCATGCCGCCGACGCCGATCTGGGCGGTGACTTCGTAGACGCCGAAGCGGGTGCCTGGGGTAAGGGCCAAGAAGCGTCGCCGTGGATTATACGGGTCGCACGGCAGCCCGGACGGGATTACTCCTGAGTGACGGCGATCTGGCAACGGATACTGGACACCACTTGTTCTCGGCACTGGCGACAAGGCAGGACCTATCGGCCACGCGAGCAGTCATTTCTTCGCGTCGGGATGCCAGTTCATCAGCAGCCTGATTGCGCGGTCGCGCTCTCCAGTTCTGTGTTGAGTTCCGCGTTGATCAAGATTCGTCCATCTGGAGCGACCTGTATTGTTCTTGGGTGGTGTTTGTGCCTCCGCCAGTTGCCGATCAAGTTGGCAATGCCTTGGCCCGGGCTACAGATGGTCCTGGCGCGCGAAGCGTCCCTGGTAGACGGCACTGCCCTCGCAGCGCTGGAGCACGATCTGGAGGAGCCGCACGCCTGCGTGGATAAGTAGCGTCCGACCGGACACGTTCGACATCTCGAGCACCTGTCGGGTGGCGACGCCCGGCTGCACGAAGCCCGAGGTGACGTGGATCATAAGGCCGAGGCGCGCGAACCGGCTGCGGCCCTCGAGCCATCCGCCGATGTCGCCGGGAAGCGTGATGCGCTCGCGGGTAATGCCGTGGATGGTCTCGCCTGGTGCCAGCGGATACGGTGTTTCAAGTGAGCGCACGTCGGTGATCGTCCGATAGTCGACCTCGTCAGTCACCGGCACCGGCTCGCGCCCGGCGTGCATGACGCGGATCTCGTCGCCGAGATGCAGGTCGATCGACGCCGGCCCCACCTGGTCCGCGAAAAACGGCTCGATCACCACTCGCCCCGCCTCGATCTCGCGCATGATCACGTCGCATGTGAGGATCATCGTGTCACTTCTTCGGCACTGAAATCATCGCTATCACCAGGATCGCTTCAACGACGCCGTCAATGCGTCGTCTGGATGTGAGCGCATCAGGAGGGACGGGCGAAGTGATAGCGTGATTATATGGGCCGGCGGCAGTGCGGGACGGATAGTTCCTCACGCCGATCTGGCGAGTCGACGACCCACCCGGTCGCGCTGAACAAGACGGCCTTCTGCGTGCGAGTACGTGGCTTTGCAACGTACTCGCACCAGCGCCTTTCTCGCGGGCTCAGCGCCACGCCGAGAATCCCTTATACAGAAGGAACATGGTTCTCAGGTCAGATATGTCCTGATGACGATGCGACGCGGACGCCAAACTCACGGGACAGGAGACAGTCTAAGATGATGAGTCGTGGCCGCTGGCGACGCGCATCGGGTCTGGTTCCCGGAAATGGTCGAGCACCTGCGACTGCACTGGCGAGACGACCTGTCAATGGAGGCGCTTGTGCGGCTGCGCGACGAGCTTGACGACATGCTTGGGCACATTCGCTCGACGCGGCACATCTCCAACCCTGTCTTCAAGTGTCCCGCGTGTGGGCACATCGGACCTGGCGCCGATCCCCACGTCAGTGTTCGCGCGACGATCTTGGCCCTGACTCGCTTCGGCGTGGCCGCGAAAGAACCGGCACGGGCGCTGGAGAAGACCTGGTCGGCCTACAGAAAAACGGCGGGACTTGATGTGTACGGCCACGCCGTGACGTCGGAACTCGCGCGACCCACAGCGTGCGCCCACGCCAATGAACGGTGAATCGAGAACAGACTTGATTCAGGTGGATGACCCGAACGAACGCTCTTGGGTGACGGCGCAGTGACTTCCGATCTGAGTGCCGTCGAATCGAAAACACTTGGCGACTACTCGTGAGTGATCAACGCCCTCATTGCGTGTATTCGCAGATCAAATCGTCAGTACGAGGCGCCGCACTTCATCGAACCGGTTTGAATTTTCCGCCCGGGCGAAGTAAGCCCCAGACGAGATCGTCCCGCTATCGAGCAATCGTCGCGGTCCAGTCCGTAACGACGATGATGGGCGGAGTGACAGCCTGTTCTCCGGACGCCGGGACGTTGATCAGGAAGCGGTCACCGCTTTTCGACGGCACGAACGAATTCATCCCCGCGTTGGCAAACAACGGCTGCGGCTTGCCGACTTGAAGCCCGGTGCCGGCAGAAATCGGGACGGCGACGAGCCGCTGATCGGCCGAGATGTAGAAGAGTTCACGGCCGTCGCGCCGCCAGCGCGGAACGGTGCCGCCCTCGGTCGAGATCTGGTACTTCGCACCAGACGCCGGGATGGCCTGGATATAGATCTGGTCACGACCCGATTCATTCGATTGATACGCCATCCACCGCTGTCCGTCTCCCGCATCGGGAAGGAACTGTCCATCCTGCTCGTTGAACGGAGTCTGCAGGAAGACAGTGGGCTTGCGCTCACCGATCAGCGGCAGGATCCAGAGATCGATCGATGTTTGCGCCACCTGCGCCGTGTACGCAATGAAGCGGCCGTCGGTCGACCAGTCCGTGGCGAACGCGAAGGAGGGGCCGCTATGAAACAGCGACTCCTCATTTTCGCTGCCGTTCGCGAGCTTCTGAAAGAGGTCGTACGAATACCCGCCCACAGCCGCCCTGGAAAAAATGATGCGCGTCCCATCGGGAGACCAAATCGGGTTGCTGTCGAAGGCGGCCCGGAACGTGAAACGGCCTAACACGCCTCGCGTGAGATCCTGCAGCCACAGCTCGCCGCCCTGTGACGACCTACCAGGCGCGATCCTCATTGCGAGCATCTTCCCGTCGGGCGATACGGAATACGGGTTCTGAATCTCGGCCGGCTGCGTCGCGGTATCCAGGCGTTTCCCGGATCGATCCACCCACACGAGCTCGCGGCGGAGCGTGGTCCCACCGGTTTGATACGCGAGCGTGCCGTTGTCTGACACCGTGAACGCGCCGAACGTATTCAGGACGGTGTTGCCAAGGGGCACCCCCTCCGCCACCGGAAACATGTCGCCTTCCGTCTCGACCGCGTCCGGGTCGAACCTTTGCGCCGTCAGCGTGCGGTCGCGGCGGAACACGAGAAACCCGCGGCCACCCGGACCCGCCGCGGAGCTCTCTTCACAGACGTTCTGGACTTCTGCGCGCGAGTTCTCGTCATCCAAATTCGGCAAAGCACAATAGACAAACGAACGGCGATCGGATTGTGGAGACCGTCTTGGGTTCTTCCCAGGGACGCCCGCGGGTTCTCTCAGCAGATGCCGCGAGGCGCACGAGTTCGCCATCGCAAGGGCGGTCAGCAGGCTGGGTCATGCGGCTGCGTTGAGTGACAGGCACGTCTCGCAGAACGCCGACCGGTTGGCCGCGACGCGTGCTCGGTGCGCGTCGGCCGCGCGTGCCCTCAGGTCCGCCGGCACCGCGTCCCCGGCGCCGAAGTACATCTCGTCGGGCGTCTGTCCTTGAAACGCCGAATGCGGAAGCACGTGGTTGTGTTCGTGGACATAGAACGCCACCAGTCGGCGAATGGTCGCGACACTGTCGAGCGGGTGCAGGAAGAGCCACTGATGTTTCAGGGAACGCCACCAGGCTTCGATCATCGAGTTCGAGAACTTCAACTCCGTGAAGGCGAGCAGCCGGCGGAGGACGCCGGTGGCGATTAATGCGTCGACGTGGGCGTTGACATTCTCCACGCCCGCGTCCGCCAACACGACTGGGGCACTCGCCGAACGGGTCGCGCCACGACTCGCCTCCAGCAGCACGGCGACACTGTTCACGGGTGCGAACGCCTCCGCAACGCGCCACGCCAGAATCCGTCGAGAGAAGTTGTCAATGACGGCGTGGAGATAGGCGCGGCTCCCGTCGAGGAGACGGATGACCGTGGTGTCGATGTGCCACATCTCGTCCGGTCCAGTCGTGCGGAGTCCCACCTTCGGCGTGGCGGGATGCACACGGACGCGAGGGCGTCGCCATCCGTACTTCCGGACGAGGCGGTACCAGGTCGATGGCGACGCGGACACGCGGTCGAGTCGCTGCGCGAGGACGGCGAGCGTGCCGGTCGGGACGTGCCGGTACTCGGGTGAGGTGATCATGGCCCCGATCGCCTGGACCTCGGAGGGCCGCAGTCGATGCGGTGACGTGCGCGGACAGGACGACTGATCAGCGAGCGCGCACGCAGTCTGCCGTCGGCGCCAGGCCTGAAACCGACTCGGTGACAGATGCAGGAACCGGAGGACCGCGCGCAACGGGAGACACTCACGCGCCCGGTCCATCGCGCGCAGGATCCGTCGCTTGGCGTCTTCCTCCGGCAGACGCTCACATGAGAGGCTGAACCCGGAGGCGTGCAGCAGGGCCAGGGCCAACCGAAGCAGCGCCGCGAGCTTCTCGACGCGTCGCCGCAGCTTCAAGATCTCCTGCCGGAGTTCCGGCTCCGTGAGGTCCGCCACCTCCAGACCGACTACGACCCTCGGCGCCGCGTGGAGCCACCCACGCGCCGTCGAGCGCGGGACTCCGAGATCCGTAGCGATCGTCGCGTCCCCGGTTCGCTGAACGAGGTCTCGGAGCCGATGGTCATACCGGCGCTGCTCGCGGGACGTGGTCGTCATGCGGAGGATCATCGACGGTTCGCTCATCGACCTCAACTCCTCAGGGTCGATGGGGATGTCGCCGGCGTGCTGACAACTCGCTCAAGAAAGTGCACATTGTGCGTGCAGATAGCTCGGCAGCACGCCAGACCCGGACGAGGCCTTCGTCATGCAGACGCTGCGGCAGGTGACGGGTGACGGCACGGGTATGGTACGCGACGGTGGCATCCTGATCTGCGATCGCGATCCGAAGTGGAGTCGAGGAGTCGAGCTGCTGCTGACGACGGAGGGGGTTCGCATGATCCGAACGCCGGCGTGTGCTCCCAACTGCAACGCGTACGCAGAACGATTTGTGCGGTCGATCAAGGAGGAGTGCCTGGACCGGATCGTGCCGTTAGGCGAGTGGCATCTACGACGAGCACTGACGGATTACGTCGCGCATTATCACGGCGAGCGAAATCATCAAGGGCTCGGGAATGAGCTGATCGACCGTCCGTCAATCCAACGGACGCGAGGCCCCGTTCATCGGCGCCAACGAATGGGAGGGATTCTCTCGCACTACTACCGGTCAGCCGCATAGCCGCTCGTTCGAGTTCTGGGACAGTACGGCCTCGTCGAAACAGGCATAACCATCAACTATATGCGTCCATATCCCCGAGCAACCGGTGGCACCGCAGGTCGTGCTCGTGACAACATGACGGTTTTACAAGGAGGCAATGATGTCCGCTGCCACGATCCCCAACGTTCTCGTGACCACCGACTGGGTGGCACAGCACGCAGCTGATACTGGAGTTCGCGTCGTCGAAGTCGATGTCGATACGACAGCGTACGACCAAGGCCACGTGCCCGGCGCCGCCGGATGGAACTGGACCACAGAGCTCTGCGACACACTGATCCGCGACATTGTGCCGATCAAGAAGCTCGAGGAGTTGCTGGGCAAGAGCGGCATCGACAACAAGACCACGATCGTCTTGTACGGCGACAATAACAACTGGTTTGCTGCTTGGGCGTTCTGGCAGCTCAAGATCTACGGCCATGAGGACGTCAGGATCATGGACGGAGGGCGGAAGAAATGGGTCGCCGAAGGGAAGGAACTGAACACCGACGAGCCGCCTTTTCCGCCGAAGACTTACAGGGCGAGCGCACCCGATCTCTCGATTCGGGCGTTTCTACCCGAAGTGCAACAGGCGGTGGCACAAAAGTCGGCTGCCCTTGTTGACGTGCGGAGTCCGCAGGAATTCACCGGAGAGATCCTCGCTCCCCCTGGGCTTCCGGAGACCTGTCAGCGTGGCGGCCACATTCCGGGAGCGAAGAGCATTCCCTGGGCCAAGGCATGCAACGACGATGGGACGTTCAAAAGCGCCGGCGACCTCCAGGCGTTGTACGGAGGAGCAGGAATCACTGCTGACAAGCCCGTGATTGCGTACTGCCGAATCGGCGAGAGGTCCAGCCACACGTGGTTTGTCCTGAAATACCTGCTTGGGTTCCAGAACGTGAAGAACTACGACGGCTCCTGGACTGAGTGGGGCAATCTGGTCGGAGCGGCGGTGGAGAAGCCGTAACGTATGAAACCAGAAGAACAATCACGCCAGCAGCTGGAACTGGCAGGCTGGCCGGTCATCGTGGAGAGCTACCGGCTGGGCGACGTGTACTACTGTACGATCTCTAATGCCGACCCTGGCGCGCGGATCACACGCGCCGACGGCTCGACTCGTAACGAGGCCGAACAAAGAGCGATCGAGAAGGCGACACGGTATCTCGGGCAGACGCGCAGGTTTTCGACGCGGTGATCTCCGCCAAGGAGTTTCAGAGCACAACGAGTCTGTTAGGTCACAGACTGAGAAAGTTACGGAGGATCATTCCTTGTTCGGTCGGACCGACGACTGGCGGAGCCGGTCGCCTCTGCCCGCTGCGCGGGCGGTCCGACGGTCACCGAATCAATCGCTTCACACCGTCCTTAAGTAGCCGAGAATTACGCTTGATCAAGAGGCCGATCCGCTTGCCGCTCAACCGCGGGTACGCAGGTCACTGAGCCTCGAACACCGGGTTTCAGCGCGCTTCGGTGGCAAAGACGCGCAAGGCGGCATCTCGCTCTTCACGATCCACCAATGGAAATGTCCAGAGCACGTACTCGAATTCAAGGGCGACGTCACCGCGCAGGGACGCGGACCGCTTATCCCGCCTGGTAAAGTGTCGTGGCAGGACTGTTCTCGTCAAGGCCGTCCGGCGCTCCGGAACGTGCCGAGCGAACCGTCGACTTCGCGCGTCGATCATCAACTGATCTCGAGTTTCGTCACAAGGTGCCGGATCACGTTTTCGGCGATTTCCGCGTGCTGGCGGATCAACGCGCGGAACTGGACACCGGAGATCACAAGGAGGTGAACGTTGGTCAAGGCCCGCAGGTCGGCCGTGCGCGGCGTGTCGGCTAGAATCGCGGACTCGCCGACCACCTGTCCCTCGCGCGCTTTCAACACCACGCGTCCCCCCTCAACGCGCCTGATGATCTCAATCTCGCCCTTCAGGACAATGAAGAGTTCCTGACCCAGCTGTCCCTGCCGACAGAGATAGGTTCCGGCGCTCGTGTACGTCTCTGCCGCAATCCTCGCCACGGCCACGAGCTGCTCGTCGGTCATGAACGAAAAGAACGAAAGCGTCCGCAGACGTTCCGCGCGTTCCAGCAGGAGTGCTTCCGGCAGCGCCAGAAGATTGGCGAGAAGCCTGAACGCACCGGGCACTCCGGCAGGCACCTGACGGAACAGAGAGTAGCCGACGTAGACGAACGTCCCACGGCCGTAGCCGGCGATGACCAGCCCGCCGCGCTTGAGCTCTCCACCGGGCTCGTTGCATCCCAGAATCGGCGTGTAGCGGTCGTCGAAGCTCCCAAAGAAGTAGAGCCCGCGGTCGTGAGTCCAGCCGCCGAAGTCGTCGTGCGAAATGTGGTTTGGATGCGTCATGAGCGGATGCTGCGGCTCGAGGATCGTGACCAGCGCGTCCGGGTCTGTAATTCGATCGTGTGGGTGCTTGTAATCGAATGGATACGGTGCGTATTCGTGAAGCTCGTATCCGTATGCCTGATACTGCACGATCAACGTGCCACCCTTGGCGACGTAGTCCAGGAATCGACGGGCGTTGCGCCGTAACTCGTCGCGGAGCAGGTAGGCATTGGGACCGACCACGATGGCATCGAACATCGACAGGTCGAGGAAGCTCATTTCCTCGTCGCTGATCACAGAAACATTCAATTCGAGGTTGACGAGCGCAGCGAGGAGTCCTTCGGCAGCGCCACGCACGTAGCCATAGATCAATCGTTGCGCGAAGGTCGCGCTTATCACGTGCACGTCAACCGCCGCCGGAGCTGTCAGAAACGCTTCGCGGATGCATGTCGTGGCATCGGGTGCGCGCGGCAGCCCTGGCGCACCCATCCACACGGGCTCGAAGGTCACGGCCCGGTGCGCGTTGCGTGCGCCGAGCAAGTATTCGAGACGATACCGTCCCGCGGTCGTGTCACGAGGAACCGTGATCTGGAAACGCGTCGACACGACGTCGCCCTGTATACCGGCCGGAAGCTCTACGAAGAGCGGATCCACCGACCACCCTTCCGCGGTCACGATCTGCAGACGGTCCGTCTGAGACCGTTGGTCGACATGGCGGTGCACCGCAGCGTTGACATCGATCTTGCGGCGAGTGGCGTCGACGGGCAGGAAGATCCGGCGAATCTGTGGTCGAACGGAAACCGCAGGGAGCACGGAGAGCGGAAGCTCTCGATAGCCGCCCGCGAACCGCTCCCGCCGCGTGGCAGGACGCTGGACCGTCAGTCGTTGTCCTGCAAAAACGAAGTCACATTGAAGAACGACTGGCGGCGCGTCGAGCGCTTCACAGGCGAAAGTCTCATCTGCCACCTTATACCGGTAAGCGTCGTGTGCCTCCCTCAACCAGAATGGCGCCGACACCGGAGCATCGACCGGCACAACGACGTCGTAGTCCATATGCTGCACCGGGTCGTGTGTCGAGACTGGCGTGATCTCCCATCCCTCTGGCACGCAGAGGCTGAGGCGACTTGCGTCGATGCGGACGTCGAGCGGATTCAACAGCCGTCCATGGATGCGCACCCGTTCGCCGGGGGTGACATGCGCACGCTCGGCAACGCATTCGACATCCAATCCAAGACATCCGAGGATCGCGTCTTCAAAGCTGGCAATCTTGTAATCGAGCTGGCGACCGAGTGCCTGGATGTCATCGACCTGTGTCCGCAATCGACGAAGTCTCTCCAGCCCTTCGACGAGCGGACCCGCGGCCGACGTCGGGTTATCCGGACGAAGGTGCAACAGGGCCGCATCGACCTTGGTGAGGATCGTTTCAAGCGTCCTGGAGAAATCGGACGGAGTTCCGCCGCCTGGACAGCTGGCGAGCCCGATCAAGGTCGGATCCAGTCCGTCGTACAACGATCGTTCACGCGCGGGCGTGGGAACGAGGCTTTTCTTCAGCCTGTAATAGTAGAAATAGCTGCCGGCTTCGGGGACGAAACCAATCGCCTGCGTCTGGTGGCAGTTGAGCGCAAGCACTGCCTGCTGCTGGTATGACATTCCCGCGATTGGATCGTGTTCGCCGGTGTCGATCCGCAGGTACCCGTCGCGCTCGAACTCCGGTCGCCGTTGCCCCGAGGCGTGCTGTTCATCAGCCTGCCAGTCGCCATCAGTGGACTGATAGAGTTTCGACGTTTGCCAGACGGGAAGACCCAGCTCAGGGAAGCGCGCCGGATCGGCAGCGGCATCGAATGCCTCCACTGTAGCGGCACCGATCGCTTGATGCTGACCATGGCCGTCGGATGCTTCACCGGAGTATCGACCGACGAGGACTTGCGGTTGCACGAGCCGGATGGCTCTGACGATCTCGCGGACCAGCGCTTCCCACCCCCACTTGGCCACCGCCTCGGGTCCGCTGGAGCCGTAGCCGAAATCGTAGAACGGACCGTACCAGGACTCGCCGCCATCGATCGCACGTGCCGCGAGGCTCTCCCACGTGCGATAGATGCCGAGCGCGTCGCCTGAATGGGATCCGATGCGGTTCTGTCCCGCTTCTCCGCGAGTCGCCGACCAGTACACCATCCGTGCGCCGTACTTTCGGGCCACGAAGGCCATCAGCCCCGCGTCTTCATCGTCGGGATGTGCGCCGACGTGCAGCACATGCCCGATCATTCGCAGACCGCGGATTCGGTAGAGAACTTCGGCCAGGTGTCGCGGCGAGGCGTGCGCCTCAGTCAAACGGCGGGCCCGATGTGTGACCGCCACCCGTATCCTCCAGAGAACTTGCGAATGGCCGCGCCGCCAAACAGGTTCACCCTGGCGGAGCGGGAAAGCACGACCTGAGTACGAGTGCAGCGCAACGCGACGAACTGCCGAGGCCGTTGAACCATACTATCGACTTACTGCGAGCGGTGCTGGAAACGGCGCTCTCCCCGCGCGCGTGAGTGTCCGATTGCGGTATGCTCGGCCTGCAGATGCGACCTGCCGACCGTCAGTGGAGCGCGTGGGCAATGAAGAGGATTAACGCGGACTTTTGCCGATCCTCGGACACGCACCTGCTCCCTGTGAGACTCTCCGCGTTTCCAGGCATCCAGCTATACCTCAAAGACGAATCCACCCACGTCACAGGCAGCCTGAAACACCGGCTTGCGCGTTCGCTGTTTCTCTACGCCCTTGTGAACGGCCAGTTGAGGGAAGGCAGCCTCGTCGTGGAAGCGTCCTCCGGCAGCACGGCGATCTCAGAGGCCTATTTCGCCCGTCTGCTCGGGCTGCCGTTCGTGGCGGTGGTACCCACGTCGATCTCGAAGGAGAAGGTCGCGTTGATCGAGGCGGAAGGCGGTCGCTGCCACCTCGTCGAAGCTTCAAGTACGGTCTACGCCGTCGCTGCGCAGCTCGCGGCGGACGCCGGCGGTTACTACATGGACCAGTTCACCTACGCCGAGCGCGCAACGGACTGGAGGGGGAACAACAACATCGCGGAGACGATCTTCGCGCAGATGCGCGAGGAACCGCATCCGATCCCGACGTGGATCGTGCTAGGCGCAGGAACCGGCGGCACCGCCTCGACGGTCGGTCGGTTCATTCGCTATCAGGGACATGACACCCGGTTGTGCGTCGTCGATCCCGAGCACTCTGTGACGTTCGATTACTTTCGAACGGGTGACCGCTCACTGACACTGGAACGCGGCTCGGGCGTGGAAGGTATCGGACGCCCCCGAGTCGAACCCTCGTTCATCCCTTCTGTCGTCGATCAGATGATCAAGGTGCCCGATGCTGCCTCTTATGCCGCGATGATGTTTCTCTACAAGCTCACAGCCAAACGCGCCGGGCCGTCGAGCGGCACCAACCTCTGGGGTGCGTTCGAAATCATCGCCGACATGGCGGCTGCCGGTGAAACAGGCTCGGTCGTCACGCTGATTTGCGACTCGGGCGAGCGATACATCCAGAGTTACTACAACGACGCGTGGCTGGCGCAGCGCAAAGTCGACCTGAGACCCTATCGGCGCCAGCTCCTGGCGTTCATCGAGCGCGGCGAATGGCCCCATCGTCAGCCACGGGCGGTCGCCGAGCGCAGCGATCAGGCGCTTCATGCAACCGCCGTGGTGACGCCGGGGTCGTGAGCCGATGGGCGATGTCGACGCCTTCGTCGCGCAGATCCGCTATGAGCTGCGCAACCCGATCAACACGATCCTCGGCTACAGTCAACTGCTGTTGGAAGAAGGCGACTCGTCGCCGTTGAGCGTTGCCGAGCGACACGACCTCGAGGGTGTCGCGGACGCGGGAAAGCAACTTCTTCACACGATCGGCGCGATGCTGGATCCGGCCGCGATCACTGATGGTATCGAAGAGTATGCCTTCCGGCTGCGATACGCGACGCGCGTCCCGCTGACGACGATCCGGGGCTGCATCAAGACGTTGCTCGAGAGGCACCTGAACGCTCCGATCGGCGACGATCTGCGGCGGATCGGCGTCGCGGCCGTTCGGTTCTTCAAGCTCATCGACGGCATCGAACACACCTTCGTCTCCGCTAAGGGTGACGCGCCACCGTCGGTGTCCGTCACCGTCGCGGACATCGAAGCCACTGTCCCCTTGGCGGGTGGCGGCTCGATTCTCATCATCGACGACGAGGAGGCGAACCGGGCTCTGCTCTCTCGTCGACTGATTCGCCAGGGGTACTCTGTGCTGGTTGCCGCAACCGGTGAGGCCGGCTTGGCGATCGCGGCACGCGAATCGGTCGACGTGATCCTACTCGACGTCTGGCTGCCGGGTACCAGCGGGTACGAGATCCTCGCCAGGCTGAAGAGCAATGAGCCGTCGCGAGAGATTCCGGTGCTGGTCATCACCGCGGTGGATCGCCCGGAGAGCGTCGCGCGATGTCTTGCACTCGGCGCCGACGACTATCTCCCCAAACCCTTCGATCCGGTGGTGCTCGGCGTCCGCGTTCGCAGCTGCCTGGCGAAGAAGCGGGCCCGCGACTTCGATCTCGCATATCTGCGGGGCGTCGCCAGGGTCACCGCGGCGGCGCTCGCCGTCGAGTCTGGCACCTTCGCCGCGGAGAGTCTCGACGAGGTTGCTCAACGGCCCGACCCCCTTGGTAATCTCGCCAGGCTTTTCCAGCGCATGGCAATGGAAGTGGCGGCGCGGCAGCGCCGGCTCGAAGACCAGGTCCAGCAACTGACCATCGCCATCGACGAAAGAAAGAAGGCCGCTCAGGTCGAGGAGATTACCGATTCCGACTACTTCCGGGATCTCCAGATCCGTGCCCGTCACTTTTCAGCGAGGCGCGCCGCCCGCACCAGCGAATCGGACTGACCGACTCCAGTGGCCAAAATCGTGTCCATTCACTCGTACCGCGGCGGCACGGGGAAATCGAATCTCACGGCCAACCTGGCCGCGTGCCTTGCAGCAGCGGGGAAGCGAGTGGCGGTGGTCGACACCGATATCCAATCGCCCGGAATCCACATGCTATTCGGGCTCGAGGACACGAGTGAGCGACGCACTCTGAATGACTACCTGTGGGAGCGGTGCCGCGTTGGAGAGGCGGCCGTGGACGTGACACCTGAAAGGATCGAGGAAGCCGGGGGACGCATCTGGCTCGTCCCCTCCAGCCTCCATGCCGCAGAGATCGCCAAGGTGCTGCGTGAAGGCTACAACGTGGGCCTCATGAACGACGGTCTCCAGGATCTGATCGACGAGTTCGTGCTCGACTATCTGCTCATCGACACCCATCCGGGGCTGAACGAAGAAACGCTTCTCAGCATTGCCATCTCCGATGTCCTGGTGGTCCTGCTTCGACCCGATCGACAGGACTTTCAAGGAACAGCCGTTACCGTGGAAGTCGCCCGAAAGCTCGAGGTCCGTCAGCTCGTTATGGTGCTCAATAAGGTGATGCCGAGCGTGATCGCGCGAGGGTTCGTCGAAGAAGTCACTCGCGCGTATGGAGCACCGGTGATCGCCATTCTTCCCGAGGCGCCCGAGATGCTGGAACTTGGCAGTCGCGGACTCTTTACGCTGCAGTTTCCCGATCATCCGCTGTCGGCGGAGATTCGTCAGGCTGCTGCTCGCCTCGCGTGAGATCCGCACTCGTCAGCGTTTTGCAGTCAAGGCGTGCGGGTCAGGGTGTGATCACGAAATACCGCTCACGGAGCGGTGAACAGTGGCCACGAGGAATTCGCTCATACACTCGTTCACGCTGAATTCCGAGGAGTATCAGATGCGGCTCGTACTGTTCCAGGGCCAGGGGCATCCGGTGTGGCTTCGAAAAGTGATTCGAAGCAGGTGATTGTCAGTATCGCAGGGGTCTTCGACGCCTTCGTCAGGGCAGTGAGAGCTTACGAAGAGGATCTCCGTAGGGACGTTGCCCTTCGGGCGCGATTCTCGGCAATGTACGCGAACTATGGCACTGTGGCGTACTTTGCGAGGCCGGCGTAGGCGGCCGCAAGCGAGCGGTCGGGGAGTGACGTTGCCCTTTTCTTGCCCTTTGGCTGCAACAAGGAGCAGCAAGCGGCAGCAATGGCCGGCACAAGGCGAAGGTCACAAGTCGTGGGGTTCTCCGAGAGATGAGGCCGAATCCGGCCACACGCAGCAAACCGCCGCAAAGCGTGGCTAACGCCTCTTTTTCCGCCTGTTAACCGGAGGGTTGCTGGTTCGAGTCCAGCCCGAGGAGCCAAAATCGTTCGGGGCTTGCTGCTTGTCCCCTCACGTTTTTGGCTCTATATCTCTTGCCCTCGCTCCGCTCGGGCGGCCGCCTTCGGCGGGTGTCCCAGCGATGTCGCCTCCGGTTTGTGAACAATAGTGAACAATTCGAATCCGACCATGTCGGCGGCTCGGCGAAGTGAACCGTCGACCACCTGTGTGTACACGTTGAGCGTCGTGTCGACCTTCGCGTGACCCATCAGCTGCGCGATGACCTTGCTCGGCACGCCCTTCTCGTGCGCCCAAGACGAGTACGTCCGTCGCAGCGTCAGCCAGCTCACGCGCCTGAGTCCCAACGCCTCCCATGCTGGAACGATCCAGCGACGCTGGACGTTGTTCGGCGAAATGGGTTTGCCGGACCACGTGGAGAACAGGAGCGACTCCGGATCAGTACGCGTCACGCGAGCCCGCCAATCCCGTAATGTCCCACAACTGGATCGACGCGATCGCCTAGACTTCGCGCGTTGGTCGTTGTGGCGGTGTGTGGGTGGCTTCATCGTGAGCAAACAGATCTGATCGCGTTTCTGCGAGAAGAGAATCGCGTTCTGAAGTCTAGGCTCGGTAGAAGGCGCCTGCGTTTCGACGATGGCGAGCGCCGACGCCTCGCCGTACTGGGCCACCGACTGGGCCGTCGCCTGCTCGCGCGAGTGTCGACGGTCGTCACCCCGGACACAATTCTCCGCTGGCACCGTGAACTGGTCGCTTGCAAATGGACCTACAGAGGTTCTCGTCCAAGCCGTTGTGGTCTGCAGGCACGCCTCCAAATCTTGATCGCTCGCATGGCGACCGAGAATCCGACGTGGGGCTACACACGGATTCAAGGCGCATTGAAGAACGTCGGGCATCGCGTGGGTCGCTCGACGATCGCACGTGTGCTACGCGCGCATGGCATTCCGCCGGGAGGGCAGCGCGCGACACCATGGCGGACGTTTGTGCAAGCGCACTGGCCGGCACTCGTCGCTGCCGACTTCTTCACCACCGAGGTGTGGACCGTGCGTGGGCTCGTCACGTACTTCTATGAGGGCGTTGGTTGTCAAGCCCGGGGTCTTCTTCTTTCCTTGGACGCCTTTCGTTCTTCTCATTAACGCGGACCTCCATCGAGGCTGCCGCGGAGCCTCCGGTGAAAATCGAGGGCGGCGCAGGCGGCCGAGCCACGGACGTGACGCGCTGCCGTGATCCTATCGATCGGATCACCGACGAGAGCTGGCGGCTTCCTGTTCGTAGGAGTTGTGGCTCCTACGGCTACTTCTATCCGTGTCGGTGGTCACGCCACCGAGCACCAGAGACTGTTCGTGAAGCCTGGAAGCGAGCGCCCCCTCTACACTGCGGTTCACCATCGCGAACCCAGTACGTTTCAACGGGCGCTCGCACCAGCTCCGGGGCCAGCGACCCTCCTCGGCCGGCCCTCAGGTCTCCATCGATTTCAGCTGGGCACCGTCAGGCACCAGCCCGGTCTCCAGATACCGCCACAACGCGATTAAGAGCTTGCGCGCGAGGGCGACAATCCCAATCTTGCGGATCCGTCTGCTGCCGCTACCAAAACGGCGGTGATACCACTGGGACAGCGCGCTCGTGGGCTGGTAGTGCAGCCAGCCCCAGGCCAGTTGAACAATGACTCGACGGACGTGTGCATTGCCGGCGTGCGTGATCCCTTGATCGTGCTCCGTCTCGCCGCTCTTGTAGGGTGCCGGCACCAACCCGACCAGCGCGCCCAATTGCCGACGACTGCGAATCTGACGCCAGCCGAAGATCTCGGTGGCCAGCACCCACGCGCCGATCGGCCCGATCGCTCGCAACGTCTGCAACCGCGCGATTGCGATGCCGGTCGACGTGGCCAGGGCCCGTTCGTGCGCCGCCCGCGTCGCCTTCAGTTGATCGAGTTGCGCCTCGAGGTGCTGGAGCTGAGCCCAGCTCTGGGTGACGCGCTCCTGCAACCCGGGCGGCACCGGCGCCCCATCCCACAGACGCGTGGCCCTCAGCTGATCGAGGAAGTCCGCCCCGATGCGCACGTGCACCCCTTGTGTGGCCAACAGGCCTTTCAGGCGATTGATCAGACGCGTGCGCTCCTGCGTCAATGTCTCCCACGTCCGCGGGAGATGGCGGGCATCTTCTTCGGCGACGGTCGGCACGCGCACGACGCGCCAGGCGCGCTGATCGCCGTGGGCAAAGCGGGCGAGCAGGCTGAGTAACCCGACGAGATCCAATCGATCGCTCTTCGCGCGTCGCGCCCGCCGATCGACCTCAATGCTCGCGGAGTCGATGACGTGATTCACGATCCCCTGGGCAGTCAGATAACGGTGCAACCAGAACCCGTCGCGCCCGGCCTCATAACAACTGATCACGGGGGCGTCGGACGGCAGCGCCAGCCGCGCCTTCGCCCAGGCAATCTCATTCGGCAGGACACTGACCGCGCCCGCGGGGATTTGACGCAGCCGCGGGCGCTGGCCCGGCCCCACTGAAAAACCCAACTTCCACGACCGTTCGCCCAATTCGAACGCCAGCAACAATGGTGACGGCGCAGGAGACGCATACGTATGGGTCATGGTGATCATGGCTACGCTCCTCCTTGAAACCTTTGTTGGAGCGTAGCAACCACGGCGCGTCTGTCCAACGCCCTGCATAGTATCTACACTCTGTTTGTAATCGAGCTTGAGTCCAGGCGCGTGCACATCGTTGGTTCCACGCCGCATCCAGACGAAGCCTTCATGTTGCAGGCCATGCGGCATCTCACCGACAACGTCGACGGTGTTTTGCACCCTTGCTCTGTGCTGATTTGCGATCGCGATCGAAAATGGAGCGGCCCGGTCCTCGCGTTCGTGCGCTCTGCCGGAGTTCACGTTGTGCAGACGCCCGTCTGCGCTCCGAACTGTAATGCGCATGCAGAACGGTTCGTGCGGTCTATCAAGTTCGAATGCCTGCATCGACTGATTCCACTCGGCGAGCGACACTTGCGACGCGCGATCCACGAGTATGTCGCGCACTACCATTACGAGCGAAACCATCAGGGACTTGATAACGAATTGATCGTTGGCGTCGCGTCACCACCTCGCGCTGGCACGGTGCGACGCGCTCAGCGGCTGGGCGGGCTTCTCAACTTTTATCATCGCGCGGCGTAGAGAGGGGAGATGGATCGAGTTTCCGGACAATACGGGCATCATGCACATGATCATGCATTGGCACGCTCTCACGCGGACCTACTCGAGTTCGGAAGACTCTCACCTTGTCGTTTTCGAATTCGAGCGAGATATGTTTCGGGTCGCTCGCGACTGGATCTTGTGCGCTACGTGCCGGAAGAACACAGAAGATAATCGCGATTACCGCTAGCGTTGGAACACGAAAGAGCGTAGTTATCATGGTGCATCTCCTTCGTCGCAATCTGCAGATGCGCTGGATTCTAGCAGACGCCCGACAGCAGCCGACGAATCCTTATCTCACCTTCGAGGAAGCGGGAACCAGTCGCGCCAGTGTATTGGCTGCCATGATGCGGAAAGCGAGACGCCGTGTTGAAGGTGAT
>Ga0075421_100003089_pt1 | contig 19895 bp, 16 predicted proteins | sample SoiMetdeltSBSDD5_FD_75292 | JGI IMG/M metagenome (GOLD analysis project Ga0075421, IMG submission 75292) | Bulk soil microbial communities from a Populus tree surrounding site in Tennessee, USA - Soil MetaG P. deltoides SBSDD5 | ecosystem: Environmental > Terrestrial > Soil > Tree plantation... | reverse complement strand
GAGCTACGCCCTTTTCCAGGACATGAAGGCCCGCATCGAAGAGGAAATCGTCCGTTACCTCTTCTGGCTGCGGCCTGTGACGATGGAGGAAGGCCAGCCCGAGGCACCCGCGGCGCTGCGGGCGCCGCGAGCCGCACCTCGCCGGGCAGCGCCGACGTCGATGACGATGAACAATCCCGGGGCGGCGCCCGTACCGGCGTTTGCTGGCGCGTCCCGTTCTTCGAGCGCGGCTCAGGCGCAGGCTCCGGTGCCGGCACGGACCGGCGGAGACGATGTCGTCAAGACCGTGCGACGCGAAGAACCGAAGGTAGGCCGCAACGATCCGTGCCCATGCGGGAGCGGAAAGAAATACAAGAAGTGCCACGGACAAGCCGCGTGAGGATTGAAGGCCGACACATCGTCGGCCTTCCGTGCATTTGAGGACTCAATGGATCTGAAGACCGCCCCCCTCTCGACCTCCGAACAGACGGAAGCGACGATCACCACGGCACTGACGTTCGACGACATATTGCTCGTGCCGCAGCATTCGATGGTGAAGCCGTCACAGGTGGACGTGTCCACGCGGTTGACGCGGAATATCCGCCTGAACGTGCCGATCTTGAGCGCCGCCATGGACACCGTCACCGAGTCCGGTCTTGCGATCGCGATGGCGCAACTCGGTGGTCTCGGTGTCATTCACAAGAACCTTCAGATCCACGAACAAGCGGCCGAGGTCGATCGCGTCAAGCGGTCGGAGAGCGGGATGATCGTCAACCCGATCACCCTCTCCCCGTCCAATCGCATTTACGAGGCGCTCGATCTGATGAAGAACTACCGGATCTCCGGTGTTCCCATCACCGAGGACGGCAGCAAGGAAGGGCGGCTCGTCGGGATTCTCACCAACCGGGACCTGCGTTTCGAGACCAACGTCAATCGTCCGATCGATGAGGTGATGACCAAGTCACCGCTGTTCACGGTGCCGGTCGGCACGACCCTCGACGAGGCGCGATCGTTCCTGCATCAGCACAAGGTCGAGAAGCTGCTCGTCGTCGACAAGGACTTCCGGCTCAAGGGGCTGATCACGGTCAAGGACATCCAGAAGGGGATCAAGTACCCGAACGCGTGCAAGGACGCGCTCGGCCGTCTGCGCGTCGGCGCCGCCATCGGGACGGCGAAAGACGCGCTCGAGCGAGCGCACGCGCTGATCGCGGCGGGAGTCGATGTGCTCGTGGTCGATACGGCTCACGGACACAACCAGGACGTGATCGACATGGTCGCGCGGATTCGCCGCGAGTTCCCGAACACCGATCTGGTCGCCGGCAACGTCGCAACCGGTGAAGCCACCGAAGCGCTGATTGGCTCCGGCGTCGACGCTGTGAAGGTCGGCATCGGCGGCGGGTCCATCTGCACGACGCGAATCGTCGCTGGCATCGGCGTACCGATGATCAGCGCCATTCTGGAATGCGCGCGCGCGGCTGCCGCGCGCAACGTGCCGATCATCGCCGACGGCGGCATGCGTTACTCGGGTGACGTCGTCAAGGCGCTGGCGGCGGGCGCGAGCAGCGTGATGCTCGGTAACTTGTTCGCCGGGACCGACGAGAGCCCGGGCGAGCTGATTCTGTTCCAGGGGAGAAGCTACAAGGAATACCGCGGGATGGGATCAATCGGCGCAATGCGGCGCGGCAGCCGCGATCGCTACTTCCAGGACGAATTCGACCTCGAGGGCGGAAGCAGCGCAGGCAAGCTGGTGCCGGAGGGCATCGAGGGGCGCGTCGCGCACAAGGGCAGCGCGCAGGCAGTCATCCATCAGCTGATGGGAGGCCTCAAGGCCGGGATGGGCTACTGCGGAAGCGGCACGATTCCGGAGCTGCAGCGCAAGGCAAAGATGATTCGCATCACACCAGCCGGCGTTCGCGAGAGCCACGTACACGACGTGACGATCACCAAGGAAGCACCCAACTATCGGATGGAGTAGGGATCCGGGACCTACCAGCTGATACGCCGCTGGTCGCCCTCAAGAATCTCTATCGAGATGTGCCGGGCGCCCGGCAGCGCATGTGTGAGGCGATCGGGCCATTCGATTGCGAGGACGCCACGGTGAAGTTCCTCGAGTCCGAGTTCGTCGATCGCGGCCTTCTCCAGACGATACAAATCGACGTGATAGAGCGTGAAACGTCCGCCTCGGTATTCATGCACGAGGGTAAACGTCGGGCTGCTGACTTCCTCCGGGTCGATGCCGAGTCCCGCGGCCAATCCTCGAACGAATGCCGTTTTTCCTGCTCCCAGATTCCCGGACAGTAGAAGTACATCGCCTGGAGAAAGAGTTGCGGCGAGATCGCTGGCAATGCCCGCCGTCTCTGCCTCTGAACGTGTCAGGTGTTCAGGCACTGGCGGGTGGTTCGATGAGGGCCTTCAATGCGCCGCCGAGATTGTCGAGAAGGTCGGTCGCGATCATGGCGACCTGGCCCTGATTGGCTTCGGCCAGATCACCAGCCGCCCCGTGCAGGAACACCGCAAGCCGGCAGGCGGCCTCCGCGTCGAGCAACTGCGCGAGCCACGCCGCGATCATTCCCGTCAGGACATCACCGGTCCCACCCGTCGCCATTCCCGGATTTCCGGTCGGGTTGATGTAGACGTGCCCTTCTGGTGTCGCGATGACGGTTCGGTGGCCCTTGAGCACGACATAGATGCGATGAGTCGTCGCAAAGTCTGTGGCGACCTGGATACGGTTCGCCTGGACGTCGGCGATTGAGGCGCCGATGAGGCGAGACATCTCGCCAGGATGCGGCGTGATGATCAGATCGCGTTCTTCGCGACCGTTCAGCCGTCCCGGATCATCAGCAAGGACGGTCAGCGCATCGGCATCCAGAACCAAAGGAACCGTGGCTTTATCGAGCAGCGCGCGGACGAACTGCGCGACCTCCGGCGTGCGACCAAGGCCGGGTCCGCAGGCGATGACATCGTGTGTCTGCTCCAGCAGCTTCTCGACCCCAGTCGCCGCCAGCGTTCCTGAGGAATCATCTGGCAGGTCCACGGTCATGAAGACCGGAGACATCGTGGCGAGAACCGGAAGGCAGCAGCGCGGGGTGGCGACGGTGACGAGCCCGGCACCTGACCGCAACGCCCCCAGCGCCGCCAGATGAGCGGCGCCTGTCTTCCCGACAGAACCGGCCACGATCGTCAGGCGGCCAAAGTCGCCTTTGTGCGAATCGGCGGCCCGTGGCCCGACCACGCTGCGCAGCTGCTCGGGTGTGAGCAACTCGACGTGTGGGCCCTCGAGGCCTTCGATGACTTCGTAGGGAATGCCGATGTCGGCGATGACGACGTCGCCCGCGTAGGCCTCTCCCGGCGGCAACACGAGCGGCAGCTTTGGTGCGGCGAGCGTGACGGTCAGCGATGCGTCGATACAGTCACCGATCAAGTGAGGCGTATCCGCCGACAACCCGCTGGGCAAGTCGACGGACACGATCGGGATCTCTGACGCGTTCACGTCGGCAATGACGGTCTCCATCATTCCGGCGACGGCGGTCTTGAGCCCCGTTCCGAAGATCGCGTCGACGATGATCGAGCACTGCGAAATCTCGGAGAAGTGCAGCTCCCAGCTTTGCTCGTCGGCGATCTCGACCACGGTGACGCCGAGGCGGCCAAGGATGTCGAGGTTGGTGCGAGCATCACCGCGAACATCGGACAGCCCGCCGATCACGAAAACGGACGTTTCGATGCCGTGCTGCAGCAGCGTCCTGGCCACGACGAAGCCGTCTCCGCCGTTGTTGCCGCGGCCACACAAAACCGCCACGCGTCCGTCCAATTTCGACTCGTAGGTGGCTTCGATTGCGGCCACGACCTGGCGGCCGGCATTCTCCATGAGGACGAGCGAAGGAATGCCGATTTCGTCGATGGTGTATCGATCGGCTTCGCGCATCTGCGCGGCAGTCAGGATCCGCATGTCGCAGTAGCCTACTCTGAAGTGACCGGCGGGCAGGAGCAGAACAGATTGCGATCTCCGTATGTGTTGTCGATGCGTCCCACTGGCGGCCAGTACTTCCGCTCGCGTACGAATGGCAGCGGAAACGCTGCCTGCTCGCGCGTGTAGGGGTGTCGCCACTCGGTGGCCATGACGACAGCGGCCGTATGCGGCGCATTCTTGAGGACGTTGTCCTGCGAATCGGCCTTGCCGGTCAGCACGTCGTCGATCTCGCGCCGGATGGCGATCATCGCGTCGCAGAAACGATCGAGTTCCGCTTTGTCCTCGCTCTCCGTCGGCTCCACCATGAGCGTCCCGGCAACCGGGAACGACACCGTTGGCGCATGAAAGCCGTAGTCGATGAGCCGCTTCGCCACGTCCATTTCTTCGACGCCGCCAGCTTTGAACCCACGCAGGTCGAAGATCAGTTCGTGCGCCACGCGCCCGTTCGTGCGCGCGTAGAGCACAGGGTAATGACGCTCGAGCCGTGCCTTGATGTAGTTCGCATTCAGGATGGCGTGGCGCGTCGCGTCAGTCATCCCCTCGGCTCCCAGCATCCGCACATACGCATACGAGATGAGCAGGATGCTCGCACTGCCCCACGGCGCCGCCGAGACGGCATGAATGGCCTTCGTTCCACCGACGCGCACGACGGGATGGCCCGGAAGAAACGGCGCCAGATGTCGGGCGACGCCAATTGGTCCCATCCCGGGTCCGCCGCCGCCGTGTGGAATGGCGAAGGTCTTGTGCAGATTCAAGTGACAGACATCAGCCCCGATTGCGGCCGGGCTCGTCAACCCGACCTGGGCGTTCATATTCGCGCCGTCCATGTACACCTGCCCGCCATGCTCGTGGACGATGTCGCAAATCTGGCGGATCTCATCCTCGAACACGCCATGGGTCGACGGGTACGTGATCATCAGGCAGGCCAGTCGATCCCGATGCTGTGACGACTTCGCCTTCAGGTCATCGACATCGACGCTGCCATCCGCGCTGCTGCGGACCACGACGACGCGCATGCCGGCCGTGATCGCGCTCGCGGGGTTGGTGCCATGCGCGGACGCGGGGATGAGGACGACATTACGTTCGGGCTGCCCACGATCGCTGTGATAGGCCCGAATGACCATGAGGCCAGTGAACTCTCCCTGGGCGCCGGAGTTCGGCTGGAGCGAGACCTCCGCGAACCCGGTGACTTCGCACAACGTCGCCTCGAGTTCACGGAACACCTGCGCATAGCCTTCCGCCTGCTCCTCGGGTGCGAACGGGTGCATCCGGCTGAACGCGTTCCACGTGATCGGCAGCATCTCCGTCGCCGCGTTCAACTTCATCGTGCACGAGCCGAGCGGAATCATCGACGTGTCGAGCCCGATGTCTTTTCGCTCGAGGCTGCGGACGTAGCGCATCATTTCCGATTCGGAGTGATGCGTGTTGAACACGGGATGCGTGAGAAACGAGGTGCTGCGTCGAAGCGAGTCGGGTAGCCCGTCAGCCGATTCCGCCTTCAGCCTCGCTGCCGTCGACTCGAAGTCGATAACGTGCGCGCGGCTCCCGGCCGGGGCGGCGAACACGTCGACGATGTCGCGGACATCGGACGAGCCGACTGTCTCGTTGAGTGCGATCGAGACCGTCTCTTCGTCGATGAGATGAAAGTTCATCGCCGCGGCGTGGGCGCGCTGAAGCACGCGCTCGACGCCGCCAGGGACTTTCACTCGCAGGGTGTCGAAGTAATGCGGATTGAGTTGCACATAACCTAGCGCGCCGAGTTCGGCGTCCAGCACCCTGGTCAGCATGTGAACACGCGACGCGATCGCCCTGATCCCCTGCGGCCCGTGATACACCGCATACATCGCCGCCATGTTCGCGAGGAGCGCCTGGGCGGTACAGATGTTCGAAGTGGCTCGCTCGCGACGAATGTGCTGTTCACGGGTCGCGAGTGCCATGCGGTAGGCCCGATGGCCATGGCCATCGACAGAGACGCCAATCAGCCGGCCCGGTAACTGTCGGACGAAGGCGTTACGCGTCGCAAAGAACGCGGCGTGTGGGCCTCCGTATCCGAGCGGGACGCCGAATCGTTGTGTGTTTCCATAGACGACGTCCGCGCCCATCTCACCTGGAGGAACGAGCATCGCGAGCGCCAGCAGGTCAGCGCCAACGGACACGAGCGCGCCCGAGTCGTGCGCGGTGGCGATCAACGTCCTCAGATCGTGCACTTCCCCACCGGCGTCCGGAGACTGCACGATCGCGCCGAAGGTCGCCCCGTCAAACACCATCTGTCGGATCGGCGCGATGCGGAGATCGATTCCCAGCGGCTCCGCTCTCGATCGAAGGACGTCGATGGTCTGCGGAAAACAGCCGTCGCTGACCAGGCAGACCGCGTGGGCCTGATCGCTTCGGCTGCTCGGACGCGCGCGATACATCAGCGCCATCGCCTCGGCGGCGGCCGTGGCCTCATCCAGCAACGATGCACTGGCCACGTCCATCGCCGTCAGATCCGTAACCATCGTCTGAAAGTTCAGGAGCGACTCGAGGCGGCCTTGCGAGATTTCAGCTTGGTACGGCGTGTATGGCGTGTACCAGCCGGGATTCTCCATCACCATCCGGAGGATGACGCTAGGCGTGAAGGTGTCGTAGTAGCCGAGGCCAATGTACGAGCGGAAGACCTTGTTTCGATGCGCGAGGTGTCCGAGACGATTGAGGTACTGGTCCTCGCTTTCCGCGGGAGGAAGCGAGAGCGGCGCCGTCAGTCTGATCGAGGCGGGAATCGCCTCGTCCATGAGCGCGTCCAGCGATGAGGCGCCAACCGCCGCGAGCATCTCGTCACGCTCGTCTGGCGACGGTCCGATGTGACGGCGCGCGAACGAATCGCTGGCGTCGAGTGAGTTCATTTACGAACGGGTCAACGCTTCGTACTGGGCGTTGTCGAGCAGCGACGCGGCTGCCTGCGGATCTGACAGGCGGACTTTCACCATCCACGTCTCGTACGGTTTCGTGTTGACAGCCTCAGGGTGATCTTTGAGAACGGGGTTCACCTCGATCACCTCACCGCTCATCGGCGCAAAGAGTTCCGAGACCGCCTTGACCGATTCGATGGTCCCACACGACTCTCCTGCGGTGACCTTGCGGCCAGGGTCTGGCAGTTCGACAAAGACGACGTCGCCGAGTTGGTCCTGAGCGAACTCAGTGATGCCGATCTCGGCGATCTCGCCGGTGAGCCTGATCCACTCGTGGTCCTTGGTGTATTTCAGGTCTGCTGGATACGACATGCTGGCTCCCCCAAAGGGGGTCGGGGGTCATTTAAAGGGGACACCTTCACGCGTCGTCGATCCCCGATTGTCCTGTTTAAATGACCCCCGACCCCATTACACGTTTGTAAAACGGCAGCGGCACCACCTGCGCCTTCGTGGCGCGGCCGCGGATATCGATATCAATCTGGCTGCCGAGTGCTGCGAGCGCCACCGGAACGTACGCCATGCCGATGGCCTTCTTCAGGAAAGGCGTCTGCGTTCCGCTCGTGACCGTGCCGACAGAATCGCCATTCGCAACGACGGTGTACCCGGGACGCGCGATGCCGCGCTCGAGCATCTCGAAACCAACCAGCGTACGCGCGAGTCCTCGTTCCTTCTGCGCGAGAAGTCGCTCCCGGCCGATGAAGTCACCCTTCTTCCAGCCGATCGTCCAGCCCAGGCCAGCCTCGAGCGCCGTGGTCGACTCGTCGATGTCGTTTCCGTACAGCCGCATGGCGGCTTCGAGCCGCAGCGTGTCGCGAGCACCCAGCCCGCAGGGAATTACGTCGGCACTTCGACCGGACTCGAGGAGCGCCTGCCACACGCGATCGGCCATGTTGGGGGGAACGAAGATCTCGTAGCCGTCCTCGCCGGTATAGCCGGTGCGCGAGATCGTGACGCGCGCGCCCGCGACTTCGCCATAGGAAAACCAGTAGTAGCGAATGTCACTCAGCTCGACACCCGTCAATGGCTGCAGCACTTCTCGAGCCGCGGGACCCTGGATTGCCACGAGCGCATACCGGCTGCTCGAGTCGACAACCGCCGCGTCGCCCGCGACCTTGACCTGCTCGCTGATCCAGGCAAAGTCTTTCGCGGTATTGGCTGCATTGACGACGAGCATGAAGTGACTCGGCGCCATCCGGTAGACGAGCATGTCGTCGACGAAGGTGCCGTCGGGCGTCAGCAGGCCAGCGTACTGCGCTTGACCGACCTTCAGAGCCGCGGCGTCGTTGCTGGAAATCCGCTGAACCGCTTCGAGTGCTCCCTTCCCGGCAACTTCGATTTCCCCCATATGGCTGACGTCGAAGACGCCAGCGCGCGTACGTACCGCGAGATGTTCATTGGTGATTCCGGAGTACTCGACCGGCATGTCCCAGCCTGCGTATGGCACCATGCGGGCGCCTGATGCGCGATGCCGTGCATGCAATGGGGTTGTGCGAAGGCTGGCGGCCGTGTCGGTCATGAAGCAGAGCGCGAGGGGGCGGGACCCAAGTGCTAAGACTGTACTCGCCGCCGAACGAGAGGGTCAAGGATCGAGGAGGTTCACGACGTCGCGCGGAGCGACATCGTCCCGCCGCGAAGACGGTCGAACACGCTTGCCAGATGCTCGGCCGTTACAGTTCCGACAGAGACGATCTCGTGCGCACGCAGCACGGTGACGTGGTGCGGCAGCAGAAACACGTACACGTCGCAGAGCCCGGCCAGGTCATGCAGTCGATGCGATGACAGCACCACAGCGGCGCCGCGATCGCGTTTGGTCTCGAGCATGGTTGAAAGCCATCGACCCGCATCGGGATCGAGCCCCTCCCATGGCTCGTCGAGGAGGATGAGACCAAGCGGATGACGGCCGAGCACGGTCCGGAGGCCCAGAAGTTGTCGAGTTCCTCGAGACAGTGTTCGAAGCCGCCGGCTCTCCCGCGTCACATCGTCACCGGCACCAAGGCTTCCCCACTGCGCGGCTCGTACGCTGCCCGGCAGCGTGGCCTCGCCTGCAAAGTAGCCGACACCAGTGCGCGCGATGGCGTCGCGCGGCGTCAATCCGTTGATGCGAATCTCTCCCGATCGGGGTGTCAGACATCCTGCGATTGCGCGAAGCAACGTGGTCTTCCCCGACCCGTTGGGCCCGACGACACCGGCAGCCTGACCCGCAGCAAGGTTAAAGGAGAGTTCCTGAAACACGAGCCGTCGTCCATACTGCATCGCAAGACCCCGGACGGACACCGCCAGTGTCATTGAGCAGCCTCGAGTGGGATGTCTCGACGAGCAACCCATCGAAAGGCGCCGACCATCGCGCCAACCGCTAGTCCAAGCGCGGGAATGACGGCCATCACCTGAGGGCGAGCCAAGTGTTGTCCCACCGCACCAGGGGGATACATAAAGAAGGACCACGCTGGCCACGCGAGCTCTTCGATCCGCGTCGAGGCCGCAGTCCAGTCCCCCATCACACCAACGGAGAACGTTGTGGCGGCCGTGATGGCAACGAGCATCCACCCGATGCCGCCAGAGAACCGGGGCAACGCAACCGTGAGGGCCCACGGTAACGTGGACACGAGGAATACAGCGGCGCACGTTCCGGACGCAAAGAGCGCCTGGCTCGCGCCAGCGCTCACGACAAGTTCGAGCACTGCAAGTGCAAACCAGCTCGCCAGTCCGGGGATGATCGACATGACCCAGTGAATCAGCGCGATCAGGGTGCGGCTGCACCCGCGGGTGAACAACAAGTCGTAGTGCCCTCGCCGCGCCGGAAGCGAGAAACCCGAGGAGGCCGCCAGCGCTTGCAGCACGAGGACGGGCACCAGCGCCCCGGAAGCCCTGTGCGGATCGCTCACAATCGCCGCAGCCGCAGCCGTCGTCAGGACGACAAACGTGCCGGCCATCATCGAGGGAACGGGCGGCACGATGTGGAAGAAACGCACCAGATACCACAGGTCTCGCATGTGCGTTCGGGTCAGGATCCAGCGGGCGGCTCGCCCATCTCTCGCACCCAGCGCGGCAGGCGCTTGCCATGGCCGCGACCAAAACGACCCGCGACCCTGAGGTACGCCTCGAGCGTGTGGTAACTGATATTGAGCTGCTTGCAGGCTCGACGCTTGTTGCGACCACATTTCTCGAACACCAGGCGCGCGTAACGGCAGGCCCATGCGCGCATCGTTTCGTCCCGAGCAATGGAAGGGATCAGCACTTCCGCGAACTCGCCGCGGATTCGCGCGGGAAGATCGTCCAGCTCGATGCGATCTGATTCCATCAGCGCGAGGGCCCGTTCCACCAGCCGTTCCAACTCGCGCACGTTCCCCGGCCAGGGATAGATGCGAAGAGCGTGCTCGGCCTCCATCGACAGCGTCAACTCACGGTTGCGATGTCGGCTCAGGAAGTACCGCACGAGCTCTGGCACGTCCTCACTGCGGCTTCGCAGCGGGGGCACATGTATCTCGACCCCGCTGAGACGGTAGTACAGGTCGGCACGGAAGAGACCCCTCGCGACGAGATCCGCGAGCGGGCGGTTGGTGGCAGCGACGATGCGGGTATCGATGCGTCGAGCGCCATGCCCTCCGACCCGTTCGATGGCGAGGTCCTGCAGGACGCGAAGGAACTTCGCCTGTGCCGACATCGAGAGGTCGGAGACTTCATCGAGGAACAGCGTGCCACCGTCGGCGTGCTCGAACTTCCCTCGCCGTCCGCGCACGCCTGTGGCGGTGCGGTCCTCGATTCCGAATAGCTCTGCCTCGAACAGCGTCTCGACGACCGCCGCGCAGTTGACCGCCACGAATGGCCCGCGACGACGACGGCCGAGGTCGTGGAGTTGGCGCGCCACCAGCTCTTTGCCAGTCCCACTTTCGCCTTCGACCAAAATGGTGAAGTCCGTCGCCGCGACGCGCTCGATCTGCGCTCGTAGCGCCTGCATGACTTCAGTCGATCCGATCAGCGGACCAGCGCCAAGCGCGGAGCTCGTGCCGACGGCTCGTCCCCGACCGATCTCCAGCACCAGACCACCAACGTGGGCCAACGCCACCAGCACGTCGTAGTCTCGCCCCTCGATCGGCCGGTCTGGCTCACACGAGGCCTCGAGCACTGCTTGAACTCGAGGATCAGCAGTCGGCACACCGAGGACAATGGAATCGGACGTGCGCGTGGGAGTCACCAGCCGGGCCTGATATCGATCCCGCACCTCCCGCAGGCGCACGGCGCGCAGGTCCAGCGCCTGACGCACGTGTTGCTCGAAGGTGGCTCCCAGATCGTGGTGCGGCGCTTGACTGGCAAGCGCAGTCCCCAACGCTTCGAGGATCTGGCGCAGGCCTGCGACGCTGTCTGCTGCGCGTGGCTCCGTGCCACTGTTTCCTGGCATCACGGCGTACGTCTCGCTCACGACCAACCTCCGCTCGTGGCCTACCAAATGCGGTGCCAGCACGAGGACTGACCGGTAACGTTCGCGCCGGCAACAGTTTCACTCGGGCAGGAATCAATGGTCGATCGGCGGTGGGTAAGCTGTGCCCCGCATAAGTGGTTACTGTCGCGCAGCCCCGAGAATGCGATACCCCGCTGGGCGTGCGATACACTGGCGTCCGCAATGAAACGCCTAACCGGACATCTGTACTTCTGGGTGCTGCTTGGGATTCTGGCCGGGGGCGTCCTTGGCTACGCGGCGCCTGCGACGGCGGTCAAGCTCAAGCCGCTCGGCGATGGGTTCATCGCGCTGGTCAAGATGCTCATCAGTCCGATCATCTTCTGCACCGTCGTCCTGGGCATCGCCGGTGCCGGGGACATGAAGAAGGTCGGTCGAGTGGGCGCCAAGGCACTCATCTATTTCGAGGTTGTTTCCAGCTTCGCGCTCGTCATCGGTCTCGTCGTGATCAATGTGTTGAAGCCAGGCGCCGGCTTCAATGCCGACCCTGCGACGCTCGACGCCAACGCCGTGGCGGATTACGCCAAGCGTGCTGCGGCGCAATCGACGACCGACTTCATCATGAGCGTCATTCCGACGACGTTCTTTGATGCGTTCGCGGGTTCTGGCAATCTGCTGCAGGTGCTCTTCGTGGCGATTCTCTTTGGCTATGCCATGACGCACATGGGATCCAAGGGTGCCACGGTCCATCACTTCATCGAAGCGTGCTCGCACATTTTCTTCGCGATGATGAACGCGCTGATGAAGCTGGCGCCGATCGGCGCCGGCGGCGCAATGGCATTCACAATCGGCCGATACGGTATCGAGGCCCTGAGACCGCTGGCCGCATTGATGGGCAGCTTCTACCTCACGTGCCTATTGTTCGTGCTCATTGTTCTCGGGAGCATCGCCGCCTTCACCGGCTTCAGCATCCTGCGGTTCATTGTCTACATCAAGGACGAGCTGCTGACAGTCCTTGGCACGTCATCGTCTGAATCCGCGCTCGTGCCGTTGATGCAGAAATTGGAGAGACTGGGTTGCTCCAGGTCGGTGGTTGGCCTGGTCGTGCCGTCTGGTTACTCGTTCAACCTGGATGGCACGAACATCTACCTGACGATGGCGGCAATTTTCGTGGCGCAAGCGCTCAATATCGATTTGACCCTGGGGCAGGAACTCACGTTGCTGGGCGTTGCGATGCTGACATCGAAGGGGGCGTCCGGTGTGACTGGCGCGGGCTTCATCACGCTGGCCGCTACGCTGGCGGTGGTCCCGTCGATTCCAATCGCCGGACTTGCCCTTATCCTCGGTATCGATCGCTTCATGTCCGAGGCGCGGTCGATCACGAACTTCATCGGGAACGGTGTCGCCGCGATTGTCGTGGCACGGTGGGAGAACGAGCTCGACTCGGCGAAGCTGGTAGCCGAGCTCAGTGGCCGCTCCTCGAAACAGGTTCCGTCATCGGCTGAAAGGACTCGACACGTCGCCGATGTCTCTTAGCCGCTTCGCTCGTGGTGCGAGGCGTTCTCCTCGATCACGCTGTCGATGAACTGATATGCAGGCCGAACGACGACGCGGGGTCAGCCGTGACGCATCTGACCCCGGGACCGGCGCTTGTCAGGCGATCACGTACGGCGGCTTGAACTCCTGCTGCCGTCGTTTGCCAGCCGTCCATCGCAACCCGTAGACCGTGCGCGGGTCGGTCAGCGACTTCGACGAGTGCTTGCCGAAGATCAACGACTTCAGCTTGTTTGGAAACACCTCGCCCAGCAGGTGCGCGGCCGTGTCTTGGAAGTAATCGATGTCCACGTCCACGAGGAAGCACTTCACTCCGTTGATCGACTGAGGCTCGGGATCGGTCTCGTGGAAACTGAGCTGGACGTTGGCTTCGCCGAAGTCGGTCTGCTTGAAGCTTTTGCTAGCGCCCTTGTGAAGTCCGGCGGGTGCGGGCTCGATGCGGCTGACGCCGTTGCCCCCCTTCGCGTCTACGGTCTTTTCCATCTGTGTCAACAGCCTCGAATCGGCCCACGCGAAGATCCGGTCCTGGCTCGGGTCGCGGTCGAGCTTCATGAACGACTTCAGTGGCTTCGTGTCGAGGTCCTCGAAGGGCGTGAGCATCATCTGCTCGAGCGCCGTGGTGATGTTGAGCAGACATGCCAGCGCGGGCTTCGCGTCCTGCGACAACCGGTCGTAAAGTACCCGGCCACCAGCGGCGTCGCCATCGAGGAACGCCGTCAGATCGGGCCCGAGCCCGGCGAACGGATCGAACTGGAAGTCTTTCTTACGGGGCACCAGCATCAGATCCAGCGTCTCGGCCGCACCCGCCTTGATGGTGACAGGTGTGAATCCGCCGTCGGCGTGATCCTTGGTCGACACCAGCACGGTGTATCGATCGGCGAAGTTGCCGTGAACTTCGAGATCGGTCAATGCGATCGCTGGCGCTCCATCGACGAACTGACGCACGACGGTCTTCTGCGCCCCATCACGGGCCGTGACCAGCAACCGTGCCTGGCTATCGAACGGTTGGCGGCGCCCGTCCACCACGTTCAGTCGGATCTGTCCGGTGGCCATATCATCTCCGCAGACCAGTCCAAGGACCGGCCCTCCGAAAGCGCGCTACGCCATCAGCGCGCCGCCCCACACGAAGTCGTCGTCCATGTTCTGGTACCAGACCGACACTCCGTTGATCGATTCTCCGGTCACCTTGGTTTTCACGTTGACCAGCTCACCGGCTGGAATGACCCGAATCACCTCGGCGCTGCTGGACGGCTCGCCTTTCCGCACGTTCACGGCGCTGCGGGCGAACAGCACATCTGGCACGTCTGGCGCGGTGCCGCCCGCCATTCGAATCAGCCGCGCGAGGTCTGCCTTGGTCCCCGGGCACGTCTTGTTGGAGCGGATCTCGCGATGGTGAATCACGTTCGCGCGCGTCAGCGTCGAGAGCTTCGGGTGTCGCGACGCGATGCCCTGAATCAGCTTGGCGCTCGCCTCATACAGGGCATCGGACCATGGGTCGTTGGCGCGGCCTTCGTGCTCGATCCCGATCGTGTAGAAATTCGGGTTGACGAACGTGCCGTTCGGGTTGCGACGCAGTCCGGACCACGTGGGCTTGTGCACGACACCCGCGTGATAGGCCGTGTCGTGCTCGGTCATGTACTGATGAACCTCGCCGGTCTGGCTGATCGAGTAGTGGGCCGACCGCCGCTCGGTCAGATTCTCATCCGTAAAGGTCGCATCGGCTGCCGTCTGGGTGCCATCGATGATGTGAATCACGATGGCCTCCACTTCGAAGTGCGCGGGCCGGCCCGTCCGGAAGTTGGCCTTGGCGCACGTGACTTGTGTGATGTTCAGGGCCATGTCCGTTATCCGTTCGCGCCGGTGGCGCTCAGATCGCCGATCTCGGCGGAGTGAATCGGTACCAGGTCGTCGGCAGCCGTCGTGCCCTTCTTGCTGTCCGGTTCTTTTGCGGTTTCATCCTGCCGTTTCTTGCGTTCGTCGTCATCCTGTTTTGCGAGCAGCGAACGCAGCTTCAGCATGTTCTTCAGGAGATCGAACCAGAACGGCGCGCCGAGCGAGACCAGCACCCAGGTGAACAGCACACCGGGCCAGCGCTTGGCCTCCTCGCCCGGTGTCCCAAAGCCCGCGGCGGCCCTGATCGCGGTGAACGGATTGATCACGCCTTCTGTTGGCAGCAGCTTCAACGACGGAGAGTTCAGCAGCGTGATGGACTCGTTCAGTTCGTCTTGTGCGGCCTGGTTGGTGGCGAGCGCCTCCTTGTTGGCGGCGACCGTGGCGGCGTCGGCACTGGCGTCCGATTGGAGCGCCTTCCTATCAGTGACCAGCTTGTCCGCCGCCTCGACGAACGCCATCCGGTCCGCGTCGTTGAGCGACAGCCGCTTCACGAGCACGAACGTATCGACCTGAAGCGAGATCACGAGGAGCAACGCGATTCCACTTGCCCACAGCTTGCTCTCACCGGCGAACGCATCGGTGACGCGCGCGATGGTGTTGTCGAAGCTCGCGTGGAGCTTGCCCACGAAATCGCTCGGCGCAGAGTCGGTAATGGCGTTGGTTCGCCACAGGCGCGCGGCCTGGCCCGGCTGGGCACGCTCGTTCTCGACGGTCTTCAGCCTGATCGCGCGCAGCGTTGCCGCCGGATCCTCTACGCCGCCGGCGCGCAGTGCGCTCGCCAGCGCCGCCTGCGCGTCGAGAATCCGTTTCGGCGCGAAGCCCAGGTTGAGAGGGTCCATCAACGGGCCTTCACCGGCCGCCGCCTCGATCAGGAGATAGGCGAGCTCCTCGCGCTGAATCACCGAACCCGGACTCGTCGCTGGTAGGACGTAGAGCGTGTCCACGGTCGAAGGAATGCCCGTCCACTGGGCCAACTTCACCCTGAGCCACTGGAGCGTGTAACGAAACGGTGAGAACGCCGTCTGCTGACCCACCAGCGGATGGCGGATCAGCAGCCGCGAGAAGTAGACCGCATGCGGGCGCATCGTCGCCGGTTCGAGCTGGACGACGAGGCGCTCGACACCGCGCCGCAGATGACGTGGTCGCGCCAGCGAGGCGTTCAAGATCAACTGCGTGACGGCCAGGACGACGGTGCTCAGCAGGACCATGGTGAGCGCGAGCCCGATCAGAACGTCGAGATACTTGAGAACAGGAACGTCCACACGAATCTCCTTCCTGGTTCAGGGTTCAACTGTCAGGCTGTCGAGCGGGAAAACGGTCTGGCCTTTGTCCGACGTCGTGAGCGTGACCCGGGCTTGTCCCGCCGCAAGCCCGGATGGCAGCGTGAACGCGATGCGCCAGTCGGTCCATTCGGTCGCCGTGACTTGCTGCCCGGCGACTGCAATGGAGCCTGGAGTCGCGCCAAAGCGCGCTCCCCGCACTGTGATGGCAGCGCCGGCCTTCGCGCGTGCGGGTGTCACGGCGGCGAGCAACCTGGGGCGGCGCTGCGGATCGGCGACGATCTCTTTCGCGGGCAGGAAGACGTGCAGGAGCCGGACGAGATCCTCCGTAAAGATGCTGCTGTGATTCCGCACGACCGAGGCGGGCACCTGCATCGCCCAGTACGGCGTGTCGTTCCAGCGTCCGCCCTTTTCGCACAACTGGTACGTCTTCGTGTTAGGCAACGTAAACGAGACTGGCGGAGACAAGGGAGCCGAGCCCTCAGCGCACGCCACGCCCTCGTTGACTGTATGACTCTGCAGTGCCTGCATGTGCGCGACTGTGCTCGTGAAGTACGCGCTCTGCGCCTGGACGGGCGGCTGCGGCACGTCGGGCTCCGCATACGAACGGAAGCTGCCCGTGGTCTTGTGAACGAGGAACGACGGTCCGTGCCCGATCGGGAGCGCGAAGCGCGTCGCCATGTCGCCCAGCGAGGAGACCGACAGGAACAGCGGTTGGGGGTACTCCCGCCCCGTGTTGTCGCGCGTCAGGAACACGCTGCGATTCTTCAGCAGATCGAGCATCTGCTTGCCTTCGTTGGCGGCGGCGGCGGAGTTGACGTAGGTGACGAGGTCGGCCCACCCACCATCAGGCGTCGTCGTGGTACCCGATCCCGCGGATGCGCGCAGCGCGTAGTCGGCCATCGCCTGCGAGAGCGCCCGCTCGAGCACCAGCGCCCCGAACGAATGACCGATCATCAGCACGTACGATCCGGGATTGCGCTGATGCGCTGTGGTTGCCACGCTGACCAGCGCGTTGGTGAGGCTCGGCCCGGGCACGCGAATGGCGGCGTTCTCGCGGTTGAAGTAACTGAGCTGCCGGCGCACAGGCCAGTACGACGGGATCAGATCGCCGCGCCACCCGATGTAGAGCCCCACGATGGGAGAATCGGGATAGACCGATTGCCGCAGGTACTCGAGGATGCCTTCGAACCCGATCACGTTGCCGTTGCGACGGCCTTCCTCGTTGCGGGCGTTGTTCTTCCACCCGTGGATGAAGACGGCGACCACCGGTGGGCGCGGCAACGACGTGGCACGCTCGATCATGGCGATCGCTTCGGGAAGCTGACGGCGATCCCACGACTCGCCCATGTCGTCGAACTCCAGAAACGCCAGGCACGCCTTGTTGGTCGGCGTGCACGCGGGGTCGACGACGTCGGGCTGGGTGCTGTTTGGCGTGATCGCCACGACGGACTGTCGAGCGGGTGGCTCGCCGGCCTTTCGCGCGCTCGCCGGGTTGTAGAGGCGATTGCTCACGTGACAGCTCGCGAGCAGCACGGCGCCGATCAAAACGAAGACGAGGCGTGTCACGGCTGGCTCACCGGCGGGGCGGGGTTCTGCGACGTCGCCCCACGCCTGAACAGGCGGCCGAGCAGTCGACCGACTTCCGGATTGAACTCGTTGTAGAAGCTGGCGAAGAGTGCCGTCCCCAGTGATCCTCCGATGCGCTTGGCCGTCTCTTGAGGCGTGGTGAGCCGCTCGGGAGCCCACAGGTTCCCGACATATCCGCTGACCACCGCGCCGGTAAACAGGGGCCAGTTGGGTTGACGGCCGCCGTCGCCCATTGGCGCGGACTTTCTGACGGTCGCAAAGTCCATGAAGGCATGACCGATACGCGTCCACGCCCGGCCCCGCCGCTCGCGAGCCAGGGCGGGAGCCTTCTGCCGTTGCTTCTTGTCGATCAGCGGATCGCTTGCGTAGTCAACGAGGCGAGGGTCGTCTCTGACGAGCAAACCCACACCGAACACGGCGAGGCCCTTCGCGAAACCCTGGCCGTATCGCGTGCCGATGCGCTTGCCGAGCCCTTCCCAGCCGCCACCCCACTCGGGAGGCTGATTCCTGAAGTGGGCGACCGTTCCGAAGAACGACGCGCTCAGGAGCGCCTGGTCGGTCACCGATCCACCGATGAACTTCTGCAGCCGCATCGTCTTCGTGAACTCGCAATTGAGGGAGCCCAGGTTCCCCGGCGGATCGCCGGGGCAAGTCGCGCGTCCGAATCTCTTCTGGATCGACTCGGTATCCTGCGGGGCCGTTTGCCCGACTGCCTGTGCCCATGCAGGCTGGGCGAGGAGCCAGGCGAGCGCGGCGAGCGCGATCAAGCGTCTGCGCTGCATTACGCCTCCCTTCCCAGCGATTTCCATGGACCGTCCGCGTCGATTTCGCAGGCGTGACTCTCGGTGCCGCTCCTCAGGAGTGCCTTGGTCATGCGTTGGGGGCCGCCCAAGACGCCGAGACGAACTTTCATATAGGTCATCGCATCTGCGAACGCGCCCGGATCGAAGTCGCCGGCGAGAGACGAGTGCTTCCCGTCACCCTCGAGCGCGATTACCGCCACGCGAGCACCGAACACGTTCTGGAACTCTTCGATGCGCTTTACCGGACAACGCCGGTCCTTGGTGTAGTGCATCGCCAGGAACGGGACTTCAGACGCCATGGCCTCGGCGAGATCCGCCCTGCCGAGGCCCAGATCAGTCACCTGGTTTCCGGTCGGCCACCCCGGCACCGTGCTGAATGGCAGGGTTGGCTGACAGAGGACCGCGGCGCGAACCTGGTTGGGAAGCAGGGCGAGCGGGAACACGCCCGTCAGGCACATGCCCACGACTCCGATCGGGCCGTTCGCCGTCGCCACGTTGTCGCAGAAGGTCTCGATGCGATCGAGGATCGTGCTGCGGGCTGAGAGGTCGTTGCACTCGAAGAGACCTGCCCTGCAGGATTGGCCGAAGCCCTTGACGAAGTCGTCCTGTTCGGGACCGCCAAAGAGGAGCGGCGCGTAAACGCGAAAACCTTCTTTCGAGATGCAACGCGCCAGCGCCAGATCGTCCGGCGACAGCCCTGGCAACTCGTGCAGCAGGACGATCGCGCGCCCCTCGGGCCCGATACGATACGCGGGGATGCCGAGATCGTTGACCGGATGGAAATCGGAGAACGGCCCGGGACAATGCATCAACGCGCTGTGATGCGACGCGCACCCCGCGAACGGCAGACAGGCTGCTCCTGCGGCCCACTGAAGAAACTGTCTTCGGTTCATGGTTCGGTTGAGGTCAGTAACCCAGTAAACGGTGAGCGCCGTTGAAACGAACACGGAATTGCTACTGGGGGTCTGACGGCACACGCCGGCGCGCCGGATCAGACGACAAAGCTACATTGAGCGGCGCCCGGCAGACGCGTGCAGCGGGCGGCATTCATGGCCGCACCGAGATCTACGTTCGCGCGTATCCCTCAACTGGCGCACCCGCACGAACCATTTCAAAAGACGGCGGTACGGCACCGCTCTGGTCATCAGGGTTCAAGGTCGCTTTCGCACGTCGGGCGATGCGGCCGCTTACGACATCGAGCGGAATGGTCGGCGGTTCATCATGGTCACCGAGCCCGACAATCCTCGCCCCGTTCGCGAGCAGATCTTGTCGTTGCCGGCGAGCGCGCCGGTATGCGAGCTGGCTGCCTTGGAGCGGAGGGACGTGCGTCCGGCCTTGAGCACGACGACCGGCTTCTTCTTCGACACGCGCTTGGCCACTTCGGCAAACGCGCGGCCGTCCTTCAGGTCCTCGCAGTGCTGCACGATGATGTGCGTGTTGTCGTCCTGCTCGAAAAATGTCAGCAGATCGTCCTCGTCGATGTCCGAC
>Ga0075421_100003088_pt1 | contig 19899 bp, 18 predicted proteins | sample SoiMetdeltSBSDD5_FD_75292 | JGI IMG/M metagenome (GOLD analysis project Ga0075421, IMG submission 75292) | Bulk soil microbial communities from a Populus tree surrounding site in Tennessee, USA - Soil MetaG P. deltoides SBSDD5 | ecosystem: Environmental > Terrestrial > Soil > Tree plantation... | reverse complement strand
GATCTTCGTAACGCGGAAGATGTGTCAGGGCGCTCCGCCGAGGTCACACCGGATGCGGCAGTCCCTCAACAAGGAATGGGTGCGGCCGCCTCTCCAGTGCGGCCGATCGTTCCGACTAGGAAATCGGTCGTCCGTGAATATGCCGAGGCCATCATCGTCGCCATGTTGTTGGCGTTCGCGATCCGCGTGTTCGTCGTCCAGGCATTCAAGATTCCTTCCGGTTCCATGATCCCGACGTTGCTGATCGGTGATCACATTCTGGTCAGCAAACTTTCTTATGGATTGCAATGGCCGACGAACTGCAAATTCCAGACCGGTTTCCCGCCTTTGACGTGTTACTCCTCCCATACCGTGCTGCCGTTCGGATCAGTTCAAAGGGGAGACATCGTCGTGTTTCGCTTTCCGGAAGATGAAGACAAAGACTTCATCAAACGTGTGGTCGGATTACCCGGTGATACCATCCAGATACGGAACAAGACCGTCCTCGTCAACGGAACAACCTTCGATGATAAGGGCTTCACCCAACGAATCGATCCGGGCGTGATCGACGGGCACATCAATCCTCGCGACAATTTCGGACCGGTCACGGTTCCCGAAGGATCGTATTTTGTGATGGGCGATAATCGGGACCAGAGTCTCGACAGCCGCTTTTGGGGGTATGTTCGTGCCGAAAAAATACGCGGCAAGGCGTTTCGCATTTATTGGTCCTGGAGTGGCCAAGGAACCTGGGTCGAATGGGTCCGATGGGAAAGATTCGGCAAAGCCATCCAGTAGCCCGCAACGGGCCGCCGTCTAGAACCGCTTCGGAGCCCGCGGATGGACGGCCCGGCGATCCTTCCTCCTTGCGTCAATACATCCAACGGTTTCCTCAAGCGAGCGTCCTCGTCATCGGGGATCTGATTCTCGATCATTATATATGGGGTCGCGTGAGCAGAATCTCGCCGGAGGCTCCGGTGCCGGTCGTACACGTCGAATCCGAGTCGCTGAAACTCGGCGGTGCAGCCAACGTGTTCAATAATATCCTGGCGCTTGGCGGCAAGGCGGACATCTGCGGAGTGATCGGTGCCGATGAAAGCGGACGACTCCTCTTGAAGGAACTGGGGAAAAGACGTGAGGCGCGCGGAGGGGTCGTGATCGATCACGATCGACCCACTACCAGGAAAAATAGGGTCATCGCGCATAGTCAGCAGATCGTCCGGTACGATGTCGAACGCCGGACTGAACTGAAGGCGACGCTGCAACGGCGCATTCTGAGATATGTCGAATCGCGACTCCGTGAAATCTCCTGTTTGGTCGTCTCGGACTATGCCAAGGGCGTGGTGTCTGCTTCGCTCATGGCAGAGTTGACTCGTTTGGCGGGAAGACGGCGCATTCCGATCGTGGTGGATCCGAAGGTGGAGCACTTTGGTTTTTACAAAGGGGTCACGGTCGTGACCCCAAACCATATCGAAGCCACCCAAGCAGCCGGTGTGCACGGAGACGACGATCAGGCGGTCAACGAAGCGGGAGCCGTCATCCGTCAGCGGCTGGGCTGTCAAACCGTGTTAGTCACGAGGGGCGAAAAGGGAATGAGTCTCTATGAGGCCGACGGGGCCTATTGGCATATTCCTACCCGCGCACGCCAGGTCTTCGATGTCACCGGAGCAGGGGATACGGTAGTGGGAACCTTAGCCCTTGCACTGTCCACTGGTGCCACGATGAGAGAAGCTGCCGCTCTGGCGAACCACGCAGCCGGTGTTGTGGTGGGGATGGTGGGAACAGCGACGGTCAAGGCCTCTCAGCTGGCGGAGGTGCTGGACCATGGGTGAACGATCAACCGTGACGGTCGTTGTGCCTGCGCGATACGCATCGTCACGGTTTCCCGGGAAGCCGCTCGTCCGATTGTCGGGAAAACCCATGATTCAACACGTCTATGAACAGGCCAAAGCCTGTGGCGCAGTCGAGCGGGTGGTCGTGGCAACCGACGATCAACGTATCCAGGCGGCGGTCGAAGAATTCGGAGGGACGGCCATACTCACGACCGAACCCTATCGCACCGGAACGGATCGCGTCGCAGGTGTGGCGCACCGCTACCCCGGAGAATATTTTGTCGATCTCCAGGGAGACGAGATCATCCTGAATCCAGACCTGCTCAACGATCTGATCGAACCATTTCTCGCAAGCGGAGAAGGCATGGGAACCCTCAAGCGGCGGATCGAGTCGTCCGACGATCTGCGCAATCCCGGTGTCGTCAAGGTCGTGACGGATGCTCGCGGCTATGCGTTGTACTTTTCACGAGCCCCCATTCCGGTCGTCCGGGATGATGCCCAACATCGGGCGGTCACGGACGTGCATTTCATTCACCTCGGGCTGTACATCTATACACGAGACGTACTGATGCATCTGTCGTCATTGCCCACCGGTTCACTGGAAAACGTTGAGAAGCTCGAGCAGCTTCGTGCGCTGGAGCATGGGATACGGATTCGCGTGTGGGAGACGAAGCATCCGTCACTGAGGGTCGATCGACCGGAAGATGTGTCCGCTGCGATGGATCAGCTTCGCCGTGCCGACATAGTGCGTCCCTCACATCGATGACTTGGCAGAGTAAGGTGTCACGATGAGCAAATTTATTTTTGTGACCGGCGGCGTGGTTTCGTCCCTCGGGAAGGGTCTTGCGTCGGCCTCGATCGGTAATCTGCTGGAAAGTCGTGGCCTGAAGATCACATTTCTCAAGTTGGACCCCTATATCAACGTCGATCCAGGCACGATGAACCCCTACCAGCATGGAGAAGTATTTGTGACCGACGATGGGGCGGAAACCGATCTCGATCTCGGCCATTACGAACGCTATACGTCGCTGACGTTGACCAGAGAGAACAATTACACGACCGGCCGCATCTACAATTCAGTAATTACCAAGGAACGACGGGGGGATTACCTGGGAGGCACCGTGCAAGTCGTGCCCCACATCACGGACGAAATCAAAGAATGCATCATTCGCATCTCGAACGGGATGGATGTCACCATTGTGGAGATCGGCGGGACGGTGGGTGATATCGAGAGCCTGCCGTTTCTGGAGGCTATCCGGCAAATCCCATATGATGTCGGACGAGACAATGTCCTCTACGTGCATTTGACCCTGGTGCCCTATATCGGAGCGGCAGGGGAGTTGAAGACCAAACCGACTCAACATTCCGTGAACAAGCTTCGTGAAATTGGCATACAGCCCAATATTCTCTTGTGCCGAACCGATCGGTATTTGCCCCCGGAACTGAAAGCTAAGATTGCGCTGTTCTGCAATGTCGAGAAAGATGCCGTGATCACAGCCAAGGATGTCGAAACCGTGTATGAAGTTCCCATCGTGTTTCGGAAGGAGGGCCTGGACGAACTCATCGTGCGCATCCTCCGTCTGGATACCGGGCCGCCGAACTTGAGGGAATGGGATGCAATGGTCCAGAAGATCAAACATCCCCAGCATGAGGTATCGGTCGCACTCGTGGGGAAATATGCAGGCTTGAAGGAGTGCTACAAGAGTCTAGCCGAGGCCCTCGTGCACGGTGGCATCGATCATGAAACACGGGTCAATATTCATTGGCTGGAATCAGAGGAAATCGAACGGCTGGGCACCGAACGAGTGTTGCGTGAAATGGATGGAATTCTGGTTCCAGGCGGCTTCGGTATTCGCGGTGTCGAAGGGAAGATCGAGGCCATTCGCTATGCAAGGGAGCGGCATATTCCCTATTTGGGCCTCTGCCTGGGTATGCAATGTGCGGTGATCGAATTCGCGCGGAATGTTGCCGGATTGAAAGATGCGAGCAGCTCAGAGTTCGATGCGCAGTGCCCGCATCCGGTGATAGATCTGATGGCGGACCAGCAGGGAGTGAAGGACAAGGGCGGGACCATGCGACTCGGCGCCTATCGCTGCAAGCTGGCTGATAGCACGCTCGCCGAAAAATGCTACGGTATCGCGGAAGTGTCGGAACGCCATCGCCATCGGTACGAATTCAACAATCGCTATCGAGATCACTTGACGGAAAAGGGACTGGTGTTCAGCGGGCTCTCTCCTGACAATCGCCTCGTCGAAATTATCGAACTGCGTGATCATCCGTGGTTCCTGGCCACGCAATTTCACCCTGAGTTCGGATCGCGCCCGCACCGTCCCCATCCGCTCTTCAGCGGTTTCGTAGGAGCTGCGTTACGCAAGAAATGCGGACGATAATCGAACATGATCGCCACGTGTACTGGAGCACAGAGGTGCACGATGCTGCATGAAATCGATCTGGGTTCTTTTCAGGTAGGCGGAGCGCATCCGCCATGCCTGATCGCCGGCCCCTGCGTCATCGAAAGCGAAGACCTCGCGCTGAAAACCGCGGAACGCATCGCAGAAATCACCAAAGCCCTCGGCATTGCTTATATCTTCAAATCTTCCTACGACAAGGCCAATCGCACGTCGATTGCGTCGTTTCGAGGGCCTGGTCTCACAAAGGGCTTGGCGGTCCTGCGCAAGGTCAAGGAACAGGTGGGCGTCCCGCTCCTGACCGACGTTCACACCGTCGAAGATGCGCAGGAAGCGGCAACCATCGTGGACGTGCTTCAGATACCTGCATTTCTCTGCCGCCAGACCGATCTCTTGGTTGCAGCAGCCAAAACCGGGCGGGTAGTGAACGTCAAGAAGGGCCAATTTCTGGCCCCCTGGGAGATGGCCAATGTGGTCACGAAACTGGAAGAGAGCGGAAACCGGAGAATTCTGCTGACCGAACGGGGTTCATCGTTCGGCTACAATAATCTGGTCGTGGATATGCGCGCCTTACCGATCATGCGCGGCTTCGGATACCCGGTTATCTTCGATGCCACCCACAGCGTCCAATTGCCCGGCGGAGGCGGAACGAAATCCAGCGGTCAGCGTGAATTTGTGGCGCCACTCGCTTGCGCGGCCGCAGGAGCGGGATGCGACGGGTTTTTCATGGAGGTACATCCCAATCCCGATGCGGCCTTGTCGGATGGGCCGAATATGGTGCCGCTGCACGATCTCAAATCGCTGCTCGAACGGATTCTACGGATATGCCACGCGGCAAAACAGTAACGCGCCTCGATAAATCTTCATCGAAGAAGCGGAACGCCCTCCCGACCCGCGACTCCGCCATGTTGCAGGAGGGGAAACGCGTCCTCGCGATTGAGGCCCGCGCTGTCCAGGTTCTGATCGACAGACTGGATGAACGGTTCGTACAAGCCGTCGATGTGCTCTATCAATGCAAAGGCAAGGTCATCGTGTCGGGCATGGGAAAGTCCGGATTGATCGGGCAGAAGATCGCGGCGACTCTTGCCAGTACCGGCACACCCTCGTTCTTTCTCCATCCGGCGGAAGGAGTCCATGGGGATTTGGGTATGATCGCCCGACGGGATGCGATGATCGCCATCTCGAATAGCGGTGAGACCCAGGAGGTCTTGCAGTTGCTGCCCTTCGTCAAACGCATGAATCTTCCGGTCGTGGCCCTGACAGGGCGGACAACGTCCACCCTTGGCAAAATCAGCGACGTGGTGCTGGACATTTCGGTGAGCGAAGAAGCCTGTCCGATGGGTCTGGCGCCGACCGCGAGCACGACGGCGACGTTGGCCATGGGAGATGCGCTGGCCCTTGCGCTCCTGCGGAAACGTGGATTCAAGCAGGAGGATTTTGCCCAATTTCACCCGGCAGGCACGCTGGGCCGTCGGTTGTTGGTGAAAGTCAAAGACCTCATGCATGGCGGAAACGATGTCCCCCGCATCGGAGCCGACGCCTCGGGGTCTGACGCGATTCTTGAAATGACGGCCAAGAAACTCGGCATGACCACCGTGCTCAATGAAACCGGTCTATTGATGGGGATCATCACGGACGGAGATCTGCGACGATTCATCCAGCACGGCGGCGATTTTACGCGCGTCACCGCTGCCGACCTCGCCAGCCGGAACCCGAAAACGATCGGTCCGGATGAATTGGCCACGACGGCTGTGGGCCTCATGGAACAGCACAGTATTACCGCCCTGGTCGTGGTGGACCGCCAGCATCGACTGACAGGAGTCATCCACTTGCATGATCTACTCAAACACGGCATCGTATAGGTTGGCCGATCACGGAGGATCCTGAGGAAACCGATGGCGCACGATTGGAAAGAAGCTGGTTTGGTGTTGATGCGATCAGCTGTGCAGGAAGGCAACATCAACCTGCCCAATGTCCTCACGCTGACACGCATTCTTTTGATTCCGGTCTTCGTCCTGCTGTTCGTCGTTCCAACGCCGGACCGGTCTCTCGCCGCGGCAGTCGTGTTCGTCATCGCCGCCATGACCGATCTATTGGACGGATACCTGGCCAGACGGCGAGGGCAGGTGACCAAACTCGGCCGTTTGTTGGATCCGATCGCCGATAAGCTGCTGGTCCTGTCGGCGCTGATTGTGTTGGTTCAGGTCGATCGGGTCGGAGCCTTGGTCGCGATCCTGATTATCGCGCGGGAAGTCGCGGTGACCGGAATTCGCGCCATTGCCGCGACCGAAGGTATGATTATCTCCGCAGAGGTGACGGGGAAATACAAAATGGCATTGCAAGTGATTGCGATCGTCCTGCTGATTCTCGAAGGAACAGTCCTGTCCGAGTTCGGCAACGTTCACCTGGCAGGCATCGTCACCTTGTATTTCTCAGTCGTACTGGGATACGTCTCAGGCGTCCAGTATGTCTACAGCTTTTGGCGCCAGATCAATCTGAAGGGTCTGTAACGAACCGCTCGGAGAAACCAAACTCTCTCCAATCCGCCAGTGCCATGGACAATCCCATCCTTGTCGTCGCCCTGACTCTTTCCGGGTACCTTGCAGGCTCCATCCCGTTCGGCCTGGTGGCTTCCAAGGCTTTCGGTACTCCCGATCCACGTACCGCAGGAAGTCGCAATGTGGGCTTCACCAATGTCTTGCGCATTGGTGGGAAAAAGGCAGGCATCTCAGCGCTTGCCGGAGATATGGGAAAGGGCTGGTTGGTGGCCTGGGTTGCTGCTCATTGGCTGACCGACGAGGTCTCGGTCCTCATCGTGGCGCTGGCGTCGATCCTGGGTCATCTGTACTCCGTCTTTCTGGCTTTCCATGGGGGTAAGGGAGTAGCAACAGCTCTTGGCGCCATTATGGGGGTCACACCGGCAATAGGGGTCAGTATGCTGGTGATCTGGTTACTGGCGGTCTTGCTATGGCGTTATTCCTCAGGCGGTGCACTGGCGGCATTCGGGTTCTTTCCGCTCTTATCGGTCGTATTCCGTCAAAGCCATATCTTTTTGGGGTTCGCTTGTGTGGTCACTGCACTGATCTGGTTTCGTCATCGCGACAACGTCGTTCGGTTGTGGAGTGGCACGGAATCGCGGATCGGGCAGACGACGAAGTCCTAAACCATGCCTTGGTTCCCCGAGATCGGTACGAGTTTACATAATATATCTTATCGGACATTGGCCCATGATCTCCTTTGAGTTGCTGGCTAGGTTTCGCAAGGAACTCTTGATCACAGGCAGCGCCATGTATGAAACCGTGGTTGCGATCGCCGAACGGGTCAATCGCAAGGTACATGTCCTACGCCTGCACTCCCAGGCGACCTCTCTCCTGACACAAATCCAATTGTTGCACCGCCAGGTCGGTACCCGCGTCGCCGACCATTTCTACGCTTCACCCGGGCGATCCGGACGGATACAATCCCCGTCTCTTCACTCCGGCACCGATATCACAACAGTGGTGGCGACATCCGCCCAGCGGGTACGCCAGTTTCAGGATGGTCTGGCTAAACTCGAGGCGCGTATTCGCGAATTAAAGCAAGAAGTCGCCCATGAAGAACTGTTGCTGATCCAGCGGGATCTGGGTATTCGCGACGCAGCGATGGAACGCGCCATTGTTTCTCATGGCGCCGCCGTATTGGGCCATCCGCTCAGCGATTTCAATCTTCCGCCGACCACCCGCATCGTCGCGATTTTTCGTGGCCCCTTCCTCCTTCCTCTCACCGGCGCTCTGGTCTTGCGTCCGGACGATGTCGTGCTGCTCGTTGGACTTCATGTAGATCTCGCTGAGATTTTGCCGCACTTCCAGCATCAACGATCATCGAAGACCGCCTGACCCACACGATTTATCGTTCGCCAATCTGGTATTCTAAGGACTATATTCTGGAACTATCTCTCTTTCTCTGGGGTACCCACGATGCAAGCCCCTGTCGCGAACATGATTCTGCTAGGAATAGGCATCTGCGCGCTGACCTGGGGCCAGCCGGCAGCCCTGGCCGAGCTCAAGGATTCTCCCGGGCTCAAGCTGCTTGAAGACATTCAATCAGTCATAACCGACCTGGCTGAAGATGCCAAGCCGTCGGTAGTGAGTATCTTTCCGATTCAAGCTACGGGTCGCTCCCGCGACGTACCGAGTGAACGTCTTCCCAATCCCACAGGGTCCGGCTCCGGGGTCATCGTCGATCCGGATGGCCATATCATCACGAATAACCATGTCGTCGGCGAGGCTTCCGAGGTAGAGGTCCGCTTGTCGGACAAGACAAGACTCTTCGCGCAAGTCGTCGGCAAGGATCCCGACACAGACTTGGCGGTACTCAAGGTCACCAGTGAGCGACCCCTCCCCAGCGTCCACTTCGGAGATTCGAGCATGGTCCGTGTGGGCCAATGGGTGCTGGCCGTGGGAAATCCCTTCGGGCTGGACCGCACAGTGACCTTGGGAGTCGTCAGCGGAGTGGGACGAGAAAACATCAACCTCTCCCGCTACGAGAATTTCATTCAAACGGACGCCTCCATCAACCCCGGCAACTCTGGAGGGCCATTGTTCAATTTGCGAGGGGAAGTCATCGGCATCAATACCGCGATTATTAACTTCGCCCAGGGCATCGGTTTTGCCATTCCCTCAAACATGGCCAAACTCGTCATGAACCAGCTCATCGCCAAAGGGAAAGTGGTACGGGCATGGCTGGGAGTCGGCCTTCAACCGTTGACGGCCGAGCTTGGGAAAAAATTTGGTGTGCACGAGGGCGAGGGCGTACTGGTCAATGAAGTTTTCGAAAAGGACCCAGCTGCCGTCGCGGGCATCAAACCAGGCGATGTCATTACGAAGGTCGACGGGAACCTTGTCGACACTCCGAACAGACTGTCTCGATTGGTAGCTGGACTTCCCCCCGGGTCTACAGTAAAGGTCGAAGTGGTACGCGACGCGCATCGGATTCTGCTCGACGTCGCCCTGAGCGAGCGGCGGGACACGGTGGTTGTGGCGTCGCTTCCCCAGACGCGCTCGGACATGAAGCTCGGCATCGACGTGCAGGATCTGACTGCGGCCCTCGCCGATAAATTCAAATTGCACGAGAACAGGGGTGTGCTCATTTCCAAAGTCGAATCCGGCAGCCTCGCGCAAGCAGAAGGACTTCGCGAAGGCGATCTCATCAAGGAGGTCAATCGGCTCGATATCGGAAACGTGGCTGAATTTGGGACAGCGGTGTCAAAAGTTAGACGCGGCGAGACGATCCTCCTGCGGGTTCTTCGCGAAAGCCGCGCCTTTTACGTCGTGCTGAAACCCACAGATCGCTGAGCTCCGATATGCCGGCAGACCGGTGACGGCTGCCGGCACGCGTGTATGCACTCTTTGCAGTCCCGTCAGTGTTGTGCCGCAACTGCCTGCCGACCGACTCGATGTTCCTCGACGATCCGAGGGGTCAATTCGCGGGGCACTTCCTCATAGTGTGAGAATTCCATCACATACGTCCCACGCCCACCCGTAATCGACGTCAGCGACGGGGCATATTTGAGCACCTCTGCCAATGGAATCGTCGCCTTGATCGTCTCGGTATGTCCCGTGGCGGTCACCGTGACGATACGCCCACGCCGTGAGTTGAGGTCTCCAATGACCGCGCCGATGGCGTCTTCTGGTGCTTCAATGTCGACGGCCATGATCGGCTCCAGCAAGACGGGATGGGCCTGTTCCATCGATTTCTTGAACGCCATCGAAGCCGCAATCTTGAACGCCAATTCTGAAGAGTCTACGACATGATATGAGCCATCAAAGACGGTCACACGGATATCCACGACCGGATACCCCGCGAGTACCCCCTCGTGCATCGCGTCCACCACACCTTTTTCTATGGCCGGGATGAAATTCCTGGGGATCGCACCGCCCACCACTTTGTTTTGAAACTCGAACCCGGCTCCGCGAGGGAGCGGCGTGAGTTCAAGCCAGCAATCGCCATACTGGCCATGGCCGCCGGTCTGCTTCTTGTATTTCCCTTGAGACTGCGTGACTGTGCGAATCGTTTCTCGATACGGAACTCTCGGGGTATGCACCGTGACATCGGCGCCGTATTTGCGATGCAGTTTTTCCAGCGCGACGTCAATGTGCAATTGGCCCATGCCGCTCAGCACCATCTCCTTGGTTTCGGGATTGCGCACGAACTCCAACGCGGGATCTTCCTCGATGAGCTTATGAAGGCCCAAACTGACCTTTTCAATATCAGCCTTCGATTTGGCCTCGATGGCAAACGATAACACCGGTCTGGCCAGGTGAAGCGCAGGATACTGTATCGGGGCGCGCTCGTCACAGACCGTATCACCCGTCATCGTATCCTTGAGTTTGCCGATCGCAACAATGTCCCCCGCCGCCGCGCTCGGAGCGGACACATATTTTCTCCCGAAGATCGTAAAGAGGTGCCCCCCCTTCTCCTTGACTTGCCGGCTCGCATTGTAAAAGGCCGTGTCTGCCGACAGTGTGCCGGAGGCGACGCGCACGTAAGAAAGACGCCCCATAAATGGATCGATAATGGTCTTGAACACGAAACCGGAAAACGGTTCTGTCGGTGATGGGCGTCGCGTCACGATTTCATCGGATCGGTGGTTCGCATGACCTTGAAGCGGGACGATGCCGGCGAGATCCACAGGAGACGGCAGCAGGCTGACAATGGCATCCAACAACGCGTGCGTTCCGATACTGCGGACAGCCGACCCGCACAACACGGGAATAAGGCACCCGCGATGGACACCGCTTCGCAATCCGGTCAACAGGTCGTCAATCGAAAGCTCCCCCTCGGAGACATACTTTTCTAGAAGACCGTCATCAATCTCCGCCACCGCTTCGATCAGTCGTCTCTTGGCCTGCTCTGCTATGGCAATGAGGGCTGGGGGAATCTGTCCCTCTTGGGCCTTGGGATGCTCTACGTCTGCGGAAAAGGCTCGCTGGCCGATCACGTCGATGATCCCGTTCAACTCGCCCCCCGCCCCGTTAGGCAGCAGCAACGGGATCCCCGTCATCTCCAACTCTGCTTGCATGGCATCGAGGATCGTCGTCAGCGACGTCCCCTCCTTGTCCAGTTCATTCACGAACACCAGGCAGGGAAGCCGCGATTCCCGAACGATGCTCCGCAAGCGGACCAGTTCGCTTCGCATACCACTGGCGGCACTGACCACGAGCACAACGCCGTCCACAGCACGGAGCGCCGCCAGTGTTTCCCCGAAAAAACTCGAAGCACCTGGAGTATCGACGAGATTGATGCCGACATCTTTGTATGGGAAGTGAAGGACACTTGCGTTCAGGGAGGTTCGCCGGTGGATTTCCTCCGGCTCGAAGTCAGACACGGTCGTCCCGTTGAGGACGGAACCGAGGTGAGGGATGCCGCCTGCTGCATAGACGAGACTCTCAACTAACGAGGTTTTTCCCGATCCAGCGTGAGACACCACCGCTACATTTCTCATGCATTCCACGGGAACTGCTCTCATGATGTCCTCCTCGGGTTGTCGTCAGGACAGCGTCTGCGTGTCCCAGCGAGCAGTCGGTACATGGTGAAAATCTAGCCGTCCATCATCACCTCAAATAACAGACCTACGTCTCTGTTTCGCACTGCGCAGGCTGGTTAAGAACTGCCGGCCGCAGGCTCAATCCAGCCTTGGTCGGCAAAACTAACGTATCGCCCGTCTCCGATTACGAGATGGTCCAGCACACGAATGCCGAGCAATTGACCACCGGCTATCAATCGCGTCGTGAGAAGCCGGTCTTCCTGACTCGGCATCGGGTCGCCGCTGGGATGATTGTGCAAGAGAATGATCGAGGCCGCAGACTCGCGGATCGCCAACTGGAAGACCTCGCGTGGATGGACGATGCTGTGCGTCAGACTCCCTTCGGACACGACTGCCTCGCGAATGATGGCATTTTTCGCATCGAGCAGAACGGTCGTAAATATCTCGTGACGGAGATTTCGCAACCGCGGATGAAAATGTGCGAACAAATCCGCACTGGATGTCACACGGAATCCGGTCGAAAGTGGTGCAGCCATAGCACGACGTCCAAGCTCGATGGCCGCTTTGAGCTGCGCTGCCTTCGCATGCCCGATCCCTGGAATGACGCAGATCTCCTCGAGACCGCAATGCACCAGGCCCGATATTCCGCCCAAGCGTTGGAGAATTTCCCTGGCAACATCCACCGCCGACGCCTCCTGTCTCCCTACCCTCAACAGAATCGCCACCAGCTGCGCGTCGGAGAGAGAGTCGGGACCTTGTTTCAATAGGCGTTCGCGTGGCCGCTCTGTTTCCGGCCACTCCCCTATGCCACCTCCACGATTCTTTGTCTTTCCAGGGACCCGTCGCGACAAAAAAATGTCACCTCGAACGATTTTGTACCGGTTCCTTGGCGCGTGCTAAGGCTGCTTCACTCTTGTGCACTTGTCTAACTCATTGAAAGTATGAACTTCGACATTTTGGTGCAGGTCTTGCTTGGGAATGCCTACAGCAGTGAACGAAGCCACCCAGGAGGAGAAAATGGAATGTCCTAAGTGTAAGGGATTGATGATGCTGGAGCGGTTCTCTGATTTCTTTCTCATCTTCTACGCCTGGAAATGTATCAACTGCGGTGCAATCATCGACCGCACGATTTCAGCCAATCGCCGGAAGAGTCTTGCCGCTCGAGAAACCCATACGGTCGCGACGCGGTAACTCGCTCGCATTCCGTTGTCAGTCGAGGTCACGTCCGTGTGAGGGTTCTGACTGGTCGAATCCTCACAGATCACAATCGGACCGGACGGATGGCCCGGCGGCATTATAGCGAGCCAGCCCCAACCCGTCAAAGTACACCTTCTTCTATTCATCATCCGCAACGTCTTCTTCAGGGTGGGATTCCAACCATCCGATCTGATAGGAAAACCTTCTCGTCGCCTGATCCTTGACCCCTTCAAAAACGCTGTGTTAGAGTGAGCTCCTGCATGAAAGCGTGGTCCTCCCTCTAAATGATATGCGTGTCATCGCGGGAGTTCACCGAGGCCGCCGGCTCTTGGCACCCACGGGCCACACACTTCGACCGACCTCAGATCGAGTCAAGGAAGCGCTTTTTTCAATATTGGGCCACCGCACCATCGGGGCTCGCGTATTAGACCTCTATGCGGGAACGGGAGCAATCGGTATTGAAGCCATGAGTCGTGGCGCAGCGCATGTCACCTTTGTCGAGGCGGATCACTCGGCCTGCCAGATCTTGCACGAGAACTTAGGGCGTTGCCAGGGGGCCTCCGATCTTCATGTGTGCAGGTCGCGGGTCGAACAGTTCCTCGAACATGCGCCGTCCTGGAGAGGTCCGTACGACATCGTATTTGCCGATCCTCCCTACGCGCTGACTCTCGATTTCATGCAATTGCTCGATCGCTTGTCCCATCATGGCCTGACAGCCCACGCCGTGGCCATCGTCGAACACGGCCGAAAGACCACACTCCCGTCACATGCGGGCACATTACTCTTCCATCGGCGTTACGAGTATGGCGACACATGCTTGAGCCTGTTTCACCAGGACAAAAAGGATCGCCCTTCGTCATGAAGATCGGTGTGTATCCCGGCACCTTCGATCCTGTGACCCACGGGCATACGGATATCGTGACTCGCAGCCTGCGCATTTTTGAGAAGGTGATCGTCGCGATTGCGCCGAATCCCGGAAAGCATCCCCTCTTCACTCTCGAAGAACGCTTGGAGATGGTCCGATTGGTCACGAAAGACATTGCGAATGTGGAAGTGACGGCGTTCAACGGACTGCTCGTCGATTTTGTTCGGCACAGTGGCGCTCATGCGGTGTTACGAGGCCTGCGCGCCATTTCAGATTTTGAACACGAGTTCCAAATGGCCTTGATCAATCGGAAACTAGCCGAAAGCGTGGAGACCGTCTTTTTGATGCCGAGTGAAGAGTATTCGTATCTCTCGTCAACCATCATCAAAGATGTGGCCGCTCATGGAGGATCTTTGAAAGAATTTTTACACCCCGTCGTCGCGCATCGTCTCGAAGAACGCATCCGGGAGCGGAAACTATGAAGCTCGCAGCCCGTGCCACACGTGTCGTTCCTTCTCCGACCCTCAGTATCACGGCGACCGCCAAGGCGATGGCCGCTCAAGGCATCGACGTCGTCGATTTCGCGTCGGGCGAACCCGACTTCGATACCCCGGAACCGGTCAAAGCCGCGGCAGAAGCCGCCATCCGCGCGGGATTCACGAAATATACGCCTTCGTCGGGTATCGATGAATTGCGGACCGCGATCGCGGACAAACTCAAGGCGGAACAGGGACTGCATTACGAAAAATCCCAAATTCTGGTGTCCTGCGGCGCCAAGCATTCGCTGTACAACATCGCGGAGGCGCTGCTGGAAGCGGGCGATGAGCTCATTATTCCGACCCCCTATTGGGTCTCCTATCACGATCAAGTCGTCCTCAATGATGCGACCCCCGTCCTGCTCCACACGCGCGAGGAGGAGGGGTATGCCATTCACGAAGCCGAGCTCGAATCGAAGGTCACGCAGCACACCAAGGCGATCATCATCAACAGCCCGTCCAACCCGACCGGCGCCACCTATGATCACAAGACGCTGGAAGGGATTGCAGCGGTGGCACTCCGACATGATCTCATCATTATTTCCGACGAAATCTATGAGAAGGTCATTTATGACGATGCTCTGCACATCAGCATCGCCACGCTCGGACCGGACGTTGCCGCCCGCACGGTAATCGTCAATGGGGTGTCAAAAGCCTATGCGATGACCGGGTGGCGTATCGGCTTTGCAGCTGGTCCAAAGGACCTCTTGACTGCCATGGCGAATATTCAAAGCCAGAGCACTTCGAATCCCTGCTCGATCTCTCAGAAAGCAGCCGTCGCCGCCCTGCGCACAGGGGCCCCATTTACGCGACAGATGGTTCAGGAATTTGACAGGCGTCGGCGTAGCATTGTGGAACGACTCAATAAAATTCCCGGGGTCCATTGCAGGATGCCGAGCGGGGCCTTTTATGCGTTCCCCAATATTGCCGGTGTCCTCAATCGACGATGGAAAGGCGGTCTGTTAACGTCTGCATCTGATGTGGCAAATTACCTACTCCAGGAAGCAAGAGTTGCCGTAGTACCCGGGGAACCATTCGGTAGCGGACACCACATCCGCCTCTCCTATGCCACCAGTATGGGAGCCATCGAGCAAGGGCTGAATCGGATCGAGCAGGCGATCGGACGCCTGGCCTAAGTGTTGTCGCAATGCACTTGATTCGAACAGATTGGATGCTATCTCGTGACATCTGGCTCATGCATCCTCTCTTGTCACGTTGTTGGAGGAATTGAATCGTGCCCATCTACGAATATCTCTGTCAAAGTTGCGCCCATCGTTTTGAGGTCAAGCAAGGCATGAAGGACGATGCCATTAAAAGCTGCAGTCGATGCGGACAGGCAGTGACCAGGCTCATCTCCTCCCCGGCGATCATGTTTAAAGGGAGTGGGTGGTACGTGACCGATTATTCCGATAAGCTCAAACCAACGGAGGGATCGGAGGGATCAGAGAAAACGAATGATAAAGCCGGGGATGGAAAGCAGCGCGAGCCGGCGACGACTGCCCCAGCATCTGCTGTTCCATCCTCTTCAGGGGAGTCCCCAACGCCATCGGCGGCCTCTACTCCATCGACCTCGGGGACATCCGCTCCGAGTTCAAACAGCCCCTCCTCGAATTCTTCATCCTCTTCATCGACCTAGCCCACATTATTCATGACGGCTTCTACTCGGACCGTCACCATCCCGCAATAACATGAACTCTCGCGCCAAGATCCATCGCATGGTGCTCAACCTCGCAAGCGCGGCGTCGATGCGCCTGGCCGCTGGTTCTCCGCCGGGTGACGCACGTGGTCTGGATCACACCATGTGCTTGGGGCGCATCTGGCTGGTTTTTTTCTTGGGCTGTGTTTTCGGCACGACCTTCGGGGCGAGCTTGGGAAGGGGTTTGATGGCCGGTGCTGGTTTGGGCTTCACCTTGGCAGGATTCGTCTTCGTCAATTTTGACGCCCGTTCACGCTCTGCCGTCAGACTGCGTTCGAGATTCGCAATCATCCCGGATTTCTCTCGATTGACGCGCGTCAAGTCTTCGACACGCGCCTGCAACTCTTCTTTCGCTCTATTCGCGGCATTGAGCTGATTCTGCAAAAGCGCTTTATCCGCGGCTGCAGTCTGACTTTCCGTGCGCAACTGCTCGATCTGCGCTTGCAATGCCGGCGGCCAGTAATCACACCCGGTCAGGGCAATAGTCATCAGCGTGCCACACGCGAGTAGGACAGCAACCTTTCGAGACGGCCATGTCATCATGAGTGTCCTCCAGTGCGGTGATTATACATATTCTGGGTCTCCACTTCATGGAGAAAGTTGAACACCGAGACCCTCCAGCACTGAGGCAATGGCAGTGCGGGGCACAGCACCTTCGCGGACAAGGCGGACAGACGCGCGCACGTCAAGCACGGTCGAGGGCAGCCCGCCGGGAGTGCCTCCGCTATCCAGGATAAGATCCACGTGACCTCCCAATCCTGACAGCACTTGGTGAGCCGTTTGGAGCGGCTGCTCGCCTGTGCGGTTGGCACTGGTCCCGGTCAGTGGCCCCACCACTCTGAGGAGATCGCACAGCAACGGAACGGAGGGTAGGCGCACGCCGAGCGAACCGGTTCCGGCTGTGAGAGCCTGCGGCAATACAGGAAGCGCGTCCATCACGATGGTCAGTGGGCCGGGCCAGAAGCTCACCATCAACAGTTCTGCAACCGGCGTGACCGCATCGACCAGCGAATGCAATTGTGCGCGATCACCGATGAGTACAAGAATCGGCTTATCGCCGGCGCGATCTTTAATCCTATAAAGTCGGTTCACCGCATCCTCGTGAAAAGGTGAGACGGCCAGACCGTAAGAACTTTCAGTCGGAATCGCCACGATACCGCCGGCTCGAATAACCTCGGCGACCCTGGCAAAAGTTTCCCGACGGTGCTCGGGCAGCAAAGACAGAACGGTGGGCATCAATCTTTCCAAACGCAGACTGCAAACCTAGGCACGCGATAGCATTGCCCTTCGGGCAATGTCCGTTCGATAGTGACAGCCTTCGAAGGAAATGGCCTGCACGGCATGATAGACCGCGTCTCGTGCTTCTGATAGCGTGCCGGCCCGGCTGGTGACACCGAGTACTCGCCCACCGGCCGTGACGGCAGCGGAGCCATGGCGTGCGGTACCTGCATGAAAGACGACGGTGCGATCCTCGAGAGACGCGGCTGGCAGACCATGGATCGGAGTGCCGGTCTTGTAGGGGCCGGGATATCCTTCTGCGGTAAGCACCACACAGATCGCCGTCTCGTCATGCCATTCCACGGCGACTTGATCGAGCCGATGATCGACGACGCCATCCAGCACATCCAGGAGATCGGTTTTCAGCAGTGGGAGAACGACCTGTGTCTCGGGATCTCCCATTCGCGCATTGAATTCCAGTACATAAGGCTGTCCTTTTACGATCATCAATCCGGCGTACAATACGCCTTGGAAGGGACAGCCTAGGCGCGACATCGCATCGACCACGGGTTGCAGGACGTTGCGCGTCACTGCCTGCCGTAGTTCAGGAGTGCCGACCGGCGCCGGCGCGTAGGCCCCCATTCCCCCGGTATTGGGTCCGGCGTCCCCATCCCCCACTCGTTTATGATCCTGCGCGGGGATCATGGGGATGACGGTATTACCGTCGGTAAAGGCCATGACCGTGAGCTCTTCGCCATCCAGGAACTCTTCGATCACTACCCGCCTGCCGGCCAGTCCGAACGTCGCCTTCTCCATCATGTCGCGAACCGCTTGACGCGCCTCATTCCGGGTGGTTGCCACCACGACTCCCTTGCCTTGAGCCAGTCCATCGGCTTTCACGACGATCGGAACCGGATGCTCATCCAGATAGGCCAGTGCCGGTTCGATACGGTCAAAGCTGCAAGCGCGCGCCGTGAGAATACTGTGATTCGCTAGAAGCTCCTTCGAAAAACTCTTGCTCGATTCAAGGCGGGCCGCCGCCTTCGTCGGGCCGAAGATGCGCAATTTTGCCTTGCGGAATTCGTCTGCGATCCCCAGCGCCAACGGCGCTTCCGGTCCCACGACAGTGAGGTCGATTTTCTCGGCAATGGCGAAGTCCTTGAGGCGGGCGACATCATCGGCGGCAATCGGCACGCACGTTGCCAACCGATCGATTCCGGCATTGCCGGGTGCACAGAACAGTCGGGTGACACGCGAGCTTTGCGCAACCTTCCAAACCAGCGCATGCTCGCGCCCACCGCTCCCGACGACAAGAACCTTCACGGGAAAACCTGTATGGATGGAGAGTTCAATCCGGAAAAATGCTCAAACAGGATATCGGTATCACCCGTCTGACGCCGGCGCGCCAAGACGCGCCTTCCCCGGGCAAGGTCAATTTGAGGCTTCTCAAAATGGTCAATCAGCAAGGCTGCAGGGAAGGTCAGAGACTGAGGCGTACTGTCGTGGTACGTTGAAGCGTCTGACCGACCGAGAACGCAGCTGGTGACCATTTTCAGAAGCCGATCAGTGGCGGAAGTGGCGCATGCCGGTCATAATCATCGCCATCCCATGTTCATCGGCCGCTTTCACCACTTCCTGATCGCGAATGGAGCCACCCGGTTGGATGACGGTGGTAATCCCCGCCTGCGCCGCAGCATCCAGTCCATCCCGGAACGGAAAGAATGCATCCGATGCCATCACGCAGCCTTTGATGGGCAATGCCGCCTTCATGCCGGCAAGCTTCACGGAATCGACCCGACTCATTTGCCCGGCGCCGATCCCGACGGTTTGTCCACTGCGGGCATAGACAATCGCATTGGACTTCACGTGTTTGCAGACAATCCAGGCGAAGCCGCAGGCGGTATATTCCTCATCGGTCGGTTTTCTGACCGTCGGCACGTGCAGCGCCTTGAGATCCGTCAACCGCCCAAGGTCGCGCTCCTGCACGATCAGACCGCCGACGAGTTTCTTGAGATCGTACCCACCTTGCTGACCCGGAGTTAAGGGGCCCACATCGAGCAAGCGGAGATCCTTCTTTCGCTTGAGTTCAGTCAGCGCATCGGGTTCGAATCCTGGCGCCACCACAACCTCCACAAACGTAGACGTGATCTCTTTGGCGGCGGCGAGATCGACCCTACGATTGAAGGCCAGCACGCCGCCGAATGCCGACACAGGATCCGTCTCCCGCGCTTTGACGTAGGCCTCGACCGGCGATGTGCCGTGCGCCGCCCCGCAGGGGTTGTTATGCTTGATGATCGCGACGGCTGTCTCCGAAAACTCCTTGGCTAGTTCGAGCGCGGAATTCGCATCAAGGTAGTTGTTGTACGACATGGCCTTGCCGTGCAGGATTTTCCCGCGAGATACGGAAGGCTCCGCCCCACGCAGATCCCGGTAGAAAGCACCCTGCTGGTGTGGATTTTCTCCATACCGGAGCTGGTCCACCCGTTCAAACTGGAGAGAGAGCACGGCGGGGAATTTTACGTCTCCCTCCTGGGTCTGCTGTTCCAGATAGGAAGCAATCAGACTATCGTAGCGGGCCGTGTGTTGAAAGACTTTCATCGCCAACTCCCGCCGCAAGGCGCTCGGGACCGTCCCATTTTTCAAACC
>Ga0075421_100003087_pt1 | contig 19901 bp, 21 predicted proteins | sample SoiMetdeltSBSDD5_FD_75292 | JGI IMG/M metagenome (GOLD analysis project Ga0075421, IMG submission 75292) | Bulk soil microbial communities from a Populus tree surrounding site in Tennessee, USA - Soil MetaG P. deltoides SBSDD5 | ecosystem: Environmental > Terrestrial > Soil > Tree plantation... | reverse complement strand
CGCTCGTGGTTCTCGTGCTCCTCGTGCTTCTTCTTGCGGTTCAGGGCCATTGGCTCGCCCCTCACTTCCTCTGCGCTTCGGCGGAGTGGCCGTGGGCGTCGCCGGCGTAGGCCTTCAGCTTCTCCTCCAGCACCCGCGGGTTGAGCCCCTCCTGGATCGCCAGCACGCCCTCGGCGATCAGCGTGCGCCGCCCCGTCTCCAGCGCCAGCTTCCGCTTCAGCTTGCTGGCGATGGGCAGGAAGAGGAGGTTCGCCGACCCCACCCCGTACACCGTGGCCACGAACGCCACCGCGATGCCCGGTCCCAGCTTCGACGGGTCGGAGAGGTTCTCCATCACGTGGATCAGCCCCAGCACCGCCCCCAGGATGCCCACCGTGGGCGCGAAGCCTCCCGCCGACTCGAACACCTTGGCGCCGATCATCTCCTCCTCGTGGCGGTGCTCGATCTCCGCCTCCAGCGCGCTGCGGGCCACGCCCGCATCCACGCCGTCCACCAGGAACCCCAGCGCCTTCTTCATGAACGGGTCCTGCAGCGAGGCCAGCCTCCCCTCCAGCGCCAGCACCCCGTCGCGCCGCGCCACCGCCGCCAGCTCCACCAGCTGCTTCACCAGCCCGCCCAGCTCCGGCCGGCCGCCGGAGAAGGCGCCCTTGCCCATCTTCAACCCCCGCAGGAAGTCCGGGAGCGGATAGGCCACCATGGTGGCGCCCATCGTGCCGCCGAGCACGATCAGCCCCGCGGTGAGCTGCATCAGCGAGCTGGCATGCCCGCCCTCCAGCGCCTGGCCGCCAAGGATGGCGCCGATGGCGAGCAGGATTCCGAGAATCGTCGTGAGGTCCATGGAGTCAGGCTTCCTTCGCGGCCGTGCTCGCCGCGTTCACCGGCGGTGGCTCGGCGTGGATGCGGCGGCGGAAATCGACGACCCTGGAGATGACCTCCTCCACCGGGTCGCGGACCAGCAGGTGCGTGCCGTTGGTGAGCGTCAGCTTGGTGTCGGGCGTCCGTTCGACGAAGAGGATGTGCGCCTCGTTCACCACCACCGCGCTCCCGTCGAGTCGAGTGAGTGAGATCATGGCGAGTGGCTAGCGCTTGAGCGTCATCAGCTCCTGCAGGAGCTGGTCCGCGGTGCTGATGGTCTTGGAGTTGGCCTGGAACCCGCGCTGCGCGGCGATCATGCGGACCAGCTCCTCCGCCAGGTCCACGTTCGACTGCTCCAGCGCCCCGGCCACCAGGCCGCCGCGGCCGCCCTGCGCCGGCGCGCCCACGCCCGGCTGCCCCGCCGCCAGCGTCGCGCCCAGCAGCGTCCCGCCCAGCCGCTCCAGCTGGTCCGGCGCGGGGAAGGTGGCCAGCGCCACCTGGCCCAGCACGCGCGAGGTGCCGTTGGTGAACGAGCCCTGCACGTGGCCCGTGGCGTCGATGCTGATCCCCGCCAGGTCCCCGGCCGGATGTCCGTCCTGCGAGATGAAGGTCACCGAGGACGCGGAGGCGAACTGGGTGATCCCCTCCAGCCCGGTGCCGCCGGCGGACGCCGGATCGCCGAAGTCGAAGACCAGCGGCTGCGGATTGACGGCGTTCCGCGGGTTGAAGCTGGAGGACTGGGTGACGGAGGTGAGCGCGCCGGTGGTGTCGAAGGAGAGCGTCCCGGAGGCGATCTGCGTCGCGGTGCCCGCGGTGCCGCCGGTGAGCCCGCCGCCGTCGGTGAGCGCGTGCCACTCCCAGGTGCCGGCGCCGGTCCGCCGGTAGTACACGTCCACCTGGTGCGGCGTCCCCAGCGAGTCGTACACGGTGACGCCGCTGGAGAAGTTGGAGGTGCCGGTCGGATCGAGCGGGTCCCAGGCGGCGGGGATGACCGCGTCCGACTGGAGGTTGGCCTTGACGGCGACCTCGGCGGTGGCGGACGGCACCGAGGTGGCCTGGCCGACGGCGAGGTCGCCCAGCGCGCCGTTCACCGCGCCGGTGCTGTCGGCGGTGTAGCCCTGCACCCGCAGCCCCTCCAGGTTCACCAGGTACCCGTTGGCGTCGAGCGTGAACTGGCCGGCGCGCGTGTAGTAGGTGCCGGTCTGCCCGCCGTGCGAGCCCTGCACGATGAACAGGCCGTTGCCCTGGATGGCGAGGTCGGTGGCCAGTCCGGTGCTGGTGAGCGCGCCCTGGGTGACGATCTTCTGGACCATCTGCAGGCGGCTCCCCAGCCCGACCTGGCCGCTGCCGAGCAGCGACTGCGAGAGCGTGTCCGCGAAGCTGGCGCGGCTGGCCTTGAAGCCGATGGTTCCGGCGTTGGCGATGTTGTCGCCCACGACCGAGAGCTCCTGGCTGCTGGCCAGCAACCCGCTGGTTCCGGTGTAGAGGGAGGAGAGAAGGCTCATGGTGGTGCGGTTCCTTTTCAGTTCAGGAAATCAGGGAGGTCAGGGGTTGGGGAGGCGGAGGTCGACGACGTCGGCGAGCGGCACGCGCCGGTCGCCGATGAGGAGCACCGGCGCGCCGGTCTCGAAGGAGACGCCGGTCACCAGCCCGTGCGCCCGCGCCTGCACGTCGATGGGCGTGCCGTCGGCGGCGGAGGCCACCAGGGTCACCGCGTAGGCGCCGGGCGGGAGCGGCTGGCCCTGGTTGTCCAGCCCGTCCCAGGTGGCGGAGACGTCACCCGCCGGGCGCGCCCCCAGCGAGAGGGTGCGCACCGTGCGACCACTGGCGTCGCGGATGGTGGCCACCACGGAGCTGGCCGCGGAGGCGAGGTGGCCGCCGATCGCCACCGCGCTCCCGCTCCCGTCGAGCTGCAGCGCGCCGGAGCGATACGTCGCCTCGCGCCCCACCAGCGACGCGGCGCCCAGCTGCTGCGCGGCGGCGCTGGAGACGAGCAGGTTGTCTAGCCGGGAGTTGGCGCCCTGGAGCTGCTCCACGCTCGCGAACTGCGCGAGCTGCGCCACGAAGGCCTCGCTGTCCATCGGGCTCATCGGGTCCTGGTGGCTCAGCTGCGCCATCAGGAGCTTGAGGAAGTCGTTCTTGCCCAGCTGGTCGCGCGAGCCGGGCCCCGCGAACGGGCCGCCGACGGTCGCGGTGGTGGTGGAGGTAGAGGTGGAGGGGATGGAGCTCACGGGTTCTCAGGCTTTCAGGTGAAAGGGGCGGTCGCGGCGGCGGGCGGCCGGCTCGGGTTTCTTCGCCGGGGCGGGCGGAGGCAGCTCCAGCGAGCCGAGGCGGAGCCCGTGCCGGGAGAGGGCGGCCTCCAGCTCGTGCTGCCGGCCGGCGAGGAGCTGCACGCTGCCGGCGCCCTCGGCGCGGATGGTGGTCACGCCCTGCTGCACGCCGATGCGGAGCGTGACGGCGGCGGCGTCGGGCGCGGGCTGGACGCGGATGGTGGCGGAGCCCGGGCGGATGGAGACCAGGAACGAGGCGTCATCGAGCGCCGCGCGCGGCACGTGCACCGGGGCCGGCGCCGAGATCTCCGGGGCGCATGGAGCGGGGGGCGGCGCCAGGGCGGGGCTGATGGCCGGCCTCAGCGGTGCGCTCTCCCGCGACTCGGACCGCTTGCGCTCCGCGCGCGGTGGTGAGGCCGTCTTCTGGAGGGGGGAGGGTGAGGGTGCCGGCGGCGCGGTCATCGCCCCGAGCACGTCGTCGAACGGGGAGCGGCCCTTCCGCTTCGCGGGCTTGACGTCACGCTCGCCGGGATCAAGGTGCTCGCTGCGCCTGGCGCGCTTCGCATGCGAACCGCGCATTGGAGATGAATCACTGGCCTTCACCGCTTCACCACCTTCTTCGACTTCGGAAGCGCGGCCATCTGCTGGAGGAGATCCGCGGCCACCTCGGCCTCCAGCCGCTGCATCACGGCACCGGCGTCGGCGGGACGCATGCGCGACAGCAGCCGGGCGCCGAGGTCGCGATCGATGCGCGCGACCACCGTGGCGGCCTGTTCGGGGCGCATCGCCTTCACCGCCATGGCGAGGCCATCCAGATCCTGCTTCGACTTGGCGTCCATCGCTGCCGCCGAGGCGGAAGGCTCGGCTCCGGTATGGGCACCCGGAGCGCTGGAGGTACCGGTCGGGGTCGTCGCGGCGCTCGGGGAACCTGGACCGCCCGGCGCGCGCTTCAGCAGCGCCTCCAGGCGCGCGGTCTCCTCGCGGAGCGCCTCGCGAGACTTCGCGATCTCAGTGGCCACCGCTTCGAGGGTGGCGCGCTCTGCCTCCAGCTTGGCGCGCTCCGCCTCCAGCGCCTTGGTGTCTTCGTCCAGCTTGGCGCGCGAGGCGGCCAGCTCGCGGCCGCTCTTCTTCAGCTCCGCGCACAGCGCGGAGCGAGCGGTCCCCGCCGGCTCACGTGTCGTGGTGGCCGTGGCGGCCGCGGGGGCGTGCCCCGGCACGGCCGCGACGCCTGCATCGGGCGTGGTGGCGATCAGGAGTGCGACGAGCCAGCTCATGGGGTTCTCCGAAACGAGTGGTGAGGTGACGGCGCGAATGGCCCCCGGCGCGGGCGGCGCCGCAGGCGTGCCGGCAATCAGAGGAGAAGTGGGCCAGCTCATGACCTCTTCTCCTGGGCGGGCGGTGGACTGATGGCGCGGCGAAGCAACTCCAGCGCCTGCGCCAGGGGCACCTTCTGCTCCGAGGGCTGCCGCAGGAAGGCGCGGAGCGCCGGCGCGCAGGCGATGGCGCGGTCGGTGCGTGGGTTGGAGCCGGCGACGTACGCGCCGACCTCGATCAGGTCCTTGGCCTCGTCGTAGCTCGCCAGCAGCTCTCGCGCGGTGACGGCCAGCTCCACCTGCGGCGCCGGCGCCACGTCCGTCATCACCCGGCTGATGCTCTGGAGCACGTCGATGGCGGGGAAGTGCCCCGAGCCTGCCAGGCGCCGCGAGAGCACGATGTGCCCGTCCAGCGCCGCCTTGGCGCAATCCACCACCGGATCGGTGAGGTCGTCGCCGGAGGCGAGCACCGTGTAGAGCCCGGTGATGCTGCCGGGGCCCGCATCATTCCCCGCGCGCTCGAGGACGCGCGGGAGCATCGCGAACACCGACGGCGGGTACCCCTTGGACGCCGGCGGCTCCCCGGCGGCGAGCCCGATCTCCCGCTGCGCCATGGCCACGCGCGTGAGCGAGTCCAGCAGCAGCAGCACGCGCTTGCCGCGCGCGCGAAAGTGTTCGGCGACCGCGGTGGCGGCGAGCGCCGCGCGGATGCGGACCAGCGGCGGCTCGTCGGCGGTGGCCACCACCACCACGGACCGCGCCAGCCCCGGCCCCAGGTCGCGCTCGACGAACTCGCGCACCTCGCGGCCGCGCTCGCCGATCAACCCCACCACGATGACGTCCGCGTCCGCGTGGCGCGCCACCATCCCCAGCAGCACGCTCTTGCCCACGCCGGGGCCGGCGAGGATGCCCATCCGCTGGCCCTCGCCCATGCAGAGCAGCGCGTCGATGCACTTCACCCCCAGGCTGACGGGACGGGAGATCCGGCGCCGGCTCATCGCCGCCGGTGGCGCGGCGTTGAGCGCGGCGCGCGCGCGCAGGAGCGGCAGCGGCCCTCCGTCCACCGGGCGCGACGACGGGTCCACCACGCGCCCCAGCAGTTCCTCCCCCACGGCGATCTCCAGCGCGCTCGCGCGCGGCGCCACCGCGGCGCCGGAGGAGATCCCGTGCAGGTCACCGAACGGCACCAGCAGCGCGGTGGATCCGTTGAAGCCCACCACCTCCGCCAGCACCCGCCGACCGCCCGCCGCCGCGATCTCGCACCCGGTGCCCACCGGCACCGTGGGGAGCGTCGCCTCGACGATCAGCCCGGAGATGCGCAGCACGCGTCCCTGCACGAGCAGCGGCTCGGCTTCCTGCAGCGCGCGCTCCAGGCGCTGGAGGTCGTGGAGGCTCACGACGCGCCCTCCGCCATGGAGTGGGTGGCCGCCCGGTGCAGCTCGTCCAGGCGGTTGGTGAGCCGGCCGTCCACGGTACCCAGGTCGGTCTCCACCACGCAGTCCCCCACGCCCAGCTCCGGGTCCTCCACGATCTCCACCTTGGAGGCGGCCAGCTCACCCAGCGCGCGGTCGCTGCCCGCTCCACGCACGCGCGCGGCGTCCCGGGGCGACAGGCGCACGGAGATGCTCCGCGCCTCGCCGGCGCGCCTCACCGCCGACCGGATCAGCGCGAACAGCGGCCGCGGGCTGGCGGTCAGCTCAACCTCCAGGATCCGCCGCGCCACCAGGAAGCCGATCTCCAGCGCGTCCGATCTCGCCTGCTCCGCCAGCCGCTCCGCTTCCAACCGCAGCGCGGTGATGGCGGCGGCGATCCGCTCCGCGCTCGCCGCATCCAGCCCGGACGCCAGACCCGGCTCCGGAGCCCGCTCCGCCGCTGCCGCCGCCGCTCCGCGCACCAGCTCGACCGCCGCGAGGGGCGCCGGCTCCGAAGGCATGGGAGGCTCACCCGGGGGAACGAGGCTCGCGGGAGCGACCGGGGCCGGCGCCTCCGCCGGCTCCGCCACCCGGGCCACGTGCACCGGTCGCGCGGCGTGCGGGTGCGCGGGCGCCGGAAACGCGGGCCGGTCCTTCTTCGGCGCGGCGGACTCGAGGAACCTGGGTGGTCTGGTGCGGTGGCTCATGGCTCAGACCAGCTTGTCCGTCGGGTGGACCATGGTGATGCGACCCTTCTCGGCCAGCTCCACCGCGACCTTGGCGATGGCGGCCTGCGCCTCCTCCACCTGGGCCAGGCGCACCGGCCCCATGGCGGCGAGGTCGTCGTTGAGCGCCTCGGCGGCGCGGGTGGACATGTTCCTGAAGAACTTGTCGCGGATGTCGGCCGCCGCGCCCTTCAGCGCCAGCACCAGCTGCGACGTGTCCAGCTCCTTGAGCAGCCCCTGGACGTCCCGGTCCGAGAGCCGGACCAGGTCCTGGAAGGTGAACAGCCGCGTCCGCAGGTCGCCGGCCAGCGACGGGTCGTCCTTCTCGATTGCCGCCAGCACCTCCTGCTGCTTCTCGGTCGGGCTGCGCCGGAGGATCTCCAGCGCGGCGCTCTTGCCGTCCAGCTTGCGCATCCCCTCCGCCACCAGCGCCTGCAGCTCGGTGGTGAGGGCGGAGCGCACCTCCCGGAGCACCTCCGGCGCCACCGCCTCCACCACCGCCATCCTCCGCACCACCTGACCGCGGATCTGCTCCGGGAGCTGCTCCATCACCGCCGCGGCGCGCTCGGGCGCCAGCGCGCTCAGCACCAGGGCCACGGTCTGCGGCTGCTCGCGCCCCAGCACCATGGCGAGCGCCTCCGGATCGGCGGTCGCCACCGGCCCCAGGGCCTCGTCCGGCGGCATCGGCGGAACGACGCCGTCGAACGCGCGGCGCACCACCTCGTCGCCCAGCGCGGAGGCCGCCGCCTCGCGGAGCAGGTCGTGGCCTGCGAGCGCGTCGCCGCCCACCCTCTCCATCGCGTCGACGAAGGCGCTCAGCGCGTCGGGCACCGCGGTCTGCGGCTCGCTCCGGAGCTGCCGCGCGCCCAGCGCGATCTGCCGGATCTCCGACTCGCCGAGCTGCCGGAACACCTGCCCCGCCAGCTCCGGGCCCAGCCCCAGCAGCACCGCCGCCGCGCGCCTCGCCCCCGCGCCGCTGCCGAGACCACCGCCGCCGCGCTCCTCGGCTCCCTTCACCGGAGCGACGCCGCGGGCAGCCGGCATCCCACCAGCCGGTCGTTCAGCCTCACCCATTCCTCACCCCGTGGTGCGCCAGCTCCATGTCGGCGGCGATCCAGGCGCGGAGGAGCTTGGCCGCCCGCGCCGGGTCCTTCTGGACCAGCTCTCGCGCCCGGTCTCGCGCCAGCGTCCCCTCGTCGGGCAGCGCCGCCGGAGCCGTCGCCGGGGCCGCGTCCACGGTCACGCCCTTCGCGCCCGCCGCGCCGGCGTCCACGCCCAGCCCCGCGACCAGCTCGCGCACCGTCGCGCCCGGCATCAGCTTCGCCGCCTCGGCGCGGATGGCCGCCCGCCTGCGCGCCGCGGCCGCCGCGATCAGCACCAGCGCGATCGCCCCCAGCACGGCGCCGGCCGCGAGGTACGCCCACCCGGGGAGGGCGCGCGCCGCGGCCTGCGCCGCCGCCGCCTGCGCCGCATCCGCCGAGTGCGTGAACGCCACGCTCGAGATGTCGAGCTGATCGCCGCGGTCCTCGTCCAGGCCGGCGGCGCGCTTCACCAGCTCGCCCAGGCGCGCCACCTCCGCGTCCGGGCGGGGCTTGCCGTCCACGCCGTCCAGCAGCACCGCCACCGAGAGCCGCGCCACCCGCGGTGCGCGCTGCACGGTGGTGGTGGTGGTCTTGCTGACCTCGTAGTTCTTCAGCTCCTCCTCGCCCGTGGACGCGTTCTTGTTCGCGGTCTCGGTCGCCGCGGACGCCGTCTTCATCGGGTCGTTCGCCGCCGCTCCGGCCACCCCGGCCCCGGCCCTGGTCTGCTCCTGGTTCTGGGAGGAGCTCACCTTGCGCTCGCTGCGGAGCGCGGTCTGCTCCGGGTCGTAGATCTCCGCGCTGCGCTGCACCTCGGAGGCGTCCACCGCGGCGGCCACGCGCACCATCGCCGCGCCCGGGCCCACCACCGGCTCCAGCATGCTGACGATGCGCTCCTCCAGGTCGCGCTCCACCTTCTTCTGGAAGGAGGAGGAGCCCTCCAGCGAGCCGTCCAGCCCGGTGAGCACCCGGCCGTTGCCGTCCACCACCGTCACCGCGTCCGCGGAGAGCCCGGGCACCGCGGAGGCGATCAGGTGGCGGATGCCGGCCAGCTCGCGCTCCCCCAGCGTGCGGCCCGGCTGGAGCGAGAGCGCCACCGCCGCCGACGCCGGTCGGTCCTCGCCGCGGAAGATGCCCTTCTCGGCGAAGCTGACGTGCACCCGCGCCGAGCGCACCGCCGCCAGCCGGCCGATGGTGCGCGCCAGCTCGCCCTCCACCGCGCGGCGGAGGTTCACCTTCTGGGTGAACTCGGAGACGCTGAGGTCGCCCTTGTCGAACAGCTCGAAGCCCACGCCGCCGCCGCGCGGAAGGCCGGCGGACGCCAGCAGCAGCCGCGCGTCGTAGACCCGGGCGGCAGGGACCGCCAGCGCCTCGCCGCCCGCCTCCAGCCGGAACGGGATGCCCGCCGCCTTCAGCGTGGCCGCCGCCTCGGAGCCGTCCTCGGGCGTGAGGTGGGTGAAGGCGTACTGGTACGAGTCCGATTTGGACGTCAGCGCGCCGGCCACCACCGCCAGCGCCACCAGTCCCCCCGCCGTGGCGGCGATCGCCCAGCGCGCCCGGCGCGGGAGCGCGTTCCAGCGGGCGGGGAGATCCTTCAGCTGTCGGGTGAGCGCTTCCATCCGCTAGACGCTCATCCGCATCACTTCCTGGTACGCCTCGACCACCTTGTTGCGGACCTTGAGCAGCGCGCGCATCGCCACGTCCGCCTTCTCCAGCGCCAGCGCCGTCTCGTGCAGGTTCCCGTGGCCGGCGGCGACCTTCTCCGCCTGCGCGTCACCCTGCGCCTGGAGCGCGTCCACCGCGCCGATGGCCTTGCCCAGCTCCGCGGCGAAGGAGGCCGGGCGGTCGCCGGGGCGCGCCGCCCCGGGCGCCGCGGGGAGCGACCCGGTGGAGCCGATCGAGCCGGTAGAGCGAAGCGGGTCCATGGCGCTCACCGGGCGATGTCCAGCGCGCGCTGGGCCATCCCCTTGAGGGTGTCCACCGCGGAGGCGTTGGCCTCGTACGACTTGGAGGCGGAGAGCAGGTTCACCACCTCGTGCACCGGGTTGACGTTGGGGAAGGTGACGAAGCCCTTCTCGTCCGCGTCGGGGTGGCCGGGGCTGTAGACCTTCCGGCCCGGGCGCTGGTCCTCCACGATCTCCGCCACCTTCACGCCGACGGCGCCGGGCTCACCGCTGGCGCCGGAGAGCGCCGCGTCGAAGGAGACCGACTCCAGCACCGGGTCGCGCCGCCGGTACGGCCCGCTCCCGTCCGCGCTGCGGGTGGACTCGGCGTTGGCCAGGTTGGAGCTGGCCACGTTGACGCGCTCGCGCTCGGCGGAGAGCCCCGAGGAGGAGATGTTGAGGGCGGTGAAGAAGTCCATGAGGTTTCCTGGGTCGGGCGTGGGCTGCGGGTTGGGTCAGGCGTTTCCGTCGGAGGCGACGTAGCGGAGGATGGCCAGCTTCTTTCCGGCGGCCCGCGCGGCGGCGCCGTACTGGAGCGCGTTCTGGGCGATGGCGGCGAGCGTCCGGTCCGGGTCGACCCGGTTGCCGTCCAGCCCCGGAGTGGCCGCCTCGCCGGCGACGATGTCCAGCGCGGTCTGCGTGGAGGAGGAGGGAGGCGCGCCGGGGTGCGGCGCCTCCGGGGCGGCCACCGACAGGCGGCCCTCCAGGTCGAGGTGTCCGGGTGAAGGCGGCGCCGAGGGGGGCGCGGGCGAGCCGGCCTCCGCCTGGCGGAGCGTGGCCTGGAAGCTCGCCTCCTTCGGCGCGAAGTCGGCGGTGTTGGCGTTGGCCAGGTTCCCGGCGAGGGTGACGTGCCGGGCCAGCCGCGCGTCCAGCGCGCGCTCCAGCGTCCACAGCGTGCTGTCGAAGAGGCTCATGCGGACTCCACCAGCCGGAGGTGACCGCGCGGGTCGCGGTCGTTGAGCTTGGCGCGCAGCGTCCGCAGCCCGATGCCGAGCAGCCTGGCGGCATGGGTGCGGTTGCCGCCGGTGCGCCGGAGCGCCTCGGCGATGGCCATCCGCTCCAGCGCCGCCAGCTCCAGCGGCAGCTCGGGAGCGGCGAACGCGCCGGACGGCGGCGGCGCCGGCGACAGCGTGAGGTCGGCCGGGGAGAGCACCGGGCCCCTGGCGCGCACCAGCGCGCGAGAGAGCACGTTGCCCAGCTCGCGCACATTGCCGGGGAAGGGGTGCCGCTGCAGCGCGGCCAGCGCGTCCTCGCCCAGCTCCAGGGCCGGGCGGCCCAGCTCCGCGGCGATCTGCGCGGTGAGGAAGCGCGCCAGCGCGGGGATGTCCTCGCGCCGCGCCCGGAGCGGCGGCAGCGAGATGGGGAACACCGAGAGCCGGTAGTAGAGGTCCGCGCGGAAGGCGCCGGTCCGCACCTGTTCGTCGAGGTCGCGGTTGGTGGTGGCGATCACCCGGACGTCGACGGGGACGGGCGCGCGGCCGCCCACGCGGTCCACCTCGCGCTCCTGGAGGACGCGGAGCAGCTTGGCCTGGAGCTGCGGGGGCATCTCCGAGACCTCGTCGAGGAGCAGGGTGCCGCCGTGCGCCAGCTCCACCTTGCCGACGCGGCGCTCGGTGGCACCGGTGAAGGCGCCGCGCTCGTGGCCGAACAGCTCCGACTCCAGCAGCTCCGCGGGGACGGCGGCGCAGTTCACCGCCACGTACGGGCCGCGGACGCGCGCGGAGCGGGCGTGGATGAAGCGCGCCAGCACCTCCTTGCCGGTCCCGCTCTCGCCGCAGAGGAGCACGGTGGCGGTGGTGGCGGCCACGTCGCGCGCCGCGGACAGCACCTCCCGCATGGCCGCGCTCTCGCCGACGGGATCGATGGCGCTTTTCACGGCGGACCTCCCGCGCCGGTTTGCTCCACGGTCGGATCGGCCGCCCACACGGCGGTGACGGTGCGCGAGTCGATGGCGCCCTTCACGGCGGACCTCCCGCGCCGGCCCTGATCGCTCGGCTGACCGCGAGCGCCGCGCCCGCCTGTTCCACGGTCGGATCCGCGGCGTCGAGGGCGGCCCGCACCGCGGCGTCCCCGTGCGACGGAGACGGCTTGATGGCGCGCGCCTCGGGATCGTCCGGCCCGGTCAGGAGGCGCTTGCCCAGGTGCTCGCGCGCGTAGCGGAGGATCATCTGCGCGCGCACCCCTTCGCCGGCGCGGAAGTAGAGCTGCGCGCAGCGCCGGAGGTGCGCCGCCAGCTCCGCCGGAGGCACCACTGCCGTCGCCGAGGAGAGCAATCGCGCGGCGTAGGCGGGCGCGCCACCCGCGGCCGCCACCTCGGCGGCGGCGCGCACCAGCGGCACCGCCAGCGGGTGATCGTCCGGCGGCCGGAGCGAGAGGTAGAGCGCCAGCGCGTCGTCGAGCTCCGGCGCGTCGCGGGCGGTGAGGCCGGCCAGCGCCAGCTCCAGCAGGAAGTCCCGGGCCGCCTCGCTCAGCGCCGGCCGCCGGAGATCGGTGACGCGCGCGAGCGCCAGGCGCGCGGCCGCGGCCAGGCGTCCAGCGGCGGCCTCCGCCTGGATGCGCCGCAGCTCCAGCTCCGTCCTGTGGGGCTCGGCCAGGCCGGTGGTGTCGTGCGCCTGGTCCGCGGCGCGGCCGGTGAGGCACCCGCCGGAGGTCTCGCACAGGCGCGCCCGGGCCAGGCGCCCCTCGGCGGTGGCCGCGGTGGCCGTGCGCCGCCACTGCACCAGCGCGCCCTCGAAGTCTCCCCTCGCCGCGGCCAGGTCACCCAGGCGGAGCGCCGCGGCCGGCCAGTCGGCCGACTTCGCGCCCGCCTCGAGCGCGGCCATCGCGGCCGGGACGTCGCCGCTGCGGAGGAGGCAGTCCGCGCCGGGGGCCTGCGCACCCGCCGGGCACCGGGCCGCCGAGAGCTCCCACGCGGCCAGCCCACCGGCGGCGGGATCCCAGCTGAGGCCGCGCAGCTCGCGCACGTCCAGCCACAGCCCGCCCGGCTCCCGCTTCAGCGCCGCGGCGATCCGGCGCGATCGGCAGCCGAGCGTCACGCCGCCGCCGTCCACCTTCACCACCGCGCAGGGCGAGGCGCGCTTGCGGGAGAGCGCGCGCGCCAGCGCCTTGACGTGCCCCGGCGCGCCGAGGCGGATCTCGGCGCGGAGAGGCCGCACCGCCAGCGCCGGCGCCGGCCCGTCCGGCAGCCGCACGCGGTCCACGGTGGCGGTCGCCATCAGCGAGGGCGCCTCCGCGCTCGCGGGCCCGGCGGCGAGCGCCAGCAATGTGGCGGTGAGCAGCATGGAGGAGGTCGATTGCAACCGTCGTGCGCGGCGTCTGCGTCAGGGTTCCGGCGCGGGCCGGGCCACCTCCGCCGGGGGAGCGCCGCGATCGCGCCGGCGCAGCTTCTCCACCAGGGTGGTCCGCTGCAGCCCCAGGAGGTCGGCCGCCGCCTTCTTGTTCCCGCCCGCGCGCGAGAGCGCCGCGTCGATGTGGCGATCCTCGATCGCCCGCAGCAGCGCGGGGAGATCGAGCGGGAAGGCGATCGTCACGTCGAGGAACGCCTCGAGGACCTCCTCACCCTGGGCCTGGGCCTCGACCTCCGCTCCGGGCCCGGCGCCCTGCGGAGCCGGGAGCCGCGGGCGCAGCAGGTCCTCCGGGACCGACTCCTCCCGGAGCGCCTCCTGGATACGGACAGGGACCGGCGCGGGCGCCGGCGCGGGCTCCACCACCCGCAGCGACCCGCGCCGCAGCTCCACCGGCAGGTCCACCGCGCGGATCGCCGGCGCATCGGTGCACACGGACAGCCGCTCCACCAGGTTCTCCAGCTCGCGCACGTTCCCTGGCCAGGCGTACGCCGCCAGCGCGTCCAGCACCGGGGCCTCCACCGGCCGCGACTCCCCTCGCGCCGCCCAGAAGTGGTGGAACAGCGCAGCGATGTCGCCCGGGCGGTCGCGCAGCGCCGGGAGCTGCAGCGGGCACACCAGGAGCCGGTAATAGAGGTCGCGCCGGAAGCGCCCCGCCTCCACCTCCGCGGCGAGGTCGCGGTTGGTGGCGGCCACCAGGCGGAAGTCGGAGGGCACCGACTCCGAGCTGCCGATCGGCTCGTAGGTGCGCTCCTGGAGGACGCGGAGGAGCTTGACCTGGAGGCTGAGTGGAAGCTCGCCGATCTCGTCGAGGAACAGCGTGCCCCGGTCCGCCATCGCCAGCCGCCCGCGCCGCGCGCAGGCCGCGCCGGTGAACGCCCCGCGCACGTGGCCGAACAGCTCCGACTCCAGCAGCGCCTCCGGGATTGCGCCGCAGTTCACCGGGACGAACGGACGCGCGCCCCGCCGGCTCTTGCGGTGGATGTGGCGGGCGAACACCTCCTTGCCCGTCCCCGTCTCGCCGGTGAGCAGCACCGTCGCGTCGCTGGAGGCGATCCGGTCGCAGGCCCGGATCACCGCCGCGAGCGGCGAGTCCGGCCGGTGGACGATCGCGCCGGGCAAGCTGGGCGCCACGGCGGCGAGGGAGGCGTGTGCAGGTCGCATGGAGCACCACGGAGCAATCCGCCGGCCACGCGTCAAACTCTTGAAACCAGTCGTCATCGCGCTGACGCGCGGCCGGGTCCCGCTGACCCATTGGGTCGGGCTGGAGGGTGAATCGAGGGAGGTCCGGCGGCACCTCGCCCTGTCCGCGCCGACCCAGGTCCCCCCGCCCTCACGGGTCACAAGCGCTTGGATTCCCCCGGATCGCTCCAGGCCGACGCCTTGCATTCCGCCGGGTCATGGAAGCTCTGCCATGACGCGACGGCTCCTGGTGGTGGACGACGAGCAGATGGTGTGCTCGGCGATGCGCCGCACGCTGGGCAAGGTCGGCTACGAGGTGATCTCCGCCGAGTCGGGGGAGGACGCGCTGCCCAGGCTCGGGCCCGGGGCCTTCGGGTGCCTGATCACCGATCTGCGGATGCCGGGGATGGGAGGCCACGGGCTGATCCGCGAGTGCCGCCAGCGCCACCCCACCTTGCCGATCATCGTGATGAGCGCGCACGGCGACATGGACGACGTCATCGAGTGCCTGCGCGAGGGCGTCGCCGACTACATCCGCAAGCCGTGGTCCGACTCGGAGGTCCGCGCCACCGTGGCCCGGCACTTCCGGACGGACGCCGCTCCGGCCGCTGCGGCGACCCCCATCCCCCAGGCTCCACCTCACGCCGCTCATGCCTCGGCGGAGCCGCCGGCGGCGCCGTCATCACCGCCGTCATCACCGCCGTCCGTCCCCGACCCCTCAGTCCAGGAGCGGCGATCCGCGCTGCTGCGGAAGATCGCCACCGGCGACCTGGCGCTGCCCACCTCTCCGGCCGTCACGCTGGCGATGCGCTCGGTGGCCTCCAGCGATCACGCCTCGGCCTCGTCGCTGCGCGAGCTGGCGGAGCGGGACGTGGGGCTGGCCGCGCAGATCATCAAGGTGGCCAACGGGCCGCTCTACGCCGGGCTGGGCCGCGTCTCCTCGCTCCAGGCGGCCATCGCGCGCATCGGCTTCCGCGAGCTCTCCCACCTGGCGGAGGCGCTGATGGCCCAGCGCTTCTTCGACTTCTCCGAGAAGCGGTGGCAGGAGCTGCTGTGCTCGGTGTGGCGGCAGTCCTGGCGGCGGGCGGTGATCGCGCGCTTCCTCGCCGAGCACGCCAAGGTGGGCATCACCCCGGAGCGCGCCTACCTGTCCGCGCTGTTCTGCGACCTGGGCGTGCCGCTGCTCTGCCGCGCGCTCCAGAAGCACGCGCCGGAGCTGGACCAGGCGGAGGCGGTCGCCTTCGTGGAGGCCAGCCACGCCGCCTTCGGCGCCACGGTGGCCGCGCACTGGTCGCTGCCGCCGGAGTGCGCGCTGGTGTGCGGGCGCCACCACTTCGAGCCCGGCGCGCCGGACGAGGTGCCGATGCCGCTCCGGCTGGTCTGGGCGGCGGAGTCGCTCGCCGTCTCCCACTTCGGGAGCGCCACCCACCCGGACATGCCGTCGCCGGACTCCCAGCTCCTGCCGCTCTCCCACGCCACCGTGGCCACGGTGATGGAGCTGGTCGACGAGTACGTCGAGCAGCACGGCTGGGCGCTGGACGACGCCGTGGGCGGGCCGATCACCGACTCGCCTCCCCCGGCCACGCACCGGGCAGCCGCACCGTGAAGGTGGAGCCCTGGCCGAGCTGGGACTGCACCTCCACCCGGCCGCCGAAGGCCCGCACCACCTCGCGGACCACGAACAGCCCCAGCCCCAGCCCGCCGTAGTCGGAGGAGGGCACGGCGCGCTCGAACTTGCTGAAGATGCGGTCCAGGTCCTCGGCGGCGATCCCCACGCCGCGGTCCACCACCGAGAGCACCGCCTCGCTCCCCTCCAGCCGCACCACCAGGTCCACGGTGGTGCCGGGCGCGAACTTGGCGGCGTTGGTGCAGAGGTTGACCACCACCTGCTCCAGGCGGAGCGGGTCCCACCGGCCGTACACCGGGGCGGGGGCGTCCACGCGCAGCGCACAGCGCTCGCGCGTCATCTCCGGCTCCAGCCGCTCCGCGATCTCGCGCGCCGCCGCGGAGAGGTCGATCTCCGACAGGTCGAGCTGGAGGCTTCCCTCCGACGACTGCGCCACGTCCAGCAGCCGGGAGATCAGCGAGGAGATGCGGCTCACGTGCCGCTCGATCAACCCCAGCTGCACGCTGGGCTCGCCGCGCAGGCTCCGGCGGAGCATCGCCAGCTGCACCGACAGCGAGGTGAGCGGGGTCTTCAGCTCGTGCGAGGCGACGGTGAGGAACTCGTCGCGCAGCGCCAGCGCCCGCACCGCCTTCTCCCGCACCGCGCGCTCCGACTCCAGCAGCAGCGCCCGCTCCATCACGTCGGCGCACAGCTCGATCCCCAGCGCGCCCAGGCGGCGATCCTCCTCGGTGAAGCCGGCCGGCCGCCCGAAGCCCAGGCACGCCGCGCCCACCGAGGGGCCGTCCTCGCGCCGGAGCGGAAAGAACAGCCAGGCCCCGCCCTCGCTCCATCCCAGGCCGGCCTGCGACGGGTAGCGCGCCACCAGCTCGCCGGCTCCCTCGATCCACTCCGGCTGCGCCGCCGCGGGGAGCGGGTGCCGTCCACCGCCGGCGCCGCCGCCCAGCTGCTCCGGCCAGCTCGCCGGCACGCCGAAGGCGCCGGCCCTGCGGAGCCACCGGCCCTCGGCCACGTAGATGGCGGCATCGTGTGCGCCCAGCGTCTGGCGCGCGTGCCGGAGGAAGGTGGCGGCCACCTCCCTCGAGGAGGAGGCGCGCAGGAAGTCGCGCGTCACCTCCTGCATCCGGAGGATGCGCTCCCGGTCGTCCGGCCGCGCGCTCATGGATGTCCAGAAGGCTAATCCCTTCGCGCCTTGCGTGGACATGGCCGCTGGTTCAGTGCTGAACTCATCGACCGGGAGGAGCACATGGATTTCGTCGAACGCTGGCTGGGCCTGGCGCCGGACGGAGGGAACGGCGCGGTGGAGCTGGCGGTGCTGATGACGTGCGCGTGCGCGGTCCTGGCGGTCGTGGCCCTGGGAGCGGTCGCGCTCCGGCGTCGCCGGCAGCAGGTCCGGGTCGCGGTCCGCTCATGAAGCGCGCCGCCCGGGGCACGAAGAAGCGGGCGGGTGGAAAGCGCAAAGCCGAATTCGTCCACGCTCGGGAGGCGGGTCCGCACGGCTGGATCGGCGAGCTCCGCGAGGCGTCCTACGCGCGCCTCATCCCGCGCGAGCTCTCCGAGGTGGAGACGCCCGGGGGCCCCTCTCCGGCGGACGGCGCGCCGGCCGCGGCGGCACCGGCGCCGGCGTCACCGGCGTCACCGGCGTCACCGGCGGCACCGGCGGCACCGGTCGCCGAGAAGCCGAAGGCCTCTCCCATCCTCTTCCAGAAGCCGAAGGCCTCTCCCATCCTGATGAAGGGGAAGGGCCCGAAGAAGCCGGGGGCCAGGGCGCGAGCGCATCCGGCGGAGAAGTCCGGGGAGTACCGCAGCACGTTCAACCCCGCGGCCGGCGAGGAGACCCTCTCCGCGCCGTCGACCACCGTGTGGCAGCGCCGCCTCTCCGAGTACCACCGCCGCCGGCACCCGACGTCGCGCGCCCCCGGGCACCCCGCTCCGCCCGCCCTGGCGCGGTGGACGCCGCTGGGACCTTCATCGGTGATGGCGGGGCAGGCGGTGGGGCGCCCGGCGATGGGCGGGCGCGTGGCGGGGATCGCGGTCGCGCCGGGCGGCAAGCTGGCCTACGCGGCCAGCGCCAACGGCGGCGTCTTCCGCTCCGACGACGGCGGCCTCTCCTGGCGGCCGCTGATGGACACCTTCGACCAGAACCCCACCAACTTCGCGTGCACCAGCCTCGCCTGCGGGGCGATCGCCATCGACCTCAAGGACCCGCAGCGCCTCTACGTGGGCACGGGCGAAGGCGCCACCTACGCCATCTTCAGCCTGCGCCTCACCAACGCGCTGCCGGCGTACCGGGGCATCGGCGCCATCCGCAGCGACGACGGCGGGGAGACCTGGGTCTGCGAGGTCACCGACCCCGGCTCGCCGCCGCTGTCGGGGGAGGCGTTCTTCGGGCTGGCGGTGGACCCGGCCAACCGCGAGCACGTGGTGGCGGCGACCTCCCGGGGCCTCTACCAGCGGAGCGTCCAGCCCGGCGCCGACCCGCTGTGGACGCTGCGGCGCGCGGGCGTGCACTCGTCCGTGCTGGTGGCCACCTCCGGCGCGGGGACGCGCTTCTTCGCCGCCGAGTGGGGCAAGGGCATCGTCGAGTCCACGGACGGGACGCACTGGGCCCCCATGGGTGATGGCTTTCCCACCGCCAACGTGGGGCGGATCACCCTCGCCGGGCAGTCCGACAACGCGGACCTGGCCTACGCGCTGGTCTCCGACCAGAGGGGCGCGCTGCTCGGGCTGTTCCGGTTCGACCGCGCCGGCGCGCGCTGGAGGGAGGTGAAGGGCCCGCCGAAGGTGCTCCCGCCCGAGGGCCACCAGGGCGACTACGACCTCGCCATCGCGGTGGATCCGAAGGACGCGGGCCGCATCTACCTGGGAGGCAGCTTCTACGAGGACGGGATGTACTGGCCGGCCTCCATCTGGCGCACCCAGGTGAAGGCGGTGGCCGGCGGCGGCTGGCGGGCGACCACCTCCGCCGCCATCGGCAAGCGCGTCCACGCGGACGTCCACGCGCTGGCGCACTCGCCCGGGGACCCGGACGCCCTCTGGGCCTGCTGCGACGGCGGCGTCTTCTTCAACGCGGCGCCGCGCACCACGGACAAGTTCCAGAGCCGCAACAACGGGCTGGCCTGCCTGTGCGCCAACTTCTTCGCCCAGGACCCCGAGGACCCGTCCACGCTCCTGTGCGGGCTGCAGGACAACGGCACCGCGCGCAGCCACAGCGGCTCGCTGTGGAAGCACGTCAACAGCGGCGACGGCGGCTACTGCCTGATCAACTGGGCGAACCCGGACCTGGTGCTCAGCTTCGCCAACGGCTCGGTGTACCGCGCCGAGGACGGCGGCCAGGGCAACGGCTCCTGGGACGTGCACTCGTTCCCCTGGGGGCTGATGACCGAGCCCATCGTCGGCACGCCCTACAACCCGTCGCGCCCCTCGGACGCCAACATCGTGGCGCTGGGCGCCGCCAAGACCCTCTACGTCTCCACCGACTTCGGCGAGAGCTGGCCCACCACGCCCACGCTGACCGTCCCCGGCCAGGGCGGCATCTTCGCCCTCGCGTTCGCCTCGGCGAAGCGCCTGTTCATCGGCACCTCGGCGGGGGAGGTGTACCGCGCGGACAAGGTCAGCAGCGGCTGGAAGCTGATCCGTTTGGACGACGTCGCCGCCGGCCCCCTCCCGCTGCGAGGCCTGGTGAGCGACGTGGCGGTGGACTGGGCCGACCCCGAGCTCGCCTCGGCGTACCTGGTGCTGGGCGGGATGGGCGACTACCGCCACGTCTGGCACTTCGACGGGAAGTCCTGGTCGTCCGCCAGCGGCGTGCAGGGCGGCGCCGGCCTGCTGGACGTGGAGCACAACGCGCTGGTGGTGGACCGCGCCGCGCCCTCCAACCTCTACGTGGGCGCGGACATCGGCGTCTGGCACTCGGCGGACAGGGGCAAGACCTGGCTGCCGCTCTCCACCGGGCTCCCGGACGCGCCGGTGTTCGACCTGCAGATCCACCCCACCCGCCGGCTGCTCCGCGCCGCCACCCACGGGCGCGGGCTGTTCGAGTTTCCGCTGACCTAGCGGATGGAGGCGAGGTCCTCGGCGAGCGCGGAGAAGAACGAGTCGTCGCCGGGGTGCAGGTACATGTGCCCGCCGGGGAAGGCGCGCGTCGAGAAGCG
>Ga0075421_100003086_pt1 | contig 19902 bp, 15 predicted proteins | sample SoiMetdeltSBSDD5_FD_75292 | JGI IMG/M metagenome (GOLD analysis project Ga0075421, IMG submission 75292) | Bulk soil microbial communities from a Populus tree surrounding site in Tennessee, USA - Soil MetaG P. deltoides SBSDD5 | ecosystem: Environmental > Terrestrial > Soil > Tree plantation... | reverse complement strand
GCCACCACTACCGAGCCCGTCACTGGCCTGCTGGGGCGCGTCGCCCGGCGCGAGCCCCTGGCGCGCGAGGAGTGGACCAGCCTCGCGGCCGAGGCGCCGACCGAGGAGCTGCGCCGGCTGGCCGACGATTTGCGGCGCGAGCTGCACCCCGACGACGTCGTCACCTACGTCGTCGACCGCAACATCAACTACACGAACATCTGCTTCTCGGTCTGTAACTTCTGCGCCTTCTACCGCAAGCCGGGCTCGCCCGACGGCTACGTCCTCGGCTACGACGAGATCTTCCGCAAGGTCGAGGAGATGATCGAGCTCGGCGGGAGCGGGATTCTCATGCAGGGCGGCCTCCACCCGGACTTGCCGCTCGACTATTACACCGGACTGCTGCGCGAGCTCAAGCAGCGCTACGGCATCCACCTCCACTGCCTCTCGCCGACCGAGATCTACGGGCTGGCGAAGACTACGGGGCTGAGCTACGAGGGGGTCATCCGGGAGCTGAAGGACGCCGGACTCGACAGCATCCCGGGTGGGGGCGGCGAGATTCTGGTGGATGAGTTCCGGCGGAAGCGGCGGACCGAGTGCACGGGCCGGGAGTGGCTCGAGGTCATGGAAGTTGCGCACGGGCTGGGCGTGCCGACGACGGCGACGATGATGATCGGCTTCGGCGAGACGGTCGCGCACCGGCTCGAGCACCTCGAGCTGCTGCGCGCGCTGCAGACGCGCACGGGCGGTTTCGTGGCCTTCATCCCGTGGACCTTCCAGCCCGATAACACGCCGATCGGCAAGGTCATCCCCGACCGCATGCCGGCCGAGGAGTACCTGCGCTGGCTCGCGCTCTCGCGGCTCTACCTCGACAACATCCGCAACCTTCAGGTCTCGTGGCTGACCGTCGGGCTCAAGGACGGGCGGCGGGGACTGCACTTCGGGGCCAACGACATCGGCTCGACGATGATTGAGGAGAACGTCATCTCGAAGGCGGGCGCGCATCATCAGGCGACGGAACAGATGCTCCGCCGGGTGATCGTCGAGGAAGGCTTCCGGCCCGTAAAGCGCAAGGCCGATTACACGCGTCTGGAGCGCGGTGACCGGCCGCCGCGATAGTCCTGCCCAACATCAAGCCGTTTCGCCCGGGTACTGGCCGCCCGAGGGCTGGTTGTGCCAGTCCTCCTCGGTGCCGCCGACCGCTTCGTTGATCCACGCCGCGCCCGGCTCCTGAGTCCCGGGCTCGGCGACCCGCGGGCGGACCGGCCGCGAGGAGTAGCCCGGCTCGTAGCGGTTGTACTTCCCGCGCAGGTGCGCGCCGCTATAGAACAGCGGATTGTGCCGCCACCGCTCGTCCCGGATTTCCTCGGTAAAGTCGCTGTCCTCGTAAAGTCTATTCATGAGTGCGACCTCCTTTCATTCGCGGCGTACATCTTAGCAGCCATCATGCCGGCCGGGCGCCAAAAAATCATGCCTTTGGCGAAGATTTGCCGCCCGCTGACGCGAGCCCTTGACACGGCGGCCGGCCACCGGCTCTTCTTAATGCATGGAAAGGCCCTTGGATCTGAGCGGGCGACTCATGCTCCCGTTCTGGGGGCTCATAATCATGCTCGCGCTCTACCTTCTCGCGCGCCGCCTGCCGCACCACAAGGAGTCATAGCCGATGATCGCCGCCTTCGTCGCCGAGCTGAGACGGCGCGACCCGCTGCTCTTCTGGGCCGCCGTCGCCAACCTCATGCTCTTGGTTCTCATGCTTCTCGCGGCGCCGTTCGACGGGCGCGACGTCACGGGGCTCAACCCGTGGATCAAGCCCATGAAGTTCGCGCTCTCGATCGCCATTTACCTGCTCACGGTCGCGTGGCTTATGGGCGACCTCAGGCTCGGCCCCCGCGCGCGGCGGGCGGTGAGCCTCGGGGTCACGCTGACGATGGTCACCGAAATCGTGCTCATCGCCATGCAGGCGGCGCGCGGCACCCGGTCGCACTTCAACAACTCGTCGCCGTTCGACGCGGCGGTCTTCAGCGTTATGGGCTTCGCGATCCTGGCCAACTCGCTGTTGGCGCTCTACCTCACGGCCAGGGCCTGGGCGACGCGGCCGCCGCTCCCGCCCGCCTACCTCTGGGGCGCCCGTCTCGGCCTCGCGATCTTCCTGCTCGCCAGCCTCGAGGGGATGGTCATGGTCCTCGCCCTGGCGCACAGCGTCGGCACCCCTGACGGCGGCCCCGGGCTGCCGTTCGTCAACTGGAGCACGGCGGGCGGCGACCTGCGCGTGGCGCACTTCGTCGGGATGCACGCGCTCCAGCTCCTGCCGCTGGCCGGGCACCTCGTCGCGCGCGCGGGGCGGCCGGCGCGCTGGGTCGTCCTCGCCGGGCTGGGTTACGGCGCGCTCGCGCTCGCGCTCTTCGTCCAGGCGCTCGCCGGGAAGCCGCTGATCGGGCTGTGACGAGTTCGGCCGCCGAGGATGATTGAACGTTCCATACGGATAGACGTGCGTCTCAACGAGTGGCGTCAAGGCGCGGAGGTCTTCAGCCGTCAGGATGTCGGTGATATAGTCACGCAGGTGTGGCGGGAGGGGATCGGTAGTCATGGCAGACCCCATTCTCCGACAAGTTCGTTAATTTTTCCCGTCGCGCCACTTAACAAATGTGTCCGACATCAAAGAACGGGGACAAATGAGCCAGACCGAGACCGGGAGCACGCAAAAGCTGCCGCTCAGCTTCGAGACCTCGCCGACGCAATATCACCATTGGAAGCTGGGCATTAATGGCGCCGTGGCCACGCTGGCAATGGACGTGGCTGAAGATCAGACGTTGGGCGAAGGCTACAAGCTGAAACTCAATTCGTACGATCTCGGCGTGGATATCGAACTGGCCGATGCCGTCCAGCGCTTGCGCTTCGAGCATCCCGAAGTGAAGGTCGTCATCCTCACCAGCCTCAAGCCGCGCGTCTTCTGCGCCGGCGCGAACATTTATATGCTCGGAGCCTCGTCACATGCGCGCAAGGTCAATTTCTGCAAATTCACCAACGAGACGCGCTGTGCGATTGAAGATGCTTCATGTCACTCGGGCCAGCGGTATATCGCGGCGCTCAACGGAACGGCTTCAGGCGGCGGCTACGAATTGGCGATTGCGTGCGAAGAGATTTACTTAGTGGATGACGGCAACGCGGCGGTCTCGCTGCCGGAAGTGGCGCTGCTCGGCGTGCTGCCGGGGACCGGGGGATTGACGCGGCTGGTTGACAAACGCAAGGTGCGCCGCGATCGCGCCGACCTGTTCTCGACACTGGGCGAAGGCGTGAAAGGCAAACGCGCTAAAGAATGGGGCTTGATTGATGGGTACTTTGCGACCAGCAGGTTCGACGAAGCGATTGCCACGCGGGTGCGTGAAATCGTCACGCAGCGGAACCAGCAGCCGAGCCTGACGGGGATTAGACTCAACCCTCTTGAGGTCGAAGTCACGGCGGAGGCCCGAGAATACAAATACGTTAGCCTGCGTTTGCGGCGCGAAAAACGCTATGCCGATCTGACCGTCCGGGGGCCGGCGGCAAACCTGCCGGACGATCCGGCACAAATACAGAAACTCGGTGACACGCACTGGCCTTTGCGCGCCTATCGTGAACTGGACGATGCGCTGCTGCACCTCCGCGTCAATGAACCCGAGATTGGTCTGGTCTGTCTGCGCACCGAAGGCATGATTGAAAACGTGCTCGCGGTGGATCGCGCCCTCGCAGAACGGCGGGACCACTGGCTCATCCGCGAAACATCGCTGCACATGGCGCGCACGCTGAGACGGCTCGACCTGACAGCCAAGAGCTTCTTTGCGATCATCGAGCCTGGCAGTTGTTTTGCGGGGAACATGCTGGAACTGGCGCTCGCTGCGGACCGGACGTATATGCTCAATGATCCTGATCGTCCATGTGAAATCGCCGCAAGCCAACTCAATGCGGGCGCGCTGCCGATGAGTAACGGGCTGACGCGCTTGCAATCCCGCTTCCTCGCCGAACCGCACAAAGCGGATGGCGTGTTGCAACGTAGGCGCTTTGACACGGAAGCCGCCGATGAAGCCGGTCTGATCACCTCGGCGCCGGATGATCTCGACTGGGATGACGAGATTCGGCTGGCGATTGAAGGGCGAACTTCCCTCTCTCCGGATGCGCTGACCGGGATGGAAGCCAGCTTGCGATTCGCCGGGCCGGAAACCACCGAGACGAAGATCTTCGGTCGCCTGACCGCGTGGCAGAACTGGATCTTTCAACGCCCCAATGCCGTCGGCGAAAACGGCGCGCTCACCAATTACGGAAAGCCGACGCAAGCGAAGTTCAATTACGAGCGAACCTAAGCAGCAATGCCGCCTGAAAGATACAATGCAGCGGCCCTGATCGACGCCAACCTCGCGGCAGGTCGTGGCGCGAAGACAGCGATCTGTTTCGGCGACGAGCGGATCACATATGACGACCTGCATCGCCGGGTTTGTCGGATGGGGCGGGCGTTGCATGCAATCGGCGTTGCGCGCGAACATCGCGTCATGCTCATCCTCGATGACACTCCGGCTTTCCCCGTCGCGTTCTTTGGCGCCATGCGGATTGGCGCGGTCCCGGTCCCGGTCAACCCACTGTCCAAGGCAGCGGATTACCGGTTCTTTCTGGAAGACAGCCGGGCCCGCGTTGTCGTCACGGAAGCAGCGCATCTCGATAAACTGGCGCAGGCGCTCGAAGGTTATCAGGAACCGATCAAGACTATCTCTGCCGGTTCACTCTCCGATGTGCTTGCCCCTCATGCGGGGGAACTCTCTCCCGCCGATACGCATCGTGATGACATGGCCTTCTGGCTTTATAGTTCCGGCTCGACCGGCAAGCCCAAGGGCGTCGTCCATCTGCATGCCAGCATACCCGCGATATGTGAGAGCTACGCGCGGCACGTGCTGCAGCTGACGCAAGGTGACATTGTCTTTGGCCGCGTCCTGTTTCATGCATACGGACTCGGCAACGCGCTGACCTTCCCCTACAGCGTTGGGGCGTCGTCAATCCTCATGCCCGGTCGACCAACGCCGCGCGCCCTGCTCAGTGTCATCGAGCGTGACCGCCCGACCGTGCTCTGCCTCGTGCCGACGCTTTACCAGTCCATTCTCAATGAGCCGGCGGCGGCGGCGAGCGACCTCTCCTCGCTCCGGCTCTGCATTTCCGCGGCTGAACCGCTGGCGCCGGAAACGTGGCGGCGCTGGTATGACATGTTCGGGCTGAAAATTCTCGACGGCATCGGTTCCACCGAAATGCTGCACATCTTCTGCTCAAACACCGCCGCAGCCTGCCGGCCCGGCTCGAGCGGCAAACCCGTGCCGGGTTATGAGCTGCGGATTCTGGATGACGACGGACGCGCGGTCGCCGTCGGCGAAACGGGGAACCTGCTGGTCAAGGGGGCGAGCGCAGCGCCCTTTTACTGGCATCAACGGGAGAAGAGCCGGCGCACAATGCAGGGCGAATGGATGGCGACCGGCGATCGTTATCGCGTCGATGAGGAGGGTTTTTTCTGGTACGAAGGCCGCGCTGACGACCTGCTCAAAGTCGGCGGCGAATGGGTCTCGCCAATTGAGATGGAAAATGCGTTGCTCGAACACGCGGCAGTGAATGAAGCTGCGGTCGTTGGCGTGGTCATCGGCGGCGTCATGCGGGTCAGAGCCGTCATCGTCCCCGCGGCGCCGCCATGCGCTACGCCTGCGCTCAAACAAGAGCTCCAGGCATGGTGCCAGGCGCGCTTGCAGCGATTCCAGTATCCGCACATCATTGATTTCGCCGCCGAATTACCCAAGACCGCCAGCGGCAAGATTCAGCGTTACAAACTGCGCCAGGAATTTGAGGTGTGATCATGGGCCTCTACGACCGCATCCCGAACAATGTGGATCTCTCGAACGATCCGCGTCTGCAACGCGCCATGGAAAAGTGGCTGCCGAATTATCTCGACTGGTGGCGTGAGGTGGGGCCGGATGGATTTCAAGAGAAAGACGTCTACCTGCGCACCGCGGTTAGCGTTGAACCGTCGGGCTGGGCGCATTTCGATTACGTCATGATGCCCGATTACCGCTGGGGCATCTTTCTGACGCCGCCCGACCCGGATGCAAAGATCGGTTTTGGTGACAACTACGGCCGCCCTGCCTACCAGGAAGTCCCCGGCGAATTCCGCCATGCGCTGCGCCGCATCATCGTCACGCAGGGCGATACGGAACCGGCCTCGGTCGAACAGCAACGCCGGCTTGGTCAGACCTGCCCGTCGCTTTACGACATGCGCAATCTGTTTCAGGTGAACGTCGAGGAAGGCCGCCATCTGTGGGCGATGGTCTATCTGCTGCACGCCTATTTCGGGCGCGATGGGCGCGAAGAGGCGGAGGAGTTGTTGCAGCGGCGCAGCGGCCATCCCGACAAGCCGCGCATCCTCCAAGCTTTCAACCAGCCGTGCGACGACTGGCTCAACTTTTTTTGTTTCACGATGTTCACCGACCGCGACGGCAAGTATCAGCTCTCGGCGCTCGCCGAATCGGGATTCGAGCCGTTGCAGCGCACCTGCCGCTTCATGCTGACCGAAGAGGCGCACCATATGTTCGTCGGCGAGACGGGGGTCGGGCGCGTGGTCAAACGTACCGCGCAGTTGATGAAGGAGAGCCGGAATGGAGATGTCCGTGAAACTGGCGGCATCCCGCTCGAGATCATTCAGAAGCACATCAATTTCTGGTACAGCTACTCGCTCGACCTGTTCGGCGGCGAGATCAGCTCGAACTCGTCGGATTTCTTTGCCGCCGGGCTGAAAGGCAGGTTCGAGGAGCAGAAGAAGTACGAAGATCACATTGCGGTTGACGGCCTCCACGGCATCGAGATCATCGAAGACGGCCGGATCAAGAGCCATGAGGCGCCGCTGCGCAACGCGCTCAATCAAGTGTTGCGCTGTGAATACGTGAAAGACAGTGAACGCGGGCTGGATCGCTGGAACCACATCCTCGCCGAGGAAGGCATTACGGAAAGACTCTACCTGCCCAGCGCGCGCTTTCACCGCCGCGTGGGCGAATACGCCGGGCATGACTTCGATATCCGCGGCGCCCTGATTTCGCGCGCTGAATTCGAGCGCCGCATGCCGCAATGGCTGCCGACGATCGAGGATCGCGACTACGTCCGTGGCCTCATGGCGCCGGTGACCGAGCGCGGAAAGATTGCAGGCTGGATCGCGCCCCCAAGGATGGGGATCAACCGTCAGCCATTCGACTTTGAATACGTGCGATTGTAGCTTCTCCCGGAACCCCTACCCGATTAACTCGAGCAGGCGGATCTCCACCGGCTCGGCGAGCAGCTCGGCCTGCCGCGCGAACATGGCCGCGATGTACGGCTGCCGTATGTGCGCGTCGAGATCCGCCTGGCTGCGCCAGTTCTCGTGGAAGATGAATAGTGTGCGGTCGTCGAGCGCTTGATGGAGGTCGTAGTTAATGCAGCCCGCCTCGGCGCGCGTCGGGGCGACGAGGGCGAGCAGCGCCCGTCGGACCTCTTCCTCCATGCCCTCGCGGGCCTTGATGCGCGCGACCACCGTGACTTTTCCTTCGGCCATGACTCTCGCGTCCTCCTGGTAATTAATGACAAGGAATGGCCCACGGATGACACGGACGCTGATCCGTGTCGATCCGTGAGCTCCGTGTCATCCGTGGGCCATTCTCCCTCTTACGGCAGCCCGAAGACAAAGAGCGCCTGCCCGGCGGCGATGGCCACGTGCTGGCGCCCGTCGATCAGAAAGCTCACCGGGTTGGCCGCGACCGCGCCGCCGGTCTGGAACTCCCAGAGCGGGCGCCCGGTGAGGGCGTCGAGCGCGAAGAAATTGCCTTCGTTCGACCCGGAGAAGACCACGCCCCCGGCCGTCGCCAGAACCCCGGCCCACGGCGGCGACTGGAGCCGAAACTCCCACTTCAACCGCCCGGTCTCGGCCTCCAGCGCGCGCACTGCCCCGTAGGCCTGGTCGCCGTCCAGCGCCCGCTCCCCTCCCGCCGCGAAGAAAGTCCCCGGCTTGTAGTCGGCCTCGCCCTTGTGGTAGTAGGCGCCCATCTCGCGGACGGCGACGTAGAAGAGTTTGGTCAGCGGGCTGTAGGACGGGCTGAACCAGTTGGTCGCGCCCTGGAGGCTCGGGTAGACGAGCGTCCCCTCGACCGTCGGCTCCGTGTTGGGCCGCACCACGGGGCGCCCCCGGGCGTCGAGCCGCTCGGCCCAGTTCTGCTTGGCGTAGGGCGAGCCATGCAGAAACTCCCCTGTCTCGCGATCGAGCAGGTAGTAGAACGCGTTGCGGTTGGCCATCGCCACTAGCCGCCGCGCACGCCCTCTAACGACGGCTTCGAGCAGGACCGGAATCTCGGTCGCGTCCCAGTCGTGGGTGTCATGCGGCGTGAACTGGAAATGCCACTTGAGCTTCCCCGTAGCGGCGTCGATCGCCAGTAGCGCGCAGGTGTAGAGATTGTCGCCGGGGCGAACGTCCCCGTTCCAGTCCGGCCCCGGGTTGCCGGTCCCCCAATAGAGAAGATTGAGCTCCGCATCGTAGGAGCCGGTGACCCAGGTCGGCCCGCCGCCCGTCTTCCAGCTCTCTCCCCCCCAGGTCTCGTGGCCCGGCTCGCCCGGGCCGGGAATCGTCCAGAGGCGCCAGACCAGCTTGCCCGTGTGCGCGTCGTAGGCGTCGAGGAAGCCGCGGATGCCCGCCTCGCCGCCGCTGATCCCGACGATGATCTTGCCGTCGATCGCCAGCGGCGCCCCCGTGATCGCGTACCCGAGAGTGTTGTCGCCGACCCGCGCCTCCCAGCGCACCGCGCCCGAGCGCGCGTCGAGCGCGACGAGGTAGCAGTCGAGCGTCCCGACGTAGACCGTCTCGTCCAGGATCGCGACGCCGCGGTTGGTCGGGCCGAACCCGAGCGTCTTGACCGACCGCGGCATCGGCCGGTCCCAGCTCCAGAGCGGCCGCCCGGTGCGCACGTCGAGCGCCGCGACGCGGGTCGGGGGCTCGGTCACGTACATGACGCCGTCGACCACCAGCGGCGAGGTCTGGAACCGCCCGCCGCCCCTCATCTGGTAGACCCACGCCGGCTTGAGCCGGGCGGCGTTCTCCGGCGTGATCTGCTTGAGCGGCGAGAAGCGGTGCGCGCGATAGCCGCCGGAGTAGGTCAGCCAGTGGCCCGGCTCGCCCTCGGCGCCGAGAATCCGCCGGTACGGCACCTGGCCGGCGACGAGCGCCGGGGCGGCGAGCAGGCAGAGCGCGCAGCCGGCGCGAAGCAGGTTCATTTCTGGCCTCGGAGAGTCGCCATGTAGGCGACCAGATCCTCGATCTCGGGGGCGGTCAGCTTCGTCGCGTAACCGGGCATGGTGGAGACCCCGGGCTCTCGGCGCAAGTCGCGGAGCTCGAGCTTGCGGAACGAATGGAGGCGGCCGGCCGCGTCGCGCAGCTGAATGGTGAACGTGTCCTCGTTAAGGCGCACGCCCCGCACCTCACGACCGTCGCGTATCGTCACGCGCGCCACGAGGTACCCGACCGGGACCGCGGCCCCAGGGTCAGTCAGGGCCTCGCGCAGATAGGCCGGGCTGCGGCGCGCGCCCACGGCCGAGAGATCGGGGCCGGAGCTGCCGCCCCGCCCGCGCACGATGTGGCAGGCCGCGCAGCCGCCCGCGTTCTCGTAGAGCGCCCGCCCCCGGGCCGCGTCCCCGGGCAGCTCGACGACCGCCGACCGGCCGAGCGAGCGCACGTAGCCCGCGACTTGCCAGACCTCGCGGTCGGTCATCTGCCAGAAGCCGGGCATCTCGGTGCCTTCCAGGCCGTTTCTGATGACGCCGAAGAGCTCTGTGTTTCCGGCGACCCGGCGCAACTCCGGCTGATTGAGGCGCGGCCCCCGGCCGCCCGTCCCCTCGATCCCGTGGCAGAGCGCGCAGTGGCCGACGTAGAGGCGGCCGCCGCGCGCCACGTCCTCGGCGGTCAGCGCCGAGAGCGGATCTTGCGGCGACAGGGCAGGCCAACCCGCCAGCATCAAGGTCAGGAGACAGAATGAGAGAGACCCTCTCATGGTGGACGGAAACTATAGTCCATGGGGGAGGCGGGCGCAACGGATTCTCATGAGAATTCGCTTGGTGATCGGGGACCGGATCTGTAGAATCTCGGGCAGACGGTGACGGCAAGTTAGGCGCCGATCCTTGACTGATAACCGGACCCCGGGGCGATCGCGACTCCTCTTTCAATCTCACCCGCTCACCGCCCCACATGCTGGGTGATCTCAGCCTTCCAGCAGATGCAGTTCTAGTTCCGGTTCAGACAACTCCTGGGGCTTCGACGGCTGTGACGGGAGTGTGGCACCATTTTGTGGAGAGGGGAGACGTGCGGCCGGCGCGCGCGATGCTCGAGGCCTTGGGGCGGGCCGGCGTCAGCACGCAGGCCCTCAACGGGGCGCCTCCGTGCGGCCCCGGGCTACTCTTCTTCACCGAAGTCACCGCGCCGCTGTGCGAATTCGTGCGGGCGGCGAGCCGCCACGGGCTGGAGCGCCTCCTGGCCATCTCCCTCTCGCCCGCGGCCACGGCCGGAGGCGGCGCGTGGCGACTGCTGCGGGAAGGCGCGGCTGACGTCTTCGCCTGGGATCACTCGGCTGACCCGGCGCTGGAGGTGGCGGCGCGCTTCGAGCGCTGGGGAGAGATTGACCGCCTGCTTGAGTCCCCCATGGTGCGGAACCATCTGGCCGGGGAGAGCGCGGCCTGGATTCGCGCGCTGCGCCACGTGGTCGAGGTGGCGCATTTCACCGAAGCCCCGGTCCTCATCGTCGGCGAGAGCGGGACGGGCAAGGAGCTGGTCGCGCGCCTGATTCACGCCCTCGATGCCCGCCCGCGCAAGCGCGACCTGGTCGTGCTCGATTGCACGACGGTCGTCCCGGAGCTCTCCGGGAGCGAGTTCTTCGGGCACGAGCGCGGCGCGTTCACCGGCGCGGTCGCCGCCCGCGACGGAGCCTTCGCGCTGGCCGATGGCGGCACCCTCTTCCTCGATGAGGTCGGCGAGCTGTCGCTCGGACTCCAGGCCGAACTGCTGCGCGTCGTGCAGGAGCACACCTACAAGCGCGTCGGGAGCAACGCCTGGCAGCGCACCGATTTCCGGCTCCAGTGCGCGACCAACCGGGATCTGCTTCGGGAAGAGGCCGACGGCCGCTTCCGGCGCGACTTCTACTTCCGAATCGCGAGCTGGACCTGCCGCCTGCCGCCGCTGCGCGAGCGGGTCGAGGACATCCTCCCGCTGGCGCGTCATTTCCTGGAGAAAGTCCGGCCCGGGGACGCGCCGGAGCTGGATGACGAAGTGCGCGAGCTGCTGCTCGGGCGCGAGTACCCCGGCAACGTGCGCGACCTCAAACAACTAGTCACGCAGATGGCCCTGCGGCACGTCGGCCCGGGGCCGATCACCGTCGGCGACATTCCCGAAAAGGAGCGCCCGGAGAACGGGGCCGAGGCGCCGGTCTGGTGCGACCCTCCGTTCGAGCAGGCGATCCGCCGCGCGCTCGCGCTCGGCGCCGGTCTCAAGGAGATCGGCCGCGCGGCCGAAGACGCGGCCGAGCGCCTCGCGCTCGAGGCGGAGCGGGGCAACCTCCAACGCGCCGCCGACCGCCTGCGGATCACCGACCGCGCCCTCCAGATGCGCCGCGCCGCGCGCCGGAAGGAATAGCCCACGGATGACACGGATCGGGCGGATCGGAAGGGATGGGAGAGCTATTGGCTATTCCTCCTTCAAGAGCCGCAGCAGATTGCCGCCGAGCACCAGGCGCTCGTCCGCCGCCGAGAGGCCGAGGGCGCGAACCTTGGCCAGCTCGACCCCGGGGTGGAGCCACGGTCCATCGGAGCCGAAGAGCAGCTTGCGCGCCCCCGCGCGCCGCGCCGCCTGCTCGAGCAGGTCGAAGCGGCGCACCCCCGAGGTGTCGGCGAAAATGTTCGCGTGCCGGACGAGGTGATCGATGAGTGAAAGTTGCGCCCCCCAGTCGTCGGCGAAGCTTCCGAGGTGCGGGATGATGAACGCCACGTCCGGGTACTCCGCCGCCAGCAGCTCGCACGCCGAGACCTCGCCCATGACGTCGTAGAGCACGGGCAGCGCATAGGCGCGGGCGGCCTCACAAATTTCGCGCGTGATCCGCCCGTCGTGCCGGTGCACTTTGATCCCGCGGAAGCCGTAGCGCGTGACCGCCTCGCGCACGAGCGCCGCGACGCGCCCGCGGTCGCGGTCGGGGTGGACGAAGGCGAAGCCGTAGAAGCGGTCGGGGCGGCTCGCCACGATGCGCGCCACTTCGCGGTTGGCGGCGGCGTAGTCGGAGTGAAAGGCGGCGAAGAGGACGATGCGGTTGATGCCGGCGCGCGCCGCGCGGAGCAGGTACTGCTCGAGCGGCGCGTCGGTATCCCACGGGCCGGTCAACCCGTCCCCCTTACCGGCATGGCAATGGCAGTCGATGATCATGGGCGGCCTCGAGGGCGAGCACGCGTCATGTCATGCACTGCGCCCGCTGCAGATTCTCCGCCGCCGCCGTCTTGAGCGCGGCCAGATTCATCGGGGCGTACTTGACGCGCAGCGCCTGCTTCCTCGCGGCGTCCGACTGTCCAGCCCCGACGTTCACCAGCGAGCCGATCTGCTGGAAGTTGGAGTCCACGAAGGCATCCAGCAGGCGGGGGCCGCTCGGCGGACACGCCGGGATGGCGGCGCCTACCGCCGGCGCGCCCGGGATCGGCCGCGGCCGGTAGATGTGCATGAAGATCTCCTGCGTCATGACAAAGGCCTTCAGCGCCCGCGTCCAGTCCGCAACGTCGATGCCGGAATCGATGCAGAGGAACGCGAACTCGGCGAAGAGAAAATAGAACGCCCCGTTTGGTTCTCCCACCCCACCCCCCCCGGCCCGGAGCTCGCCGTTGGCGAACTGCTCGAAGCACTCCCCGAAAGACGCCAGGTTGATCCCGCCGGCGCCGTCGGGGAAGGCCTCGCGGTAGAGGTCGAGCTGCCCGGTCGAGAGCCGGCGCGTGGCCAACTCCAGCGCCGCCGGCGCGGCGGCGGCGGCCGGGACGGTCCCGCTGAGTGCCTTGGCGGCGCGATCGTCCCGGCGGGTCACGAGGAGCCCCGGCACGATGGTCAGCGCGTCGACGTCATCGCTGCGCTGGCCCCGCTCCCGGGTGCCGAAATCGGGGTTGGCCGGGATGCCCCTGTCGGTGCTCCGCGGCAGGAACCGGAGGTCGTACTCGGCGAAGAAATTGGCGCAGGTGTAACAGGCAGGCGGCGGCGTCGTGACCTTGACCGGGGTGAAGAGCTGGACGCGGCGGTTTCTCGCCGGGTCGCTTGAAACGGGCTGCATCTCGCCGCGCGTGTGCGCCAGGATGGTCACGCCGTCGGCGCTGCCCGGGAGGATGCGATTGAGGGTCTCTGTCAAGTGGCGCTCCACCTGCCGCGCGCGATTGCTGCCGAGGTTTCGGTTATAAGCGGGCGACCCCTCGACGTCGGTGTGGCCCACCGCACGGATCAGGCGGATCGGCTCGGCGGTCCTCTGGCTCGCGATGACGCAGCGCGCGAGGTCGATGATCGTCGGCTGGTGGGCGGGCAGCACCCGGTCTTTATCGAAGTCGAATCCGTCGAGGGTGAGGCACGGGCGCAGGCTGGCGCACGAGGCCCGCAGCGCCGTGACGAGCCGCTGCTCGGTCTGAGCGTCGACGTCGCCGGTCACCGCCAACCCTTGCCGCCCCTGGAAGTCGCGGACGGCGCTTCGCGTCTGCGCGCCCAGGAGCCCGTCGACCGCGAGCCGCAGCCCGAGAATCTGATTCAGGGCGGCCTGGACCCAGCGCACTGGCGCCGGGCTGGTCAGCGGTCCCCCGGGGCCGGGCGGTGGGGGCGCCCCGGCAGCCATCAGCGCCGCTTCGGTCCGCGGCCCGACCTCTCCGTCATCGGTCAGCCCCCGCCGCTGTTGAAAGCTGCGGATCGCGCTCCGCGTCTGCGTGCCTGACTGGCCGTCGACCGCGAGCCTCAGTCCGAGAACCTGATTCAAAGCGCTCTGCACCCAGCGGACATAGGCGGCGCTGCCGCGATTGATCTCCCCCTCCTCCTCGTCTGCCAGTTCGGTGTCAAAAGACGCCAACTCTTCGGACTCGGCCTCCGCCTCGAACGGCTCGGTCTCAAAGACGAATTGCTCTCTCATGTCGTCCTCCTTCGTGGCCCTGCCGGAACCCCCCGACTGCTGCTCCCGGCCGCCACGGGCCGGCGACGAGGCGCGGCTCAGGGCACCGGCACCAGTGAGCGCGTCGTCGTCCCGAGGCGCACGGCTTCGGCGTAGGCCACCGCGGGCGCCATCCCCGCTTCGACGCGCAAGTAGGCGTAGAGCACGAGCCACGGCCCGTCCGCATGCCCGAAGTAGGTGTGCGCGTAAATGCCGGGGCCGGCGCTGGCGGCGGCCGCGACGCGGCTCATGGCGAGCGTCTTGCCCGACGCCGCGCGCGCGAGCCCGACCCAGGCGCGCGGGATCGCCAGTCCCGCCGCCGCCGGCGACGTGATCCATTGCGTCAGCTGTGCCACGGCCTCCGCCTGCGCCGGCGTCGGTAACACGTACTGGCCCCGGTGCGCCCAGCCCGCTGGGATCGTCCGGCCCCACGGCAGTCCGGGCCGCAGGTTCGACGGGTAGTAGGGGTTGACCACCTCGACGCCGACCGAGAGGGTGTTGTGACCGCTGGCATGCGACAGCAGGTCGTCGCCGAGGTCGCCGTGCTGCGTCATCCGGCCGTCCGGACCGAGGATCAGGTGGACGCCTAGCCCGCGGGTCTTGAGCACCGAGACGGTGTCGGCGACGCTGCGCGTCACCGTCTCGTGGATGACGAATTCATTGACCGGGCGGCCGCGCCGGCTCGAGCCGCTGAAACGGTGCACCGCAGGATCGCGGAAGTTGATCACCGAAAGCGCGGCCGGCGGCCGCACCCCCGCCCCGCGGACGATGAAGTCAGTCGAGCGGGCCGGGGGCGCGTAAGGGGTCGGCGCCGGCGTCACGCCCGGCGCGGTCGGCGGCGGGGGCGCCCCCGCGGCGACGAGCGCCGCTTCGGTCTGCGGGCCGACGACGCCGTCGACGGTCAGCCCGGCCCGCTGTTGAAAGCTCCGCACCGCGCTCCGCGTCTGCGCCCCGGCGACGCCGTCCACCGCGAGCCGCAGCCCGAGAATCTGGTTGAGTGAGCTTTGCACCCAGCGGACGTAGGTGGAGCTGCGGCGACTCACCTCGCCGGCCCACTCGTCGGCCAGCTCGGTGTCGAAGCCGAGCAGTTCGTCGAACGAGGTGTAGCCTTGAAACGGTTCCAGTTCAAAGTCGGCTTCGAATCTCATGGCTTGTCTCCTCAACCGGCCGGGCATCAGGGCGCGCCTTCGGCCGTTTTCCTGGCCCAAAAGATCACCTTGTTGAGCCGATTCTGGTCGGCCTGCGGGAGCCCGGCGCGGAGTTTCTTGACCTCCTCCTTGAGCCAGACGAAGTCCCGCTTGCGGCAGCCGCTGCGCGCGTGTCGGCCGCTTCGCAACCCGACGATCGATTGCGAGGCGGCCTTGTCGACGTCGAGCCGCGCGTTACTGATGCGGGCCGAGTCCCGTCCCTGGAGCGCGCGCCTCAAGGCCCCGACGTGGGTGCCCAGGACCGCGAAGTCGTCGTAAACCCCCCGGCAGGCGGGCAGCTGGAACTTCGGGGGGCCGGCGGGGATCGACGGCGGCAGCGGCCGCGGCGGGTAAGGCGGCGGTGGGGGCCAGGTCCCCTCGCCCTTCTCGTCCGGCGCCGCATACTCTGCGGACGAGTCCGCCTCAAACTCGAAAGGCTCGGTCTCGAAATTCAATTCGTAGTTCACAGTTCACCTCCGGGTCACAAGTTCGAGGCCGTGTCCGGCAACGGCCTGCGCGAGCGCGTCAGCCGCGCGGTCGATCTCGGACCGTCGATGGCGCGCGGTGAGCAGCAGGCTGAGGCGTGCGCCGCGGCCGTGACCGTCGCCGTGCAACACAGTCAGCATGCCGGCCCGCTGCAGCTCGCGGTGCAGTTCGGCGGCGCCTACCGCGGCCGGCAGCTCGAGCATCTGGACGGGGAAATATCCGCCCCGGGCGGTCAAGCCAGCCGCCGCGAGCCGGGCCCGTAGCCGGCCGACTAGCCCGGCCAGGCGCCGCCGCAACTCGTCGCCGCAGGCATGATTGATTGCCAGAGCGCGCGCCGCCGCCGCGACGACGGCCGCCGACGGCGGGCTGGTGTGCACGCGCGTCTCGCTCCGGGTCGTGAAACCACGGATCGCCGCCGCGCCCCCGGAGAGCACCGCCACCGGCACGCCGAACCCTTTCGCCAAAGAGCTGATCACGAGGACGTCGGCGCCGCCCACGTCATGCCAGCGCAGCGACCCGCCGCCTCCGCTCCCGTAAGGCGCGCCATCCCCCCGCCCCCGGCCGAAGACGCCCAGCGCCTGTGTGTCGTCGATGACCAGACAGCCGCCGTAGGCGCGGGCGCAGTCGAGGTAGGCGGCGAGCGGGGCCGGCCCGCCGCAGCTCGGGCAGAAGCCATCGGCGACGACCATCGGCCGCGTGCCCCCGCCCTCGTCGCGGCGCAGCTGCCGCCGCAGCGCCTCGGCGTCGTGATGTGCAAAGAGCCGCACCCGGGCCCCGCGCGCCGCCGCGCGCTCGACGCCCCAGCGGGCGATGGGGTAGGCCCCGTCGTCCAGGTAGATAGCCACGCGCGCGGCGTCCGCCAGGCTGAACAAATCCCAGAAGAGGTGCAGCGTCGAGGCACCGAGCACCGCGCTCTCGCAGCCCTGAAGCGCGGCGAGCCGGGAGGCCACCGCCCGGGCGCCGGCCGGCTCACAGAGCGCCGCCGGCTTGCCCGAGGTGAGCGCGGCCCACGGCGGCAGCGACCAGCTCGCGTGCTCCAGCCCGAGGTAGAGCGCCGAGGTGAAGTCGAGCCTCACCTGTCCCTGCGTCGGATCGCCTGGCCGCGCGCGGGCGCGGCCGGCTCCATCTCCCTCGCCCCCGGCAACTGACTGCGCTGCTGCATCGCCAGCCGGTTGCGCAAGTGGACCGCCGGCTGCAGGTAGCGTTCGGTCACCTGCCGCACGTCGGCCACGTCGGCGCTCAAGTCCACGCCCGTGACCGCCCGGTAAGCGTGCGCATATCCCTGAATCTCCGCGCGCCAGAACCGCGCGAAATTGGCCGCCTGCACCGGGTCATTGACCGTGCTCCACGCGCCGAAGCGGACCGAGAGGAGGATCTGCTCGCCGAAGACGGCCAGGTTGCTGAAGTGGAGGACCGAAGTGTCGGTCCAGCCCTGGAGCGCCTTCATGGCGTCGACCCGGTCCATCCAGCGCTCCGGGTAGGCGACCATGACACGCGTCGGCAGGAACTCGCGGAACTCGGGCCGGGCCAGCAGCCACTGCTGGATGAGCATCTCCTGCCGCGCGGTCGAGGGCAGGTCGCCGAACTGGTTGTGCGCGCCCTGCGAGAGCAGGAGGTGGACTTCCTTGAGCGCGTTGAGGATCGGGAAGCCGTCGGCGATCACCGTGGTGTCGTCGTCCTGCTGGTAGAAGACCGTGCACAGGTAGAGCAGGTTGTGGAAGGCCTCGAGGAACTTCGACCGGCTGTCAGCCGGGCGCAGCGCCGGGACGGCTTTGCCATAGAGCGTCAGGCCGTAGTGGTGGTCGTACTCGTAGACCCGGCGCACCACGCTCAGCCGGTGCTGCTCGTCCTGGATGTAGCTCCAGAGCAGGTTGTTGAGCGGGCGCAGCGGGTCGATCTCGAGGTTGGCGAGCGGGTCCCGGTCGCCCGGGCCGCGCATGTTTTGGAACCGGCGGCTGACGGCGTTGAGCGTCTGGACGAGCATCCCCTCCTCGTTCCAGTAAGACCAGATGAGCTCGAGGAAGCAGGGGTGGGTCAGCTTCGTGCTCAGAATGCCGAAGCAGCTCTGCGGGTCGAAGCGCCCGTCGTCAACCGCGAAGATCGCGCTCTTGAGCCCGACCTCGCGCAGCTTGTCGCGGATCAGCGCGAGGTAGGGAATGGTCGCGTCCGGCCCGCCGTTGATCACCTGGAGGTAGGTCGTCCAGAGCGAGTTGAGCTTGGCGAGGTCGATCACCCGCCCGTCCAGGCTGACGCGGTCGAGCAGCGTGTCGAGGTCTGCCTGGGCGAAGGGCAGGGGCACGAGGGCCACCCCGCAGTTGACCATCAGGAACGCCTCGGTCGCGACCTTGAGCAGCCGGTAGGCGTCGGCGTCGTTGTAGGGCAGCGCCCGCCGGGGCAGCAGCCGGTTGAACTCGGCCGTTACCGGCGCCGGCGCCGGCTCCTGGCCGAGGCCGCAGAGCAGGAGGTCCATGAAGCGGCTGTAGTTCCCGAAAGAGATCGCTTCGGTGCTCTTCCGGATGAGGAGCCAGAGCGGCAGGTCCGCCGTCGGCGCCGTCGCCGTCCGGCGCAGCGTCACGGAGACGCCTCCGCCGATGTTCTGCACCGGCTGCGGCATGATCATGACCGAGCTGCTCGCCGTCACCTCCGGGTTGACCTTGAGCGTCACCGAGACCAGGCACCGGCCCTCCTGCCCGGCGGTCCGCACCAGGATCTCCCGCGCCTGCGGGTCGGGCGATTCAATCAGGGTCCCGCGGCTTACGGTCCAGATGAATTTCCGGTCCGGGATGCGGCCCTCGGGCAGCCGGTGCTCGGCCCTGAACGCGACGACCGTGCCCGCGGTGACGACGTCGCACGGGACGTACGGCCCGCAGTCCTCCCGGGTCACGTAGGACCTGACTTCGAGCCCGACCGGGATCAGGAAGTCGACTTCCGACGGGCAGCCGGCTCCAACTTCGACCTCCTGCGTGGGCCTCTCCCCATAGGCGTCGCAGACGACGAAGTACGGTCCCGGAGCGCAGGCCTGCTCGAAATTACCGTCCGGGCCGGTCGTGACCACGAAATCCGGCCGGCGCCGGCTGAGGTCGATCTCCGGCCTCCGCCCCGCCCGCCGGCCCCGCGGCTCCTCCTGCTCTTGCCCGGAGGTCGTCGCTCTGGCGTAGATGCTCACCCGCGCGCCGACGATCGGGGCGCAGGTGCCGAACTCGTCACGGACCCGGCCGACGATCCTGCCCTGTTGCACGATACTCTCGATGACCCTTTCCATGCTTTCCTCCTTAGTATGTGGGGGCAGGGCTTGTCCCTGCCCGGGTCGGCGGTCGCGGGCCGCGGGCAAGGACAAGCCCTGCCCCTATCAGTGCCCCGGTATGGCGGACGCCGACCGCGCACCGCTCGGCATTGTCGAGCGTGCTGCGCAGCGCCCAGTAAGTGAGCAGATAGGCCAGCATCCGGCTCTCCTCCTCTGGGCTCAACCGCCCGTTGGCCCGGGCCTGCCCGATGACGGCGAAGGCGAGTGAGGGCGGCGCGCGCCGCATCTGCTCGGGGGCGGCGCGCCACGCCCGGAAGAGGGCGCCCAGCCGCGCCGGCTCCCGCCCGTCTGCCGCCAACGCCTCGCCGAGCGAGACGCCGCCGAGCGACTTCGGGCGGTGATTGACGAGCAGCGCGACAAGGCCTGGCATGCTCGCTTCAAGCAGCCCGAGCAGCTCCCGCCTCGCGGCGGGCAGGCCCGCCGTCGGGTAGAATGAGCCCCACAGCGCCGAGAGCCGGTCCCACTGCTCGTGGGGGTAGAGCGCGCGCCCGATGGCGCAGCTCAGCTTGACCCGAATCCATGGGATCGGGTGCGGGTCGGCCAGACTGACACGGAAGACGAAGGCCCGCGGCAGGCTGACGACCGCGATCAGGCCGAGCGTCGAGGCGATCCCCACCCGGGCCACCGACCACAGGTCGGCGATGATCTCGGAGACCCACCGCTCCCAGAAACGCCACGCGATCCACTCCCGGCTACCCGAGCTCTGGAGCCCCTGCAAGACCGGCCGCAGCGAGTTGGC